>Ga0302201_10001488_pt1 | contig 19993 bp, 10 predicted proteins | sample II_Bog_N3_2_FD_194586 | JGI IMG/M metagenome (GOLD analysis project Ga0302201, IMG submission 194586) | Peat permafrost microbial communities from Stordalen Mire near Abisko, Sweden - II_Bog_N3_2 | ecosystem: Environmental > Terrestrial > Soil > Wetlands > Peat | place: Sweden: Abisko... | reverse complement strand
ACGTACTCTGGACACTCCTTCCTCGCCGCAATCCCCTCCAAGTCGACACCAGCACCATGGAGCGGCCCGCAGCCCCTCCTTTCAGCCGCGCCCGCGCCCCTGTTTTCGCCGACTACATGTTTTGATTATCCGCAACCTTCAATGTAGTGTCCGCAGCCGCGCGGCTCCAACCCACGCGGAAGTCCTTCACGTCATGCAGGCTGAACGCCCCATCAACCCCGCGCGGCGCAGTGATGGCAAAAAAGTCCGCCCGCTCCACGTCGTTCAGTGAGAAGGACGGCCTGGCATCGGCTGCGGTGTTGGCGATCTCCACATGGCTCATCTCCACATGGCGCATATGCCGCAGATAGAAGCCCGATGACGGCGTGGCTCCAAACATCGTCGGCTCCGGATACTTTTCCTCAATCTCAGGCAATTGCACTTTGGCCTGCTCCGCCGCTCCGCCGCCTGCCGTCTCCACGTAGATGTTGGAAAGCTTCACATCCTCGATGCAGTATCCCGGAATGCCGCTCAACACCGACGCAAATTTGGTTGGCGCATTGAAGCAAGACAGATTGCTGATCAGCACCCGCTTCAGCGTACCCACCCTGGTGCTCTCCTTGGGCCCGCGCAAGCGCGCGCCCAGACGCATGAAGATCGGTCCCGAGACCAGATCGCGCATGGTGGTGTTGCTGATGGTGATGTCCTCCAGCAGCGCCCCATCGACCGTCTCCAGCGCGTACCCCTGGCAGCCCTCGAAGACGCAACCGGTGATGGTTATATTGATGAAGCCGCCATTGGACTCCGTGCCGCACTTGATCCGCCCGGTTCGCGGGCGGTGGGCCTCGGCGGGGAACTTTTTGAAACTGCCATCCAGCACAGAACCCAACTCGTAATAGCCCGTCACCCAGCAGTTGGCGATGGTCACATTCCGTGTCGCCCGCGCATAGCCCAGCGCAAAGCTGGATTTGGGACAGATGCCATCGTCCCAGGGCGAGTTCACCGTGCAGTTTGATACCCGCACATTCTGGCAACAATCGATGTCGATGCCGTCACGGTCCGTATCGATCTTCAGATTGTCGATAGTCAGGTTGTCCACACCGGTCAGTAGCAGCCCGAAGTGCCCGCCCTTGAGAAGCGCAAAGTCGCGCAGCAAGACATTGCGGCAGTTCTTCAGCGCAATGGCCTTGTTGCCCACGCCCGGCTGCTCAGCAATAAACGGCGCTCCGTCATTCTTGCGTCCACGGCCATTCGACAGTCCCCGGCCCCAGATCAGACCCGGCCCGGTAATACTCAAGTCGTGCAGATCCTCGCCCCATAAAAGCGAATTGTGCCAGTGGTTGTGTCCGTAATCCTGATAGGCGTCCCAGGCCGTCTTGGGCTCGGCCGCATCGTAGACGCCTCCGTTGTATCCGGAGCTATCTCCGGGCATCGGCGAGTCCGCGGCCACAATGGCGCTGCCCTGCTGCAAGTCCAGATGCACCTGGCTCTTCAGTCGAATTGAAAAGCAAAGATACGATCCCGCCGGAAAGCTGACCACGCCGCCGCCCGCCGCCGCCGCCGCCGCAATCGCCCGGTTGACCGCGTCCGTGTCCAGCGTCTTGCCGTCCCCGGTAGCGCCGTAGCTCCGTACATCGAAAACTACTGCCCGGCTCTTGGACACAGGCTCGGCCGAAGCCGCCAATGAGGCTATCGGAATCGCCCCGGCCACCATTCCCATGCCGCCCGCGCGCAGAAAGCTGCGCCGCATCGCATCAAACGAATTCATTTGATCATCCTTTCAATTTAAAGCTGATCGATTGCACACTGCCGCTCGTCCAGCATTCTTACCCATACTGCCAAGAATGTGCTACCAAAAATCCAAAAACGCTGCAAACAACAACGCGAGGCCAGATTCGGCCCCGCGCTGTTGCTTGTTGTTGGTTGAAGTTAGAAAACGATGCGTCCACCCAGCTGTACCTGGCGGGATTGTGCCGTCGAAGGAACGCCAGCAATGACGCCGAAGGTGGTCTTGGTGGGATCCACGGCCGGGGATGCATAAACCGGGTGGTTCAGTGTGTTGAAAGTCTCGAAGCGGAACTGCAACGAGGCATTCTCGAACAGCTTGATGTTCTTCAGGATCGACGCATCCATATTATTGAATCCGTCCATACGAACCCGGCCGATGGTCTGCGGGAAGCTGCGGTAGTGGTCGTAGAACGATGCGCTAGGAACACTGGAGTTGTACACCGTTCCGTCGCAAACGTCGCCAGATGGGCAGGCAGTAGCGCCCGTTACGAAAACATTGGCGGCGTTGACAAATGCTCCGCTTGCGAGAGTTGTACCGGTTCTCCGCGGACTGCTCTTAACGTTTTGAGCCGTCATACCAGGAAGCAAGGCAATATCGTTCGCAAAGTAGATGGGAGCGCCCGTCTGGAACTGATAGATGGAGTTGACGACAAAACCGCCGAAGACCTTGTCGGCAATCTTGTTGCCACCAAAGCTGATCAGTTTGCCCGTGCCCAAAGGCAGATTGTAGGTTCCACCAACAGTGAAGTGATGGGTATGATCGAAGGGAGAAACACGGCGGGTAAGCTTGACATCCTGATCGTTGAGGCGAGTGTCCTGCTCGATCAGTTTGGCGAAGCTATAGTTAGCCGTCAGTGTCAGTCCATGCTTAGCGCGCTGCTGCACATGGATCAGTCCGCTGTGGAAGAAGGACTGGCCAATGGTTTCATTTTGCTCAGTGATGGCCGTGCTGCCAAACTGCGGATACGGAACCATCAGGTTGCTTATCGATCCCGTTGAAGAGTTGAACGACGAGTTGGGCAGCAAGCCTGAGAACGGGTTGGCCAACTTAGTACCCGCCGCAGTCTTCAGGTTGTAGTCCGGGTACGGGTTGGTGGTGAGATATTGCATTTCCGTTGCGTTGATATTCTGCGCAGCAACAGGAAGGTGTGTAGCGTGGTTGCCCACATACATCGCCTCAATCAACGTACTGCTGGTCGCGGTGTACTGCACACCAATGTTCCAACGCTCCGAATAGGGATCGTGCTGACTGGGAGCCAGGAAGTTGATCGCCGAGGGCGAACCCAGGAAGGTGCTGGCGCCAAGCGTCGAGCCTACCGGCTGCGAATAGCCGCTGGGGAAGGGATTGGTCAGCGTGCCGGTGCTGGAGAAGCCGCCGTTGGTAGAAGCAACATAAGCCGTTGAGGCGCTGAAACCCTCCTGATTGTTCAAAGCATTCGACGAATATGTGCCCGTTGCCGCAAGGCTGGCCAGCGTCTCCGGTTGTACGAAGAAGCCGCCGCCGCCACGAATCACCATCTTCCCCTTCAGGAACGAAGGGTTATAGGAGAAGCCCAGGCGAGGGCTCCAGAATCCATGCCGGTTGGTCTGGTAGGGAGCGCCACCGTTCATGTTCGGGAAGGTAAGACCGCCTAAAGCATTGATGCTACTCACGGTAACTGTCGTGCCATTGGTAGTAGCCGTCAGAGGAGCAGCCAGTGCCACTCCCGAAACTGCATTGACAGCCAGAGGATTGAAACCGCTCACCGTGCGTCCGAACTTTTCGCCATAGGGCGTGTCGATATCAAAACGCAAGCCCATGTTCACGGTCAGACGATCGTTCACTCTCCAGTCATCCTGGAAAAAGGTTCCGATGTAGTAGGAGCGATAGTCGCCACGGGTGTTGATGTCGTACTGTCCGCTGGTAGGCGTGCCCAAAAGCATATCTGCCAGATCGCCGCCAATCGATGCGTTGCCGCCTGCGCTGCCGTTGGTGACAAAGCTGTTGGCATAGGTGAAGCTGCCCGACGAGTTGCCGAAGTTTTGAACCCGCAGACGATACTGGCGGCCATCAAAACCCGCCTTGAAGGTATGCTTGCCCATCAGTTTGACCACATCGGCAAAGCCCTGGTAGCTGGTCGTCGGATCGATCGCCGAGGTGTTGTCGCCCAGACTCTGGAAATTGGACAGGGAGAGGTACGGCAACTGCACCTTGGTGCTGCTCGTCGCCAAAGAGCTCGGCAGACCAACCGTGGAGGGATTAAAGATCTGCGCCGGAGTCCCATGCGATTCGTTGAAGAACGTCCAGTTGAAACGCAGGTCGACGATGGTGGTCGCGTTCATCGTAATGACATCGTCCAGCGACGTACCCCAGTTTTCGCGCAACAGCGTGGTTCCTGTCGCGTGATTGCCAAAGTAGTCGTTCTTTACCTGGGAACGGTTGTTGTGACGATAGTCAAAGAAGAGGTGGTTGCGCTCGTTGAGGTTGTAGTCCAGACGTCCAAATTCGTTGTTATAGGTGTCGATGCTGGGCGCGTTGCTGTTGTAGTTGTTCGATCCAGTCGTCGTGCCTGTCGCGTTCGGCTCGGGATAGAGACCCAGGTAAGCCTGAGCCACCGGGCTGAGAGTCAGGCCCGTGCTGGCCACTGCTGAACAAGTCGTGGTTAGGTTGAACAGGCAGTTGCTGGGCAATGCGGTGCGAGTATAGCTGCTGCCCTGCTTGCCGCTGCCCGGCATATAGATCTGGTTGGAGGCGGCAACTGCCAGTAATGCCGAGAAGTCGCCCTGACGCTCGGCATCGGTGGGAACAGTAACCAGTGTCGAGGCTGGTGTGTTGTCCTTCAGTCCTTCATAGGCAAAGAAGAAAAAGAGCTTGTTCTTGCCGTTGAAGATCTTGGGAAGAATCACCGGGCCACCGGCCGTCAGGCCCCACTGATTGAAGTGGAATGTCGGAGTCGGCTTGGCGATGCCGCTCGACTGCCGAGCCGCCGAGTTGAAATCCAGGTTCGCATCCAGATTCGGGATCTGGTTAAACTCGTACATGGTGCCGTGGAAGGAGTTGGTGCCGCTCTTGGTGATCTGGTTGATCACGCCGCCGATGGTGTGTCCAAAAGAAGCGTCCGTATCGAAGGGGCGAACCGAGACTTCCTGCACCGAATCCTGGGTCGGGCTATAGGCCTGCGCACCCAGCATGGTCAAATCCGGTGATCCATCCAGCAGCACTTCGCTGACCTGGTTGGGCGTTCCGCCGATCGACCAGGAGTTGGCCGCGTTGTTGTCAAAGGGATGGGTAATGCCAGGAGCTGAGGTGGTCACAACGCCAACAGACAGTGAGGTCAACACAACCGGGGTGCGGCCGTTGAGCGGCAGGTCTTCCACCGATTCGGTCGAGATGACCTGACCCAACGAAGCATTCGCCTGATCCACCAGCGGTTCTTCCGCGGTGACGGTCACGGTCTGGCTGGTGCTGCCCACGGTCAACGTCATGTTGATGATGGGATGCTCCTGCGCCTGCAAATCGATGCCACTGCGGTTCAGGGTCTCAAAGCCCTTTTTGGTCACGGTAATCGAATAGCTGCCCGGCGGCAGGAAGGGCACCACATACTGCCCGGCCTTGTCGCTGATGGTGCGATTGATGGTGCCGGAAGCGACTTCCTGCACTTCCACGCTGGCGCCGGATACAACAGCTCCACTGGGGTCGAGCACCGTGCCGCTGATGGTTCCGCGGAACTCCTGCGCGGAACCATTGCCGGCCATGAGGAATAACACGCAGATCAACAGGGAAAGAAGACCCACTAACTTGGAACAGATCTTCGCATTTGACTTAGTTGCGTCGTGTCCGTGCACGGCTGTGCGCCGGGCAGATGTCTTTTCAGAAAGTCCGAGTGGTCTTACCACTTCAGAATTCATATTGCTTCGTTTCAACATTCTGGCATCCTTTTAATTTGAACTCGTAGGGGGCTTTGCATTTGATGCAGCGCGAATTCTCGCGCTATTTATCTATAGTTGTCAACCTGAAAACAATCGTGGCGTCTAATTCGCACACCGGTGATCGGTCAGACCACAGAGAAAACGATTTCTGCCGAATACCAGCATCTGGTCTGACCATAATGCGTGCTTCCGCTTAACTTCTTATTTAAGTCAAAAAGCCAATCGACCTTCAGGTTGACTTAATTTTTCCTTCAGCTCTACTTAATCGATCATCCAGTTCTACTTAAGATTTTATTCAGCTCCAGTTCATGTTGAAATATCTCCATGGCCGTCGCACGAAAGCCCCCCTATCGCAGTTTTTGTGCGGAAACCAGAGCGCACGCCAACTCAACAACACACCCGTCGGGCAGGAATGCATGTGGTGTAAATACTACCTTGAATGAGAAGTCCTACAGATGTACCAGCCCGCGTTGCAGGGCCGTGACCACCGCCTGGGTCCGGTCACTGGCGTTCAGCCGCGCCAGAATCACGCTCACGTGGCACTTCACAGTTGCTTCGGTAATTCCCAGCAAGGCGGCGACTTCCTTGTTGGAATTGCCCTTGGCCACCAGCAGCAGCACTTCCCGCTCCCGCGCGCTCAGGTTCGAGTCCGGAGTTCGCGCTGCCAGCGCCTGACTCATCGGCGGCGGCAGATAGCGTCCGCCCGCGTGGACCCGCCGCACCGCGTTGACCAGCATCTCCTGCGGCAATCCCTTGACCAGATATCCGCTGGCACCCGCCTCCATCGCCTGATGAATGTCTTCGTCGCCCTCGTAGGTGGTCAGGATGATGAATCGCGCCTTGGGTGAGGTGCGTCGAATTCGGCGGATCGTCTCCACCCCGCCGATTCCGGGCAAACGCAGGTCCATCAGCGTCACATCCGGCTTCAGCAAAGCGTGTTGCTCGATGGCCTCTTCGCCGCTGCCCGCCTGGCCCACGCACTCCATCTCTTTCGAGGAGGCGATCAGCGCAGCTATTCCCACCCGCATGATGGGGTGATCGTCCACGATAAGAATTTGGATAGGCGTCATCGGAACGAAATTATAGACGCCACTGAGAACTCTTGTCGTCAACATGCTTTCCTGGCTCACCTGCACTCACCCCACTCACAGCTCTATATCGACAAATTAGCCCGCGGGATCTTCACCCGCAACTGCGTTCCCTGGCCCGGATTGCTCACGATCTCCACATCGCCGCCGAAGCGATAGACCCGCTCCCGAAGCCCTTGCAATCCATAATGTCCCTGAGCCGGCATCTCCGCCGCATCGAAGCCCTCACCGTCGTCGCTCAAAAACATCTCCAAAGTCTTGGCCGAAAATGTCAGCTCTGCGCCGATCTTTTTGGGATGTCCATGCAACACCGCGTTGTACAGCGCCTCGCGCGCCACCATCATCAACTCGTGGGTTGCCTGCTGGCCGATGGCAAACTCCTTGCCGCCCACGCGGCAATCGACATGAATACCATATTCACGGCTGACCCGCTCGCTCATCGCCCGCAGGCTGGCTGCCAGACTGTTGGGTGCTTCTTCGCCACCACGCAGATTCCACACCGCCTGCCGCGCCTCGTCCATGGTGGAAAGAATCTGGGTGCTGGCGTACTCAATCAGGTGCTGGCGCGACTCGCAATCGTCGATCGCGCAGCTCGACGCCGCCTCCAGCATCGCCGAAACGCTGGCGCAGCCCTGGATCAGCGTGTCGTGCATCTCCCGTGCCAGCCGCGTGCGCTCGGCCAGCACTGCCTCGTAGCGTCCATGCACCTGGCGGATACGCACCTGATAAGCCAGCACCGAAGCCAAGCCCAGCGCCAGCACACACAGCGCAATAAACCACGGCGTGCGGTAGAAGAATGGCCGCTTTACCAACTGCATCGCGGCCTGCACCCGACGCTCCGGATGCTCCCGCTCCCAGGCCTCCACCACAAAGGTGTACTTGCCTGCCGGCAGATTGGTATAGGTCGCCGTTCGCTGCTGCGCACCCGCCGTGCTCCACTCCTTGTCGAAGCCTTCCAGCCGGTAGTGAAGCTGCAAATCCTCCAGCGAACTCAACATCACCGGCTCAAAGCCCAGCTCCACGCGCGAACTGCCCGCCGCCATAGTCAGAATGCTGCCCAGCGTTGCCGGCTTGCCGTCCACCACCACAGAATTCACATTCAAATGCGCCAGCACCGGAGCCACAAACTCCGTCGGCTTGATCCGCCACAGTCCCTGGTTGGTCGGAAACCACACTTCGCCGCCCCGCGTCATCGCCGCCGCCGGTTGCGTGCCACCATAGAACTGCGTGGGCCGGTCGCCCGCATCCGCGCTGAAAAACCGCACCGACAGCGTCTGGTGTGGATTGCGCGCCTGCTCATCCAGTTCGTCCCGGTTCAGCAGGGTCACGCCCAGCGGTCCACTCAGCCAAAGGTGCCGCTTGCTGTCTTCCAGAATCGAAAAGATGCTGTCGCTAGCCAGCCCGTTGGCCGTCGTATAGCGCGTTACCTGACCATCGCGAAAACGGTACAGACCATTGGTGCGCGTTCCGAACCACAAACCGCCGTCGCTGTCCTCATGCAGCGCCCAGACCTTCTCTTCTTTCAGCGCTTCGGTGGCCGCATCGTAGACCGGCTGGCCCATGCGCAGGTGGCTCACTCCACGCTCGGTGCCCACCCAGATGTCACCGTTGCGGTCTTCCAAGATCGACCGGGTACTGAAGTAGACCAGCCCGTTCTGCATGGTCAGGTTGTGAAAGCCGCCGCCATCAAAGTGGCTCACGCCCTCATCCATCCCGATCCACAAGCTGCCGTCGCGCGCCTCCCACAGGCAGCGAATGAAGTTGTTGGCCAGCCCCTGCCGGGTGGTGTAGTGCTCCGTGCCGCGCGCCGTGATGCGGAAGAGCCCGCTGCCGTCCGTTCCCACCCACAGTGAGCCGTCGCGTGCCCGCAGCAGATTGCGGGCACGGGCGTCTCCCAGCGACTGGAAATGATAGGGAATTGCACGCCCATCCTGAATATGGACCGTCTGATTTGACGCCGCCCACAGCGAGCCATCCGCATCCAGAGATACCGTTCCAAAATCCGAGTCCGCTGCTCCCGGCAGCGCCAGCACCTCGACCGGGGTCCGGTTCAGGCGCACCATTCCTACCTGTGTGCCCACCCACAGATTCCCGCCGTCATCGGCGAAGATGGAAAGGATTGTACTGCTGACCTGCGGCGAAGGCGCAGCCATGTGTGTCACCGTGCTGCCCCGCGCCTCATAACGAACCCGGAAGATGCCCTGGCCGATGGCTCCGGCCCATAATTCGCCGCTTGAAACCGCGCACAGCGTCCGGATCGTCCCCCACACCCCGGCCACACGTTCAAACCGGTCGCTCCCTGGCCGCAGCCGGTGTAACCCCGAGACTGTTCCCACCCAGATTGAACCGTCCTCGGTCTCCAGAATCGACTTCACCCGGTTCTGGCTGTCGGTTCCGTCCAGCGCGAACTCTCTGGGCTGGCCGTTGATGATGGCATAGAGCCGCGCCGCACCCGCCCATAACCGGCCACGATGATCTTCCAAAACTCCATGAAAGGCGTTGGCCGGCATCTCGGGACGGTTGTCGACCCGCTCCAGGCGATCGCCTTTTCTGCGAAAGAGCCCATTGTCTGTCGCCACCCACAGCGTTCCCGCCCGGTCCTCATAAAGAGCCCGCACAAAGCCGTCGGTCAGGCCCTCCGCTGAGCCATGAACGATAAACCGTCCATGGCTCATCTCCACCAGACCGCCACCCTCGGTGCCGATCCACAAACGTCCGTCCCGCCCGGTCAATAGGCAGAAGATGCTGTTCTCATGCAGCGCCGGTGTATTGTCATGGGCAAAGAGCGTGAACCGCTCCCCGTTGAAGCGCAGCAGCCCTTCGCTGGTGCCCACCCACAGAAACCCGTCGGGAGTCTGCGCGAAAGACTGCACCGTTCCCCCCGGCAGTCCATTTTGCGGCAGCCAGGAGTGCGCAGTGTATCCCCCATTGCCCACCAGCGCATCCACATTCTGGGCAGGCGCCATCGGCACAACAAAGAACGCGGCTGCCAGCGCACCAGCCGCCAGCAACCGCAAGAACCGTACTCGTTCCATTTTCAGCAACGCGCCGCCTCGTTCTTACTTTTTCTATTTGGCGCTCTGTTTGTCAAAAGCGGTAATCGCCGGCAATGCATTGTGTTTGCTGTCGAAGAGCGCCCGGCCCGCAATGGGGCTATCGGGAACCGCCGGCTCCCACCAGAAGACGCCCTGTCCCAGTCCATTGGGAACCGCCTGCACTGCCGCGTCCACCGCTTCCAGAAACGCCTTCTGCCCCTCCGGGCTCTCGGGGAACTCCGCCTTCTTGCCCACAAAGTCCCCTGGCGTCCAGTTGTAGGCCGTCTCCACCACGATGATTGGATGGTGATACTTCAGCGCCAGATCGTGCAGGTTGCCTTTCAGCTTGGTGGTATTTCCATGCCAGAAGGGATAGTAGGAGAGCCCTATCACGTCGAACGGCACATGGTGCGCGATGAGATTGTCATAGAACCACACTGCCGCGTCGTAATCGCCACTGCGTTCGATATGGATCATGATCCGCGGCCGCGGATGCGCACCCCGTCCGGCATCCACTCCGGCAATCCCCGCCTTGAGCAAGTCGGCGAAGTTGTCCCAGTTGTCGGGCAGTTTGCCGTCGGGCCACAGCATTCCGTGGGTAATCTCGTTACCCACCTGCACCATATCGGGCATCACCCCGGCCTGCGCGAAGGCCGCGATGGTGTCGCGGGTATAGTTGAAGACCTGCGCCGTTAATTGCTTGTGCTTGAGCTTGCTCCAAGCAGCAGGGATGAACTGCTTGTCGGGGTCCGCCCAGGTGTCGGAGTAGTGCAGATCCAGCAGCAGATGAAAGCCCTGCTGCCGTGCCCGCATGGCCAGCGCCAGCGTATAGGCCAGATTGTTGGGCAGATTATCCTTGCTCGCCGCCGGGTCGACAAAGACTCGCAGACGCACCCAGTTGTAATGATGCTCTTTCAGAATCGCCAGCACGTCTCTGGGCTGCCCGTCTTCCTTGAAGACGATCCCCTGCTGCTCGGCGCTGGCTAGAAAAGAAACGTCTGCGCCCACCGCGAACTGTGGCGTCTGCGCCCCCGCGCTGATCCCCAACGTCAAAGCCAGCAACAATCCGCTGCGTACCAACTTCATGGCTTGCTCCCAAAAACCTCTGTCATCGCTGAGCGGAGCAGGACGCGTTTATTACGACCTGCGCCGTCGAAGAACCTGCGTTTCCCGACTCAACCTCAACAAACTCGCCCAATCGTATCGCCGCCCAACCGTCGCTCACTGCCCGCCGATCACCAGTTCATACTCCGGCACCAGGCTCACCTTGTCCAGCTTGCCGACCTGTCCATTGACCCCAAATTCCAAAGTGTGCTGAATTTCGAAGTACACTGGCGCATCCTGCCGCAGCGGCAAAACGCTCAATTGGAATCCGTTGCCTGCGTTCAGATACCGCTGCATTCCCACTGTCCACGTCTGGCCACTAAAAAAATCGTCCGTCAACAGCCGCTTGCCCGAGTAGAGACGCGCCACATCGCCCTGATACTGCACCTGCAAAAACAACTCGCTCAGACCATCCATGGCGTCCTGCGGCAGCGTAATCGACCACTTCGCTGCCTGCGGCATTTCGCCCTCCGCGGGCGCCTGCGCCACTCCCTGAGGGCGCCAGCTCTGCGCCGGTCCCAGTTTGACTGCCGGAGCCTCGCCCGCTGCCTGCACCGCCTGCACCTGTGCCGTCAGATTACGCGTTCTGGCCTCCGCCGCATAGCTCACTGCCTGCGCCGTAGACGCCGTCTGCTTCAGCTTCAAGGTTGCCTTGGGAGCTTCATCCATCGCCGGCAAAACACTGAAGGCAAACTGCGCCATCCCGATCGACCGCAACCGGATGAGTCCATCTCCATCGGCCAGAAAATCCTGCGCCGTGATCAGCAGTCTGTCCTCGCCGCCCAGTTGCACCTTCCAGGCATTTTCAGCTTCTCGCGCCGTCAGCACCACCAGGCGGAGCTTCTTTCCATCCTTGCCGGTCACATCGATCCACGAATCTACGCCCGGCTGAACGCCGCTCACATAAGTCACACCCGCATCGCTGCTGATCGTTCCACTGGAACTCTTCACCGAATCCACGCCGCGGGCGTCAAACGCGAGCTCCACCGCAATCCCCTTGATGGCCTCGAAGTACAGCGTCTCAGCGCTCTCGGTGCGCGTGAACAGTTGCGCCGTGCTATAGCGCAGGGTCACTCCCCCCATGCGCAGATTCAGCGGCCAGATGAAGTAGGCACCGGAGGGAATCTCCACCGCTTTGCGCGGAAGCTGCAAAACGCCGCCCGGCAGCTTCACCTCAAACTGCGCCGCCGCCCGCCCCGGCATGGCATAACCGCGCACATAGTTATTGCAGAACAGGAAGCCCGCATCGCCTCTGGAGCGCACCGCTACCCGCGGAACCGAAAAGTCCGCCGGATTCTTCGGCTGCACTTCCGGCGCATGCACCATCATCGGCGCCAGTTCATCGCCAAAGTCGTTCAGAAAATACTGAAAGACCTTCATCTTGCGCAGCGATTCCCGCTCCTGGCCATATTCGCCCAGCGGCGCTTGAAAGTCGTAGGACTTCACCGGCACATCCGTCGGATAACCCGTGGCCTGCGACTCTTCCAGCGTAGTCAGCTTGCCCTCTGGGTTCTCGCCGCCCTGGAACATATACGTCCCATACAGATTCACGCCCGAGCCCAGCATCACCGGGAACATCGCGCCGATATCGTCCGGCTGAATCACCGGACGGCGATGGTAGGTATCTTCAATGCCCCCGCCGATCTCCGCTGTCAGATAGGGCAGCTCATCCTTGGCCGCGGCTTGCATCTTGTTCGCCCCCGCGCCACCGATCGCGCCCATATTGGCCGCAACCCGGCTCTCAAAGCGAAAGGCATAGACTTCGGCCGGAGGCAGTTTGGTCGTCGCGCCGTCCCAGGGCGCATCAGGATAGCCGCCGCCATAAACAGGAATCACCGCCCGCTTGGGCACCACTGCACTATCCCAGCCCGTCACCACATACAGCGGCACATCCAGCCCGCTGGCGATGGCGATCTTCTTCAACTCCAGAATGTGCTCTTCGCCCTGACCGGGACCGCGCCGCGCATACTCGTTTTCCAACTGAATCCCGATGACCGGCCCGCCATCTTTCCACATCAACCCCTGCAACTGCTTGCCGATCTGGCCATAGAACTTGCTCACCTCGGCCAGATACACCGGATCGTTGCTGCGCGTCGGTCCTTTCTTCAAGAGCCAGTCCGGCAGCCCGCCGTTGCGCGTCTCCGCGTGGGCCCAGGGACCGATGCGCGGTTCCAGATACATGCCATGTTTGGCGCACAACTGCGCAAAGGCGCGCAGGTCGCGATCTCCCGTCCAGTCGTACTGTCCTTCGATCTCCTCATGATGAATCCAGATCACGTAGGAGGCCACGATGTTGACCCCCGCGGCCTTCATCTTGAGCAGTTCTTCTTCCCATTGCGCACGGGGATAGCGCGAGAAGTGAAACTCGCCCATCACCGGCAGCCATGGCTTGCCATCGCGGGTCAGATAGCGGCTGTTCACGCCCAGCACACTGCCCGATGGAGACTTGGCCGATCCGCCGTCATAGTTGGCAGCACTCGGCTCACTATAGGGCTGGCTTGCATCAATGCGGATCGTCGTGCTGGCCTGCGCTCCACACTGGGGCATCGTGGCCAGAGCAGCAAGCAGCACCGCGCCTGATAGCACGCACACGGAAACAGGCGATCTCTGAAAGCATTTCGTCAACAAGGAATGAAGGAATAACATGTGCATCAACTCCGGGCCGGCAACTTCTTTCTCTTGCACAGCTTTCCTGAAAGCCATGGAGAAACTTCAATGTACGCCCTCAATACACTCCCGGAATCCGTCCAAAGTCGGAGACGGGCATAAATTCCGCAACCCGAGCACACTCTGCCGCAATAGCATCCTTCGATCATTCTTACGGTGCAAAAAGAACTGGCAACGAGAGGGATACTCTCGTTGCCAGCTTGTTGCTTCTGCAGTTGTTCGTTAATGCAGGTTAGAAGTAGAACTTGGCCGCCAACGAAATCTCTCTGTGGCCGGTCTTGTTGTCTACGATTCCAGCTGTGGCATTACCACTCGCTGCAGCGCCCGTATCGTCAAATCCCATATACATCGCGCTATCACTAGCAATGAACTCGTTCCATGGATGGTTAAAGAGGTTAAATGCCTCGCCACGGACTTCCAGCTTGCGCTTTTCTCCCATGGAGAAACTCTTAAACAGGCCAATCGAGTCGTTGATGTAAGCCGGCCCGTGAATATAGGGCAAGCGATAGGTTCCATTGGAGAGATTCGTGGGACCGGCGAAACACGATGGATTGAAGTACTGGTTCTTCTTCAAGCTCTTGCGCGGATCGCATCCTGCGATCAACTTGGGCACCGCAGTTTCGTCCGGTGTCCCGGTTGCGAAAGCACCGTAGCTCGACGGAGCATAACCACTACTATCTTTGTTAGCCCAAATGCCAATCGTGTTCTGATTGACTGCGTATTCTGAACCGAAGTTGTTGCCGATCGGTCCACCGGGCATCGCCTGGAACAGACCTGAGAACTTCCATCCATTGGTCAGATTGTTGACCATTTTCTTGTTACCCAGATACTTCGTGCCAAAGTCCGGCAGATTCAGATAATACGAGAAGCTGACAATCTGCGAACGATCGAACGGCGTGGGTCCATACCAGCGCTTCATGACGAAGGCATCCTCGGCATTATAGGCAAGGGATTTGCCAAAGGTATAGCTTCCCCAATAGTTCAGCCAGCCCTTCTCACGAGTAACGGTTACCTGAAGCGCATTATAGTTGGAGTTCAGATTGTGGAAATGTGTCGAAACATCGCCCAGGTTGGAATAGGGACGATATTGCTGATCGTACCAAGTGCCGTACCAAGGGCCGCTTTCGGCGCCTTGAGGGACTGCATTGCGAACTCCAAAGCCCACCAGGTTGCGACTCACATTACCCACATAGTTTGCTTCGATCCTGTTTGCTCCTGGAAACGTATGCGAAATAGCTGCGTTCCATGAGTAGGTCACCGGCGCATGGTTATCGCTGGGATTGGCCGTGCCCCACACCGTGGGAGGAACCGTAGCATAGTTCTGCTGTGAAATCGCCGACAAAGTGGTGGCATTGGTTATCGTCGCCACCTTGAAGTTGGGCGGTGCCATAATGCCAGAGTAGGCTGTTGTTCCCGGATCGTTGTAGTAGTTGGTGCCAAATCCACCGCGCACTACCGTTTTTCCGCCACCGAAGAGGTCGTAAGCAAAACCCACTGAAGGCGCCCACTGGAAACCCAGAGCTTTGGCGCCAGAGAATGGAATAGCACTGTTCGTTGCGTGCGTCTGAAGACCGCTGTATGAGGTGTAGTCGGTATTTGAAGTTTTCACATAGGCCGCCGGATTGAAGACCGCAATGCGTCCCGCACGGTCATACCACCAGCCAATATGATCCACGCGCAAGCCGTAGTTCAGCGTCAATCGCGAAGTGGCCTTCCAAGAATCTTGCAGGTAGAAGTCAAAGCGGTTGGTTTCCATGTCGGCCATGATGTTGGCGCTCGACTGCGTATAGGTAAGGGTATTTCCGATCAGCAGATCGGCCCAGTCGTTGCCTGTCACCGCACCCCAATTCGCCATGGAAACTGATCCGTTATCGTTGCCCGTGGTGAGAATGTTGTAGCGACCCACTTGTGCAAAAAATCCAGCACGATACATGTGTACGCCCTTCAACAAGGTCACACCTTCATTAAATGTGTAGTTGTTTTGTGCGCCCAGATATGGGGGAGCCTCTCCGCCGCCAATGTAGAGTCCGCCCACCTGCTTTTCAAAGCTGATGTTAGGCAGTAGATTGCTGGAGGAGGGGAATATTCCGGCATACGGATAGTTGAGCGCAGTAGTGGAAACCGCATCGAGGCCACTCATCGCAGTCTTGAGCGTAAAGCGGGTGTAGCCAAGAGATGCTTCGTTGGTCATGCTCTGGCTCAGGACATTGGTCAACGTCGCATTGAACGAGTTCGATGCATTCTTCTCCGTCTGCGCCGCCGGGTAGGGAACCATATTCCAAGTGTTCCATGGGCCGTAGGGTGAAGGTACGCTTTCGTTCTCGTGATTGAAGCGAAGTGCGGCATGCGTGTTGTCGGTGATCGCGTAGTCGAGCTTGAGAATCTCCTGATTGCGCGGCTGTGAAGTTGTAAAGTCGGTGATCAGGTTATAACCACCGTGCGTCGCCGGATCAACGTTCGCATGAGGCAAAGCGTTGAGCAGAATCTGCCCGCCCTTATCGATCGCGCTGGCGTTGATCACTCCCCAGGTTCCCGCTGAGTTGTTGCCGCACACTGTCCATATTTTGGCCTCGTCTGGGGAATTTGTGGGTAAATCGGGTATCCAAACCGACAGAGAGACTCCCTCGGCATCCCGACAGTGAAGGTTTACAGTTTCACGCGCTTGCCTGAAAATGGTTGCGGTTGGTGAAGCGGAGGCGGGCTCTGGTGGAGACCAACTCGCCAAGGAATAGCCAACTGGAACTCATCGATGCCGATGAGCGCCGGGAGTGGCAATGGATGCGCTGCTCCCGGCTTTGCTGTTCAACATCGGACCGATAGTTTCCCTATGCCTTGAAAAACTCACCCATCAAGTTGCCGCGCAGCGGCTACCATATCTCAGGCCGCCCATGGAGAGGTGGACCGAGTTCTGGTCACGATACTTATTGCTTTCTCAATGCTCAGCTTCGCTGAGAAAGCGAAAGAGTTTTCGGCAGGTCGAATCAAATGAACGTTGCTGTTGCTCCTCGCCATGATGGATCAACGGACCGCCCTCTTCATCAAGCACCTGGAGCAGAAGTTTCCTGGCCGGGAGCTTTCTGAGCTTGGGCGTTTCGTTCATGTCGCGCACCAGCTCTCCGCCGAGTACCCACAGATTATCGATGTGCTTGCGGATCGTCTTGCGAGATAGATCGGACGACACCAACTGTGCGAGAAAAGGCCGAAAACAGGCCACCAATTGCTCGCCGGGAGGAATGTCTTTTTCCACCCCCATCCACGAACTCGGCCAGTCGACCAAGTCAACGCCGTAAAAGACAAGATCCCGATGCGTGGCCGGAAGGCCATCAACTATGGTGGTGGAAGGAGTTGCTGTCGTATTCTTCTTCGCCATGGAACTTGTCACGATTTTAAACCGCTGCCATCATTTTTCGGGCTTTGTCTACCATAGCTCCCGTTTTAGTCCTGACCACCAGAGCATCGAGGTTTCCATACGGCCTCGTACGGGTTCCGCCGCGGTCTGTTCCGGCTGTCAGCAACCGGCGCCGGGGTACGATCGGCTGCCCGAGCGGCGTTTTGAGTTCATTCCTTTCTGGGGCTTTCTGGTCTTCCTCCTCTATGCGATGCGGCGGGTCAACTGCCGCAACTGCGGCGTGGTGGTTGAACAAGTTCCCTGGGCTGATGGCAAGCATCAACTCACCAAGGCTTATATGCTCGTACTGGCCCGCTGGGCCCGCAAGCTCTCCTGGAAAGAAACGGCCCAGTCCTTTCGCACTTCGTGGGATAAGGTTCACGACGCGGTGGAGTACGTTGTCCGCTGGGGACTGGAGCATCGCACCCTAGGACCGATCAGCGCCATCGGTGTCGATGAGATCCAATATGCCAAAGGCCATAAATATCTGACCCTGGTGTATCAGATCGATGCCGGGATGATTCGTCTGCTCTGGATTGGCAAGGAACGCACCATCGCATCGTTCCAAGGCTTCTTCAACTTTCTCGGCTCTGAACTGACCGCCAAAATCGAGTTTGTTTGCTCGGACATGTGGCAACCGTATCTGCGCCTCATCCGCAAGAACTGTCCGCAGGCCCTCAATATCCTCGACCGCTTTCATATCGTCGCCAAGATGAATGATGCCCTCGACCAAGTCCGCGCCGACGAAGCGCGCCGCATGAAACAGGATGGCTATCAGCCGGTTTTGAAGAAAACCCGTTGGTGCTTGCTCAAGCGCAAACAGAATCTCACTGGTCGTCAGAAATTTCGTTTGCGCGACTTGCTGCAGTACAACCTGAAGACGGTTCGAGCCTATTTACTCAAGGAATCCTTCCAGCAAATGTGGGAGTACAACTCCCCGGCATGGGCGGCCAAATTCCTTGACGCCTGGTGTCACCAGACCATGATCTCCCGCATCGAGCCGATGAAGAAATTTGCCTGTACCATACGCCGCCATCGCGAACTCATTCTCAACTATTTTCGCGCCAACAAAGCCCTTTCCAGTGGCGTCGTGGAAGGCCTGAATAACAAGGCGAAAGTCACCATGAGAAAATCATATGGCTTCCGAACCTTCCCCGTCCTCGAACTCGCTCTATATCATTCACTTGCCAAACTGCCGGAACCTTCACTTACCCACGATTTCTTCTGACGAGCCATATTTTGTTACATGGATTGCTGGCAACTTCCCAACCCAACCAGCCATTGCCGGAATTAGAGAGTGCGTTAAGATACGCGGCATCGGTAAAGTCACCCTTGGCCATGCCCGTCCCACTGTATCCGGGCGACCCTGCTTCTGCGGGAACTTCCGCTTTGCGCGGCGACAGATCCACGTGCTGCTGCGATATTTCGCTGGCCGCAAAGAAGAACAGCTTGTCTTTTAGCTTGGGAAGTCCGTGCACTATCACCGGCCCGCCAAGCTGGAACTGCGGGTAAAAGAGCGATGTCTGCGGAGCGGGCAACCCATAGGCCTTCTGCTGCCAATCGACTCCGTTCAGAGCGTGATTGCGCGCCGTCAACTCAGCCAAACCGTGAAATTCCCTGCCACCCGACTTGGTCTCGGTCGAAACCACAATGGGTCCATTTGGCTGCGCAGAAGAGTAGGCCGCAGATTCAACCTTCAGTTCAGAGATCATGTCCACATTGGGCGTAACCGCCGCACTGCCTGCGGTGTTCAAATCCGTCACCGAGGCGCCATCGCTAACGATCGACACCTGGTCAAAGCGATTGCCGTTGACAGTAAACGCACTGGAGTTCTGCGTAAAGCCCGCCGAAGCTCCGTTGTAGGTTCCATTGAAGTTGCCGGTGTTGCCCGAGCCAGGGATCAGTCCCAGCAGTTCGATGGCGCTGCGGCCTTCGATGTCCATGTTGTGCAACTGGGTGTCGGTCAAGGTATAGCTGACCTCACCCGAAGTGGTGGGCAACATCTCATCCGACTCGGCCGTCACCACGACGGAGGTGCTGCCGCCCGAGACGCCCAGCGCAATCCCCATCAGCTCGATCTGGTCGTCGATGTGAACATCGATCTTCTTGCGCAGCAGGCTATTGAAGCCCTGCGCCGAGACTTTGACGTCATACGTCGCCACCGGTATGCCAACCAGGGAGAAAATTCCGCGGTCGTCGCTGGTAGTGGTACGGGTTACTCCCGATGCTTCGTCGGTGAGAACAATGGTTGCCTGGGGAATAACCGCGCCCGACTTGTCCGTCACAGTACCAGACATGGCAGCGTTGTTGCTTTGCCCCTTGGCCGCGGTAATGCCGCACACCAGCAGCAGCATCAACGCCACTGTGATTGCGATCTTGCGGAAAGCATTTTTCATCCTGATTCCTTCCATACTGGCACTCCTCAACTGCATTTGTTCAGCTTGCTGTCGATCCGCGTTCTACTACTGTTCGTTCCGGCCGCCGATACCACTGCGGCCAGCCTATCGTTTGTCTGCCCCATCAAGCGCTCCAACACTGTCCCGGACGCCCCATCGGCCAAACCGAGTACTGCAAATTCCCGGAGAAGAAAAAGCCCCCTTGCATTCACGAGAGCCCATTTAATGCCACGCCTCGCATAGTAGTCCCCGCAGAATACGATGCGAATCCGACCAAAGTCGGAATGGCTGGGATTTCTGACTTCTTTCGTTACCCCCACTTTCCCAAAATGCGCCCGCTTCCGCCCTCCCCCCATAAAAAATGGCAGTCCGGGCCATAAGCCCGGACTGCCTGAGGAGTAGTGCCATTACGGTTAGAAGGTGAGACGGAGAGCGCCCTGGAAGATACGAGGACTTCCGTTCATCCCTGTGATCACGCCAAAGGTACCTTTTCCCTGATTGACGGTAGAGGCCGGGTTGGCAAAATTCGGATGGTTGGTGGCGTTGAAGGCATCCCAGCGGAACTGGAAGGTCTTTCCTTCCCTCAGTTCCCAGTTCTTCATGATCGATGCATCCGCGTTGAAGACGCCGGGGCCCCAG
>Ga0302201_10001485_pt1 | contig 20002 bp, 21 predicted proteins | sample II_Bog_N3_2_FD_194586 | JGI IMG/M metagenome (GOLD analysis project Ga0302201, IMG submission 194586) | Peat permafrost microbial communities from Stordalen Mire near Abisko, Sweden - II_Bog_N3_2 | ecosystem: Environmental > Terrestrial > Soil > Wetlands > Peat | place: Sweden: Abisko... | reverse complement strand
CGAAGCGTCGTACGCGGTCCTCGGAGCTCGCCGCGTCCACCGGCACGAGAATGGCGCCCAGTAACAAGGTACCCAAGAGAACTTCCATCCACGCGGGTCCGTTCGGCGCCACGACCATGACGCGGTCGCCGCGTTCGACGCCCAGCGACCGAAGATGGTTCGCCGCCCGATTCGCCGCGTCACGTAGTTGACGATGCGTCAGGCGCTGCACCTTGAGAAAATCTCGACTCGTGAGCGCAAGGTTGTCACCGAAGCGACCGAGGTTCTCGACGTACTCTCGGAACGTGCGAGCACTCACCGGGTCGTCCACCGTGTCGTCTCGAAAGTCAAGGCCACTTGCACCACGACCTCCTTACCACCGACCAGACGCTCTAGCGAGTGCCATTCATCCTAGGACGAGGTCCTCATCGGCCGCGGGCGCCCTGGGTCAAGCGCGCGAGTCGAGCGACCAGCACCTCGATCACGGTGAGCTCAGTCACGTCCATATCGGTATTGAGATCCTTGCCGCCGTAACTGACGCCCCCCTTGAGATCGACATCCGCTTTGGCGATCATGTGGACCGCCGCGCTGATCCGTTCACTCCCGAGGCGTTGGGCGGTCCGCAAGGCCTTTCCCGCCGGATAGCGATTGATGCCCAGCAGCGCGGCGGCGTCGTCGTCCCCGCGAGCGCCACTGCCTTCGAGGCGGGCCATGCGCAAGTAATGCCGTTGCAGAATATTGACGATCTGCAAACCCGCGCGAGACTTGGAATCGAGCATCCGTCGCGCGACCACGATGGCTTTGGTCGCGTTCCCGCCGTCAATGGCGTCGGTGAGATCCCATTCGGGCACGTCGCCGGCGTCGCCCAGATACGGCTCGACGTTGGCGAACGTGAGCGGCGCCGTGCCGTAGATCGACCTCAGGGTGCGCGCCAGCGAATCGACGCGCGCGAGGTCGTCGCCCACCTGACTCGCGACGCGCTCGGCCAGCTGGCGGTCAATGCTCACCTGGTACTCGCCCAACTTGGATTCGACGTAGGCCACGCGGTCCTGGGCGCGCGAACTGACGTTGACCTCGACCACTTCGTTCGACGCCTTTACCAACTTGTTGGCCTTGGTCCCCACGACCCCGAGCACCAGCACGATTCCTGGCGCCGGATTCGCCAACCACGTCACCAGCTGGCCCACCTCGTCGGCGAGCAGCGACTGCGCGTCGCGCACCACCACGACGCGTCGCTCGACCAGGAACGGCGGCGTGTTGAGCGCCTCGAGGACGCGGGCCGCCACCGACTCACTCGACGAGGACGCCACGTCCTTGGCGGTGAAGTCCTCGAGGGCGAACGAGGGATCGAGCGCACCGAGCGCACCGGCGACCACGTTGCGCACGGCGTCGTAGACCATCGTGGCGTCCGTACCCACCACGGCGATCGACGAGCTCGTCACGCGACCTGCTCGAGCACTCGAGCCAGCGCGTCTCTCACCCGAACCGTTCCGCGCACGTCGTGCACCCGCACGATACGACAACCCGCCGCGACGCCCAGCGCCGCCGCCGCGAGCGAGGGCTCGCGGCGTTGGGTGACTTCGAGATCAAACATCACTCCGAGAAAGGTCTTGTTCGACGCCGACAGCAGCAGCGGCGAACCGAGAGCGGCCAGCTGGGCTGAATCACGCAGCAACTGCAGTGACTGGCCGGCCGTCTTGCCGAGGTCCAGCCCCGCGTCCAAGACCACGCGGTCAGCGCTCATCCCCGCCGCCAGCGCGCGCTCGCGGCGATCGACGAGGAATTCGCTCACCGTTCGTGTCACGTCGTCGTAGTGAGGGTTGGGATCGGCGACCCGTGGACGCAGGCGTATATGCGTCGCGACGACCGAAGCCTTGGACCGAGCGGCGACCGAAAGATAGTCCGGGTCGGCGAAGCCGCTGATGTCATTGCCCAGGACCGCACCCTCGGCGAAACAGGCTTGGGCGACTGACGCGCGCCAGGTGTCGATGCTGAGAGGGATTTCGAAGCGCTTCTTCAGTTCGGCCACGACACCTACGACCCGATCGAGTTCTTCCGCCTCGTTCACGTCGTCACCGGGACCGGCCTTCACGCCACCGACGTCGAGAATGTCCGCGCCGTGGGACACGAGTTCCTCGGCCCGGGCGAAAAAGGCGTCAAGATCATAGGTCGCGGCGGGACCGTAGAAAGAGTCCCTGGTGCGGTTAAGGATGCCCATGACCAGGGCTCGCGTGCGCAGATCATACGTCGTCTCTCCCAACGTCAGCACGATCGGCGTGTTAGGAAGAAAGGCCGTCACGCGTTCCTTTCACAAAGAAAGGTTCCGCAAGTCTCGGAATTCTGGTCGCTCACCCCGGTCAGCCTAACGTCGCTCCCGCTGAGACGGCGTTGGTGCGACACGCTGTTAGCCTCGGAACTCATGGGGAGCGAGGTCGTTGGCATTAAGCACGACGAGGTCTCGTCGTGGATGATCGAACACCTGGGCGCTACCGCGCCGCTCGACTTTGAGCTCATCGCCGGGGGGCGCTCGAACCTCACTTTCCAGGTCACCGACGCGGCAAAACGACGCTTCGCCCTTCGCCGGCCTCCCACTAGCCATGTCCTGCCGACGGCGCACGACATGGTGCGTGAGTTCACGGTCATCTCAGCACTTCACCCTTTGGGAATACCCGTCGCCACGCCCCTCGGACTGTGCACGGACGAGTCGGTCAACAACCGACCGTTCTACGTCATGGAGTTCGTCGAGGGCGCGATACTGCGTGACCGCGACCAAGCCGAGAAGGAATTCAGTGAAACGACGCGAGGGGTCATCGGCGACAACCTCGCCGCGACGCTCGCTCAACTGCACGACGTCGACGTGGACCAGGCGGGACTCGGTGGTCTCGCGAAACACGATCAGTACGTCGAACGTCAACTCCGACGCTGGCGGACCCAGTACGAGCAGATGCACGTCGAAGGAGTCGACCAGGGCGGTCTCGTCGAAGCAGTGGGCGACCAACTTGCGGCATCGATTCCAACTCAGCAACGCGTCTCGGTCGTGCACGGTGACTACCGCCTCGACAACACGGTCCTGGACGAGAACGGCGCCGTGCGAGCCATTCTCGACTGGGAGATCTGCACCTTGGGCGACCCAATGGCCGACCTCGGCCTTTTACTCGTCTACTGGGCCGAACCCGCCGACGAGATGGCGGCCCTGTTGGGCGCCGCCCCTACGACCGCCAAGGGCTTCGCCAGTCGAGACGACGTCCTCAAGGCGTACGCCGCGCACTCACCGCTCGATGTCAGTGACGTCGCCTACTATCAAGCATTCGGCTACTGGAAGTTGGCCTGCATCCTCCAGGGTGTCTTCGCGCGCTATAGCGCCGGAGCGACCGCGGGCGATCAGGGCAGCGTCGCTGAGTTCCCGACACATATCGCAATGCTCGCCGCGACGGCGCAGCGAACGCTGGAGAAATAATGGACGACGAAATTTACGACCGGATCATCTACCTCGCGGACCCCGAATTGAGCGAACCCGTGCTGGTGGTCAGTCTGGAGGGATGGATCGACGCGGGACTGGGTGCGAGTACGGCCATCTCGACCATGCTCAACACGATAAGCACCGAGGTCCTCGCGACCTTTGACACCGAATACTTCATTGACCAACGCGCCAGGCGCCCTCTCGCACGCATCGTCGACGGCATCACCACCGAACTCACCTGGCCCGAGATCCAACTGCGCTACGGCCGCGACGGCGATGGCGCGGACATCCTCTTTCTCGTAGGACCCGAACCGGACTTCCACTGGAGTGATTTCATCGACGTGGTAACCGACGCCGCCGGACGATTTGACGTTCGCCTGGTAGTGGGACTTGGCGCGTTCCCCGCACCGACTCCCCACACGCGACCCGTTCGCGTCATCGCCACCGCACCCGAAGCGAGTGCGCACCTGTTACCGATCATCGGAACCGTCACGGGCGAACTTGAGGTCCCCGCGGGTATCAGCGCCGCCCTCGAGCTGGGCTTCGCTGAAGTCGACATGGAGATCGTCACGTTGTGGGCGCGCGTCCCCCACTACGTGGCAGCGATGCCGTACCCGCAAGCGTCAGCCGCTCTGATCGACGGCCTGGCGCGCATCGCGGGTCTGACGCTCGACGCCAGTCACCTTCGCGCCTCGGCCGATGAGGCCCGCCAACGCGTCGACGACCTGGTCACCAACAACCCCGAGCACACCTCCATGGTCGAACAGCTCGAGGAGGCCGCCGACGAGACCGAAGGGACGTCGCTCGGTGAGGACTTACCGAGCGGCGACGAGCTTGCGGCCGAACTCGAACGTTTTCTGCGCGGCGAATCGAACTAGAGACGCTTCTCGTGCCGACCAAGAACGTTTTGATTACCGGCGCCGGTTCCGGCTTTGGAAAATTGGCCTCCGTGGCCCTCGTTGAGCGCGGTCACCAGGTCATCGCCACCACCGAGACCGAGGACCAGGCGAGCGAACTTCGCCGAGAAGTGCCGTCACTACGAGTGGAGAAACTCGACATCACCACCGACGACGTCGACAAGGTCCACGACTGGCCGATCGACGTGCTGGTTAACAACGCGGGAGTAGGCGAGACCGGACCTCTCGCCGACGTACCTATGGACCGTGTACGGCGGCTCTTCGAGGTCAACGTCTTTGGCACGCTCAAAGTGACCCAGGCAGTCCTCGTCGACATGGTCCCGCGTCGCAGCGGGCGGATCATCATCATGTCCTCTATCGCGGGCGTCCTCGCGGCACCCGCCTTCGGTCCTTACTCGATGACCAAATACGCGCTCGAGGCAATGGGCAAGTCAATGCGCGGGGAACTCGCCCCCCTCGGCATCGACGTCACGTTGATCAACCCCGGACCCTACCTGACGGGATTTAACGACCGAATGGCGCAGTCAATGTGGGAGTGGTTCAACGAACAGTCACTCAATGCTCCAGAGGCGGAACTCTTTCGGGTCATTGGCGACTTCGTCACGACCGGACAGCGCGACCCACTTGAGGTCGCCAATCGCCTGGTGGAATTGGTCGAAGCCGATACCACCACTGAGAACAATTTCGTCCCACCGGACATCAAGGCCCAACTGGGTCTGGTCTAATCAGGCCCCGCCCGGCGTATCGTCCACGTCGCCCTCTTCGATGCGCAAACCGAGGCCGAGCGCGTAACCGTCAAGGAACAGCTCACACTCGTTCTGGCGCGGGTGACGGTGGGCGATCTCGTAAAACCTCGCGGAGTGATCGGCCTCTTGAAGGTGCGCCAGTTCGTGGACGAGCACCGCGTCAATAACCCACTCGGGGCACTGGCGAAGCCGACTCGACACGCGGATGTCACGCGACGCCGGCGAACACGACGCCCAACGCGCTCGCTGATTGTTCACCCAACGAACCGAATTCGCCATCACGCCATCGTTGTAGAGGTCGGCGAGCACGTGAGCCCGCTCTTCGAGCGAGGCATCACCCGCCACATTCTGGGGCCGTTGCGTGAGGAGCCGCTCGACCAGGTCGTCGACGAAGGCCTCGCGCTCTCGCCCGCGCAGTCGCGCGGGTATCTGGACCACGATCCGACTTCCCGACCAGTGGGCGGCGCCGGTCTTCTTTCGTCGCGACGAGGAACGGACCTCGACTTCGGGTCGGTCAAAACGCGGCGGCTCGACCCACACCGACGATCCAGTAACGGGAGGTCGCGCCATCAGATGATGATGTTGACCATGCGAGGAGGTTTGGCAATCACTCGCTTGATCGGCGCATCTCCCAGCGCACGAATAACAGATTGGTCCGCGAGCGCTAAGCGTTGCGCTTCGTCTTCGCTGAGGCCAGGGTCGACTTCGATACGAGCCCGGACCTTGCCGTTGATTTGGACGATCATGGTGAGTGTGTCGGTCACGGTCAGTGCCGAGTCGGCCACGGGCCAATTTTGGTGATGCAGCGACGTCGCACCCGGGTGACGCCGTTCCCAGAGCTCGGCGCTGACGTGCGGAGCCATGGGAGCGAGCAGCGTGAGCATCAAGTCGATGGCCTCGTCTAAGGTGGCGCGCTGGATACCGTGTTCGCTTCGAGCCTGCTTGGAAACAGTGTTGAACACCGACATCACTTCGGCGACGGCGATGTTGTACATCCAGCGATCGAAGCAACCGGTCACGGTCGCTACGGCGCGGTGGACGGCGCGACGGACCTGGAGGTCGGATTCGTCGGCGGCGTCGTGGAAATTTACCTCGGCGTATTCACTGAGTCGATAGACGCGGTCAAGGAATCGACCACAACCCTCGATGATCTCCTCGGTCTGTTCCGACCAATCCACGTCGTCGGCCGGTGGACCGGCAAAGAGATGAAAGAGGCGAAGTCCATCCGCACCCACCGTCTCGTAGTACTTCTCCGGCGCGATTTGGTTCCCCTTGGATTTGGACATCTTGGCGCCGTCGATGCGCAACATGCCCTGCGTGAAGAGACGTGCGAAGGGTTCGCGCGGCAAGCCCGACGCAATCCCGAGGTCGATGAGCGCCTTTAAGTAGAAACGTGCGTAGAGCAGATGCAGGATCGCGTGCTCGACGCCACCGATGTACTGGTCGACCGGCATCCACTTCGCGGCTTGGGCGGGGTCGAAGGCTTTATCGGGCGTGAAGGGATCCGCGAAGCGCAAGAAGTACCACGACGAATCCGTGAAGGTGTCCATTGTGTCGGTTTCACGCACCGCCGGTTCACCGCACCGCGGACAGGTCGTGTGACGGAACTCGTCGTGCGTGGCGAGGGGCGACTGACCGCTCTCGTCCATCGCCACGTCATCGGGGGCGAGCACCGGTAATTGGTCCAGGGGCACCGGTACGATGCCATCCTTTTCGCAATAGACAATGGGTATGGGACAGCCCCAGAATCGTTGACGCGACACCAGCCAGTCGCGCAGTCGATAATTGACGGTCGCGACGCCGTTTGCTTCTCGTTCGAGGTACTCAGTCGCCTTCTTCTTTCCCGCTGCGACGTCGAGCCCGTCGAGGAATCCAGAGTTTATGTGCACACCATCGCCCGCGTACGCGCCGCCTTCGAAGTCCGCTGGGGGCTGAATCGTGCGAACGATCGGTAATTCGTACACGGTCGCGAAGGCGTAGTCGCGCTCGTCCTCGGCCGGCACTGCCATGATCGCACCAGTGCCGTAACTCCCGAGCACGTAGTCGGCCACGTAGACGGGCACCTTCTCGTTGGTGAAAGGATTCAGCACGAAACTTCCCGTGAAGGCGCCGCGCTTTTCGAGGCCCGGGCCGGCCTCGGACGACGCCGTGCGCTCGAGCTCGCTCTCGGACTTCGCGCGTTCGACCAGTTCGTGCACCTGATCACGTTGTTCGTCGGTCGTCAGGTGGGCGAGCAGCGGATGCTCGGGTGCGATAACGGCGTAGGTGACGCCGAAGCCCGTGTCGGGTCGCGTCGTAAAAATGCGCAAGGCGCGACTTGGATCATCGGCGAGCGGAAGGTCGAACTCAACTCCCTCTGATCGTCCGATCCAATTCCGCTGCATGGTCTTAACCCTTTCGGGCCAATCCAGACCATTCAGATCGTCCAACAACTCGTCGGCGTAGTCGGTGATCTTGAAGAACCACTGTTCGAGGTCCTTTCGAATGACGAGGTCGCCCGACCTCTCGCACGTGCCGTCGGCGAGTACCTGCTCGTTCGCCAACACCGTGAGACATCCTGGGCACCAGTTGACCGGCGCCTCGGCTCGGTAGGCCAGTCCGGCCTTCAAGAGCGCGAGGAAGAACGTCTGTGACCAGCGCATGTACTCGGGGTCGTGGCTAAAGACCTCACGCCTCCAGTCGTAGACCGCGCCCAGGCGACGCAAGGACGAACTCAACTCCTGCATGCGCGCTTCGGTGAAAAGCCGCGGGTGACTTCCCGCCTTGATGGCGGCATTTTCGGCGGGCAAACCAAAGGAGTCGAAACCAATAGGTGACAGAACGGCTTTGCCGAGCATCGTCTGATAGCGCACTACCAGGTCACCCATGGTGTAATTGCGCACATGGCCCTGGTGAGCGGCCCCCGAAGGGTAGGGGTACATGCAGAGTACGTAGTAGCGCTCGCGAACGTCATCGTTGTCAACCTCGTACGTGCCTTCGTCTAGCCAGCGTGCTTGCCATTTGGCTTCAACTGATGTCACGTCAAAGGGGCGGGCCATCACGACATTCTAGAGAACGAACGGCCTAGTCTCTCCCTAGAAAGACGAGGTGGCATGGAAAATCCAGTCTTCGTTCTGGTCCACGGCGCCTGGGGCGGCTCATGGTGTTGGCGTGACCTGCTCACCCAGCTCAAGCGACGGCACGTCCGGGTACGGTGCATTGACTTGCCCAGTAGCCGCAACGGTTCTCCCGGAGCCATTGCCTTGGCCGATGACGTCAGCGAGCTCGTCCTCGCCACCGAAGGGCTTGAGCACGTTGTCCTCGTGGGCCACAGTTACGGCGGTATGGTCATCACCGAAGCGGCCCCTCAGGTCAAGGGTCTGCGCCGACTCATCTACGTGGCAGCCCTCGTCCCGCTCGTCGGTGAGAGCGCCACTGACGTGTCCCGACTCGTTCGCGTGAGAACAGAACTCGACGATGCCATAGAGGTAGAAGGCGAGCACCTTCAACTCGCTCCCCGCCGTGCCGAGGCCGCTCTGTACGGCGAATGTTCATCCGAAACCCGCGAATGGGCGATCTCGCAACTCAGCTCCCAGACGGTCGCAAGTTTCCGGTCGCCGCGAACTTCGGCTACGACTGATGTCCCGACTTTCTACGTCAAATGTCGCAACGACCGCGCCATTGACCCCGGTCTCCAGAACCTGCTCGCGACGCGGTGCGATGAACACCTGGAGTTAGCGAGCGATCACTCCCCTTTTCTCTCGCACCCGCACGATCTCCTCGGAGCGCTCGTGGATTGAGCCTTCAAGGGTCGTTTATCTAACTGCTAACATCGGAGAGCCTTTGGGGGTATAGCTCAGCTGGTAGAGCACTTGCATGGCATGCAAGGGGTCCGGGGTTCGAATCCCCGTACCTCCACGAAGGAATTCCTTTCATCTAAAGACTTTTCGGCTTTTTCGAACTCGGCCAAAATGTCGCGCGACCGTTGTGTCAGCGTTTATGTCAGCGTTTAATTTTGCGAGTTCAAAATGACGAGTCGTCGGGGCAACCACGAGGGCTCGATCTATCGACGCGCGTCGGACCAGAGATGGGTCGGCCAACTCCTTCTCGGTTACGACGGCCTCGGACGACCGATCCGAAGGTTCGTGACGGCCAAGACTCGCAGCGAAGTCGCCCAGAAGCTGAAGCAACTCCGTCGACAGTTCGACGACGGTCTCACCGTGCCTGACGCGGGTCTGAAGCTGGAAGCGCTGTTCGAGCGATGGTTCGAAGACGTCCTTCGCCACCAAGTGGCCCCGAGCACGTTTAGCAACTACCGAGCCGTAACGGTCAAACACATCGTGCCGGCATTGGGCAAAAAGAAGATCTCAGCCCTCATGGTGACCGACGTGGATCGCCTTCTCTCATCGAAGATCGACTCCGGCCTTTCCACTTCGACGGTGCGCAGGATCCGAGCGGTTCTCTCGCAATGCCTCGATCAAGGGATCCGCTGGGGCGTCGTCTCGCGCAACGTGGCGTCGCACTCGAGGGCCCCTCGTGAGACGAGAAAGGAAGGCCGGACCCTTTCACCGGAGCAGGCCAAGCAGTTCCTGGCGTACCTCAAGGGACACCGCAACGAGGCGCTCTACGCCGTCATGCTCTCGACGGGGCTGCGCCGAGGTGAGGCATTGGGGCTCATGTGGAAGGACCTCGACCGAGATTCGGGTGTCTTGCAGATTCGTAGACAACTAAAGCGAGAGGGCGGCACTCTGGTGACCGCGGACACCAAGACCTCAAGAAGCCGCAGGTCGGTCAATCTGCCGCCACCGATGCTCAAGGCATTGCTCTGGCACGAACGACGACAAGAGACGGAAAGGACCGCACTAGGCACCTCGTGGATTAACACGGACTTCATCTTCACCAGCGCCGTGGGAACGCCAATCGACCCGAGGAACTTCTACCGCGAGTTCACGAAGATCTGTCGAGACGCCGGCATGGGTGATTGGCACCCCCATGAACTTCGTCATTCGGCGGCCAGTTTGATGCTGGCCCAAGGTGTCAAGTTGCAAGTCGTGAGCCAGGTACTTGGGCACGCATCGATACGCATGACCGCCGACGTTTACGGCCACATCCTTGATCCTGACCGTCAGGAGGCGGCCGATGCCATGGGGACGCTGCTCTGGGACGAGGACAGCTAACACGCAGACTCACATTGCGCTTGAAGGAGATCGTCGACGTAGCGCTGGATGGCGTCGCGCAGGACGAGACGCCGTCGACCAATCTTCACGCTCTGGAGTTGTCCACGCATTACAAGTTCGTACGTCGTGGTACGCCCGAGTCCGAGCATGATCGCCGCCCGCTCAACCGTAAGTAGTAGCGGCGTCACCGCGGGCGAATCGTTCGTATTGCCGATGTCAAAGGAAAGACTCATTGTGCTCCCTCGCAGAGGAGCGACATTTTCGCTCTCTACTTAGGTAGCCACACTTTTCGCGATTTTCGGGACACGACTTTTTGCTATAAGACCGAAATTTCGTATTTCTGCTTCGTATATGGATTTTGATGATCACACAGTGGGCCCGTCCGGACGTCCTGGCGCTACGCGCCCGCCGTCCGCGGGCACTAGGACTTGCTCGAAAAGGCCTGAAAAGACGATGCGGGGATTAACTGTTCTTTACGTATTAATAAAGGAGCGATGACGGACTGCGCCATGTTGACCGCATGCAAAAACGTTCAAGAAATCGAATATAGGAAATGATTTGAATCGCTCCTCCACACGTAAGGTCGGAGAGCGTCGTAAATACACTCAAAAGTTTGCGACTGCTGAGAGAAGAGTGAAATGAAGAAATCTAAACTAATTAATATTGCCCTTGTGTTGTCGATCACTGGATTGATGCCACTGGTGGGTAGCGCTGCCTTTGCATCTGGCTCAAGTGGTACTGCTGTAGTTGCGAACGGAGTTTTGACTGGCACTATCAACGGCGTTAGTTTTATCGATCAAGACATCACCGTTGTGCCTTCGCAGACGAGTGCCAACTCGATTACGCCTACAGTTGGCCCTAATGGCATTGACATTGCGGGGACTTGCTACGCGGGCTACTCCTGCATGTGGGTGAGCGCCGATCAGGTTGGCGGTCAAGGTCAGTTTCAAGGAACCAATGGATGGTGGGGCGTATGGGCTCAATCGCAATGCACGGGTTCGAACGCTGCGCCAGATGCAAGTAGCACTTGGAATGACTGCGCGTCTTCATTAGAAAATGGCCAAACAATTTCACAGACTTTCTTCAAAAACATCAATTACGGTGGAGCGTCACTGGCGTTAGCTCCGGATCAATACCAGGAGGAACTGACTACGACATCGGGCGGAAACCTCAACGATGCAATTAGTTCGAATCAAGCTTCCTAACAATGGTGGTGCCTGAGAGTGTGGCCACAGGAAAAGCATCCTCTTTCCTGTGCCACACCTTTAGGGTCTTTGCGTCCGCCACAGTCCTGATTTCTTCAGTGGCCCTTTGGCCAGTCGTTGGAGCAGACTCCACTACTTTGAACAGTTCGAAGTTACCGATGGAAATTGTGGTGGATGCAGAGTCGACTTCAGCCATTACGGCAATCTCAAATGCACAGCAGATTTTGGTTTCACGGTGCATGACTATTAAGGGGATGAAGTTCTTCCTGTCAATTCTCAAGAGCAACCAAGTCTCGCCCTATTTGACCATTCCGGAACCTGGAAACGCTGTCGAGCGCTCCAAAGGAGGGTACGGTTACTACTCCGTTGTAAACAGTTCGTTGGCCCGTAATAGCAGTTCGAACGAAGACACCTACATCAGGGGATTATCAAAGCAAGGACAATTGAAATACCAAGAACTACTGTTTGGTCGACCGAATGACAAGGTTCTCAACCATTTAATCGACGGGTCAACTGTGTACACCGGTGCTGGCGGGTGTTTTGGCGAAGCATATCGTGAGATTTTCGGCTCAATATCGAATCTTGTATGGAGCGTCAACGATTTAATTCCGGCGATAAATGAAATATCAACTATCGTCTCGACGCAGACCAACTATAAGCGAGCCCTCGTTAACTATGGCATATGCATGGCTAAGAGCGGATTTAGTGTTAAATCACCAGAGGAAGCCAGAATCTACGCTGGAAATCTCTACACAAGAAACACCGTGAATATCGCAACTCGGGCAAAAGAAGTCAAGGTCGCGGTTGCAGACTATCGATGTGGTACTGCTACAAGACTCAACGAGTCGTTTAAATTGGCAGTTGGGAATGTTTGGCCCTTAACTCCACAGCGACTACAAACCGCGCTTGTGAAGATTGCTGAGGAACGTGGTCACGCCGTCGCCGTTTCGAAGTTGATTGTCGAGAATGCCGCGAAATGATCTTGTCGGCGCTTCCATCAGCGTTCTGGAAGGATCCCTCAGTTCAGGGGGATCTTTCCAACCTGACCAGCGTCGTTGTAGAGATACGAAACCGTCTTGTTGTTAGCGTCGGTCGTACTCGCGAGTTGGCCATTCACGTAGGAGAAGGAACTCGTCTGGCTCAAGGAACCAGTGACGCTTACGTCACCGACGTTGTCGCTCATCGAAATCAGATCACCCGCGAGGTTGTAGGAGTATTGACTTACGCCGGGCGCCGCGGGCCCCTCCCCGCAGGGGTGGCTCGAAGCGCTTGCTACCGAAGCAGTGATGTGAGGACAATTCCGTGCCCACTGGGCTAGGTGGCGTTGCGCGCCCGTAGCGCAGTGGCGAAAGGCCGTGGAGCCGCTAGTCCTGTCCAAGAGCAGATCGATTGGTAGAGACCCATTACGTCTTTCGGCAAAACATTCACCGCCTCGAGGTGGTCAATGACCTCGAGGTGGTGAATCTTTCAGCGCCGATGCAATATGGAGAAATCGGTATCAGTGACTAATAAGCAGCGCAGACGGTTCCTAAATTCGTATAACCGCTTCCGTTGTAATGCCATCCCGTACCGCTCCACGTATTCGAACCGCTGCGTGGTCCCCAAAGTATCTCTACGTATTGGTTATTTGACAATGAGGAGTCCGAACTATTTGCAACCAACGTCCCGACGGAACAACCACTGGAAACCGTTCCCAATTCAGCATGTGAGGTATAGCCACTTCCACTCGACGTATAGGTGTACGCGGCGCCCATGTAATTAGCGTTCCCGCCGACGGTCCCCGTACCAACGGCAACTTCACCATTCGTCGCACTTTGGTAGGTGCAATTGGCCATATTCGGACAGTACGACGACAGGAGTGGACGTATCCCGTTTCCGCCGAGAGGAGCACCCGCCGCGCCGCCACATGAGCCGACGATTTGGATGGCATCAGTGACGATGCCCGCAGGAATGCCTGCTGTCCCCGTAGACACAACGGGCACCAGCATCACCGAAGAATTCGTGCATCCTGCGCTTGGGGCTACCAACGACTGCGGAGTTACACTCTGCAAAGCTGCCTGCTGCGCGCTCGCCCACGACTGCCAGGTTGCGAGCGATGAACCGGCAACTGGTAATGCGGGTACTGACACCGTCGTGGTTAGCGACGTTGAAGCCGATGCAATGCCGGTCTGCGGTAGGAATACGAATCCCATCATCAATATTGCTGCTGGTATCGTGACTTTTAGATTCAATCTGTTTTTCAGCACTCTCATTCTCGCTGCCCACTTTCTTTACTTTTTTGCGCACGCCACCGTGGCGTGCACCCCCTCACCGATCAACGATTGATCGAGTCAGAACTATTACCTCCTAAGAGTTACTTGTAGAAGACTGAGTGGATCCTTCTCCCTGAACCACTTGCACTGTTCCGTAACTCACAGATCCTTCTGATGTCGTTGTGCCGTTTTGCGTCAGGAGTTCGGCGCAGGATACGAGTGCCCCGCTCATGGGGTTAAGTGCCGCCTCAAAGGATTCGTCAGTACCCTGGGGTACTTGGACAATTGCCTCACCCGCACCATTCAGTGATGCGACAGGACTCACTAACTCTGCGCCGGGAAGTTCTGCGAGCACTTGGTATAGAACAGCTCCAAGCTTCGCTGACGCATCCGGAAGCTGAATCAACTGCTCGATAATGTCGAGCTGTTCGCTCGGTGTGCAACCCTCCGCAGCTCCATTCGAACCGTCGAGGATCGGGCAAACCTGTGGCGTGGTGGTTTCAGACCCGTCAGTACCAATCTGGCCGTTCGCCAGAAGGTTTGAAATTGCGGCGGGACTCGCGGGAAGATTGTTCACGTTCGTTGTCGCACTCAAGAGGTTCGTCCGTGACGCCAGCGCGAGTGAAAGTCCGAACCCTCCGTAGCCGCTGACGCTTGACGAGTAGCCGCCGAGTGAGCCCTCGTTGTTGAGGTTCGCCGAATTGCCGCTGAGTTGGTTCGTCGAACTAACAAGTGCGCACGGAATGAAGGGTTTGCCGAGCGCCACCCAACGCGCTTCATCATTGGGGGTGGCGAAATGACTTCCACCACCGTCCACCGAGGACGGTGTGATGACCACCTCTCCGGTTCCCTGCGTGGTCGTCCAACTCTGCATCGTTCCATAGGCGATATAGGTAAGAGGTGCTTCGCCCGCTGGCATTAGGGGACTCGAGACTTCGCACGTCAGCGAGATTTCGGACTCTTGGTAGTAGTACTCGCCAGCGGACAGGGTCGGTAACGAAGCGGCGTTCGAGTCTGCGACTGCAGCGGCTTTGAGCGTTGCGCCAACAGCGTTCGTCGGTGCGCTACCCAACGAAGTGAGAACTATCGCGACCGCAGTCACACTTGCCACGAGCGCACCAGCTATCTCAAAGCGACGCGTGCGGATTCGCCTTCCTGGTCTCCGCGAAATAGCAATAGATCCCCAAATCTCATCCTCGTGTGTGCGATTGATCGAGGCGGATTCGGTTAATCCTGGATCAACGGAACGAAACAATTCCTCGACGTAGTCGATATTCATGATTCCTCTTCCTTGTTTTCCTGGTGGTTCTTGATATTCCCCTTTGTCGACTCAGTCCGGGAAATCGCCCCACGAAGGTGCTCTAGCGCTCGGTGAACTCGAACATTTAGTGTGTTGACGGAGCAGTCCAGCACCTCGGCGGCTTCAATCCTCGTGAGGTCCTCCCAGAACACGAGACGAAGGACCTCCTGGTCTCCTTCACTGAGCTGGGCGAAACCCGTGGACATGTCCATCACGTCAGTAAGTGGATACCTGTCCGTCGAACCGATATCCGACAATGCGACTAATGAGGGCTCCCTGCCAAGGCGGCGGCGTTCGTGAGAAACCTCGAAACTCGCGATGCGATAGAGCCAGGGCAGCGACGGACTATCGACATCGGAGAATTTTTTCCACGCAACCACGAACGCCGCCGCGACCACTTCGTCGTGCGAGTTAGGGGGAAGACGACGAGCGACGTAGCGTGACACCGCGACGAAGTGACGACGATAGAACGCCTCGAAATCGCGAATGAACTCCTCGCTGGAACTATCACGTGGGGGGCGATGTAACTTCATGGTTTCAACCTGTATACGCCCTGTGCAACGCCCTTTCTTACAAGAAAGTGGGTTACGCCGGAAAAACGATAATTACGTTCTCGGGCTTCAAAGCCTTGCTCGATTTTTCGCGTTGATCCCGACCGCACTCGTCACTCGGTGACGCTACTCCCGACGAGTGAACGAAGGTGCTTCAAGATTGAGTTATGAGACAAAAAATTGGTAGCACCCTCGTCCTCGTCCACCCTACCGAGATTCAGCTCAGCCTTGCATTCCTAGCGAATCCGTCGCGTTGAGGGGATCACCATTCACGAAAGAATACGGCTGGTCCGTCGACTCCACCTCAGGGTCGATCGAGAAGAAAGAATCAGTCGTCGGGTCGTAGTAGCGATTGATTGAGCCTTCGAAGGCAAACGTCGTAGTTTGGCTCAGTCCCGAGGCTGTTGACCAGGACCTTTCTGCACGAATAGCGGCACCTCTACTCATACCAATGCGCAAGCTGCAGAGCGTTGCCAGGAGCGAATCCTGATTTGGAAATGGCCTACGAGCGAGGAACGACTCCGCGAGGGCCCTGAATGCGATTCCTGAGATCATTTCTTCTTCGGGTTCGCCTTACCGTTTCCATTTCGCTGCTCGCGTCATTTTCCGTCGTGGTTGCGGGAAACACCGACGGGATGTTCAATACCAAGTCGGTGAGTCGCTCGCATGCGCATATCTTCAAATTCTGGATGTGGACGCGTTATTCCCTGGTCGATAATGAGGTCGTTCTCGTAGTCAGCCAACCGCTCCTGCGGCGTCAACTCATCGTGACGTCGAACTGTCATTTCCGTTCCCATCAGCCAAGATGGCTATCCACTTCTTCGCCCGCGACTGTCACTTAGTTTTCGTACCAGACTCTTTGTGTTCTAGTTCCGGGCGGCGCTTGTTACGTCTCACGCTACGAAAAAAGCATTCGCCCTTACCCACACTAGATAACACCCTCGACGGGGATCAGTCAGTTTGCTTTGGATGACTGAGCGTGATCTTCACCAGCCATACAACGTGAGCGCTTCGGTCGGGGCAGTACCAGACTCTCCCGGCGCCAGTGAGTTCGTGTTGCCAGACCGGCAACTGTTGTCCCCCAACCCACTTGACACCGAGTGATCCTTTGAGAGGATGAGTGCGTTTTGGGTTATCGCTTCGGTCCATAGGTCGCGACCTCAGACGCTCTCGCACCTTCTCGATGAGCTCTGGTTCACGCTCGTTGGCTTCGTCCCACTGCTTCTTTGCGTTCGCCGAGACGGGCCTGATATCCCAGGGTTGGTCGTCGCGGCGCGAGGTACCTTTTGTCGGCCCGTGCTTCTTCGTCACCTTTTCCCTACAGCGAGACGTTCGAAAACGGAGTGTCGATGGGCGCCATCAACTCGTCGCGGAGTTCGTCGTTGGTCCACAACTCAGCTGTCGATTTCCAGTCCTCAATCAATTCGAACAGGGGCCGAAGTGGCCCTCCGCTCAGCGCAACCAACATTGGCTGCAACACCTCATCCACGAACAATCGGCGATCCGCCTCTGGAAACACCGAGAGCCACGCAAACTGTCCGGAATTTGCTACCTCTTCAGCACGATTCCCCATCACCGCACGCAAGAGACGAAACAGGTCACTGCTAAGAGCAACAAGCTCGCGATTCTTGCTGACTTCTTCGGCGATAGTGACGACCAAGGTGGTGCCGTCCTTGTCGCGCACGAACACTTCGCGCTCGCGGGCTTCGTCGAGCACGTCGCGATATCTCCGGGCAAAGTCGGTCACTTGGTAGGTTGTCGTGGTCTGAAGCTGGCGCATTATGGCCTCCTACGTATGATTATACACATAATCGTATGTAGTACAAACATTACCGCATGACGGGAACCCGAAAGGGCAATCAAGGGCCTGCCGGCAGGGAATGAGCGCACCGTCGAATGGGGAATCAGTTCGCGCGAGAAGATCTGGACTAAGAGAGGTTTCAGGAGGGATTGGCGAGGCGGCGTTCACGGTCCGCAGCGAACTTCAACGCGGCTCGAATACTGCCGTCGGTCAATTCGGGGAAATCGACGATGATCTGCTCACTCGACATTCCTGCCGCGAGGTATGAGGTTGCCCGTCACACCAAAAACTTGGCCGTGGTACACCACGACACCTACTATCCCGACCCGGGGAATCGTTGCCAAACCTATCCACACTTCATCATCCGCCACCTCACCCACCAAGTCAGGGGCTGAACGAATAACACGCTGTGCGTCACGAGTGAAATTGAGTCCCGGAGTAGTGCACGAGAAACTCAGGACTGCATCGCGGTCACCCTCTCGATATGGGCGAAGCTCGGCAACGCTACCGAGTGATGACCAGTCCAATTACTTTTGGAACCGAAGGCGAGAGGGTACCTTTACGACCTTCGTCGTTGCGACCATTCCGTCCACTACCGCTTTACGGGCGTCAGAGAATGCGGCATCGGACTTCTTCTTGGCTTTGCTCGACGTCGCTTTCATGATTTCTCCTTGTCATTCATTCTAAGGTTTCTCGAAGCGTGACACAACCACATGTCCCTCTCGCCAACTGCCCGCGTGCCAAGTATGGTCAAAAAGTGTCAGCGTTTCCGTCAGCGTTTCAATCAATTGGAGGTGAATATACGTGAACAACCGCGGACTCGGAGGCTTGATATTGAACAGGAACTGAATACAAATGGACTCGCACGAACGAGTCATGGGGAGATGGCATGCAAGGGGTCAGGGGTTCGAATCCCCTTACCTCCACTTACAGAAATCCCTGATCATTCGGTTCCCACTTGCAGGCTTCAAGTCCGCTATTTCCCGAAATTCCACGTATTCGCTCGCAACGCAAGGGTTCAGTAAGAAATCAAGCCGACGCGCGACTCCGGGAAATGTCTTGTTTGACACCGCTGCACGACTCCTTTCCGACGCCTCAATCTTTCTAACTTCAGCAATCACTTCAGCGTCTATTTGAAAGAGTTGGATGCTTCGGTGCATGATTGATTTCCCCCCTAAAGCCATTCACCGTTGTCGCGACGGCGAGATCGAGTGACGTACTTACGACCCCGAATGCGGACTGAAACTTCGTGGTGTCCAGCACAAAAGGCTCTTCGAATTCGTAGGCCATCTCCACCAGCCCGCGAAGGGTCGGATTGAAGACGCCTAAAGCGCGTAAGAGTGGCTTTGGCACTGACCGAATGGCGACGCGATGCCCGACGTGTTTCGAAACCAGGTCAAGGATCTCACTCGTCGTGACGGTTTCTGGCCCGGCCAGATGCCATATTTCATCGACCGCGCCCTTGCGAGTACCGAGGATTGCGAGGCCAGCCGCGACATCGGGCACGTAACTGTAGGTGTGGGGAAGATCAGGATTGCCAATGAAGTCAGCGCGACGCCCGGCCAATGCATTCCCAAAGACATGCTCGCCTAACGAAGACTCAGTAACCCCTGCTCCAAAGAAGTCTGAGGCCCGCCCAATCGCGATGTGCACTCGTCCGGCGTCTCTGGCAGCCAGCAACTCGGCGGTCATGACGGCGCGCGTTCGACCCTTTGCTGTCGTCGCCGCGAGTGGGAGATCCTCGGTCATTGGTGCACCGGATGTTGGACCGTAGCCGTACAGGTTCTCAAGGCTCACGAGTAGTGCGCCGAGCCGTTCGGCGGCCGAGAGCACGCCACGCTGGAGCGGCGGAAACATTTCTGGCCACCTTGCGTACGGCGCGTTGAGACACTGATAGATCACCGTTGCCCCTTCGGCGGCGTCGGTAGTCGCCTGAACGTCAGTCGCGTCAGCCCCACGCCACTCAACGCCCTCAGGCAACTGACCGGGTCGACGCCGCGACACAACACGCGCTGGCAGTCCCAGTCCGGCCAGATGTCCGGCGAGCTCACGCCCCACCTGGCCGGATCCAAATACCACGTGCATTTCTTTCTCGTTGATTGACACTTCTACCTACTTTGTCGACGAGGAATCGACGAGATCGGCGACATCTACTGTCCCGTGACTATGCGGCGTCAGCGTCGGGGCCGCATCCGTCACACGCTGCGAGCTCACACCCCTTGAAGGCGACCACCATGCAGCCGAGCCGAGGAACTTCATTAAGGCCGGCACCAAGATCGCCCTTACCACCGTCGCGTCAATGAGCACCGCAAACGCAACACCGAGGCCGAGTTCTTTCACGAAGACGAGCCGGGACAAGACGAGCGCACCCATCGCCAGCGCGAGACAGAGCGCCGCCGAACTCACAATCCCACCCGTGTGATCAAGACCACGAGCCACTGACTCGTCTGGTGACGCACCTGCATCGTGCTCCTCCTTCATTCGTCCGAGCAAGAAAACGCCGTAGTCCGTCGATAGGCCGAACACCACGGCGAGGATGATGATGAGTGACGTTGACTGCAGGGCACCCGGAGCATTGAATCCCAACAGGTGTTGGAGGTGACCCCACTGGAATGCCCACACCAACATGCCAAAC
>Ga0302201_10001484_pt1 | contig 20010 bp, 14 predicted proteins | sample II_Bog_N3_2_FD_194586 | JGI IMG/M metagenome (GOLD analysis project Ga0302201, IMG submission 194586) | Peat permafrost microbial communities from Stordalen Mire near Abisko, Sweden - II_Bog_N3_2 | ecosystem: Environmental > Terrestrial > Soil > Wetlands > Peat | place: Sweden: Abisko... | reverse complement strand
AGCAGCAACCAGTCTACTCGGGCTCGAAGGAGCCGGCGCTGTCATGTAATCAACCTCCCGGTCGGCTGTAGCGTGGACCTCCCGGTCCACGCCCTACGCTACACCCCTAGAGAAATTGTTCGAAATACTACAGTTGCAGATCGACATTTACGGAGGGAGCAGGGGCCTTCAGGCCCCTGAAACAGCCGCAAAACAGAGGGGCCTTCACAGGCTGCGGAAAAACTCGGTCCGGAGGGAGGCGGGGGTTTTAACCCCCGCATAAACCCAGCATAATCAGCGCGGCTTTAGCCGCGGAAGAACGATTCTCGTGGCTTTACCGCAGAAGTGAGCCTTTTTCCGCAGCCTGTTCAGGCCCGGGCCCTTGTTCTCTTCGAGCATTCCGGCGAAGTACAACTGTAGTACCAATCAACCCACAAAAATATCCACAAAAAATTCCCTTGCGCGCTCACCTTTTTCTTGTGCTACAGTCAGTAACACTATGGCGAGTAACACTCAAGCAGTTCACGATCCGGCAGCGTTGGGCGAACTCGAACGCAGCATTCTCATGATTGTCTGGCGCATCGGCTCGGTCACCGCCGAGCAGGTCCGCGAAGAGCTGGGCCGCCCGCTCAAGGACTCCACCATCCGTACCGTTCTCCGGCGCCTGGAAGAAAAAGGCTACCTGGCGCACCAGCTGGAGAACCGCACCTTTCTTTACCGTCCGGCCCAGTCCCGCCAGCGCGTGGCAGGCCGCGCCGTCAAGCGCATCGTGGACTGGTTCTGCGACGGCTCGGTCGAGGCGCTGCTGGTGGGACTGGTGGACTCCAAAGTCCTGGACCGCGCCGAACTGCAGCGCCTGGCGGATCGCATCGCCGTCGCGCAGAAAAGCACCGACGCCGGTAAGAACTCCCTGCCCCGGAATCAGGAGGAGAAACCATGATCTCAGTATTGCTGGAAGCCGCATTGCGGGCCCTACTGGTGGCCCTGGTGGTTTGGGCCGGATTGCGCGCCCTGCGGGTAAGCAATGTGCTGGCGCAGAAGGCTGCCTGGGAATTGGTCCTGGCTGCGGCGCTGCTGATGCCGTGGGCCATGCGCTGGCCAGGATTGCCGGCAGGCATCGGCGTGGTGTTGCCTGCTCATCCATGGGCTGCGATGCAACAGAAGCCGGTTGACGCACTGCCCGCACCCAGGGCGGCCGCGTCCTCGTACCTCGTAACGAGCTCCAAAACGCTGGGAAACCTTTCCGCAACCAGCCAAAACGTCCCCGGAGCACTGAACCGCTTTCCTGCACCGGCCATCTCCGGCTCCGGCGCGGCAGTCAACTCCACACCGGCGACAACCCCCACAGCGCACCGGAGTTTTCCGCAGCCTGCGGCGCTTGCCTGGCTGCTTTATCTGGCCGTTGGTGCCGGTCTCCTGTTGCGTTTGATCTACGGTCTGGGCGCGGCCGTCCGTCTATGGAGGTCCGCGGAGCCCGTAGCGTCCGATTCCCTGCCGGGCCCGGCTTCCAGACTGGCTGAAGGGCTCAGTCTGCGCACCAGCCGCGCCGTCGCCTCGCCCGTCACCATCGGCTCGGGCGTTGTTCTGCCCGCCGAGTATCTCGAATGGGACACAGTAAAGCTGCGCATCGTGTTGGCGCACGAGCGGTCCCACGTGCGCCAGGGCGATTTCTATCTGCAAATGCTTGCGGGGCTCTACGCCATCGTCTTCTGGTTCAGCCCGCTGGGCTGGTGGCTCAAGCGCAAGCTCTCCGATCTGGCTGAGACCATCAGCGACCGCGCCGGTTTGCGCGAGGCCGCCAACGGCTCCTCCTATGCCCGGATCCTGCTCGAATTCGCGGCCGCGCCGCGCTTAACCATTGAAGGAGTTGCCATGGCTCACCGCAATAATCTCTCTGAACGCATTGAACGGCTACTGAACGATTCGATCTTCCACCAGGCATTCGTGAGCAGCCGTCGCCGCGCCCTCGTTGCCGTATTGCTGGTTCCCGCGGCCCTGTTTGCCGCCACGGCTCTGATCCGCGTGGAGGCGGCGAGCCAGGCGCAGCAGCCGGCGCCCGCCAGCGGACAGTCCCATCCCGACCAGGTCGAACCCGCTACCGAACCCGCGGAAACCCCGGCCACTCCAGAGCCCTCGGCCGACAGCAAGAATGCCTCTGGCGGTCTTGCACATATCACCACAGACACTCCCGAGCTTGCGCCTATTACGACGGAAACCCAGGTGAACGTGAACCCACAAATCCAGGTGGATCCTAAGGTTCAGATGGACTCACAGGTCAACACCAACACCCAGACCGACATCGCCGTGACGGTCAACGGACACGTGGTGAAGAACCGCAGCATCGCCAACACCACGTCTCCGCATGGAGACTCATACGCCCTCGTTACCGGTCCGGGAGATCAGTTAAACATCTCCGGCAACTGGAATGGATCTGCGGACGAACAGATCGAGAAGGCGCGCAAGCTGTCCCCCGGCAAGTTTCTCTGGTTCAGGCACAACGACAAATCCTACCTCGTCGACGACCCGGCCACTTTGGCCCAGATCGAGGCGATGTGCAAGCCGATAGAAGCCCTCGGCCGCGAGCAGGAAGAATTGGGCAAGCAGCAAAAGGAACTGGGCAGGCAGCAGCAGGAATTGCGCAGCCAGATGGAGAAGCTTCGGGCTCCGGCCCCGGAAGTTTCCAGGCAAATCGAAGAACTGAAATCGGAAATGGCCGCGTTAAAAGCCCAGATGAAAAAGAACGCCTCTCCGGATGAACTTGCGGAAATGGGAGGCAAGATGGGCGAACTGGGAGGCAAACTGGGCGCGCTCGAGGGTGAGATAGGCGCCCGGCAAGGTGAATTGGGCGGGAGGATGGGCGCGCTGGGCGGGCTGCAAGGCAATCTCGGCGCGCAACAGGGAAAACTCGGCTCCGAGCAGGGACGAATCGCCGGGGAAGTTGATCGCAAGGTGAAGTCGATCATCGACCAGAGCCTGCGCGACGGCAAGGCCCGGCCAATCGAGTAAGCCAATTAAGGAGAATTTTACCGATTTCCCTTGCGCAGAATTAAGCCCCCTGAGCGCATGATGAATCTAGCAGGGAACCAACGCCAACAGGGAACTGACGCCGACGGGGGAACTGACGCCGACGGGGGAACTAACGCCGACGGGGGGAGCAACGCCGACGGGGGGGAGTAACGCCGACCTCCCGGTCGGCTGTAGCGTGGACGTCCTCGTCCACGCTCGCTTGAGAGCGACTAACAAGTACTGGCGGCCGCAGTCCTCGAGAAGGTCTTTTTGAGGTCAATTCCGGGCAAAAAAAAACGCCAAAATCGCCCTACCCCCCACCCCCCCTATCGATTATTATCACTTTTTCAACGATAAAAATCGCGTAAGTAACAAAGAATGAACAGTATACCAAACACATAGTTAACTGACTAGTAACAGCAAACCCCCGATTTTGGCCCTTTTTTGGCCGTTTTTGGCCTGATAATGCCCCAAAATGCCTCAAAATCGACCCAAAATTGCCCCCTTTTTCCGCTCCGCCGCGATCTCAGTCGAGGGCCATGAAAACTTCGTGCCTGAGCCATCCCGGAAACGCCCTGGAGGACAATTTCCGGTTTGGCTTGCCATGCCCGCAAAGCTGAAGAGCGCCTTCGCGCCGGTCGCATCGGAGAATCGGATGAGTCCTTCGTCTGCCTCAGACCGAGATATTCTCGGTCAGGACAAGCTGGCCTTTTGCGTTGGAAAGAACCGACGGCTGTCGCGCGTTCTGTTCCGGTAACTGGTCCAGAAGAACCACATTGAGCAGCGTCTTGTGAACCTGAATGCGGCCGTTGTAACTGATAAAGCCGAGGGTGCGAAAGCGGTTCATGAAGAAGCTGACCCGGGACCGCGTGGTGCCGATCATCTCCGCCAGCGTCTCCTGCGTAATCGGCGGAATGAAAGTTTCCCGCTCTCCCGGTTTGCCAAATTCCGCCATCAACAGCAGAATTCTTGCCAGGCGCTTTTCGCTGGAATTGAAGAGTTGGTCGATCAGGTCGGCCTGAGCTCTCATGCTGCGCTCCAGCACAAAGCGCATGAACAGGTCGGAGAACTCATTCTCCTGGTGCATCACGCGGATCATCTCGTCCCTGGTGATCTTGAGCGCCATGCAGGAACTCAAAGCAGTGGCCGTGGACATACGCATCCCCGGCACGGCCGCGAGCGCTTCCTCGCCCACAAAGTCGTGAGCCGTTAACAGCGAGATCGTAGCCTCTTTTCCGTTGTGCGAAACCACCGTGAGCTTGGCTCGGCCACTCTGCAGATAAAACAGCGAGTCCGCCGGATCTCCCTGAGAGTAAAGGTGCTGCTTTTCTTTAAATTCGACGATTCTACGGCCAATACCGGCCTGAGCAAGATAGACGGCAGGATCAAATGGGGGGCTGGTCTTCTCGATTAAATGCATGGAGCCTCCTTCGAGGTGGTCAAACTGTGCATAGCTTGCTGCGGTAGGCGGACGAGGGCCGCGAGAAATTTCATGGACACCAACGAAACTCCACGCTGGCTGTGCGGTAACGCAGGCCCCAAGCCGCTACCCAGGGGATAGGCCGTTACACTACCGTCTCTCATATCATGGCCCCGACTTGAAACCCTTGTCTGTTCTGATTTGACCGGTTTTGAGATATTTGTGTAACCCAATCGAGGTCGCATTTGCGGAATCGAGCGATGGGCCGCCAATTTGATCGCCGCCTGACCGATTGTCCCTTGAACAAAATGAAATACCACCGCGGATTGGGCGGTGGTTATTCATTTTACCGTAGGCGGGTTGTGATCTACCGGCAGTTAGAGGCCCGCCTCGGGCAACTTGACGAGCTTGGCTTCAAGCAGCGCTTCGATGGTCTTGAGCGCTTCCAGGACCGTGTCGGAGACCGGGGCATCCACCTGGACCACAGCCAGGGCGTGCACTGGCTTGGCGCCGGAGCGGTCGCGGCCAAGGGCGAAGTTGGCAATATTGACGCCGTGCTCGCCCAGGATGGAGCCGATGCGCCCGATGACGCCGGGGACGTCGAGGTTGCGGCAGACCAGCAGGTTGCCCTCCAGCGGGGTTTCGATGTCGATGCCGTCAAACTCCAGCAGACGGGGCTGCTCGCCGCGGATGACCGTGGCGCTGGCCTGGCTCTTTCCGTGGACGGAGTGCAATTCGATGGTCAGTACAGTGGCCGCCCCGCCACGATGATTTTCCTGCTTGTCCTCATGGACACGTATGCCGCGCTCCTGGGCCACCGCTGTGGCGTTGATGCGGTTTACGTTCTCTGAGCCCTGCAGCAGGCCCTCGATGGCCGCGTTGCGCACAAGATCGATTTTGGCCTCGGCCAGAATGCCGCCGTACACGATATGAACGGCTTCGATGCCGCCCTTGCCGGCCTGCGCCAGGAAAGAGCCTAGCCGTCCGGCCAGGTCGATGTAGGGGGCGAGTTGAACGTACTCCTCGTGGGTAAGAGAGGGCAGGTTCACGGCGTTCTGTACAACGCCGAGCTTGAGGTAATCGCGCACTTGGTGCGCGATCTGGATGCCGACGGCCTCCTGCGCCTCGGCCGTGGATCCTGCAATGTGGGGGGTGAGGATGACGTTGTCTAGTTCGGCATAGGGCGAGTTTTTCACCGGCTCCTCGGCGAAGACGTCCAGCGCCGCGCCGGCTACCTGGCCGGATTTGAGAGCCTCAACCAAAGCCGCGTCGTCGATCAGCTCGCCACGCGCGCAGTTGACGATGCGCACACCCTTCTTCATCTTGGCCAGGGTTTTGGCGTTGATGACGCCGGTGGTCTGCGGGGTAAGGCCGACGTGGAGAGTAATGTAGTCGGAGCCGGCGATCAGCTCATCGAGCGAGACCAGCTTGATGCCGCTCTCGCGCGCCACCGCGGCCGAGACGAACGGGTCGCTGCCGACAATCTCCAGGCCGAAGCCCTTGGCGCGCTTGGCGACTTCAAGGCCAATGCGGCCCAGGCCCAGAATACCGAGGGTCTTGCCGCGCAGCTCGGCTCCCTGGAGGTTCTTCTTCTCCCACCGGCCGGCGTGCATTCCGGCGTTGGCGGTGGGCAGCTTCCGAGCCAGGGCCAGCATCATGCCGATGGTCAGCTCGGCCACAGCAACGGCGTTGGCGCCCGGCGTATTCATCACCACAATGCCGCGTCGCGTAGCCGCTTCGGCGTCGATGTTGTCCACACCCACCCCGGCACGGCCAATCACGCGCAGTTTAGGTGCCCCCCCCATGAGCGCGTCGTCCACCTGCACGGCGGAGCGAACCACCAGCGCGTCGGCATCGGCCAGGGCCGCGGGTAAGCCGTTGGGCAACTGTTCGTAGGTGAGGACTTCCCAACCTGGCTCGGCCGCAAAGGCGGCTTGGGTTGCCGGAGAAACTTTCTCTGCCAGAACGATCTTCATCCCATCTCCCTTGCCCTTCGGCGCAGCTTCATACTCTTCAAATCGGATACCGTGCTTTTCGCAGAGGATATCGAACATCCTCACTACCGCGGCGTGCGGCTTGCCCTCGCCGCGTTCGTACTTGGTGAGCGAGTTGGGATGGACGCCCAGACGCTCGGCCATTTCGTACTGATAGAGATCGAGCTGCCGGCGTGCAATCAGCAGCTTCTCGCCAAAACTAAGTTCACCCATGGAGAACCTTTCAGCGTGGTCAGCGGAGCAGGCTGAGTTAGCGTGGTTTGCGGAGTTCGCAAAGGCAGCCTGGTTGGAGATTTGTGGCGGTCTTTGCCAACACGGCTAACACGCGCAAAGTGCGGCTAACGCCGCTAACTCCGCTCTAATCGCTAGCTTACTTTGTTGCCTCGGCATAAATCTTTTGCGCCGCGGCAACAGCCTGTCCGTACTCGACTGGTAGCTTCAGGGTGTCCTTGGCGATGTGCTCCATGGCGCCGAGCAGGGCGACCGTGTCCAGGTAGTCGAAGAAGCCTAGATGCGCCACGCGGAAGATTTTGCCCTTCATGCTTCCCTGGCCGTTGGCGATCACTAGGGCGAACCGCGTCTTCAGAGCCTTTACCACGTCGCTGGAGTCCATGCCCTCGGGCACAGCCACGGCCGTGGCCGCAGCCGAAGGAGAGGTGGGGGCAAAGAGGGTGAAGCCGAGCGCAACCAGGCCGGCGCGTGTAGCCGCAGCATTGGTGCGGGCGTTGTCGACCAGCGCGATGCGGCCCTTTTCGAGGTCACCACCAGCCTGCCCGGCAATATAATCTAACGCTGCGCCGAGGCCTGCGACCAGCGCCACGGCCGGGGTGTAGGCGGTTTCACCCTTGCCTTGGTTCTTGCGCTCCTTGCGGAGGTCGAAGTAGTAGCGGGGGCTGCTGGAACTCTCCATCGCCGCCCAGGCTTTTTCGCTGACGCTGAGGTAAGCCAGGCCAGGAGGAATCATCACCGCCTTCTGCGAACCGCCGATGAGGATGTCGATGCCCCAGCCGTCCACGTCGAAGTGGGTAGTGCCGAGGCCGGTAATGCCATCGACAACCAACAACACGTTGGGAGCGACTTCAGCGCGGAGTTTGGCGACTGCTTCCACGTCGTGGCTGACCGACGTCGAAGTTTCAGAGGCCTGCATGAAAATAGCCCGGTGTTCAGGCTTGAGTGTGTCTCGCACCGCGGCCAGATCAAAAGTCTGTCCATAAGGCGCCTCGACCAGATCCACCTGACAGCCGAAGGCCTTGGTCAGCTCGACCCAGCGCTCGCCGAATTTTCCCGCCGACAGCACCAGCACGCGGTCGCCCGGAGAGGTGAGATTGGAGACCGAAGCTTCCATGGCACCGGTACCGGAACAGGAGAGCAGCAAAACATCGTTCCGGGTACCGACAAAGACCTTCAGCTGGGTGAGCACCTTCTGGAAGAGGGCGCGGAACTCGGGAGTGCGGTGGTGGATGTCGGCCGCGGCCATAGCGAACTGGGCCGCCGGAAGCAGAGGAGTTGGGCCGGGGGTGAAAAGGCGCGTCTTGCGAATCATATTCTTTCCTCGAGGGTCTGGATCGGTAGAGGGACTCGGGACTGCCAGCCGATCCCTGAACCACAGAATACACAATCTTGTGGTTTATGTGGATTTTATTTTAGGGTAAACCTGACACATTTCTGTAATAAGGGGCTCAAGCAGAACCTGAAGCACCCATGAATCCTTGGACTTGCGCCAAAAACCATCTCTTCCACAAAATCGGTACAATTCTGTTCTAGCCCCTCAAAGGGGAAGCGGGCCATCCCAGGAATCAAGCTTATTCGTCTGTTTTCCGCCGCTTTCGCAGGAAGAGGGAAGAACGAAGCTGAATGGTCACATAGCCGGCAGGGTTCACGCAGGCCGGGTGCTCCCCCTTCGAGCCAGTCAGAATGCAGCCTAAGCAAAGAGCACAGTCCCACATCAAAGCAGCATCTGAGGAAGGAAAACATGAGCGAAGCAGGCGCAATCGAAGTTCAAGTCAATCAGAAGATCACAGTTGCCATGAAGGCCCATGATGGCGAGCGCACCACCACCCTGCGCCTCATCAAGAACGCCCTGAAGAACAAGGCAATCGAGAAGCGGGAAATGCTGACGCCGGCCGAGGAGCAGCAGGCTTTGGCCACCATGGTGAAGCAGCGCCGCGACTCTATCGAGCAATACACCAACGGCAACCGCCCGGAATTGGCAGCGAAAGAAGCCGCGGAGATCGTGGTGATCGAGGAGTTTCTACCCAAGGCTCTGGATGAAGCCGGACTGGCCGCAATCGTAAAGGACGTCCTCGCAGAGTTGGCCGCCGCGTCCGGCAAAGCCCTCACGCCGAAAGAGATGGGGCAGGCAATCAAGGCTGTGCAGACGAAACTTCAGGCCGCTGGTCTGCGCGCCGAGGGCCGCGCTGTGAGCGAGTTGGTAAAGAAGGGGTTGGCCAGCTAAAACAGTCTCAACCTGGTTCGGGATCGTTTCTCCACTTCCCCTACGGGCACACGGAGAACTAGGGCTATCTCGGGATGTATTGGACCTGGGGTAAAGACGACAAGAAGACAGTCGCCTGGACGGCAGGGCCGTCGAGTCAACTGGGCAGGAATGCATTCTTAAAGCCGGAGTGGCGAGGGGCTTGAAACCGGCTCTTGGTTGCGGTCTGTTTCCCTGAGCCTATAATTGGCCAACTTTGCATTCATCTGCCGCCGGGAGAGATATGCTGCGCGTGGGCGTGATGCTGGACTCGTATGTTTCCAGCGCGTGGATTGCCGGAATCGTCAAAGAGATTCAGGCCAGCGGGTTTGCGCGCATCGAGCTTGTGGTTCTGAATGACTCCCGGACACCGCTGAAAGCAAAGCTGCGACGCCGCTTGAAATTCGCGCTCTTTCGCCTCTATGAAGATTGGGATTACCGGTGGAGTAAAGCGCGTCCCGACGCCCTGGCCGCAACGAATCTTTCCTCTTTCCTTGAAGGTGTTCCTTGCCTCCCGGCTCATCCTCAGCGCACGGGCTCCACGGATCGGATTCCCGAGGAGGAATTGGCTGCAATCCGCGGCCAGAAACTCGACGTTCTCTTCCGCTTCGGCTTCGGCATTCTGCGCGGCCCCATCCTGGAGGCAGCGCGTTATGGAGTGTGGTCGTTCCACCACGGGGACAATCGCGCCTACCGCGGCGGGCCAGCGTTGTTCTGGGAGATTCACGAGGGCAATCCTGTCTCCGGGACGATGCTGCAGATTCTTACCGAGGAGCTCGACGGCGGACGAGTGATCTATCGAGGCTACTCCGCCACGCACCAGACCTCTCTCTATCGCAACCGCAACCGGAACTACTGGAAGACCGCGGATTTTGCAATGCGCCGCCTGCGCGACCTGGACAGGCACGGCTTCAGGTACCTTCAGGCTCTTCCCACCTTTGCGGAAGAAGGCGCGTACACGCGCGGCATCTTCCATACGCCGGGCAATCTGCAGATGGTGCGCTTCATGGGACGCCTGCTGGGACGATGGGCGAAGAAGCAGATGGGAGCATGGCGGTACGGCCTGCGCCCGCGATGGTTTCTGGCCATCCGGCCGAGGACCGCGGGCCGCCGCTTCGACGATTCGGCGGATTACCGACTGCTGCTGCCGCCTAAAGACCGCTGCCATGCCGATCCTTTCCTGGTAGAGAAGGACGGGAAGACACTGCTTTTCTTTGAGAGCCTCCGCTTCAGGGAGCGGCGAGGCACAATCTGGTGCTGCGAACTGGGCTCGGATGGCGAGCTGGGAGAGGCGATCGAGGTTCTGCGGCGACCGTACCACCTCTCTTACCCATTCGTCTTCGAGCACGAAGGGCAGATGTACATGATTCCCGAGACCATGCAGAACCGGACCATCGAGCTTTACCGCGCCACGAACTTCCCGACACAGTGGACGCTGGAGGCGGTTCTTCTGAGCGGCATTTGCGCGGTAGACGCAACGCTGGTGAAGATGGGCGGAAAGTTCTGGATCTTTGCCGGCGTTTCAAACGACAGGCACTCGAACTCGGACGAACTCGGGGTTTTCTTCGCCGATGAGCTGACTGGTCCATGGACGCCGCACCCGGCGAACCCTGTGGTCAGCGATGTGCGGAGGGCGAGGCCTGCCGGAGCGCTGTTTTGCGATGCGGAGCGGCTGATCCGGCCTTCCCAGGACTGCGGGAAGGCATACGGCTACGGCCTGGTTTTTTCAGAGGTTATGAAGCTGACGGAGACCGAGTACGCGGAGCGGCCGATCGCCCGGATCGATCCCGGATGGACGAAAGGCAACCGCGGCACGCATACCTACGCGCGGAGCGAACGGTTCGAGGCCATCGACGGGAACTTTTGAGGCTGCTTCGGGGTCCCCGCTCGGTACCGCGCAGGAGCGCCAAAAAGGGGCAATTTGGGGTCGATTTTGAGCCGTTTTGCGGCATTATCAGGCCAAAAACGGCCAAAAAAGGGCCAAAATCGGGGGTTTGCTGTTACTAGTCAGTTAACTATGTGTTTTTGTATAGTGCTCATTCTTTGATACTTACACTAGTTTTGACCTTGAAAAAACGATAAAAACACTATAGGGGGGGGTGGGGGTGGGAGGATTTTTGACGGGTTTTTTGACCAAAATCGACCGCGAAAAAAGGTCTTTCCTAGGACTGTAGCCGCCAGTACATGTTAGTCGCTCTGAGCGAGCGCGGACGAGGACGTCCTCGCTACAGCCGACCGGGAGGTCGGCGTTACTCCGCTCCGGCGTTACTCCCACTACGGCGTTACTCCCCTTAGAACATCATGCGCTTGTGGGGGTTAATTCTACGCAAAGGGAAACTTAAAAGACTTCTGTGCGGAGGCCGGGCGGCGGAGGGACGGCTTTGAGCAGGCCGAGTTCGCCGGCCAGCCGCTCCAGGCGGGCGCGGGTGGCTGCGGTGGGAGGAACCAGCGGCAAACGGACGTTGTCTGTGGTGCGGCCCATCAGGCTCAGCACCGTCTTCACCGGGCTGGGGTTCGATTCCCAGAAGTTGGCCTCGAAGAGGCGGCTGAATTGGCGCTCGATCTCGCGAGCCTCGGTCCAGTTGTCGGCCAGGGCGGCGTGAACCATGCGGCTCACTTCAGCGGGAGCCTCGTTGGCGGCCACGCTGATGAGTCCATTGGCACCCACGCCGATGGCGCCGAGAGCCAGGTTGTCGTCGCCAGAGAAGATTTTGAAACCGCGCGGCAGCAGGTGGACCAACTCGTTGATCTGGGTCAGCTTGCCGCTGGCCTCCTTGATGGCCTGAATGTTGGGAGCGGCTTCGGCCAGGCGCAGGACGGTGGGCGGATCGAGGTTGACGGCGGTGCGGCCGGGTACGTTGTAGAGCACCACGGGGAGCGGATCCACGGACTGAGCCAGGGCCAGGAAGTGCTGGAACTGGCCCTCCTGGGAGGGCTTGTTGTAGTAGGGATTGGCGGAGAGCACGGCGTCGACGCCGCGCAACCGCTTGAGCCGGCTGGCGCTGCGCAAGAGCGTACGGGTGGAGTTGTGGGTGCATCCGGCCCATACCGGGACACGGCCCGCGGCCGCCTCGGCGACGATGCAGACGGCCATCAGCCACTCTTCTTCGTCGAGAGTGGCGGCTTCGCCCGTGGACCCGCAGGCGACCAGAAAGTCCACCCCGGAGTCGATCTGCCAGTTCACCAACGCCCGGAGCGCTGTCTCATCGATCGATCCGTCGGCCCGAAAGGGCGTAACGATAGCTGTACCGCAACCTGAAGTTTCCATCACAAAAAAGTGTATAACGAACCGCGAGTGAAGTGGGTTTTCTTGTGGTCGGCGGGTGTCCTGTCCCAGAAGTTCTTACTAGAAATCAAGAGATACAAAAGCAGATTCTTCGCTCACCACCCCCGAACTGAAAAACGTTCGGGGGCCCGCTCGCTCCTGATGAACAAAAAGGTTGAATGAAGAGTTTTATAAACAAAATCAGCAAGTTAGCTTCCGCTCCGCGGAAATCGCGAGTTAGCGAGTTGGCGGCAGTTCATCCCAGCCGTAACTCGTCGTTGCGAGTCGGGATGCTCAGAGTGACAGCGGCGATTTTGTCAGGAAGCTAGTGTGGTGAGTCAGAAGTTCGTTCGAGAACAAACGCAGGTCCTTCGACTGCGCTTGGCGCAAAGTGCGCGCCAAGCTCCGCTCAGGATGACAATTGTTATGGAGCGCACTTTAGAAACAGGAGACTAGCGCTGGTGACCTCCGCCTACATGGCCGCGGCCATCGCGCACTTCATTGCCTTTGAAGTGGTCAACCTTGTCGAGGCGCCGCGACGGCTCGGCTTTCTCGCCACGCTGCGGCATGGCGCCGTTGTACCCGTGTTCAGGGTGAAAGCGGTTGTTGACATGGCCACGGAAATCGTCCCGGCCATGGAACCAGGGGCCGGCGCCGATGAAGATACCGCCGTTGAACCACTCCGAGCCGTAGTAGCCGTAAGGAGCGCAGCTATAAGGGGCGACGTCGTAGTAGCCGTAAGGACACTCGGGCGCAACCCCGATTTCTACCGCAATCTGAGCAACTGCTTTGGGAGCGGTTGCCAACATCAGGCATCCGGCAACAGCCGCCAACATAACAAACTTGAATCCGATCATGATCTTTCCTCGCTGGTGTGGGGCCATCCTCGAACACCCCTACGCTCACGACCGTAGCGGGTTGGTTGGTGCTCGTCTGAGCAAGAAGGACCAGAAAAATGGATATCCATGCGCTGTGGAACCAATCCGGAATCTTTGCCCGAGATTTGGGCGTGGAGAGCTAGAGTGACCATAACGGCGAGGAAGGAAGGGCCATAGTGAGGGGAGGAGGATCTCCATGTCAGACCAGTTTGAAAATCCGAATGAAGAGAAAGTGAAAGACGAGACCAGTTCGGCTTCTTCACCGCAAGAGAAGATCGATAAGGTTGCAGAAAAAGCGGCGGAGAAGTCCTCAAAAACAGTGCAGAAATACGACGAGGAACAACCCCTCTTTTCAAAGTAGCGCGGCATTCCGGAACTTTGAGGCCAGACAAGCGAAGCAAGAGAGGAACCGGAGAGCGCGGTAAGGATTGGGTAGCGCCATGAGACGCGACCGGTTGAACCATATTCCACTGAACTCGGCTTATCTGTGCCTGGACTGCGATGCAGTGGGCAACAGTTCGATGCGCTGCCCGGCATGTGCGTCGGAAGTTCTGATAGGGCTGGCTGGAGTGTTTGGCCGCAGGGAAGATGTGGTGGAGTCGAATCTATTGCGGTTTCCGCACTGGCGGCCTGGACCTGCGGTGGTTGGCGCGGAGCCTTCGGTTGCGATTGCCACCAAGCGCATTTGCTGAGAAGCGCAGCGAGTTAGCGCGACTGTTGTACCTCGTTCAAGACCTGGAAAATTCGCGACGGCCGGGCCTAAAGGCCTTGTTGTTGTGGCCTTTTTCAGGGGGTTAAAACCCCCTGCTCCCTCCGGAGTTAAAACCTCCAGTTCCCTCCTGATGAGTTGAAACCCTCTGCTCCCTGCTGAGTTAAAACCTCCAGTTCCCTCCTGATGAGTTGAAACCCTCTGCTCCCTGCTGAGTTGAAACCTCCAGTTCCCTCCTGAGTTAACCCCCCCCTGCTCCCTGCTGAAACGCGATTTACATTACAGCTGATCGACCTGAGCAAGAGGGAGATTGAGCAGAGGACACGCGGCTATCGGCCGCGTGCCGCGTATTCCCGATCGAGCATGGACATCAGATGGAGCGAGCAAAACTCCGTGCCGCGACGGGCCGCCTCGCGCAGCGTGCCCTCGTAGACGAAACCGAGACTCTTGTAGAGGTGGCGGGCGCGGGCATTGTCTTCAAATACATCGAGCCAGAGGCGGTGGGCGCCGAACTCCGCGAAGGCCATGCGGATTAACTCTTCCATGATCTTGCGGCCCAGGCCACGGCCGGGCGCGGCGACGACGATGCGTTTGAGCTCGATCGACCGTGTGCTCTCCTGAAAACCGCGCAGGATGGCGAAGGCGCAGAGTTCGCCGTATTCCGATTCGGAGACAAAGTAGCGGGCGTCGGGGCCGGAAAGGGTTTCGCGATGGCGCTCTTCGCTCCATTGACCGACGAAGTTGCAGGCCACGGGCAGGCGTTCCAGGGCAGCGATGCGGGGAATATCGGCGGGAATGGCAGGGCGAAGGAACATGGGAATCCTCAGCAACCCTGACAGATTACAACTGGTCGAAGATTTCGCGGAAGTCGTAGGCGCCGGATTTGCCAGCGAGCCACTCGGCGGCGCGGACGGCGCCCAGGGCAAAGCCGCGGCGGCTGTGGGCATCGTGGCGAAGCTGGAGGGTGTCGTAGTCGCTGACCGCGGTAACGACGTGCTCGCCATTGGCATCGCCTACGCGGTGGGAGGCGATGGGGATATCCATGCCGGGACGAACCGACTGGATGATTTCCTTGAGTGTGATGGCGGTGCCGGAAGGGGCGTCGAGCTTGGAGGTGTGGTGGGTCTCGTCGATGGAGAAAGCGTAGCCGTCAAGGTGAGCCAACTCGGCGGTGAGACGGAAGAGCTTTTGCACGCCGATGGAGAAGTTGGTGCCGTAGAGAAGCGCGCCGCCGTTTTTCGCTTTGGACTTTAACGCGTCGAGATGCGCGTACCAGCCGGTGGTGCCGACCACGATGCGGCCGCCGAGAGAGAGGACGGCGCGGATGTTTTCGACCGCGGCTTCAGGAGCGGTGAAGTCGATGACCGCGTCCACGCCGGCGAGGTTGGGAGCGGTGAGGGCGGAGGCGTGCTGGTTCTCAGCGACGTCGAGAGCGCGGACGCCGTGGCCGCGTTCGCGAGCGATCTCGGCGACCAGGCTGCCGGTTTTTCCTTTGCCCAGAATCAGAAATAACATGACGACCTCACGAAGAACGGTTGGGGGCGATGCCCCGCAGACTTCAATATAGCGCCGGCGCGGGGCGCGGCTTGCTGTGAAAGTTCTCAGTGCGCGTGAACCGGGGGAGAGGCTTTGACCGGCGCTTTCGCATGGCTCTGCCCGGGGACCGCGCAGGGCTTTCCATTGCACATGGCTGCGGTAATGCCTTTGCCCTCGACGACGGTGTAGATGCGGTCGACGGCGGGGAGCTTGAGGGTTTGTTTGACACCGCTGGGCCAGTGGATTTCGACGGCGTCGACCTTGGCGGAGTCGCCCAGGCCGAAGTGGACGCGCATGTCGTTCGAGGAGAGATAACTGCCACCACTGAGGACATCGCCGCGCTGGCGGAGGCCGTTGGCGGTGAGATAGACGGTGGAACCGACGGCGTCGCGCGGGCTTTTGGGACCGCCGACGAGCCTGAGTTCCACCCAGTGGTTGCGGTCGGGATTGACGTTGCGCAAGAGTAGCGGAGAGCCATCGAGATTGTTGATGACCACGTCGATCTTGCCGTCGTTGAAGAGATCGCCGAAAGCGGCGCCGCGGCCGATGGCTAACTCGGCCAGTCCGGTTCCTTCGACGGGAGGAACCTCTTCAAAAGTCCCGTTGTGCAGGTTGTGGAAGAGCTGAGGGCGCTGGGCGTAGCTCATGCCCCAGTCGGGGTGCTGGTCGGCTTCCGGATAGACGTGCCCGTTGGCGACGAGCAGGTCTTTCCAGCCGTCGTTGTCGTAGTCGAGAAAGCCGTCGCCGAAGCCGACAAAAGGCACGGAGGGCGGACCGAGATGCGTGCTGTCGCTGACGTCCTCAAAGGCCCCGGTGCCGTCGTTGCGGAAGACCACGTTGTAGTCGTCGGAAAAGACGGTGTTGACCAGGTCCAGGTGGCCGTTGTTCTCGTAGTCTCCGGCGGCGATGCCCATGTTACTGACCTCGCGGCCTTCGCCGTTGAGCGCATAACCGCTCATGTAACTCTGGTCGCTGAAGGTGCCGTCTCCCTTGTTGATGTAGAGATAGTTGGGTGTGGAGTCGTTGGCCACGATGAGATCGGGTTTGCCGTCGCCGTTGACGTCGGCAAAGAGGACGCCTAGGCCGTAGTAGCCGTTATGGTCGGCGACGCCGGCCTTCTCGCTGACGTCGGTGAAGGTGCCGTCTCCATTGTTATGGAAGAGGTGGTCGCCGGCGCCCTTGAGGCCGCGCGGACCGCACATGATGTTTTGTCCGCGGTACTGGCAGGAAGAATAGTTGACTGCCTTCGAGCCTGCGATGGGCGGATCGTTGAAGTCGTAGTGGATGTAACCGGCCACGAAAATATCGAGAAGGCCATCGCCGTCGTAATCGCCGAAGGTGACGCCGGTATGTTCGACAAAATCGCTGCCTACGGCCTCGTCGAGGGCCACGCCGGCTTTCTCTGCCACGTCGGTGAAGGTGCCGTCGTGGTTGTTATGGTAGAGGCGGTTGGCGCCGATATTGGCGACGTAGAGGTCGGACCAGCCATCGTTGTCGTAGTCGCCGACGGCGCAGCCCATGCCCCAGCGATCGTTCGTCACGCCGGCCTTGGCCGCTACGTCGGTAAATGTTCCGTCGTGATTATTGCGGAAGAGCGCGGCGTGCGGCGGTTGCTGCTTGCCGCTCTGGGCGTCAAAGGTAGAGCCGGTGACCAGATAGATGTCGAGCCAGCCGTCGTGATCAAAGTCGAGCAGGCAGACGCCGGAGCCCTTGGCCTCAATGATGACGCGCTTTTGCGGAGTGCCGGTGACATTGCGCCAGGTGGTGAGGCCGGCCTGCGCGGCCACATTCTGAAAGACGATAGGGCCTGTTTTCACAAAACCGCCGGCGGTGATGGGACGGCCCTGGGCGTCGAAGTCGGCGCGGTGCGCGACGCCGGTGGCCATGCCCTGCTGGGGCATGGCGCCTTCCTCTGCGGGCGCGCTACCTGAATCGTGAAGCGTCTGCGGGTGGGCGGCCGGTTGCGGCTGCTGAGGCTTGGGCGCGTCGGGCATCGACTGAGTCGCCGATTGGCTCCGGGACGGGCAGGGAAGGAAGAGAGCGGCGGTCAGGACACCGAAAAGCAGGCAGCGAAAGTGCAACAAACGAGAAGCCTCCACGCTCTTCGAGTGTAGCGCAAGGGAGGATCGAGCTGGTTTGGCGGGGTTCGTGATTGGTTTTGGCCCGTGTGGTTTGATGTTGCTGGTGGGTCTCTGACTGCTTCATTTTGGGTGTTGAGTTCGAGGTATCCCAGGTCCCCAAAAGCGAGGGACCTGGGGCACCCGGCTTTGGTGGTTATTCTTACTTCTCACGGCGCCCGGGGCACCCGGCATTGAGGCAAGGACAAGCGGTGAGTGAGCCGGCCACTCGCGGAAATTGCGACTCACAGGCTATGCAACGTATACTTGCCGGTCTTCAAGAAAAGCGTTTGGAGAAGGACTCAATCCTATGCCACTTATTCCTGCTTATCGCTTGTCATGGAGTTACTTGATCGTTGGCTTGTTGTTATGCCCGGCGGTTTTTGTTTCGGCGCAATCCACCACATGTCCCGCGGTGGGCGATTATACCTCCACTCCCGCCGACACGGCTTACCTCAACGGCGAGTATGCCAGCGCGGAGAATCTTTACGCGCAGGCCCTGGCACAGAAGCCTCAGGATGCGGAAATCTCCGCAGGGCTGGTGCGCACCCTTTTGCACGAAGGCAAGAACGCGGAGGCTGCCACGCAGGCAGCGAGCAGCGTGGCCGGAAATCCGCATTCGGCCGCAGCACTGACGGCCCTGGCAGAGGTCCAGCTACGCCAGGGACAGCCATGGCAGGCGATGCAGACGCTGGACGCGGCTGCCGCGGCTCAGCCCTGCTATGCCCGGACGCATCTGATCCGCAGCCGCGTGCTGCGCATCGACTCCATGTACGCATCGGAGCGCACGGAGATTCAGCGCGCGTACGAGATCGACCCGAACGATCCTGACATTCAGACGGCATTCAAAAGCATCGTAGAGGCGGCGCAGGAGGTGCAGGGCGTTACCGAAGCGCTGTCGACGACCAAGGACATCGATCCGGAAACCCGCAAGAAGGCGGAGTCGACGGCTCATTCAATGTTGCCCCTGCTGAGCGAGAACTCGCAGACCTGCCAGATTCTGCCGACGGAGGCTTCGGCCACTTTGACGCTTCTGCCCCTGATGCCGGACCCGAGGCATATCGAGGGCTATCGTCTGCAGGCGCAATTTCCGCAGGGCGAGGCCAAATTGATCTTGGATTCAGCGGCTTCAGGGCTTTTTATCAGCCGGACGCTGGCCGACGCCAATGGCTTCAAACACGATCCCAACGCACCGGAGGGAACGGTGCAGGTTAACAGCGTGCGCATTGGGCCGCTGGAGTTTCGCGACTGCATGGCCGGGGTGAGCGATGCGCCGTTCGCAGGCAAGGCGGACGGCTTTATTGGCACCGATGTGTTTGGCTCCTATCTGATCACGCTGGATTACCGCCTGGCCAAGATGACGCTGGACCCACTGCCGGCACAGACCGGGATGCTGCCGGAAGACCGCTCCACGTCGCCCGAACTGGCGGGGTTTGTTCCGGTGTATCACCGACGCCACTATCTGCTGCTGCCGGTCGAGTTCAACAACAAATCGCGCAAGCTGTTTGTGCTGGCGACGGGGATGCAGACCAGCGCCATGAGTTCCGAGGCGGCGCACTCGGTTTCAAACATCACCGTGAACTTCACCAACACGGAGGCGACCGTTTCCGGCGCCAAAGTGGAGTTTTTCCGCGAGATCTTCGACATGCAGATGGCGGGCTTGCCCACCATCCACCAGGGGCACGTGCTTCAAATCGACCCTGCCAGGATGAATCACAACGCCGGCTTCCAGATTGCGGGCATGCTGGGGCTGGATGTGCTTCATACGATGACGGTGCACCTGGATTATCGCGATGGGCTGGTGAAGCTGGAACCTGTGCTGCAGGATTCCGTGCAGGGACACAAATCAAAAACGGGCAATGAGCCCGAGCAGGCGGCGTGCCCCGTCGTTGACACCCTGGATCATCCCATCAGTACGACCATTGAGGCCAGCGTGACAGGCACCCTGGAGTCCGGGCATCTGAAACCCGGTAAGGAGATATGGGTCAAGACCGTTACCGGATGGAACCTGCCGGAATGCAGCATGGATGTGGGAGCGAACATCTATGGCCACGTAATATCCTCCACTTCAACCAAGGACAGCGGCTCCTCGGAGCTGTCGCTGACCTTCGATCATGCAGATTGCGCAGGCCAAGGGAAGAAGGCCATCTCGATGCAGTTGATCGGCCTGGTTGGACCTCACGACCAAACTCGCAACATTGCGGACGAGTTACCTGCCGAAGTCGCCGGAGGGGCACGGCAGATGACGGATGTTGTGAACGCCACCTACGGTGTGAATATGAACCCCGGAGGCCGTCCGAATACGATTCATGCGGGGATTGTGATCCGCATGCCCAACGTCAAACTGGAACCGTTCGCAGGGCAGGGATGCAGCGCGAAGATCACAAGCACGAACCACAGCATTCAGCTAGGGACGGGAACGGAACTGGTTCTGCTGATGCGGGGGACGCCAAAGCAACCGTAGCAAGGGGGCTTGGATAAAGCAATTCTGCAATGGGTGTAGCGACGAGCGTGGACCGGGAGGTCCACGCTACAGCCGACCGGGAGGTTGATTACATGACAGCGCCGGCTCCTTCGAGCCCGAGTAGACTGGTTGCTGCTAGACGCCCAGGAGCTCGGGAGAAGGAGCCTGG
>Ga0302201_10001483_pt1 | contig 20013 bp, 18 predicted proteins | sample II_Bog_N3_2_FD_194586 | JGI IMG/M metagenome (GOLD analysis project Ga0302201, IMG submission 194586) | Peat permafrost microbial communities from Stordalen Mire near Abisko, Sweden - II_Bog_N3_2 | ecosystem: Environmental > Terrestrial > Soil > Wetlands > Peat | place: Sweden: Abisko... | reverse complement strand
GCAGGCCGTAGCGCACTCCTTCTTCCTCAGAGAAAGCGATGACCTCAATGGCAAGGGCAAGGGGAGGGGCGAGTTGCTGCGCGAGGGCAACCCATTCCAGAGCGATAGTCACACCGAGAACACCGTCAAATGCCCCGGCGTCGGGGACGGTATCAATGTGCGAGCCAAGAACGAGACGCCGCGGGCCTGCGCCGGGGGGCATCCAGAGGCCGCGCAGGTTGCCGGCTGCGTCCACATGGACGGACATGCCGAGGGCCTCCATGCGGGCGCGCAGGTGAGCGTGGACGGCGTGCATGGGCGGGGTGAGGAAGCGGCGGGTGATACGGCCAGGCTCCTCGGTCATGGTGGCGATAAGGCGGCACTCGGCGATGGCGCGGGCGGCGCGGTCTGTCATGGGCGGGCCGGCTTTCTCGTGAGTTCTTTGCCGCGCGGGGTGCCGATGAATCCGGTGCCCCTTCCGTTCGCATTGAAGATTTGTTCGCCGCGTAGCCAGGTTTCCTCGACTCTGCCCTGGAGATCGGCGTCCAGATAGGGCGAGAGCTTGTGGCGGAAGCGGAGATGTTTGGGGGTGACGGTCCAGGCGATGAGGGGGTCAAAGACGACGAAGTCCGCGTCGGCGCCGGGGATGAGTGCGCCTTTACGCCCGGTGAGGCCGGCAAGGCGCGCGGGACCGGATGCCATCCATGCGGCTACACGCTCCGCCCTCACGTTCAAATTGCATCCGCGCCAGTTGAGAGCGGTCCACATCACCGGCAACGCAAGTCCCAGGCTTGCGATGCCGCCCCACGCTTGATTCCAGAGGCCCTCGTCGCGGCGCTTCATTGAGGGCGGGCAGGGCGAGTGGTCGGTGGCGACCATGTCGATCAGGCCGTCTTCAAGGGCTGTCCATAGTGCGTCGCGATTGGCTCTGTTGCGAATGGGAGGGGCGCATTTGTACTCGGTGGCGCCATCGAGGATGTTTTCGGCGGCGAGCCAGAGATACTGCACGCAGGTTTCGACGGTGATGGGCACACCACGTTGGCGTGCGTCGGCCAGCCGAGGGACAGCCTGCGCGGTTGCGAGATGGACGATGTGGATAGGCGTTTGAAACTCTTCGGCAAGGCGTATGAGCAGCGCAATCGCATCGACCTCGGCTGCATCGGGTCGCGAGGCAAGGTAGGTGGAATACTTGCGCCAGTCCGCGCCAGCTGCGTTGAGTGCCTCCGTTGCCGCATCGACGGGGCCGGCTACCTCGGCGTGGGCGAGCAGCGGAAGCCCGGTGCCCTTCAACTTCGCAAGGGCCAGTCGCAGGTCGGCTTCATTCACGGCCTGAAAGCCCTCGATGCCGGAATGAATGAGGAAGCATTTGAAGCCCGGAACGCCAGCGTGGGCGAGCGGAAGCAGGGAATCGGCATTGCCGGGGACCACACCGCCCCACGCGGCCCAATCGACCCAGGCGTGGCCGCTGGCGGCTGCACGCTTGGCTTCCAGGGCTTCGAGGTTCGTGGTTTCCGGGATGCAGTTCAGCGGCATGTCGACGAGCGTGGTGACACCGCCTGCGGCAGCGGCCTGCGTGGCAGTTGAGAAGCCTTCCCAGTCGCGGCCGGGGTCGTTGATGTGAACATGGGAGTCGACGAGGCCGGGGAGCACGACGAGATCGCCGAAGTCGCGCAGCGGAATGTCGGCCGGGATATCGTCCCAATCGCGCACTTCGGCGATGCGCTCGCCCTCGATAAGCAGCGTCGCTGGTCTCAGGCCGTCGTCAGTCAGCACGTTCGTCGATCGGAAGGCTTGTGACATACTGTGTTTACTTTCGCCCTTTAGGGAGGCTCAGAGCAAGTTGGCGATTTTCATCAAACCAAATCCGGAGTTTTTGCGCCGCGCCATTGAGTTGGCGATCGAGAACGTCAACACGGGCGGAGGCGGCCCGTTTGCGGCTGTGATTGTGCGCGATGGCCAGATTGTTGGCGAAGGCGCGAATTCGGTGACGACAACCTACGACCCGACGGCGCATGGCGAGGTGAACGCCATTCGTGCGGCTTGCAAGGCATTGGGTACGTTTACGCTGGCCGGGTGCGAGCTTTATACCAGCTGCGAGCCATGCCCCATGTGCCTGGCCGCCAGCTACTGGTCGCGGCTTGACGCGATTTATTACGGCGCAAGTGCTGCCGATGCGGCACGGGCTGGATTTGACGACGCGTTTCTCTACGAGGAGTTTCGCAAGGAGCAGCCGGCGCGTTCGCTTCCGGCTACCCAACTGCTGAGCGATGAAGCATGGGGCTGTTTTGCGGCGTGGATTGCTTCACCGGTGAAGACGGAATACTGACAATTGAGAAGCGGATGCCTTTCATCCGAGCCGCTCAATATGGAATTCACTAATTCGCCGAAGGCGCTTCCACATGGTCGATAACGATGGTATTCATCGGTTCCTTGGCCGGTTCTAGCTTTAACCCCAGTTGTTCCTGAACAGCCGTAAAGAAGGATGGGCCGGAATCCAAGGAAGTTCCGGAGGTCTGCGATGTTCCGCCTGCGTCTTCCGGGGTCCAGTGAAGATCCATGTCATAACCGCCCGTCAGGCCGGTTTTGTCCACTACCGTCCGTCCTGACCAAGCTGAAAGGTACAACAACAGTGCCTCGATGGAAATTCCGCGCGCCGTAATTTGACCGCGCGCTGCATTCACCCCGCGCTTTTCGTCGGCTAAGGTCTTTTGCATCTTCAAGCCGCCCTTGGCAATCACCAGCCGGTAGACCGGCAATTCCCTCGTTTCATGATGGACTTTGAGCCCAAAACGGTCGGCGAGCAACGCCTGAAGCATCAGCCAGCGTTGTTTGGTTTGCTCGTCCTGAGGCAGCTTGGCGAGCAACGCAGCGGTATCCGGATCCATCTTCGCTTCAACATCAAACTGTGCGTTGACAGTCCATCCCGGAAGGCCGGACATCTGGTCTTCCGTCTGTATGGAATAGGCGGCCATGATCAGAGCCTTCAGGCTCATGCCCATCGAAATGCCGTTCGCCGTCGTTCGGTGCCAGCGATTCGATTCGCCTGGTTGGCTGGGCCTTATAGAGACGACATCATATGCAGGCTGCCTGGGAATTGCGTTGCTCTGGCCGCCGGTTCCTGCCTGTGCTCCGGCACCCGTTGAAGCGAGCAGGAGAAACGTCATACTCATACCAAACGCAAAGGTACACATGCTTCGTATCAAATCAAACCCTTCGTTTCCTGCTCATGAAACACTCGTTATTCCACCAATGCATCCGCGATGGCGAGGTGCTCGTCGAGGGCGGCGATGCCCAGGTCGAGCTCTTCTTTGGTCACGATGAGCGGCGGCGCAATCACGAAGTGGCTCACCCAGGCCTGGATCGATACGCCCTGCGCCATCATTTTCGCTGCGATCTGATCCACTACCAGCGGCTTGCCTTCCACCTTGTCGCCCATGGTGTTGAAGGGCTGCTTCGTGGTGCGGTTCTTCACGATTTCAACGGCGAAAAAGAGGCCGAGGCCGCGGACGTCGCCCACTGAGGGATGCTTCGCCTTGAGCGCTTCGAGCTTCTCGCGCACATAGGGCTCAAGCCCGGCGGCACGTTCGACAAGGTTTAGACGCTGCATCTCCTGAATCGTCGTGACAGCCGGGCCGAGGGTCATGGGATGAGCCTCATACGTATGTCCGTGAGAAAAGTAGTGGTCCTCAAAGTAATCGGCGATTTTGGTGGTGGTGGCGCAGAGACCCAGAGGCATATAAGCCGAAGTGATGCCCTTGGCGGTGACCAGAATGTCCGGCTTGACATTCCAGTTGTCCATGGCAAACCACTTTCCCGTGCGGCCCCATCCGGCCATCACTTCGTCGGCAATCATGAGCACTCCGTAGCGGTCGCATATCTCGCGCAGGCGAGGGAAGTACTCGGGCGGTGGAACAAGGACGCCGTTAGTGCCGACAACAGGCTCAAGAATGACGGCGGCCACATCGCTTTCATTGCGGATCATGTGCTCGATGTAGTCGGCGCAGGCGATGTTGCAGGTGGGATAGGTGTGCTTGATGGGACAGTCGTAACAGTTGGTCTCCGGCGCGAACACGAATCCCGAGCCTTTACCGCCAGGCTCCATGGCCCAGCGGCGCGGATCGCCTGTGGCGGCGATGGAGCCGTTGGTTGACCCGTGATAGGAACGATAGCGAGAGATGATTTTGTTTTTCCCGGTATACATGCGGGCAATCTTGAAGGCCGCTTCGTTGGCCTCCGTGCCGCTGGTGGCGAAGAAGAACTTGGTAAGGCCCTCCGGAAGAACCTCCAGCAGCTTGGCGCTCAGGCGGGCGCGGGACCGCGTTGCATATCCGGGTGCGACATAAGCCAGCTCGCGAGCCTGTTCGGCGATGGCTTCGACGACCGCGGGGTTTTTATGGCCCAGGTTCACGCACATGAGCTGCGAGCTGAAGTCGAGATAGCGCTTGCCTGCGCCGTCAATAAAATAGCAGCCTTCGGCATCGGCAATGTGGAGCGGCTTCCAGGTCTTTTGGAAGCGCCAGGTGCCGTAGTTGTTCTGGCGGGTGATGGTGGTGATCTGCTCGGAGGTAAGTGTGTCCAAATCGGGGTGCTCGCTCATGGTGGGCCTCGGTTGCGGGGATGTTCCAAGACATGCTATCACCGCGATGGTGCAGGCGGGGATCTCACGTTTCCTTAACATGGCCTGTTGCAGCGCCATGTGCCCGGGCTTGATGGGAGAGAGAATTTGGTGGGGGGAAGGCTTTGGAATTCGCGGAGGGCGGTCTCTCGCGTTCAGGGGTACAATGATGGACACGGAGGCTCACATGGGAACGGCTCAGAATACGGTTGTCGTGGATTTGGGTCCGCTGCGCCAGTTGGTCGAGGATCGGGTCAAGACTGGATCGTATACCTCTGCCGATGAGGTGATCCGTGCTGGACTGCTGGCGCTCGAACGCGAAGAGGCTGCTTTGAACGAGTGGCTAACCCAGCAGGCGGAAGAATCACTTGCCGACCCCAGACCGAGTGTGCCGGCGGCTCAGGTGTTTCGAGCGCTGAGGGCGAAATACAGGCGGCCTCTGGTTGAGCCGGCATCTTGAAGAAGTACGGAGTTCACTTCCTCGCGGAAGCCGTAGATGACCTTGATGCCCTCTTTTGCTACATCGCAGACGAGTCGAGCTATGAGATAGCGGATCGCTATCTGGCCCGGATAGAGCGGCTCTGCCGTTCACTGGAATCTTTCCCACAGCGAGGGACGGCTGTTGCCGGCACCGTGCCCGGTCTGCGCACAATGGGCTTCGAACGCAGGGCAACGATTCTGTTTCACGTCGGGGAGGATCGGGTGGAGATTCTTCGCGTTTACTACGGCGGACAAGATTTGGGACCAGAGTTGAAGCGGCTGCTGGGGATTTAGCGTTCGATCAGAAGAGCTTTGAGTGCCTCGATGCTCAGCATGGGATCGTTGCGGTGTAGCATCGCGTGGCAATTCGGGCAAACAGGTTGTAGGTCCTTCTTGGGGTTGACTTTGTATTTCTTCCCGATCTTGGAGATTTCGACGATGTGATGCACGTGGATGAACCCGTTGCCCAGTTTTCCGTATCTCTTTTCAAAATCCAATTCGCATACTTGGCATTTCGAGCCGTAATGTTTTATGCAAGCGCTTCGCGCTTTGCCGCTCCGCTCATAGGCATTAACAATAATCGCCTTGCGGCCACCTTCAGGAAATCGGTCTGGTTCGGTTAATTCATCCGCGAGCGCTTCATATTGATATGCATTCTTGCTTTTTACCCTTTCCAGGGTCTTTCTCGTCTTTCCCGCGAGGGCTTTTTCATTGGCTCCGATTGCAAATCGCAGGATTTCGGCCAACTTCTTGATATCCCCGTGACTTTCAAGCTCGATTGTTAGAGGAAATCTCCGAGCCCAGCTCCCAGAAATCTTCTTTCGTGGAGTTCCAATCAAACCTGACTTGGCTACAAAATTCTTGGGCTCAGTGGTTCCTAGAATGTCAATGTGGGGCCAAATCTTGATACTGTCCCTTGTTTTTGGGTGGTGTACATAAAGGAGAATTTTCTCTGGCAAACGAAGAGCGCAGCCCTGGTTGTTGGCAATTCTTTTTAGACCGGGAATCTGCGTAGACATCAGCGAAAAGAAGGAGTCGCACAGATCCTTACCTTTTGCAGTCGAATTATTGTGGGTGACAGGCATTGGGTTTCGTCGTGATCCTACTATTTAGGCCTTAATCCTACAACGAAACCCAGCACGGTGGGCAAAAATTGCGTCCAGCTACTAGCTAGGAACGATTAGCCGGAGGCTGTCTCTGCTACCTGTTCTTGGCGACTTCTTCCACGGTCACTGGGTCGAGGAAGGGCATGGAGGCGCGCAGCGTTTTGCCGATGATCTCGATCGGGTGTGCCGCTTCGGCTTCACGGAAGGCGAGGAATTCCTTGCGGCCGGAGTTCTGGTCGGCGAGGAAGCGCTTGGCGAAGGTGCCGTCCTGGATTTCGGTCAGGATGGCCTTCATGGCTTTCTTGCTTTCCTCGTTGATGACGCGCGGGCCGGAGACATAGTCGCCCCACTCCGCGGTGTCGGAGATGGAGTAGCGCATGTAGGCGAGGCCGCCGCGATAGATGAGGTCGACGATGAGCTTGAGCTCATGCAGGACTTCGAAGTATGCGCTCTCGGGCTGATAGCCGGCTTCGGTCAGGGTCTCATAGCCCGCCTTGATGAGGGCGCTGACGCCTCCGCAAAGCACGGCCTGTTCGCCGAACAGATCGGTCTCGGTTTCTTCCTTGAAGGTGGTTTCGAGAACTCCGGCGCGTGTGCAGCCAATGCCCTTGAGATAGCTGAGATTCAGGGCGTGCGCAGTGCCCGTCGCGTCCTGGTGGATGGCGATGAGGCCGGGTACGCCGCCGCCTTCGATGAAGACCTCGCGCACGCGATGGCCGGGCGCCTTGGGCGCGGCCATACCTACATCGATGCCGGGCGCCGGGAGGATGGTTTTGTAGTGAATGTTAAAGCCGTGCGCGAAAAGGAGCAGCTTGCCGGCGGAAAGATTGGGTCCGATTTCGTCCGCGTAGAGTTTGGCTGCGGTCTGATCCGGAACCAACACCATGACTACGTCGGCCCATTTGGTGGCATTGGCGACGGTATCGACTTCGAGGCCGGCCTTTTGTGCCTTGGCGATGGACTTGGAGCCGGCGGCGAGACCGACCTTTACATGCACCCCTGAATCTTTCAGGTTAAGAGCATGGGCATGCCCCTGGGAGCCGTAGCCGATGATAGCTACCTTTTTTGCCTGGATGAGGGTCAGGTCGGCGTTGTTGTCGTAGTAAGTCTTTGCCATGTTTTTCTCTTGTTTTCCTTTAGGGGTTTGGGACTGTGACAGGGTACAGGTCCGGCGATTGAAGTTAAAGAGCGGAAGCCAAGTCCTTCGACTCCCCGTTCGCTTCGCTCAGGGCCGCTTAGGATGACAGCGGCGCGTGCTTGCCACCCAGCGGTATCAATTCTATTCGGGTTCAGCGGCGACGCTGTTTTCGAAATGCTCCACGGACTCGGTCTCCGGCTGGGCAGGGACTGCGCCCATGGCTTTGAGAACGCTGGAGGTGTGATGGCCGCGGCGCATGGTCATTTTACCGCTGCGGCAGATTTCGAGGATACGGCCATCGTCTTCGCGCAGCACCTCGATGAGTCCTTCGATCTTGCTTTCAACGCCGGTCATTTCAATCATGAGCGACTCGGAAGTGAGGTCGACAATGCGGGCGCGGAAGACCTCGACCAGATCGAAGATCTGTGCGCGGTTGCGCGGCGTGGCGGAGACCTTGATGAGCGCGAGTTCGCGGGTGACCGCAGGAGCGCCGGCAATGTCGTCGACGTCGACCACGTTTTCCAGCTTGAACAGGCTGGCACGGATGCGATTTCCGGCTTCGCTTGAGGCATCGCAAACCAGCGTGAGGCGCGAGAGGCCGGGGCGCTCGCTGCGGCCGACGGTGAGGGAGTTGATGTTGATGTTCAAGCGGCGGAACAATGACGCTACGCGCGTCAGCACTCCCGGCAGATCCTCTACGTATGCGACGAATGTGTGCAGCATGAAGGCCTTTCCAGTGAACAGTGTGCAGTGAGCGGCGGACAGTAAGATGCCTGTTCTTGCGGTGGGCAACTTTTCACTGTTCACTGTCAGCTGTCCACTGCCTTGCTATTTGTCGTTCGGCGACTCGAGCAGCGGGTCGTGGTCGGGGCGGCGGATCATTTCGTGAAGCGCGGCGCCGACGGGAATCATGGGATAAACGGACTCTTCCTTCTCGACCATGAAGTTGAGCAGGAATGTTCCTTTGGCGGAACGAGCTGCGTCGACGGCCGTGGCAACTTCAGCGCGGGTGCGGACGGCGAGTCCCTGAATGCCGTGAGCATCGGCGAGCTTGACGAAGTCCGGGCTGACCAGCGGCGTGGACTCGTAGTTGCGCTCGTAGAAGAACTCCTGCCATTGGCGGACCATGCCGAGATAGCCATTGTTGATGATGGCGATGTTGATCTTGATGCCTTCCTGGGCGATGGTGGAGAGTTCGGCCGCGGTCATCTGGAAGCCGCCGTCGCCGGCAACGACCCAGACTTCCTTCTCGGGGCAGGCGAACTTGGCGCCGATAGCCGCGGGCAAGGCGAATCCCATGGTTCCGAGGCCGCCCGAGGTGATGAGCGTGCGTGGATGCTCGTGGTGGAAGTATTGCGCCTCCCACATCTGGTGCTGGCCTACGTCGGTGACGACGATGGCGTTGCCGCCGGTGATGCGCCACAGATCGTGCATGACGTGGGCCGCATAGAGATGGCCGAAGTCGGGGATGTTCTTGATGTCGCGTACGGCGCATGCGCCTTTGCTGGCTTCGATGGTCTTGAGCCATGGGGAGCCGTCGCGGCTGGGAATACGTGGAAGCAACTTTTCGAGGACTTCGCGGAGGTCGCCGACGAGAGCTACGTCGACCTTGACGTTTTTGTTGACTTCAGCGGGTCGACTTCGATGTGAATCTTTTTCGCCTTCTGCGCATAGGTGGCGAGCGTGCCGGTGACACGGTCGTCAAAGCGCATGCCGCAAGCGATGAGCAGGTCGGCTTCCTGAATGGCGTTGTTGAGCCAGGACTCGCCGTGCATGCCCATCATGCCGAGATTGAGGGGGTGCGAGGCGGGAAATGCGCCGAGGCCGAGGAGGGTGAGCCCGACGGGAATCTGCGCGCGCTCGGCGAGGGTGCGGACCTGCTCCATTGCGCCGGATTCGGAGACGCCATGGCCGGCGAGGATGACAGGGCGCTTGGCGTTGCGAATCAGTTCGGCGGCCTGCGCGAGGCCGGCTTCGTCAACATGGAGCATGGGGTGGGGGCGATAGGGGCGCGGCTTGGCGGCAGCGAAGTCAAAAATGGCCGTGCCTTGTTGCGCGTCCTTGGTGATGTCGACCAATACCGGGCCTGGACGGCCGGAGACGGCGATTTGGAAAGCGCTGCGCAGGGCTGCGGCGAGATCTTCTGTGCGGTTGACGAGGAAGTTGTGCTTGGTGACAGGAAGCGTGATGCCGGTGATGTCAACTTCCTGGAATGCGTCGGTACCTAGAACTTTGCTGGAGACGTTGCCGGTGATGCAGACGATGGGAATGGAGTCGAGCATGGCGGTGGCGATGCCGGTGACGAGATTGGTTGCGCCGGGGCCACTGGTGGCGATGGCCACGCCAACCTTGCCCGAGGCGCGCGCGTAGCCGTCTGCCATGTGGGAAGCGCCTTGCTCGTGGCGTACCAGGACGTGATGGATGGGGAACTTCCGCAATGCGTCATAGGCGGGCAGGATGGCGCCGCCGGGATAGCCGAAGACGGTGGTGACGCCTTCGCCCACGAGTGTGGCCCACAGGATTTCCGCACCGGTTAGACGGGTGGGGGTGTTGAGGTGGGCATTTGAGGCTTGCGTGTTGTCGATGGTTCCCATGGTGGACTCCTTGACCGCGATCAGTTGTCAGAGATCAGAAAAACGTTACGTTGTGGCGCCTTCTGAGGCGCTGGTTACGCGGTCCACATACTTGCGGAAGACGCCTTTGGGCCAGCGAAGCGGGGGTGGTGTGAACCCATAGAGCCGCGCGGCGATTTCGTCATCATTTACTTCGAGGGTCAGCTTGCGATTGGGAATATCAAAGTGGATAATGTCGCCTTCGCGAACTGCAGCAATCGGTCCGCCGACAAAGGCTTCGGGGGCGACGTGGCCGGCGGTGAAGCCGCGTGTTGCGCCGCTGAAACGGCCGTCTGTGAGCAAGGCAACGTGCGCGCTGAGTTCGGCGTTGGATGAGACGGCTGCGGTGACCTGCAGCATCTCGCGCATGCCGGGTCCGCCTTTCGGCCCCTCATAGCGAATCACGAGCACATCGCCGGGCTTGATCTGGCCGGCTTGGACAGCGGCGAAACAGTCGTCTTCACATTCGAAGACGCGCGCGGGGCCGCGATGATCGACGCGGTTCGCGGCGGCGATCTTCATCACCGAGCCTTCGGGGGCGAGGTTGCCTTTGAGGATGACAAGGCCGCCGGTGGGCTTGATGGGATCCTCAAAGGTGTGAATGACAACCTGGCCGGGAGTCTCGATGGCGAGGGCCGCTTCTTCAGCCAGAGTCTTGCCGCTGATGGTGAGTGTGCTGCCGTCAGCGTGGCCGGCATTGATGAGACGCTGCGCGAGAAGACGCGAACCACCGGCGGCTTGGTAGTCCGAAGCAACGTATTTGCCTGCGGGCGTCAGGTCGCAGATGAAGGGCGTGCGCTTGCTGATCTCGTCGAAGTCATCGACATTCAGGGGAATGCCGAGCTCGCGGGCAATGGCGATGAGATGAAGCACGGCGTTGGTGGAACCGCCGCTGGCGGCTACGCTGGCGATGGTGTTCTCAATGGATGTGCGGGTGATGATTTGCGAGGGACGGCGATTGGCGCGAACCGCGTCCATGAGAATGTGACCGGCCTCGCGCGTGGCGGCGAGTTTGTCTTTTGACATGGCGGGGACGCCCGAAAGATAGATGGGCGAGATGCCGAGAATTTCTCCGGACATGGCCATGGTGTTGGCGGTGAACTGGCCGCCGCATGCGCCGGCGCCGGGACAGGCATTGGCTTCAAGGGCTTCGAGGCCAGCGTCGTCGATGCGGCCTGCGGCGTGGGAGCCGATGCCTTCGAAAACATTTTGGATGGTGATGTCTATCAATTCGCCGTTGGGGCCGTTCAGCTTGCCCGGTGCGATGGAGCCGCCATAGAGCATCATGCCGGGGATGTCGAGGCGGCAGAGAGCCATGATGATGCCGGGCATGTTCTTGTCGCAGCCGCCGATGCCGACCAGGCCGTCAAAGAGATTGCCGCGGGCGACTAATTCGATGCTATCCGCGATAACTTCGCGGCTAACAAGGGAAGCTTTCATTCCCTGGGTGCCCATTGTGATGCCATCGTGGATGGTGATGGTGTTGAATTCCATCGGTGTCCCGCCTGCTTCGCGTATGCCTTGCTTCAGAGCTTCCGCAATTTCACGCAGATGGACGTTGCAGGTGCCAATCTCTGTCCAGGTGTTTGCGACGCCGATAATGGGTTTGTGGAGATCCTCTTTCGCGAAACCGGCGCCGCGCAGATAGGAACGGGCGGCGGCCCGGCTGGGGCCTTCAGTTAACGGGATGCTTTGACGCTTGCCTTCGATGGTCATTGGCTCACTTTGTTCGCTGGTGATCAGTTTTCAGTGATCAGTGGTCAGGTATTGGCTACTTTGCTTTGAGCCAGGTTGCGTTGTCGTGTTGCGATTCGAATGCGTCGAGCGCTGCCGCGTGGCGCAGGGTGAGGCCGATGTCGTCAAGGCCCTCAATCAAGCAGAACTTGCGGAAAGGGTCGACTTCAAACGTTGCGTGAAAGCCGTGCGCGTCGGTGACGGTTTGGGCTTCGAGTGAGACGGTGAGTTGATAGTTGGGTATGGTTTTCGCGTTGAGAAGCAGTTGGGCGACTTGTTCCACACTCAGGCGGACAAGGACGATGCCGTTTTTTCCGGCGTTGGAGAAAAAGATGTCGGCGAAGGTGGGGGCGATTACTGCGCGGAAACCGTAGTCGCTTAGGGCCCAGGCGGCGTGCTCCCGGCTGGAGCCACAGGCGAAATTCTTGCCGGCGATGAGTATTTGAGCGCCTTCATAGCGCGGATCGTTCAACTCGAAATCGGGGTTGGGATCGCCAGACGCCGTGCGACGCCAATCAAAGAAGAGGAATTCGCCATAGCCGGTGCGCTCAATGCGCTTGAGGAACTGCTTGGGAATGATCTGGTCGGTGTCGACGTTGGTGCGGTCGAGCGGAGCGGCCAGTGCGGTGATGGTTTTGAAGGGTTGCATTATGCGGTCACCTCCTCATTCACATGCCAGTTGCGGATGTCGACGAAGTGGCCGGCGATGGCTGCTGCCGCAGCCATTTCTGGCGATACAAGATGCGTCCGTCCTCCGCGCCCCTGGCGGCCTTCGAAGTTACGGTTGCTGGTGGAGGCGCAGCGCTCCCCGGGAGAAAGAATGTCAGGATTCATGCCGAGGCACATAGAACAGCCGGGTTCGCGCCAATCGAAGCCAGCTTCAATAAAGACCTTATCGAGACCTTCGGCTTCTGCCTGCGTCTTGACGGCCTGCGAACCGGGGACGACCATGGCGCCGACGTGGCTTGAAACCTTGTAGCCGGCGGCGATGCGGGCTGCGGCGCGCAAGTCTTCAAGACGCCCGTTCGTGCAGGAGCCAATAAAGACGCGGTCGATGGTAACTTCTTCAAGCGGCGTTCCGGCCTTCAGGTTCATATATTCAAGGGCGCGTTCAAGGCCTTTGCGCTCCTGCTCATTCTCGACGGCGGCGGGGTCGGGCACGGTGGAAGTGATGGGCGCGACCATGCCTGGGCTGGTGCCCCAGCTTACGTAGGGAACGAGCGACGCGGCATCGATGACGAGTTCGCGATCGAAAGTTGCGCCGGGGTCGGTGGGGAGCTTGGACCACTCTGCGACAGCTTGATCCCATGCTGCACCTTGCGGAGAGAAGCGGCGGCCCTTGAGATACGCATAAGTGGTTTCATCGGGAGCGATCATGCCGGCGCGTGCGCCTGCTTCAATGCTCATGTTGCAGACCGTCATCCGGCCTTCCATGGAAAGGGCGCGGATGGCGGAGCCGGCGTATTCAATCACGCAACCGGTTGCGCCGTCTGTGCCGATCTGGCCGATGATGGCGAGGATGATGTCTTTGGCGGTGACTCCTGTGGGCAGCTTGCCTTCGACGGCGATGCGGAAGGTTTTCGGCTTGGATTGCGGCAGGGTTTGCGTGGCGAGCACGTGCTCAACTTCGCTGGTGCCGATGCCGAATGCAAGTGCTCCGAAAGCGCCGTGAGTTGAAGTATGCGAATCGCCGCAGACAATGGTCATGCCGGGCTTTGTAATGCCGAGCTCCGGTCCGATGACGTGGACGATTCCTTGCTCGCGCGAGTCGACGTCGTAAAGTTCGACGCCGAAGTCGGCGCAGTTCTTGCGCAGTGTGGCGATTTGAGTGGCGGCGACGGTGTCGAGAATGTTGAGGCGGCCCGCGATGGTTGTGGGGATGTTGTGATCGACGGTGGCGATGCAGCGGTCAGGGCGGCGCACCTTGCGGCCGGCGAGACGAAGGCCTTCAAAGGCTTGCGGGGAAGTGACCTCGTGGAGAAGCTGCAGGTCTATGTAGAGCACAGTGGGCTCACCCTGGGGCTCGACGACCACATGCTGCTGCCAGACTTTCTCGAATAATGTTTTTGGTGCGCTCATGAAACTCCTAATCAGTGGACAGTGAACAGTGCGCAGTGAACAGGTGAAACTGCAACTACGCGTTGACTAACATCGTCTTTACGGTTTCGCGGACTTTTGCGCCCATTTCGGTGGTGGAAAGTACGGTGAATCCCTGCGGATTGGTGCGCGCTAGATCCGGTGTGCGGAAGCCTTGTTCGAGGACTTTGCGGACACTGGTCTCAATAGCGGCAGCTTCGGCCTCAAGGCCGGCAGAGTGACGCAGAATCAGTGCGCCGGTGAGGATCGCGCCGAGCGGGTTGGCCAGGCCTTTGCCGGCGATGTCGGGCGCGGAGCCATGGATAGGCTCGTAGAGATTGACCTTGCCGCCGATGGTGGCGGAGGGCAACATGCCGAGCGAGCCGGTGATGACGCCTGCCTCGTCGGAAAGGATGTCCCCGAAGAGATTCTCGGTGAGGACGACATCGAAATCCTTGGGGCGGTTCATGATGTGCATGGCCATGGCGTCTACATACTGATGCTCCAGGGCAACGTCAGGGAATTCGGCGGCGACTTCCATGACTGCGGCGCGCCAGAGTTGCGAGACTTCAAGGACGTTGGCCTTGTCGACGGAGCAGAGTTTCTTGCGGCGCTTCTGAGCGAGTTGGAAGGCGATGCGGGCTACGCGGACGACTTCCGCCTTGGTGTAGCGCATGGTGTTCCAGGCTTCGTTGGTGGCCTTGTTCCACTCGCGGGGCTGGCCGAAGTAGAGGCCGCCAAGGAGTTCGCGGACGAAGAGAATGTCCGCGCCATCGATGATCTCGGGGCGAAGCGGGGAGTTGATGGCCAGCTCTTTGAAGGCGAAGGCGGGGCGGAGGTTGGCGAAACCGCCGAGTGCGGAGCGAATCTGAAGCAGGCCGGCTTCGGGGCGCTTGTCGGGTGGAAGGGAATTGAATTCGTTGCCGCCAACTGCGCCGAGGAGGACGGCGTCGGAGTCGAGGGCCGCTGCGAGGGTGTCGGCGGGGAGGGGCGTGCCGTCAGTGGTGATGGCGATGCCGCCGATGCGCTTGGCATCGAGTTCAAGCGTGTGGCCGCCGATGTTCGCGACTTCTTTGAGCACGGAGACGGCTTCGTTGGTGACTTCGGGACCGATGCCGTCGCCGGCGGTGACCAGGATTTTAAGGTGCATGTGCTTTTTGTTCCTCTGGGGCTAAAGCCCCATCGTCATTCTCGTGCGGTTGCGGCACGACTCAAGTCGTGCCCTGATACAAAGCGGTTCGTTTGGAGCATTCATCCGCTTCAAAGCAACCGCGGATCCTTCGGCTCCGCTCAGGATGACAGCGTTTTAGGAATTCAATCCAACTCCGATACCGGGAGATGCCGTTTTTCGCGAATCTGCTCGGGCAAGATGCCGATCAGGTCCTGGTCGTAGATGTTTTTCTTGCGGTCGGCGAGGGCTACGAAGCGGTAGTAGGTCTGCTGCAGTTCCTCGCGGGTCAGGGCGAAGCCGAGTTGTTCCAGACGGTGCCGGAGCGCGGCGCGGCCGGAGTGCTTGCCGAGGACGAGATGCGTTTTGGCGACGCCGACCAGTGCAGGCGTCATGATTTCGTAGCAGAGCGGATTGGCCAGCATGCCGTGTTGGTGGATGCCGGACTCGTGGGCAAAGGCGTTGTCGCCGACGATGGCCTTGTTGGGCGAGGGGCGGAAGGTGATGATCTGGCCGAGCACCTGGCTGGTGGCGTAGAGGTTTTCAAGCTTGATGCCGGTGGAGATGCCGTAGCGGTCGCCGCGGACGTAAAGGGCGGCGGCGATTTCTTCAAGAGCCGCGTTACCCGCTCGTTCGCCGATGCCATTGATGGTGCACTCGACCTGGCGCGCGCCGTTCTGAATGGCGGCAAGGGAGTTGGCGACGGCGAGGCCGAGGTCGTCGTGGGTGTGCGAGGAGAGGATGATGCCTTGGTCGTCGATGGTCGGGATGCGCTCACGGACCTCGGCGAACATGCGACCGTATTCTTCGGGGGTAGAGTAGCCGACGGTGTCGGGCATGTTGATGGTGGTGGCGCCGGCTTCGACAGCGATGCGGACCATCTCGATGAGGAAGTCGCGGTCGGAGCGGGTTGCGTCTTCGGGGGAGAACTCGATGTCGTCGACGTGGGTGCGGGCAAGGCGAATGGACTCGGCGGTGAGGTCGAGAGCCTCCTGACGGCTGATTTTTAGTTTGTATTCAAGGTGCAGATCGCTGGAGGCGAGGAAGATGTGGATGCGGGCACGGTCGGCAAACTGCAGGGCGCGGGCAGCCATCTCGATGTCTTCTTTTTTGGCGCGGGCGAGGGAAGCGATTCGAGGCTTGCGGATGGCCTGCGTAATGGTGGCAATGGCTGCGAAGTCGCCTTCGGAGGCCATGGCGAAACCGGCCTCGATAATATCCACGCCGAGGTCTTCAAGGGCATGGGCCATGGTGAGTTTTTCCTGCGTTGTCATGCTGCAGCCGGGCGACTGCTCGCCGTCGCGGAGGGTGGTGTCGAAGAAGACTACATGATCCGGAATGTTTGAGGTCATCTATATCGCCTGCCAGGGAAGCTCTGATCCAACCTAGAAAGTGTCTCGCATCGGGGCGGTATAAGGCAAAGTTATTCTTTTTGGGTGGGCGATTAGAATTGCTTATACTGCAGTTATCAGTTGTCAGTGATTTCGTGCCGTCGCGGAGCAACGTTATGGGTTCCCGAATCGGATACAAACCTGAAAACGCCTGATCGCCCGCAACTGACAACTGAAGACTGAGAACTGAGAACTGTTATGGAATTGAATCAGCTGGAAACGTTTCTGGCGGTGGCGGAGGAGAAGAGCTTTTCCAAAGCCGCCGTGCGGCTGCACCGGACGCAGCCGGCGGTGAGCCAGGTGATCCGCAAGCTGGAGGCGTCGATCGGGGAGACGCTGTTCGATCGGGCGGCGCGGGATGGGTCGCTGACAGCGTCTGGGGTGCTGCTCCGGGACTACGCGCTGCGGTTGCTTGCGCTGCGGCGGGAGGCGGCAAGCGCGCTGGGCGAGTTGAAGAGCCTGGAGCGGGGCCGGTTGCAACTGGCGGCGAACGAGTACACGTGCATGTACCTGTTGCCGGCGATTGACCGGTTCCGGCGAGAGTTTCCGCACATCAGCGTGACGGTGCACCGGATGCTGGCGTCAAAGATTCCCGAGGAACTGAATTTGCGCACGTTTGAGATCGGGGTCATTTCGTTTCGGCCCGATCCGGCGCAGTTCCGGACCATTGCTGTTTATGGAGACAGCCTGGCGTTCATTGTTAGCCCCAATCATCCGCTGGCGGGGGCGGTGCGGATTTCAATCAACGACCTGGGTGAGGAGCTATTTGTTGCGCACAATGTGACTTCGCCGCTGCGGCGGAAGGTGATTGAGGCGTTTCAGCGCTACCGCACGCCCCTGAACATGGGGATCGAGTTGCCGACGATTGAGGCGATCAAGCGATTTGTGGCGATGGGAAACGGGGTGGCGCTGGTGCCTCACCTGACGGTGGCGCGGGAACTGGAAAACGGAGACCTGGTGCGCGTGCCAGTAGATGAGCTGGAGACACGGCGGGTACTGCGGCTGGTGCACCGGCGGCAGTCGACGCTTTCCTATGCGGCGCGGGCGTTTCTGCGGACGGTGCGGACGCTGGCCAAGGAAAAAGGGCCACCGTTTTACTACCAGGTGGAACGGACGGGATAAAGGCAGGGAATAGGGAGTAGGGAATAGAAATGCAGGGAATAGGGAATAGGGAATAGGGAACAGGGAATAGGGAACAGGGTTCGGTGGTACCAGAATGAGTTGCGGTGCGTCTATAGGCTCAGGACTTTCGTTTTGATGGTGGATGGAGTGCCCGGGCCAGTGTTGGACCCGGTTCCTGAAGCTGTCCTGGTGTGGCCCATTCCGGCACGGGCCGGTCTGGCCAGTTACAATTCTGAAAGCGGGGCCCGGACAACCGGCGCACCGGAATAGACAAGCTCGTTGCCAGCCGGATGGCTGCGCAGTGGTGAGGTTCAGGACCGAATGAAGAAGATCGCATCAGTTGTATTTCTGTTGGTCGTTTGCGTGGCCGCAGGACGGGCTCAGGAGAGCCGCCAGGATATTAGCATCAGTGGAACTGGGCTGATTGAACCTTTTATCGCTTCGTCAACCGACGTACAGGTCCATTCGACCACGGGGTATGGCGCCTTAGCAAGCTACCGTTTCATGCTTACGCCATCGAGCGCCCTCGAGGCCAACTATGGAATCACATATCAGAACCAGATTCATTACTACGCCAATCCAAACAACTACAATGTTTTGACGCGTAATCAGGAGATTTCGGCTGCATATGTGCGGACCTTCAATTTCCGCAAATTCAATCCGTTCCTTGAAGCGGGACCGGGAGCGATGATTTTTCTGCCAATCCGCAACTCAGGGACCACCACACTGGATGTGAAGCAGGCGACGGGCGTGGGCGGGATGTATGGCGCCGGAGTTGCTTACGAGATCAGCCCCAGCTTCGATATTCGCGCGGAATATCGCGGATTTGTGACCAAAGTGCCGACCTTTGGTGTCTCGCAATTCACGACGAACAAGTGGTACAACATCTATGTTCCGACTCTTGGATTGGCCTACCACTTCTAGAGCGGTTCCGATTCATATGCTGCCATATGAAGATCATGCGAGGTGGCATTTACTTCCACCCCGGCAACTAAGGCCTGTTGCCAGGGACCCGGTTAAGAAAAATGCCACTTGGCCTCAAGCATTCTGAAAAGAGCAGAATCGAAACCGCTGTAACAAGCGGAAATGGTTTGCAAAAAAAGGGACGGCCTGAGCGCCGTCCCTTTTTTCTGCCGATGGAGAGAGATTCTGCCAGGGGTTGACTCCTTACAAGGGGGCTCCAAGAATGCGGAGGGCTTCCTTGTAGCGACCCAACTCTTTGACCATGGCGCAATGAGGGGAGAGCGCTTCGATCGCCCGTGATCCGGCTTCAGAGGATTCAATCTGGCAATCCACGTAGAAGATATATTCCCAAGGCTTGCCGTGGACGGGGCGGGACTCAATTTTGGTGAGATTGGTGCCGAGGTTGGAGAGTTCGGTGAGAGCGGCGACCAGGGATCCGGGGCGATTTTCTACGGAAAATGCCAGGCTGATCTTGTTTGCGGCGGGATCGGTCACGGTGTCCCGAGTGCGCCGGACGAGGAAAAAGCGAGTGAAGTTTTCCGGGTTGTCTTCAATGCCCGCCTGGAGGATCTGCGCGCCGTAGTAGTGGGCGGCTGCCTCGCTGGCAATGGCGGCAGCGTGCCGGTCGCGCAATTCCACGAGTTGCTTGACGCTGCCGGCGGTGTCGTAAAAGGCGAACGACTCCATCTTGGGATGGTTGGCCAGGAAGCGCCTGCATTGTGCAAGAGCGACCGGATGGGAGAAGACCCTGTCGATCTGGGCGATCTGTGTGCCTGATATGGCGATGAGGTTGTGCCGGATGCGGAGCAGGGTTTCGCGCTCCACTTTCACGTCGTGTTCGAGGAGGAGGTCGAAATGCTCGGAAACGGAGCCGGCCAGACTGTTTTCGATGGGAATGACCGCGGCCTCGACGGAGCCTTTGGCGAGGGCGGAAAAGGCGTCGGCCGAAAGGGAAAAGGGGACAATCACCGCGCCGGTAGCGAGGTTCATAGCCGCTTCGTGGCTGAATGAGCCGGGTTCTCCCTGAATCGCGATCTTCATTTCAGAATCCGATGCTCCCGCTGAGGGGTTCACAACAGGTTTTTGAGATAAGTCTTGTGTGGAGTGCTTTCTGGCACCATACCACAGCTCGATAGGGGTTTTTTCGTTTGGTGGGTCGAATGGCATTGAATTCAGCTCCGCTGCCATAGGTCGGCAGCGACAAAGATAAAGAAAACCATGGCAATGACGCCATTCATGGTGAAGAAAGCAGCGTTGAGGCGGCGCAGGTCTCGCGGCGAAACGATGGAGTGTTCATAGGCCAGGAGAAGAGTGACGATGGCGATGCCGGCCCAGCCGATGGCGAGGAAGTGAAAGAGGATTCCGAACCAGACCAACAGGGCCAACATGGCGAGATGCAGGGCGCGGGCGGCCCAGAATGCGGCCGGGATACCGATGGCCTGAGGCAAGCTGTGCAGTCCGGCGGCGCGGTCGTGTTCGAAGTCCTGGCAGGCGTAAAGGACGTCAAATCCGCCCGCCCATAGAGTGACGGCCGCGGTAAGAACCAGTATGCGCGGGTCAAGAGAGCCGCGAACGGCGATCCAGGCAGCGGAGGGGGCGAGTCCGAGGGCCAGGCCGAGGCCCAGGTGC
>Ga0302201_10001477_pt1 | contig 20052 bp, 17 predicted proteins | sample II_Bog_N3_2_FD_194586 | JGI IMG/M metagenome (GOLD analysis project Ga0302201, IMG submission 194586) | Peat permafrost microbial communities from Stordalen Mire near Abisko, Sweden - II_Bog_N3_2 | ecosystem: Environmental > Terrestrial > Soil > Wetlands > Peat | place: Sweden: Abisko... | reverse complement strand
AACGGATTTCCGTGGTGCCGCTGGGCTTGCCGGAAAGTTTTCTCCGCGCCGGCACCGGCCGCCGGCCGGCCGCACAGCTCATTTGCACCGGCACCATCACCGGCCGGAAATATTTTGTGGAACTGGCCGAAATGGCGCGGGCGGGCGAAGTTCCGGTGCTGTTCGTCGGCAAGCCGAACCATCCCGCCGACCCTTACTGGCTGCGCTTCCAGAAGCTGATTGACGGCCGCTGGGTCCGGCATCAGCCCTATGTTGAGAGCCAGACGGAAATGGTGGCGTTGCTCCAGGCGTCGCGCGGCTTTGTGCTGATGAGCCAGTTTGAAAACTGGTGCCTGTCGGCCCACGAGGCCGTCGCCTGCGGGCTGCCCGTGCTGGTGCCGGACCAGAACTGGTCGCGCGAACGCTTCGGCAACGCGGCGCGCTATTTCAAGACCATCGGCTTTAACGCCGACAACGTGAGCCGCCTGAAAAAATTTTACGCGGAGGCGCCGGCGCTGTCGGCGCCGGCCATCAAACTGCACAGCTGGTTGGAGGTCGCGCTGGAACTGAAAAAGGTTTACGAAAAAGTTTTGGTGGGCTGATGCCGGCTTCAGGGTTTCAATTTCCCAATTTTAGTTTTTGTGTTTCAGGTCTCCAGTCTCAAGTTTCAGGTTTCAGATCTCCGGTCTCCATGTTCTACTTTCTGTTTTCTGTTTTCTGTTTTCAAATTTCCGCTTTCACAATTTCTGTTTTCTGCTTTTTCTTTTTAACTTTCTGCTTTGCCCTGGATCACCTCCCGGTAGATCTCCACATGCCGCCGGGCAATGACCTCGGGATGATAGCGTTGGCACATGGTGTCGGCGGCCCGCTGGGGCAGCGGAGCCTCCGCCTTCAGCCAGCGGGCGATGCCCTCTTCCAAGGCGGTGAAGTCGCCCTCCGGAAATAACTCCGCCCCTTCCACGCCGGCGGCGATATCCACCACGCCCCCCGTGGCGGCGCCGAAAAACTTCCGGTTGCGGGCCAGCGCCTCCGCCACCACCAGGCCGAAGGATTCTTCCGCCGAGCAATGCACGAGCGCGCTGGCGGCGTCCATGGCGGCAATCAGTTGGGCCGTGGAGAGCGAGCCGAGATGCCGGGCAAAGCCGGCGGCCTGGGCCGCGTGCAATTGCCGCTCAAATTCCCTGCCGTAGGCGGTGTGCGGCGTCAACTCACCGGCAAATTGCATTTCAAATTGCAGGCCGCGCGTGTGCAGGCGGCGGGCCATCGCCAGCACTTCCAACTGATGTTTGTAAGGGAGCAGCGAGCCGACATTCAGCAGCACCGGTCGGCCCGGCGGCCGGGGCGGAATTGGCGTGTTGAAAAAATCCTGGCGCACCGGGTTGGGCACCCGCCAGGTCTGGCGGGCGCGGGGGGCCACCAGCCGTTCCGTATAGGCGGAATTACAAAACACCCCGCCGGTTCGGGGCAGCGTGAAATTTTCCAGCCGCGCCGCCAGCCAGAAAAAACTAAAATTGCCGGGGCGGGCATGAAAAAATTTGGCGACCGCGCGCATGTTGCCGTGAATGGTCAGCACGTTCGGAAAACCGGAGAAGGCGGCGCCGAGGCCGCAGTCCAATTCCGTGCCCTGGCCGTGGACGAGATCCGGCCGGATCTCGCTCAGCTTCTTCCGGGTGGCGCGGATGCAGCCCTGATACAGCGTCCGCATCCAGCCGAGCTGGGGCACTACCAAGCTATGGAAAAAAATATTGGGTGCGAGTTTTTTCGGCGCGGCCACCGGCTGCCGGATGCAGGCGACCACATGCACTTCCACTTCCGGCATCGTGGCCAAGCCTTGCAGCAGCGCCTCCGGGGCCGGGCCGAATAAAGGTTCCGCCCGGTCATATTGCCGGTAATGCTGCCGGTTGTCCGTGGTCAGGATGGCGACTTTCATCAACCCAGTCGTTGAAAAACCCGGTTGTGGCCGACCTGCAGGATTTCCTCAAAAATTTTGCGATCAATTTCCCTGGCGAGGGAGGATGGACCCTCGATGCCGGTGCTGGCAAAATGGGGTGCTCGGTAGCGGGTGCCCAAACCGGCATCATCCAAGATGATAATGCCCCCTGGTTTCACTGCGGGGGCGCAGTTTTCCCAGTCGGCTTTGACGGTTGCATATTCATGGTCCCCGTCTATGTAGATACAGTCCCATTGCCTTGACTGGATAAACGCCACCGCTTGGGCGTCGGTGGAAAACGCTTTTAAAAGTTGCGGAGGGGGCAGTTGGAAGGCGTCAAAATTTTTCAGGGTGTCCGTGTAATGATCCAGTTTCGGGTCGTGGAATGGGGAGGAGTCGCCATGGGGCTGGAAGGGGGCGATGCCGGCAATGATGCCGGCAATTCCCAACCGCTTTTGATTTAGCGCCGCCAGGCTGGTGGTTTGGCCGCGCCAAACGCCAATTTCCAAAAAAGTGGCCGGCTTGAATTCCCGGAAGAGCAGGAACCACATGGTGTGGAAAGCGTCTTCCCCAAAGCCGCGTCGCTCCTTGGAAAAATACCGGCGATGTGCCTTGAATTGCGGCGGCAGTTTGAAATGAAAATAGCGATGGCATTCCCGATAGAAGGCGGTGGGGTCTTTAAGGCTGCGCGGCCAGTCTGCGCGGGTGATTTCAGCCGGCGAGCCTGCTCTAATGAGGGCTTTCTGTTCAATCCAGCCACGCACCCGGCGAACGCGGCTCTTCAAAAATGGAACCAATGGCATAATGATCGGGAATTATTTATTTTCGGGCTGTCCGCCGCCCTGGCCACCGGAATGAATCTACAATACATGCGCTTCCGGCTGAATAATCTGCTCTGGTTGGGTTTATGTATCAAGCTTCTTGTTTGTGCGGCTCGGGGGATGGCCGCAGATAATTGGCGACATTTACGATTTCACTGCGGTTCGGGCCCAGTATTGTTGCGCTTCCGGGCTTAATAAAACCCCACCCACGCGTTGCCAACTTGGCGGGGCGGTCCGGCCTTTGAACCAGCCAGCCAGCCAGCCCCGGCTGCTGGCCGCATTTTTCTGGTAGCGAAATTTCAAATGCCGGAACCGGTGGCGCGACAGCAACAGCAGCGGTGGGCAAAGCGTGAGTAGCAGCCGCCGCCGAAAATAAGGCGCGTAAAGCCGCGCTTCCGCCGCCCCGTAGCCATAGTGGTAAAGCATCTTGAAATACGCCGGCGCATTTTCCCGGACCGGCCAGCGGACGATGGCGGCCGGGTGGTAAAAAAAATTCATTCCCACCGCGTGCAGTTGGAAGTTGAACAGCGCGTCCTCGGCGGTCAGCGTCAGCCATTCGGGATAGCCGCCCACCGCCGCCCACGCCGGCCGGCGGAAGGCGATGTTGCGGGACGAGGGATAAATGTCCGCCGGCGTCTGCGGTTCAGGCTCCGGGCCGTCCAGCACCAGCAATTCCCGCTGAAAAGCATTCTCCACCAGCGGCACCGAGCGTCCGCCCACCACGTCCAGCTCCGCCTGTTCCATCAAGGGCTGGGTGATTTCGCTGAACCAGTTGGTTTCGGGAAAACTGCCCGCGTCCGTGGCGGCGATGATTTCTGCGTCCGTCAACTGGATGGCGCGGTTGCGGCCCTCGGCGATGTTGCAGCGCCGCTGTTCCAGCTTCACCGGCACCGGCGACTGCCGCGCCAGCTCCGACAATTTTTCCCAGGTGCCGTCGGTCGAGCCGCCGTCCACGATGACCAGCTCATCCGGCAAAACAGTTTGGCTGCCGATACAACCCCACCACTTTGCGATGTTGTTGGCCTCGTTGAACAGGGTGGCGATGAGCGCGCGCTTCATGGTATGATTTGGCCTGAAAGTCTGCGCGCTTGACGCGGGCAAAACAAACCAATAATAGCAGGTCGGTTTTCCAGGTGTTTGAGAAACCAACGCGGACGCATGATCAAAGAAAAGCGCTCACAAAAACTGCCATCCTTGGACGGCTGGCGGGCCGTCAGTATCGCGCTGGTGTTGCTGGATCACTCTGGTTACACCTCGGGTTTTCCAATGGCGCTGGAACCGCTGGTGCATGGCTGGTTTGGCACCGGCCCCCTGGGCGTGCTTTTTTCTTTGTCATCAGCGGATTTCTCATCACTTGGCTGCTGCTGCAAGAACAGGTGAAGCATGACGCCATCAGCCTGAAACATTTCTATGTGCGCCGCGCCCTGAGGATTTTGCCGGTCTATTTTCTCTATCTGTTAATCCTTGGTTGTTTGACCCGGTATTCCCAGCCCGCCTCCGCCTGACTGGCCAATGCGACCTTCACCACCAATTTTTTTGCGGTTCCCGGAGCCACCGAGCATTTCTGGTCGCTGGGCGTGGAAGAGCAGTTTTACCTGCTGTGGCCGGGGATTCTGGTGCTGGTATTGCATCGGGGAATAAAAAGAACCGCCCTGCTGGGCGTTTTGATGGTGCCGCTGGTTTTGGCGCCGGTGGCAAGGCTGTTGGGCTGCAAGGGCTGGTATCCGCCTGCCTGGTATCACCTGTTCAACAGCGCCTCATTTCTGCTGGATTGTGACGCGCTGGCCTATGGGTGCCTGGCGGCCGTTTTGTTTTTTCATTGGCGGGAGCGGTTGCAGCGTTTCCTCGGTGAAAGTTTTATGGCCACGGCGGTTTTGGGGGCTGGCCTGATCCTGATACCGGCCGTTTTTCAACTGGCACATGCGCCGGCCAGAATTAAGATCATGACGACGGGTTCTTGTTGGGCCATCGGTTTCAGCCTGCTGCTGTTGCAAAGCGTGCTTTATCCCGGACGGGGATTCTATCGGTTGCTGAACTGGAAATGGGTGAGCCATGTCGGCGTCCTGTCCTATTCCATCTACATCTGGCAGCAGATGTTTTTTGGCACGGGCGAAGCCATCTTCGGCGTCAAGGACGCCTGGTGGACCAACTTTCCGGTCTGGATCCTAACCGCCCTGCTGGCGGCGCACGCCTCGTATTATCTTTTGGAAAAGCCGCTGCTGGCCTTGCGCGCCAGGTTCCGGGAGGTTTGAACCGCGAGGATTCATTTCCGCTTTTTTATATTTTGGTTTTTAATCGTTTTTGAATTTCAGCTTTTCTCTTCAGTTTCTGCTTTCTGCTTTTGACGTCTGCTCTCCCCAATCCGTGTTTCATCTGTGTGAATCTGTGGCCAGAAAACGGCCCGCTTTTCTCCCTTGCTCGCCTGGCGCCACTGCTGTCAAATTTATTTTAAGATTTTTTTTATCGTCTGCTGGCAGCTCCTGTCATCTAAACGACATCTCCTGTCAGGTAAATGCATGTGTCGTATTTACCGCCCGGCTCCGCAGCCAAAACCTGTGCTATAACTCTCCCCGACCGCCACGCGTGTCACCGCCCGGAATCGGGCGGCGCGTTGCCAAAATAGACTTCCCTCTCCGCCTCGGTCGGGGCGAGGGAGCGAGGGTGAGGTTTCGCCTTCCTCTCGTTGAACCTTGGAAACAATTGATATGCACACCCCGGAAACCCGTCAGAAATTCGTCGAGCGCCGGGCGCAGGGCTGGAGCCTCGTCCGCCTCGCCAGCGAACTGGGCGTCGCCCGCAGCACCCTCATCGAGTGGAGCCGCCAGCTCCGCTTCGAGATCCAGAACCAGCGCGCCATCGAGCTGGACGATCTCCGCAACCGCCTGCTGGGCACCTCCCAGTCGCGGGCTGCGGTGCTCGCCGAAAGGCTCGGCCGTGTCGAGGAGGAGCTGCGTAAGCGCGATCTCACCGGCGTCTCCACCCGCAGCCTGTTCGACCTGTCGCTCGCCCTGCGCCGCGAACTGGAAAAAAACCTGGGCGACGCCGGCTTCGCGGTGCCCATCAAGGACATCCCCGATGCGGAATACATCGAGCAGGTCCAGGAATGGAAACCTTGAGTTCCCTTTTCCGCCTGCCGCCATTTTCTTATGCGGAAAATCTGTGTTTCATCTGTGGGCATCTGTGGCCGTCAATCCGGTCTTCTTTTGGTTGCCCTTTTACCGGCCGGATTTTTATTCCGGTTTCCGTTTTCAGCTTTCAGATTTCAGATTTTAAGTTTTTTAGAATTTCAGTTTTTTGCTTTCCAGGTCTCCGGCCTCCAGTCTCCGATTTCGGCTTTTCAGCATTTCAATTTTCTGGTTTTTGATTTGTTATGCCCCTCACCCGCTCATTGAACCGTCCGCTGTTCCGCCCGGTGGCTCGGTTCCTCGACCGCCGGCTGGATGGCCGCTCCGTCCGCCGGACCAATTATTTAGCCGAGGCCTGCGCGCTGCTGGGGAAATATATCCGCCTGCGCCGGAAATCGGCCAAGGCCGAACCCCATCTCTTCGGCCCGCACGCCGGCGCTTACTATCGCGACACCCTCAGGCTGGCCGACCAGCAAAAGGTGGTGGCTGCCGCCCTGGACAAAATTTACGGTCCCGATCCGTCCGGCGCCCCACCACCGCCGTCGGTCTGGTCAGAACGCTATGACCTTCCGCCTGAACAAATGAAAGTCCATCGCCAATGGTTTCGTGAAAATTATGGCGCTTGAACCCTCAATTGAAAGTCGGTCCGCCGCCGGGACCGGAAACCGACCAGAAAGCGACCGGTTTTATTTTCCAATTTCTAATTTTGGAATTTCAGCTTTTCAAGTTTCAGGCTTCCTTTTCTTGGTTGCCTTGGCGTCGTGCCGGGCCATTTCAACTTTCTGTTTTCAGCTTTTTAGATTTTCCCCGGTGTTCCTCCACCGCCTCCGCATAAAACCGCCGCATCCGCTCGTTGACCCCGTGCATGGTGAAGTTTTTCTGCACATGCGCCCGCGCGGCGGCGGACATCGCGGCGAGCAGCGCGCGGTTGCGGTCAATTTTTCCCAGAAAATCCGCGAGCGCGGCGACGGCTTCCGCCGGGTTGGTTGCTGGCGCGGCGAAGCCGGTCTCCGGCGTGATCTGCGACGCCGGCCCGCCGATGTCCAGGCACGCGACCGGCCGGCCGGCCGCCATCGCCTCCAGGCAGACGTTGCCAAAACCCTCGTGCAGCGCCGGGTGCAGCAGGACGTGCGACCGGCCGAGCCGTTCCAACACGTCGGAGTATTTCGGCAACGTGCCGAGAAATTTCACGCGCGCGGCCACGCCCGCCTGCGCGGCGGTCTTTTCCAGCTCGCGGCGGAACGGGCCGTCGTTCACCAGCCACAGCTCCGCGTCCGCATTTTTTTTGGCGAACTGCGCAAAGGCGCGGATGGCGAGGTGAAAACCTTTCCAGTGGACGTGCCGCCCGATGCAGATGGCGCGCAGCGGCCCCGGCGGCGGCGCGGGCAGCGCGGCGAACTGCGCGAGATCCGCGTCCGTCAGCGCGAGCTGCGGCAGCCGTTCCACACGCGCGGCGCCGAGGCGCGTGAGCGCGGCGCAGGTTTCGCGCGTGACGCCGATGGCGATGGTCGCGGCGCGCGCGGTGTCGCGCAGGGCGGAAGTCTGCTCGCAGAAATTTCTCGCGCCGTCGCGCGCGGCCTCGATCAGGCGATACTTGAAGGGCAGTTCGCGGACAAATTCTCGCGGGGGCGTTTCCGCCGCGCCGACCGGCCCCCAGATGAACGGCAGATTTAATTCACGCAGTCCGCTCGGCGACCAGTAGCGGCCGTAGGTGACGTGGTGGACGAGGTCGAATTTTATTTTTGCGTGCAGGTCATGGACGAGGCCGCGTAGATTTTCCTGCCAGAGGTGGTAATAAATCGCGCCGGTGGCCTTGTGCCGGCTCATCCATTGATGCGTGAATGGCAGCTTGAAAAAAATGGGATGAAAATTCGGCAGCGGATTCTGGGCCAGCACCGGCTCGGTGAGTTCGCGGTATTGGTGGGCGTCGGCGATGACGGCCCAGACCTCGTGCTCGCGCAAAGCCTCGTTGATGGCGCGCCAGGCGTTGCCCGGCTCCGAGGTCTGGCACGGAAAACACGAGTAGGTGGAGAGCAGGATTTTCATGCCGGATTTTTGGCTGGTAGCGCACAAACTAGAGTTCGCCGGCGCGCAGTCAAGTTAATCGGGTTGTCATTGGTTTTTGGCCCTGGCCGGACGGCTTGCCCGAAAATTTCTTGACTGGCCGGAAACCTTGCAACAGGATTGTCGAAATTCAGCAAGATTGAAATCAACCCGGCCGACCACCGGCTTGACTTGTAGGAAGGACATTGGCCCGACCCGAAAACATGGCGATGGAACCACAATCCGAACATCATATTTCCTTGAGGACGGCGGCTGGGGATGCCTTAGGTATCGCCTTGATTTGCTGCCTCTGCGTGGTGGTGATAAATCCGCTCGGGAATTTTCCCATCAATGATGACTGGTCTTTTGCCCAAGCCGTCCAGCGCCTGCTCGCCACAGGCGACTTCCGTCCGACGGGCTGGACGGGCATGACGCTGATCACCCAGACGTTTTGGGGAGCCCTCTTTTGCCTGCCGGTGGGATTTTCATTCAATGCCCTCCGGTTATCTACGCTGACCATGGCATTGCTGGGCATCCTAGCAACCTATTTCCTGATGCGCGAACTGCGCCAGCCAAGGTGGTTGGGGATTGTGGTGGCTCTCACTCTGGCCTTTTCACCCATCTTTAATCTGCTGTCTTTTACTTTCATGACGGACGTGACTTACACGGCGATTACCATGGTCACAGTGGTTTGCTGGGTCCGGCACTTGCGAACTGGATCCAACCCGGCCTATCTCATCGGCAGTCTCTGCGCGGTGGCCGCGACGCTCACCCGGCAGACGGCACTTTGTATTTCCCTAGCTTTTGCGGTCGCTTTTATCCTGAAAAACGGGTTGGCGGTGAGGAACCTTTTCCGGGCCGTTCTTCCGCTGGTGCTGTGCGCAGTGATCTTGGTGGTTTTTCAACGCTGGCTGGCAACCACCGGCCGGATCCCGGCGCTTTATTTCATGAAAAACGTCGTTTTGCGCCACGCGTTGACGAACTTGTGGACCGTCTTTGCCGTTGCCAGGAATTCGTATGTGATGGCGCTTTATCTGGGCTGGTTTTTGCTGCCTGTCCTGATTTGTGTCTTATGGGACTGGTGGAAATTCCAACGAGAGCAAACCGCCGCACTGCTTATTTGTTCGACGGTGGCGCTGGCCATCGCCGCGCTTTTTAATGCCCGGATGTATGGCTGGCATTTCCTGCTCATGCCCAACGGTGTCAACGTCATCACCCGGGAGGTGATCTTCCCGAACCTTTTGCATGATGCCGCCTGCAACCTCAATAAAATCCCGCTCCCGCCAAGTTTTTGGCTCATGGTGACCGCCTTCAGCATGGTGGGTGCCATATTGCTAATCGCCGCCATCGGGTTAGGCGCGGGCAGAATTATCCCGAAAGCGCGTTCGGCCGGGCTGAACAACACCGAGGTGGCCGGTGCGTTTCTTGTGCTGGCGTCACTTATTTATCTGCTGCCGTTTTTGGTGAGCGGTTTTTATGACCGTTACCTGGTGCCCCCCATCCCGCTGCTGGCGGTCGGCCTGGTCGGCATTTCCCCCCAACTCCGTGCCACTCCCAAGGCCTGCCGCTTCGCGGTCATAACCCTCCTGTTGGCTTATGGCATTTATGCGGTTTGCGGCACCCGGGATTTTTTGACGTGGAACCGAAGCCGATGGGAGGCATTGCATTATCTGATGGACAGCCAAAAGATCCAACCCAAGGACATTGACGGCGGCTTTGAATTCAACGGAATGTATTTATATGACTCACAATACCAGCCAAGCCCACCCAAAAGTTGGTGGTGGGTGCAGAATGACACCTATCGGATCGGCTTCGGAAACATGCCCGGCTACACGGTCATCAAGGAATATGCCTATTATCATTGGCTGCCGCCCTACGCCGGGAGAATTGTGATTTTAAAAGAGGATTCTTTGAAAGCTCCGGTGATTCGTGGCAACTAGCATTTCAGAGCGGTTGCGGCAGATTTTAATCCGCTGTTCGTTCGTCGTTGCCGGCGTTCTCCCGCTCCGCGTCACAGCCGGCTCCACCAGATGGGCGTCGGATGCGGCACGTCAATGATCGCGCGGCGTTCGGGGCTGGCCTTGGTGTAGATGGCGTAGCTGGTTTTCGCCAGCGAAAAATGGCCGTGCGCCAGCCGGCGCAGGCGGTGGTTCAAAATCCACAGCGGCCTGCCCAGCCGCACCCGGGCGGGAATCATCGCGTTGGTCTCGGCCTTTTCGCGGACGGCGTTCGGCTTGAGGTTCATGTTGTCGCCGGTGTCGGCGAAGACGGAGGTGAACACCGGGTCGTCCGCCATCGGCACGCGCTGTTTCAGCATTTCCAGCACCCAGTGAAAATCGCCGAGGTCGCGCCATTTCGTGTCAAAGAAAATGCCGCGCGTCTGGATGACGCTCCGGCGGATGAAAATGGAGCTGGTCAGCGCGGGAAAGCGATACCAGATGTGGCGCGGGCTGGGCACCATGCCGTGCCGGTGGCAGACGTATTTGCCGTCGCCGTCGGTCACGATGCTGCCGGCGAGCAGCACTTCCACCGCCGGGTTCTCGGTGAAAAAAACCTTCACCGACGCCAGCGCGCCGGGCAGGTATTGCTCGTCGCAGTTGAGATACGCGAGGATGTCGCCGGTGGCGCGGCGGTAGCCGCGGTTCACGGCGTCATACATCCCGGCGTCCTTTTCGATGAACGCCTTGACGCGCGGGTCGTGCGGGAGCCAGTCCTGCGTGCCGTCGTCGGAGCAGGAATCCTGCACGATGTGCTCCAGCTCGACGCCGGTCTGGTCGGCCACCGAGGCGATGCACAGCTTGAGCCACGCGGAATTGCGGAAGCTCGGCGTGATGATGGAAAATTTCACGGTGCGAATTTTTAACCGCTGGCCGCGGCGCTGGCAATAAAAGTTATCGGTTTAATGCCGACAAAGGTTTGACTCGCCGCTGGCGGGCTTCTATTAATTGTTATTGAAACGAATGTCCCCGCACCCGGCCATTGGTTTCCATTGAACCGCCACCCATGACCACCCGCTACGCCGACCGGTTCCAGCAAAAGGATGCGGTGGCCTTTTACGACGCCGCCGAATATGGCGCGGAAAGCTACTCCGCCCGCATCTGGCAGTGGCAGCGGCCGGTGCTGGAAAATTTGGTGAAAGATTTTTGCGCGGCGCAGGCCGGCCCGGTGCGGCTGCTGGATTTCGCCTGCGGCACGGGCCGCGTGCTGTCCGCGCTGGAACCGCTCGTGGCCGCCGCCGACGGCGTGGACATCTCCGAAAACATGGTCGCGGTCGCGCGCGGCAAATGCGGCAAAGCGCGGCTGCTCGTCGGCGATGTGCTGGCCGAGCCGGATTTGCTCCAACCCGAATACGATTTGATCAGTTGTTTCCGTTTCGTGCTGAACGCGGAACCGGAGCTGCGCGGGCGCGTGCTGCGGCGGCTGCGGCAGGCGCTGCGGACGCCGGACGGAATGCTGCTGGTGAACGTGCATGGGAACTCGCATTCGCTGCGGCATCCGGCGATTGCCTGGCGGCGCTGGCGCGAGCGTGGCGGCAAAACCGACACGATGCTGAACGAAATGTCACCCGCCGCAGCCCGGCGGCTGCTGGCGGAAAGCGGTTTTGAAGTTGTGCGCCAGTTTGGTTTTGGCATTCTGCCGCCCACGCTTTACCGCACGCCGTTGCGGCGCGTGGCCGCCGCCGTGGACCGGACGTTTGCCGGTGAAGACTTTTTGCGAAACTGTTCTATTGACCTGTTGTTTGTATGCCGCCCGCGCTGAAAATTGTAACCCGCCATGAACCTGCCACGACTCTCATTGGAGCAAGTCTGGCTGTTTAAGACATGAGCATGCGCATTCCCCCCATCATCGCCGCGCTCTTCACCGGGCCGGGCCGGTCGCAGCCGGTGGCATTCGAGTGGCGGCTGATTTCCCGGCACGGCCGGCCGTTCCTGCTGCTGCCGTGCGGCCTGGCGGCGACGCGCACCGGCCTGGCGCTCTATTCGGCCCAGCGCCGGCGCGCAAAAATCTGGCGCAAAATTTTGCCGGCGCTGTTGCAGTCGCCGCTGTCCCGGTTTTTTGAGCACATCCGTTTTCAGGCGGACGCCTCGGCGGAAATTTTGCAGTTCATGGCGCAGCAGGCCGGCATCCCGGCGGAACGGATCCATGCCCCCGCCATCAAGTTGAGCGACGTCGGCGCCCGCTCCCGGCTGGTGCTGCTGCTCTGCGACGAGGGCGGCCGTCCCGCCCGCGTCATCAAGGCGGGACTGAACGAGGCCGGCCGGCGCGCCACCGACCAGGAGGCCGATTTTCTCGAGCAACTGCCGGCCAACAAGCTCGGCTGCATCCGTATGACGGGACGGCTGTCCACGCCGGCGGTTTCGGCTTTTGCCACGGATTATTTTCCCGGCACCAGCCCCTACGACGACGCCGGCCTGGAACATTTATTCCACGACTGGCTCAACCGGGATGAAACCGTCCCGCTCGAATCCCTGCCGGCCTGGCGCGACCTCGCCGCCGCCATGACCGGAACCGGGATGGCCGCGTGGCCGCAGATCCAATCCGCGCTCGCCGGCAAAAAAATCCGCAGCACGCTCTACCACGGCGATTTTGCGCCGTGGAACGTCCGCGTCGTCAACTCGCGCAACCTGCAGGCCTTCGACTGGGAACGCGGCGGCCTCGCGGGCATACCCGGCTGGGACTGGTTCCATTTCGTCGTGCAGACCGCCATCCTCGCCCGACGGCATTCCGTGGAGCGCGCCGCCGCCGAGGTGGAACAACTGCTGTATTCGGACCGCTTCAAAAACTTCGCCGCCGCCGCCGGCATCAGCGACCTCGCCCGGCCGCTGTTGCTGGCGTATTTGCTCCATCATAAATGGGTCGTCAAACCGCTCGAAGGCGGGAAGAAAACGGAGGAATTGTTCAAACTGCTTTCCGTCCGCTGGCAGGTGATGCCGCCGCCATCCGCAGGCGCTTCTGCGGCTGCGCCGGAGGAATCGGCCAGCCCCGGCCTGCTGGCCGGAGTCGCGCAGCAACTGAAATCGGCGGCGTCCCAGTTGGGCAACCTGTTTTGGGAACCGAGCCTGGCGGCCAAATCCCCGACTTCGCTGCGCGCACAATTTTCCAGCCATCGGCCGGTCGTCCTGCTGGCCGGCCTGATTTTGGCCGGCGTGGTCGCGGCGCAGTATTGCTCCCGGCCCCATCTGACGTTTCTGCCGCTCTATCTGGTTCCCTGCTCGCTGCTGGCCTGGAAAATTGGCCGGCGCTGGGCCATGCTGGCCGCCATCGCGGCGGCGGTGGCCGGACCGCTGATTGCAAACCTGAAGCAGCCCGGATACCTCAAATTGGACGTGATGATGTGGAACATGGTCATGCGCTTTCTCACCCTGCAATTGTGCGTCCTGTTCGTGGAACAAATTCACAGGCACAAAAACCGGCCATTGCACGGTGCCTTGCCGGACCACCAGCCCGGAAAATTCACCGAGAACTGGGCGGTGGTGCTGGCGAGCGGACTGCTGTTCACCATCGTGGCGGCGCTGGACTATGTCACCCCGCCGCAGATGTCCTTTCTGCCGCTGTATCTGCTGCCTTGCATGGTTCTCACACTGGTGTTCAATCTCCGCTGGGGCATTGCGGCGGCGCTGGTCGCGGCGGTCTCCACCACGCTGGTGCAATATTTCACCAACCTCAATTACAAGGCGCCGCAAGTCTTCGGGTGGAACTTGCTGATGCACTTTGCCATTTACCTGTTCGTCGTTTTGCTGCTCGACCGCATCCGCAGGGGAAACATCCTGTTTTCCTCCCGCAACCACCGCCGGCCGCCGGCCAGCCGCGGCTGATTTCACGCCGGAGAAATTTCTCCGAAAGCCAGGCCGCTTCAACGCGTCACGCGAAATGGCCGCGTCCCCCCGGAACCCGCGTTTCCGGCGCGGGTTCACGGAATAAAAATTTCTTGCCAGCGGAAATCCAGCCTCTAGGCTGGCAGCTTAATTCCCCATGATTTTCCCATGAAAACCGTCACCAAAGTCTTCTGGCTTTTCGGCCGCTCCGGCGCGGGCAAGACCACGCTCGCGCAGCGCCTCCGTAACGGTCTCGCCGACCGAAATATTCCCGTAATCTATCTCGACGGCGACGAACTGCGCGCGGCGCTCTGCTCCGACCTCGGCTTCAAGTCCGAGGCGCGGCTGGAAAACCACCGGCGCATCGCCGAAATCGCCCGGCTGCTCACCCAGCAGGGACTCAATGTCGTCGTCTCCACCATGGCGCCCGAACACAACCACCGCGACCTCGTCGGCCAGATTTTGGGGCGCAAGCTCGTGTGGTTTTACATCCACGCGCCGCTGGCCGTCTGCATCGAGCGCGACCCCAAGGGCATCTACCGCCGCGCGCAGGAAGGGCAAATCAAACTGCTGATTGACTATCCCTTCGAGCCGCCGCGGCCGCAGGAGTCTGGCAACTTCATTGACACGGCGGTGCAAAACGTGGACGACTGCTATCAGGCCATCCTGCAGGCGGCGAAAACTCACTTGAACGATTTCGCCATTTAAGCCGGCGTCCGAAATTTCTGCGCCACCGGAATCCGTCGGCCCATCCCGAACGCGCGCGGCGACACCTTCAGCCCCGGCGCGGCCTGCCGCCGTTTGTATTCGCTGAAATTGATTTTGTTCACCACGTCGTTCACCACCGCCGCGTCCAGGCCGCGCGTGATAATTTCCGCCTTGCTCAAATTCTTGACGACATATAAATCCAAAATCGCGTCCAGAATCTCATACGGCGGCAGCGAATCCTGATCCGTCTGCCCCGGCCGCAATTCCGCGCTCGGCGGCTTCGCGATGGAATCCGTCGGGATAATTTCGCGCTCGCGGTTCACCCAGCGCGCGATTTTGTAAACGTCCGTTTTCAGCACATCCGCGATGGGCGCCAGCGCGCCGTTCATGTCGCCATAAAGCGTGCAATAGCCCACGGCCATCTCCGACTTATTGCCGGTGGTCAGCACCAGCGCGCCGAATTTGTTTGAGAGCGCCATCAGCGTCACGCCGCGCAGCCGCGACTGGATATTTTCCTCCGCCTCGTTCGGCTGGGTGCCACAAAAAACATTTTTCAACTGCGCCTCCACCAGGTTGAACACCGGCTCAATCGGCAATACGTCGTAGCGGATGCCAAGATTTTTCGCGAGCTTTTCCGCGTCGGTCAAACTGCCACTGCTCGAATATCGAGCCGGCAGCGAGACGCCCCAGACATTCTCCGCGCCGAGCGCATCGGCGGCGATGACCGCGATGAGCGCCGAATCAATCCCGCCGGACAGGCCGAGGATGACCGACTTGAATCCGCACTTGTGGACGTAATCGCGGATGCCCAGCGAAAGCGCGGAAAATAAAAGTTCCTCACGCGGCGGGAATTGAATGTTGGGTGTTGAATGTTGATTGTTGAATGTTTTCGCCAAATCCACGACCAAAACATCTTCCGCAAACCCTTTGCCGAGCGCGATGACTTCACCGCGCGCGTCGAGCGCCACGCTGTGGCCGTCAAAAATCAGCTCGTCGTTCGCGCCGACGGCGTTAACTTGCGCCAGCGGAATCTTTTCGTCGCGCGCCACGCGGCGCAACATTTCTAGCCGCGTCTTTTCCTTGCCGTCGTGCCACGGCGACGCGGAGATGTTCAAAATCATTTCCGCGCCCTGCGCAATCAGTTCGCGCACCGGGTCACGGCGATACAGCCGCTCCGGCCAGAAATCCTCGTCGTTCCAGATGTCCTCGCAAATGGTGATGCCAAGTTTTTTGCCGTTGAAAACAAACGGCTCCACTTTTTTGGCCGGCTCAAAATAGCGGTCCTCGTCAAACACGTCGTAAGTGGGCAGCAAACTTTTGGCCGTGCGCCAGATGATTCTTCCATGCTGCAAGACAGCGGCGGCATTTTTGAGAGCGCGGCCGGGGCGCTCGGAATTTTTTTCGACGTAGCCGACGCACAGCGGGATTTCGCCAATGTTGGCGGCGGTTTCGTGCAGCGCGGCGAGGTTCGCCGCGATAAAATCCTCGCGCAGCAGCAAATCGCGCGGCGGGTAGCCGCACAGAAAAAGTTCCGGCGCGAGGACAAATTCCGCGCCGCGCGAAACGGCCCGCACGTAGGCGGCCAGAAGCTTTTCGCGGTTAGCCGCGAACGCGCCGATGGTCGGATTAAGTTGGAGCAGGCCGAGGCGCATTTATGATTTATGATTTTCGATTGCCGAATTCAAAGCCACGCGACCATCGTAAATCGTAAATCATAAATCGTAAATCTATTCCCCGCCGTGCAGCGCCTCGGCGAGGCGGGCGAGGTGGCGCTCGATGGTGAAGTTGGCGGTGAAATGTCCACGCGCCAGCTCGCCGCTTTTGACGGCGAGCACGTTCAGGAGCGCGGCGGCAATCTCGTCCGCGTTCTGGCCGCTGACGAGGCCGGGATAATTTGGCGGCAGCATTTCGGGCAGCGACCGCCAGCGCGTGGTCACGAGGGGCAGGCCGAACGCCATCGCCTCAATCAAATTTACCGGCTGGTTTTCACCAAGGTATTGCGTCGGAAACAGGAACAGGTCGGCCTCGCGGTAAAGCTGCTCCTTGCGTTCGCCGGAGACGAAACCCGCGTGACTGATCACGGCGGCGACGGCGGGATTTTTCAACAGTTCGTTAAATGCGGCCTGCTCGTCGTCGGTGACAAAATTGCCGGCGGCGGTGAGTTTCAACTGCATGGGCAGCTTGCGCCGCGCGAGTTCCCGGTTGGCGGCCAGCACACCGTCAATCGCGACGAACAGGCCTTTTTCCCGCGTGCAGTGCGCGAGGAAGAGGACGTTCACCGTGACCGGCGTCCCGGAATATTCGCGCCCGAAAATTTGTTGCCGCCGCGCGAACCGTTCGCGGCGGTGCGGGCGGATGGCGGTCTCAAAATCCGGGCACGGGTCGGGAATGCCGTTGTTGACGATGCAGACGCGGCGAGAGAGGAGCTTTTCCGCGTCGGCAAAATTGTAGCGCGAGAGGACGAGGCTCAGGTCCACCGGCTTGAACAACCGGTAGGTCGCGGCGCGGAAACTAATGATCGCCTCGGTCTCGAGCCACTTGGCGAGGCCGGCGGCGTGCCAGTGCAAAATCACGTTCTTGAAAAACGGCCGGCACAAAAACATCACCAGCCAGTCGCGGTAGAGCGCGACGCGCTTGCCGGGCGCGGGGACGTAATAAAAATTCTTCACGCCGTAGCGGCAGCGGAGCCAGAGCGCCTGCAGGCAGAACCAGAAGATCAGGAAAATCTTTGTCCCCTGAAATTCGCCAATGTCCGACAGGCCGCGCGAGAAGCGGGCGTTGACGTGGTAGCACTCGATGCTGTGCGGATTGACCGCGCCGGGCTTTTTTTTGCGCGCGTCGCCACCGAAGCCTTCGAGCATGAGTTGCACCATGTAGCTCTGGCCGTGGTGCGGCGGCGGCGTGTGGGCAAAGACGAGCAGCTTCATGCGTGCCGCAAAATTTGCGCGAATGCGCGCGGCGAAGGAAGATTTTTCCGCGCGCGCTGGCGGATGCGATCCGGCAGGATAAGGTCGCCGCATCCTCGGCAAAACCTTTGCTTTGCGCGCGCCGGGGCTTTTTGCTAGAAAGCACGCGTGTATTTGGAGTTTTATGGATTGAAGCTGGCGCCGTTCGACATCACGCCGAACCCGCGCTTTCTTTTCCACAGCAACAAGCACCGCGAGGCGTTCAACCATCTGCTCTACGGCATCCGCGAACGCAAGGGCTTCGTGCAGCTCACCGGCGAGGTCGGCGCGGGCAAGACGACGCTCTGCCGCGCACTGCTGGAACACCTCGACGGGCGCTATTCCACGGCGCTGATTCTGAACCCGGTGTTGAGCGGTGACGAAATGATGAAGGCCATCGCGACGGAATTCGGCCTGGAGGTCAAGGGGCGCGACCGGCTGGAAACCATCGCCACCATCAGCGATTTCCTTTTGAAACAGACCTTGGCGGGCAAAGAAACCGTTTTAATCGTGGACGAGGCGCAGAATTTGACGGAAGATTTGCTGGAACAGGTGAGGCTGATTTCCAACATCGAAACCGACGACCGTAAGCTGCTGCAAATCGTCCTGATGGGCCAGCCGGAACTGCGCGACCGCCTGAACAGCCCGCGTCTGAAGCAGCTGCGCCAGCGCATCACGGTCCGCTACCATCTGAACGCATTGACGTGCGCGGAGGTCGGGCAATATATTCATCACCGGCTCGCGCTGGCCGGTTCGCGCGGGATGCCGGGATTCACCACGCCGGCGGTGTGGCGGGTGTTCCGTTACAGCGGCGGCATTCCCCGGCTGGTCAACGCCGTCTGCGACAAGGCGCTGCTGGCCGGCTTTGTCGAGCGCAGCAACCGCATTAATTTTCGGATGGTCGGCCGCGCCATCCGGGAACTGGAAGGACACATCCACTCATGAGCCTCATCAACGACGCCCTGAAGCGCGCCCGGCAGGATCACACGCCGCGCCGCCCGCAAACCCCGCTGCCGCCGCTGCCGCCCGCCAAGGAACCCACGCCGGTCGGCGTATGGCTGGCCCCGGCGCTCGTGATTTTCCTGATTGTCGCCGCGATTTTTTTCATCGCCTGGGCCGTGGCGCATCATTCGGTCCAGGCCATCGTCACCGCGCCGCCCGACCCGGTGGTGGCCCGGCAGCAGGCCGCCGAAGCGGTGCTGCCGGTCGTCCCACCGCCGCCGCCCGCGCCGCTCAACCCGCCGGACGCGCCCCGGTTGCAGGGGATTTTTTACTCACCCACCGCGCCCGCCGCCATCGTGGACGGCAAGACGGTTTCGGTCGGCAGCCATTATCTTCAATACCGCGTGACCGAAATCACCAAATACACCGTCACGCTGGTGGACCCCGACGGGAAGGCCATCAAGCTCGGCATGAGTGACTGACCCATGGGGCTCCGCGAAAAAATTCACGGCCAACCCACCGCCGTCCGCGTTGCGCCGTTCGTCATTTTCGTCCTGCTCACGGCCGCCCAGGGAAAGTTTGGCGCGGCCTCGGCCTACTGGTTTTACCTTGCCAAAACTTTGGTCGGCGCGTGGCTGATTTGGGAAATACGGCCATTCGTCACAGAAATGCGCTGGGCCATTTCATGGGAGGCGGTGCTGGTCGGCGGTGGAATTTTTTTTCTGTGGATTGGTGTCAGCGGCGAATGGACCACGCAAAATTCGCTGTGGGTGAAACTCGGTTTTTCGCATCCGCCGGAAAAATTTGCCGCCGCCTGGAACCCCAACGCCCAATTTGGCAACGGCTCCGCGCTCGCGTGGCTGTTCATTGCCGTGCGAATTTTTGGATCAACTTTTATCGTCCCGCCGCTGGAAGAAGTTTTTTACCGCTCGTTTTTGTATCGCTACCTCGCCAGCCAGAATTTTTTATCCGTGCCGCTGAACAAGTTTTTGCCGATTCCATTTTTTGCCACGGCGTTCGTCTTCGGATTTTCCCACAACGAATGGCTGGCCGGCATCTTTTGCGGCGCGGCGTATCAATGGCTGGTGCTGCGTAAAAATCAGCTCGGCGACGCCATGACCGCGCACGCCATCACCAATTTTCTGCTGGGAATCTGGGTCGTCACGCGTGGCGCGTGGCAGTTTTGGTGAACGTCCCAGCAAAAATTATCAGCGCAGTTTGCGCACATCTACCGCATCCATCCCGGCGGAACGGATGGCCTGCAACCCCAAATCGGTGTCCTCGTAACCGCGACAAAATTGCGGCTCCACGCCGATGCGCCGCGCGGCTTCGAGAAAAATGTCCGGCGCGGGCTTCTGGTTTTTCACCATCTCGCTGGTCACGACGGCGGCAAAAAGATGCCGTATTTTCAAGTGTTCCAGCACGTCGCAGATGATGGGCTGCGTGCCGCCGGACGCGACCGCCATCGGGATTTTTCCGAAATTGGCCTTGGCAATTTCCACCACGGCATGAATCGGCTCGACCTGCGCCATCAGCGGCAGATAGGCGTCTTCCTTTTCGTGCGCCACCGCGATGTGGTCGAGCGGACGGCCTTGTTCCTCCGCGAGCATCTTCAAAATGTCGCGCGATGGCACGCCGCCGAGCGAATAAAACCGGTCTTCGGGAAAATGCAGGTTGTGGCGCTGTGTGATCATCTGCCACGCGTGCCAGTGGAGCGGCATCGTGTCGGCCAACGTGCCGTCG
>Ga0302201_10001472_pt1 | contig 20112 bp, 20 predicted proteins | sample II_Bog_N3_2_FD_194586 | JGI IMG/M metagenome (GOLD analysis project Ga0302201, IMG submission 194586) | Peat permafrost microbial communities from Stordalen Mire near Abisko, Sweden - II_Bog_N3_2 | ecosystem: Environmental > Terrestrial > Soil > Wetlands > Peat | place: Sweden: Abisko... | reverse complement strand
GAAAGCATTTCGCGAGCGTCAAGAAATTTGAGGAGCAGGGGAAAGCGGCGGAAGCGAGGAGCAAACTTCCCCATCAGTTGTTCTCGACATTGTTCCATCAACCGACCGATAGTCTGGCCCTTAAGCTGTCCATTTGCAACCAGGCTTTGGTGGTCAGAACGGTCGCTGAGCACCCACGCTTCGCCGATCGGCCCATCACCGGGAAGCGGCGTCGAGAGCAGGCTAGCCAGGCGTCGCCCGCCCCACAGACGGTATTGATAAATCGGATCGAACCGCAGAGGATACAACGGTGTTTGATTCATGCTTTGTGTTCCAACTCTCGTGTGCGCAGACCGATGTTTGGATGCATCCGGTCAGATCTTCTCCATCGCTGCAGAGTATTCGCCGCGGCGCGCAGCCTGATTGCAGCATGCGCGATGTACCAATACCTCCTGCGCCGCCAGTACGTTGGCCTCCTGGCCCTTCCAAAGCTCCAAAGCCGGCTGCTGGATGGCGCGGGCAAACGAAAATGCCAACGCCCAAGGCAGCCGCGACTTGAATCTCACATTTATTGCATTCAAACGGGCAGACGCCAATTCCGCCGGTTGGCCGCCCGACAGGAAGGCTATCGCCGGCACAGCAGCGGGGACGGCTCGCAGGAAGCAGTTCACGGTGGCGTCCGCTACCTCGTCCACTGTCGGTTGATTTACGCACGCCGTTCCGGGAAGTACCATATTGGGCTTCAGGACCATGCCTTCCAGCATGACCCGTTGCGCAAACAATTCGCTGAACACAGTTCGCAGCACTGTGTCCGTCACTTCGCGACACTGGTCCAGCGTATGCTCGCCATCCATGAGTGTTTCAGGCTCAACGACAGGGACGAGACCTGCTTCTTGGCACAACGCCGCATATCGAGCCAGACCATGTGCGTTGGCATGGATGCAACCCCAACTGGGGATACCTTCGCCAATAGTGATCACGGCGCGCCATTTGGCAAACCGGGCGCCCAGATGAACGTACTCGGCAAGGCGGTCGCGCAATCCATCCAGGCCTTCTGTCACCTTTTCGCCGGGATGTCCTGCCAACCCCTTGGCGCCAGCATCCACCTTGATTCCAGGAATGATTCCCGCGTCGATGAGGACTTTAACAAAGGGAGTGCCGTCGCTCTTTTGCTGACGGATCGTCTCGTCGCAGAGGATCGCCCCACCGATACACTCGCCTAGCCTTGGGGTGGTCACAATCAACTCGCGGTAAGCTCTTCGAGCTTCCACTGTCTGCGGAATTCCAAGCTTTTCGAAGCGCTTGTTACAGGTCGGAGTGCTCTCATCCATCGCAAGAAGGCCCTTGTGATCGGCGAAGAGCAACCGCACGGTGTCTTTCAGCAATTGCGAATTCATTTTTTCCTGCTCGCTTCCTGTTTCCGTTTTGGATAGCTGAGTCTCTTCGCTCAAGGGCATTTCAGCTTGTAAAGCTATTGAGCCGGGTTCGCCAGCAGTTGTTTGAGCGCGTTGATTGCCTTTTGCGCTTCTGCAAGTTGTGCCTCAGCTTGATTTCGCGTCGCCTTCGACAAATGCAGAACTGCTACGATCACTATCCAAAACAACGCGCCGGAGAGTCCGGTCAATTGTGAACAGAGGACTGACTGAGAGATGGGTTCGCCTTCCGGCGAACCCGCTCAAGAGGCATTACGGATGGGCAGGAGTGCGGAGGTATCAGAAACTGTGTGGGGGCTTGTGAGAAATGCGGGGAACTGGTTACTGCGCAGAGTTGCTTGAGGATGCCTCTTTGGTCGGAGACTACCGGAGTGCCGGCTTCCGATACTGTGCAATATGGCTCACAATGGCCTACTGAATTTAAGCTTTCTGGAGGAAGATTCTCGATCCATAGCCAATTAATCTATGCCGGGCAGCCTCACCCGAATGCTAAATATGGGAACGCACAGGTCTACGATTTGAGTTGCTTGCTCCATTGCGTGAACTGAAGGCAGCGGTCCGTTGTGACCATACACACGGAGGCCGCGACTCTAGGATGATGCGTGCGGAAGACATTTGTTACGGACATGTGGCATAGACTAATCCAGGCTCCTGCAACGCTCGATGAACATAGGTAGTGCATTTTGCGCCGGCGAACGTGGTTCACAACGCAACAAAAGTACACCGCAGCGTCGTTGCAAGTCTCGACGCGCCCTGAGCTGCATCCGTCGAGTCCGGCAGCCTCCGTCCCGAATGGAAGACAATTGCTAACCGGGCCGAAAAATGGAAACAGCTGATTGCAATGAGAAGTTCCGTGATGGCGGTCATATTGGCCGCTCTTCCGATTTGGACAACCTCCGCAGCAGGCCGCTTGAAGACCATATTCCAAGTTGCTCAAGAAATGTTGTGTCCAAGACGGAGGCCCACGAGTTTCAGGATCAGCCGGCATGTAGCTAAAATCCCGGCGGGCTGGCATTCGTGATTGCAGTCACTTTGGACTGCGCTCCAAGACAATACAATGGCACTCAGGTTGCACACCTGACGGTGCTTGTAAGGAAAGGAACCAGCATGAATCTGGGTTTCATTGAGAGCAAAATATACGACGAGATTTCAGTTGGCGACACAGCCTCGACAGAGCACGTCCTGACGGCGGATGATGCGATGGCTTTTGCCTCGATTTCCGGATTCCACTCCGTACTGAACTCGGATGAGCTGATCGATCGCGCCGGCGGTATACCTCCGACGGGACCAAACATGTGGTGCGCCTCGCTGATCTCCGGCCTTTTCAGCATGAATATTCCCGGACCTGGATGCACGCTGACGAACATATCGCTCTCGTTCCATCATCGCATCCGTGTCGGAGACCGCATTCTGGTCAAGGTGCAGGTTACGGCTAAGGATGATTCCACAAAGAGCGTTGCTTTCGATTGCGAGGCAATCAACGGCGCCGGTACACCGATCTTTTCCGGTACCGCGCAGCTCCTGGCGCCTGCGGTAAAACTGCGCTGGTCTACGCTACCCGTGCCCAAGCTCATCGTGAATGAGCCCTATCGCCGCTATCAGGGGCTGATTGCGCGCGCGACTTCCAGACCGGCCGTCCGGACCGCGATTGCCTGGCCGTGCGACGAAGTGTCTCTCGGGGGCGCCATCCAGGCATTCAAAGATAAGTTGATCGTCCCGATTCTTGTGGGTTCTGAGGCAAAGATTCGCAGCCTCGCGGGAACCATGCAACTCGAACTCGGGACAATCCAGATCGCTGACGTCGCCGAAAGTCGCACGGCCGCCGTGCGGGCCGTCGAGATGGCTCGCAAGGGCGACGTGCAGATGCTCATGAAGGGCTCGTTGCACACCGACGAACTGATGAGCGCCGTCGTCTCGCGCGAAGGAGGAATGCGCACCGGGCGGCGCATCAGCCACGTATTCGCCTTGGATGTGCCTTCCTATCACAAGACACTTTATGTTACCGATGCGGCCATCAACATCCAGCCGGATCTGGAGACCAAGATCGACATTTTGCAGAATGCCATCGACATGATGCTCACACTCGAGGTCGTGAACCCCAAGGTAGCGATCCTCTCGGCGGTCGAGTCGGTGAACTCCGCCATACCATCCACGCTCGATGCGGCCGCTCTTTGCAAGATGGTCGATCGCGGACAGATTACCGGAGCCATAGTCGATGGTCCGCTGGCATTCGACAATGCCATTTCAAGCGAGGCCGCGCGGATCAAAAAGATTAAGTCGCCGGTTGCGGGAGACCCGGATCTTCTTATGGTCCCCAATCTGGAAGCCGGAAATATCCTCTTCAAGGAGCTTCAATACCTGGCCGGAGCGCTGGCAGCGGGAGTTGTGGTGGGAGCAAAGGTACCGGTAGTTCTCACCAGCCGTGCTGACGGAGAACTGGCTCGAATGGCAAGTTGCGCCCTCGGCGTCCTGCTCGCAAAGCCAGCGCCTGAGCTACGGTTGGCGTGATCAGCGGCGCTCCGTAAACCACATGGGGCACTCCGCCTTTTCGGGCAGACTCTCTCCGATCGTCTGAGACAGAGCCGGTTCTTCCGCCGCCTGCAACAGCTTGCGAGCCATTACCTAAAGGCGATTCCGAATGACCTTGGGCGTTCTCGCTGCTGTCAGCAGACCCTCCGCCCGCCACAGAGTTCGGTGAAGGTGGAAGTGCGATTGTCTGGGTGCTGCGCGGCGGCTGTCAACAGCGTAGAGCATTGTAGGCTTGCGCGAAGTGGTCTTTCCAAGGATAGGCGGAACTGAGTTGGAGAAGGACACGGCGCACGCTGACGCGTACGATCGCGCCGATCTTGAGCAGTTTCAAGCGGGTTACGTTGTAGAGGCTGCCTGGTACACCAGAGAGCTTGCGGTAGTGTCTAAGGCTCAGAGCATTATAGGTCGCGCCTGCAGCAACGATGACAAGGCATATGACGGCGAGCGCGGCAAGAATTCTGGATAGAACTTTTAGAAACTTCATATGGCATCAGTGTATCCGGTGTCGCAACGCACATTTTGCAGACGGCATGCTGACAGCGCCACGTGACTCAGCAGCCAGGCTGGCAAGTGAGCCGCTCGCTTTGTCCCCGTGTAACCGCAAGTCCGGAGATAACCCTGGAGATTACAGGATCTGTTTGGCGGCCCCAGGCAGAATCGGGTGTTTCCGGACGCCATCGACGGGGTTGATGACACCCGTCGTGCGCGCGACGAACCTCTCTTAGTTATTGATAATGAATGAGGCGGCGGGAGTCGAACCCGACATCAGTGTTGAAAACACTCAACTTACTGATTCTGGGAATGTCAGCATTGCAGAGAATGCCACGATTTCCAAATCTTCCGTACAAATCGCGTACAAAGATTTCCCAGAACTCCAGAACTTCCAAGCCCCTCCTGCGCTCGCCCAACACGCCGAAGTGCTCTTCTATATTTATACATCGGTCGTGTACCGAAAAATGGTTGCGTCGTTGAACTTATTCGTCGCGAACCACACAACATCCCTTCAGCTTTACTACGTTTCCACCAAGCGCGATGCGTCCGGGCATAGAATGGGCGAATAAACTCAAAGAGAAGAGTCGGCAACAGTGGGAAGTGTCGCAGGAGGAAATCGAAGAGCGAATAGCATCTCGACGGCGCCAGATCTTAAGTCTGGTGCGTCTGCCAATTCCGCCACTTTCGCGTTGATTATAAAGGCTTTAGATTTTAAGTTTTCCAGGTGTCCGCTTTGGTGTCCCTTTGGGTCCGAATTCAACCAGCCTGTCTACAGCCGACTGATTGTGGTCCGGACTCAAATGTGCATACCGCATGGACATCTGAATTGTACCGTGCCCCATCAACTGGGCGATGGTTCGTATGTCAACACCCGCCATTGCTAGCCTGGAGGCGAAGGTGTGACGATTCTTATGCCACGTGTAATCGGGAACCTTTGCCTCTGCCACGGCCGGATCGAACCAATCCCGATGGGTGGTCATCGGTGTCCCTCTTGAGTTGAGAAAAGGGACACCGGTTAAGTCGGCTCCCTCACGGATGCTCTCGAAGGCAGCAACAGCCAACTCGTTCAATCGAATGTGCCTCTCACCCTTCCCTGATTTTTGCTTTCTCACCGTCAGCGTCTTTCTCTCCGGATCGATGTCCGACCCTCGCAGGTTCCATTGCTCCGACGCTCTCAGGCCGGTGTGCAGGGACACAATGAACGCCGGGAGGCAGGAAGGGCAGCGGGGCGCCAACACAGCCCGGATTCTTCCCTCTTCCTCTTTGGTGAGGAATCGCACCGTCTGATTATTCTCCGCCTTGCGCCGGATGCGAGAGGCCGGATTCACGGCGACACGCGCCAACATCAGAGCGTTGATGCTGGCAAGCCTTTCGAGCAGATGCAGCAGGCCGGGATGCAAACTTCGCAGCTTGACCAAATCATGCGCCAGAAAGACCTGGAGTTGCTTCGCGTGGTCGAACACCTGTCGAAGAACGAGACGGCAATCGGCTTGACGCTCTTGCAACAACAGGGCCGCGTCACGGTAACACGCCCCTGCTATGCCCAGGCATACTGGCCCATACTCCTCTCAATAAGCCGGGTGGTGGAGTAGCCTTCAACAAGGGGCACTATCTTGACCTGTCCGCCCCAGGCCCGCACTTCGCGCGCGCCGACAACCGTATCGACATCGTAGTCGCCGCCCTTGACGATCACGTCTGGCTGGGTTGCCAAAATCGATTCCAGGGGTGTTGGTTCCGCAAAGACCACCACGGCGTCGACGGCGGTCAGCGCGGCCAGCACAAAGGCTCGCTCGCGCTCGCCTACGATGGGACGGCTGGGGCCTTTCAATTCACGCACAGATGCGTCGCTGTTGATGGCCACGATGAGGCGGTCGCCGAAGCGACGCGCCTGCTGGAGCAGCTCGATGTGGCCGATATGGAGCAGATCGAAGCAACCGTTGGTGAAGACTACCCGTTGGCCGCGCGCCTTCCACTGCGTCACGCGGCTAACCAGCGCCGACAGGGTTAGAACCTTGTCTTCGGCGAAGAGGTCGATTCGTGGAGCTAGCGCGGCCAGCAGTTCATGCTTCTCTATCGGCGCCGTTCCCGCCTTTGCAACCACAATGCCTGCGGCCACGTTGGCGAGTTGCACGGCGGTCTCCGGCTTGAGCCGGGAGGCCAGGCAGAGTGCCAGAACGGCAATGACGGTATCGCCCGCGCCGGAGACGTCGAAGACCTCGCGCGCCACTGCCGGCGCGAAGAACCGGCTGCCTGGGCGCACCAGCGCGATGCCCTTCTCGCTCAGGGTCGCGGTAAGGAATTCAATATCCAAAGCGCGCGCCAGGGGTTCGGCCGCTGCCAGCAGGGCCTCAAGATCGTGCGCGTCCTTTTGCAAAGCCAAGGCGAGTTCACCCCGGTTGGGGCAGATCGTCGTCGCGCCCCGGTAGCGGGAAAAGTCGGCATTTTTGGGGTCCACGAGCACCGGGATCTCCAACTTGCGCGCAGCCTGAATGACTTGCTGACAGACCTCGGGCGTGAGCGCGCCCTTGGCGTAATCGGAAAGCACCACCGCATGGCTGCCGGGCAACAGCTTGAGCACACGCTCGATCAGGCAGTCGTAGTCTCCTTGGGCGCGTGCTTCGAGCCGCTCGCTGTCCAGGCGCAGCATCTGCTGACTCCCGCCGAGAATTCGCAGTTTGGCGATGGTGGGGAAGCCTTCGCTGATCACAAATTCAGGCGATATCCCATTTGTGCGCAGAGCAGCGTCTAGCATTATCTCGTTCTCGTCGCCTCCGGTAAAGCCAGCGACTACGACCTGCGCGCCCAGGCGGGCAAGGTTCATGGCGACGTTGGCTGCGCCACCGGGCTGCTCGCTTTGCCGAATGGCGCGCACCACAGGCACCGGCGCCTCGGGCGAGATGCGCGCCACCTCGCCCCAGATATATTTGTCGAGCATCAGGTCGCCAACTACCAGCAGGCGCTTGGCCGCCCACGCGTACTCGATTTCGTTCAATACTTCATGCAGTTGTTCGATCAACGCGCTTCCTCGGTTTGCCTACGGAATTGATAAGAGATGGGGAGTAGCCTTGAGAACCGTTCATGGTCGTGGCTTCCTCGGGTCATGCCCGCCTGAATTCGATGCTCCCACGCTGCAATTCTTCTGAAAACTCCTTGGCCGCGGATTGCGCGTGAACCCAGTCCAGCTCAATCCAATCGCACAGCATGTGCCCGGCGAGCATTTGCGCCTCCTGGATGCGCGCTGTGTCAGTTGAGGCGACGGCGAAGAGGTGATCGGCCCACGCGGCCATTTCGCCGCCACGCGCCCCCGTGAAGGCCACCGTCACCATGCCCTGAGAACGTGCCGTCTCCAGGGCCGCAAGCACATTGCGGCTCTTGCCTGATGTGGAGATGCCAACCAGCAGATCGCCGGGCGCGCCCAACGCCTCCACCTGGCGCGAGAAGACAGCTTCGAATCCGTAGTCGTTGGCCACCGAGGTCAAGATCGAAGTGTCTGCGGTAAGGGCCAGCGAGGCCAGGCCGCAGCGCTCACGGCGGAACCGCCCCACAATCTCCGCGGCCAGATGCTGCGAATCGGCCGCGCTGCCACCGTTGCCGCACCACAGGATCTTGCCTCTGGCCCTCAAGGTTGCGGTCATTGCCAGGGCAATGGCTTCCAGCACGCCCTGCTGCTCTTTCAAATGACGCACGACTTCCAGATGCTCCGCAATGGCATTGCCAAAGATGCTTACCGAATTGGGAGCGCTGGACATGAGTTCCTCTCTTTCGCAGTCCGAATGTTTACCCCCTGGCCGTTGGACAAGCCAAGCGAGTTTGGTTGTTGTTATCATGGCTGGGTGGCCAACTCCGCCTTCAGAACCGGAACGCGTTCCTTGACAGCCGTATTCCTTGACCGCGACGGCGTCTTGAATGAAAAGATGCCGGAGGGCCGGTATGTCACGTCCTGGAGCGAATTCAAGATGCTCCCCGGCGTACCCGAGTCGATAGCACGGCTTAACCGCGCGGGGCTGCGAGTTATAGTGGCATCAAACCAGCGATGCGTTGCCCTGGGCCTTTGCACCGCGGCCGATGTGGACGCCATCCATTGCTCATTCCAAAACCTCTTGAAGAGCCGCGGCGCTCATGTGGACGGCTTCTACTTCTGTCCTCACGACCGGGGCCAATGCAACTGCCGTAAACCTCTGCCGGACCTTTATGAACAGGCCACGGCCGAATTCCCTGAGATTACCGCCGAGAGCAGCGCCATGATCGGCGATTCGCTCTCGGACATTGAGTTTGGCCGCCGGCTGGGAATGATGACTGTCTTCATTGACGGCAACCCCGTTCGCCAGAAGCCAGGTTCCCAGGCCGCTGGCAGCCTGGCCGATTTGCGCTTTGCATCGTTGGCCGAGGCGGTGGATCATCTGCTCAATCAACAATCGGGCATCTGAAGTTTCACGGGCAAAACATGCGGCAGCGCGTTGCTGCCTGAGAAAAGACCCTGAATCGGAATCTGCTGATGTTGTCTTTGGACTCACCTCGCTTTCCCCTGAACCAGATTGCTCTCTTGAATTCCGATATTAGCGGCCTCGGATCGATAACTTGCAACGGGAATATCTGGCAATTGTCATTTCTTTGTAACTTCGGAATGCCTAGACTGACCGGGAATGTCAGGCACGATATTCTTCAACTATGCAGGGGGATATGCAACTTTGCTTTGCCGCCGCATCCCTGAGGGATTGAAGCGTTCGAGAGCGGCCATCCTGATCGGGTTCTGGTGCGTATTCTGTGTCAAATGGAGTCGCAAGCCCATCCTGAATGGGATGGAAGGGTACCTTCATTTGCCCTTATTGATGCCATGCTCCTTTGCAGCCCAACTGGGCCGGGCCGAAGAGACAGGTCAGCCGGCTCCTCCCACACAAACGAAATAGGTGCTATAACAGGCACAAGAGGCATCGTGCAGTAAGTGGAAGGCGCTATGAAGACAATTCTTGTAGTCGAGGACGATCCCAGAATCCAAAAAGCGCTGACGCGGCTCTTCGCCTCCGAAGGGTATGAGATCCAGATTGCCGCGGACGGACAGGCCGGATTGGCTGCCAGCCGCACGGTCAAGCCAGCCGCGGTGGTGCTCGACCTGATGTTGCCGGGCATCAACGGACGCGACCTCTGCCGGCTGATGAAAGAAGGCCAGCCGGAGACGCCGGTGATCATTCTGAGCGCGGTCAGCGAGGTGGCCGACAAGGTTCTGCTGCTTGAATTGGGCGCGGACGACTATGTCACCAAGCCCTTCAGCCCGAGAGAGCTGCTGGCGCGCGTTGAGGCCGCTATCCGGCGGTCCGCGAAGTCAAGCTCCGCAAAGCTGATTCAGTTTGAGGAGATCGCCATCGATGCGGCCAAAATGGAAGTTCGCCGCGATGGTGTTGTTGTCACGCTGACTGCACATGAATTCAAGCTATTGCGCTACTTCGTGGAGAATGCAGGGCGGGTTTTGACGCGCGGAGAGTTGCTGAACGATGTCTGGGGCTACGATTCCTATCCAAATACGCGAACGGTGGACAACCAGATACTGAAGCTGCGCCAGAAGCTGGAGCGCGACCCGGCCCAGCCGCGCCATTTTCTTACCGTGCATGGCGCGGGATATAAGTTTGTGCGCGAGGGGCAAGAGGGCCTTGCACTGCTTCCTGAGCCGATTCATAGGGTTCATAGATAGAAGAAGGTGCAGCGAGGTAGTGAAGACTGGGCGATGGAGTCCCTCGGATGATGCGTTCATGGCAAATGCGCACGATGCTGCTCTTATCGCTGGCGGCGCTTGTCCTGACGATGACCGTTCTCTTTCTGGTAATGGTGCGGATGACTGTCGAACGCCAGGTTCGCAGCAATCTCGAGCTGGACATGCGACATTCCCTTCAGACTTTCCATAACTTGCGGCAGCAGCGGCAGCAATTGCTCTTGCGCGAGTCTTCTCTGTTGTCGGAGTTGCCCAGCCTGAAAGCCCTGATGACCACCAACGACTCGCGGACGATTGCGGATGCCGCCGCGGAGTTTTGGACCCTAAGCGGCAACGATTTCTTTGCCTTGCAAAGCCCCGAGGGATCTCTGGAAGCCTACTACAACAGCGGCTCACCACTGACGCGACCGAGCGTGGAATCCGCGCTCCGCGAGTCGATCGACCCTCCAGAAGTGCCACGCTTGTTTGAATCCGACGGCCGGCTATTTGAAATATCTTCCCGCGCGGTTACCTTCGGCTCCGGTGAACAGAGGACCGGGCTTGGCTATGTGACCATCGGTTATGCCTTGGACGAAAAAGTCGCGCGCGAAGTGAGCGAGGCCGCGGCGGCAAGGGTCGTCTTCGTCGCGGACGGAAAAATTGTGGCCGGAACGCTGCCTCAAGCACTGTGGCAGAAACTGGCTTCGAGCCAGTTCGAGTTGCTGCGCCGGCCCATTGAGAGCGCGGAGATGCGGCTCGGTGGCGAAAGATATCTGGCTTCATCGGTGCAATTGCAACCGGAGATTCCGGCGAGTGGCGCTATTCAACTCGTCGTATTCAAGTCGTTCGGCGAGGAAGAGCAGATTCTTGCCAAGCTGAACCGGATGGTGATTGTCCTGGGCGTTCTCGCGGCCTTGTTCGGCGTGGCGCTGGCCGCTTCAATCACTCGCACGGTTACACGCCCGCTGGAATCCCTGGTAGCTGCCACGCGCGCGCTCAGCGGGGGAGATTTCTCGCTCAGGATTCGTGAAGATGGCGCGAAAGAGGTGCGGGAACTCAGCCGCGCATTCAACCGGATGCGGGGCCAGATGCATAAGACGCAAAAGGATCTGCTGGCGGCCGAACGCATGTCCACGATCGGCCAAATGGCCAGTTCGGTCTCTCACGATTTGCGCCATTATCTTTCCGCTATCTACGCCAACGCCGAGTTTCTTGCGAACCCGAAGATCCCCGGCGAAGAACGCGAGGAGTTGCTTGAAGATGTCCGCGCCGGGGTGCAGGGCATGACGGATATGCTCGACTCGCTGCTGGTGTTTAGCCGGACAGGCATGGCGCTTCATTTGGAGCAGGAGTCTTTAGCGGCTCTGATAGAGCGGACGATCGGTGCAATCCGTTCCCATCCCGGCACGCGTGGCGTGGAGCTGAGAGTTCTTCCGATTCCTCCGGTAAAAGTGAACGTGGATACGAAGGAACTGCGGCGGGCGGTCTACAATTTGCTGCTGAATGCTTGCCAGGCGGCGGGCCGGGGCCAGAGCCCGCCCTGGGTGTCGATCGAAACCACGATCCCGACTGACGGCCTGCATATAACGGTTCGCGACAGTGGGCCGGGGGTGTCGGCCAAAATTCGCGACACGCTGTTTCATCCTTTCGTCAGTGAAGGAAAGCAGAGTGGCGTGGGACTCGGACTGGCGCTTGCCAAGTATGTTGCCGAAGCCCACGGTGGCAGCATTTATCTGGAGGATTCCCCTTTTGGCACTACGGCATTCACAATTACTTTGCCCGGCGACAAGATACTGAAAGAGGTCTCATGCCTGGCTGCGGAGGAGCGATGAGTGTATTTTCCTTGAGACTGGCGATAGCCGGAACCGTGGTCTTGCAGTTGATCGCGTCTGCGTTGCTCGGTGCGCAAGCGGCCAGCCCGCCCGCCGCAGAGCCCATCCCCGCCGATCATTTGCAGATGCTTGAGCAGCGCATCGACCGGCTCACCGAGGCCTTGACCGCCGCGAAGCGTCAGGTGGACGAAGACCACCAGCGAATGAAGGCCATGCAAGGGGAGCTTGAAGAACTTCAAAAGACACTGGCCGGCAACCGGCCGGACTCCGCTGAACAAGCGAACACTAGCGCGGCTGGGCAGTTGCAGCAGGCGGTCACGCAGATCCGCGAAGAGCAGGATGTGCTTTCCGCCGAGGTGCGGCAGCATGAGCAAACCAAAGTGGAGAGCGCCTCGAAGTTTCCTGTGCGCTTCCATGGGTTGGTGCTCTTCAATGCTTTTGTCAACGAGGGCGTGGTGGATCAGCCGGATCTGCCCACCTCGGCACTGGAGCGCGCTCCCGGCCAGAGTCATGGCAGCGCTGGAGCCGGACTCCGACAGACAATGTTGAGCTTTGAGGGAACCGGCCCCACACTTTGGAAAGGCCATCTCTTCGCGGACGCATCGATGGACTTTTTTGGAGGTATCACTGCGGGCAGTCTGAGCGCGCCCGCCGGCTTGGTGCGAATGAGAACGGCTGGCATCTCCTGGGAATGGGCAAACGATCTGCTGCGAGCCGGCTATGACGGCCCGCTGATTTCGCCGCTTTCGCCAGATTCCCTGGCGAACGTGGCGCAGCCTTCCTTGGCATGGTCGGGTAATCTGTGGGTGTGGGCGCCGCAGTTGCGCTGGGAACATCGAATCACGCTGGCGGAAGACCGGCAGGCCGGTTTCGAATTCGGACTGTACGATCCGTCTTACGGTTTCCATTACTCAGACGCAGCTTATGGCGCGGTGAGTCCAGGAGAAGCCGCGCGACAGCCGGGGTATGAGATGCGCCTCTCCTATCGGGCCGGTAAGGATTCGAGAGCCTTGCAACTGGGCGCCGCCGGATATTACGACCGCAAGAACTATGGAAGCGGGCAGACTGTAGACGCATGGGCGGGCGCCACCGACTGGCGGCTGCCGGTTGCGGGCCATGGGCAGTGGAGTGGCGAGTTCTATCGCGGGCGAGGGATTGGCTCGCTGGGAGGCGGAGCCTATCGCGACGCATACGCGTACATCGACACGGGAACTGGCAAGACAGATATCGGTGGATTGGATTCCATCGGCGGATGGACGCAAGGTCAATGGAGATTCACGCAGACCATGCAGCTGAATGTCGCGGCGGGCCAGGACACCGGCTATGCTAGCGAACTGCGCATCAGCACGCCACCGGGCTCCAATGCGCTCTACTATTACGCGCGCAACCGATCGTTGATGGCTAACTTCATCTATCGCCCATGGTCTTCAATCGTCCTTTCACCGGAGTATCGCCGGCTGACAAGCTGGCCGATTGCCGGACACGCCAATTGGGCAGATGTGTACACGGTTTCGGCAGGATACCAGTTCTGAGGATGGCTAGAATGGATCGTCTTATCTCCACGCGGAACGCGGGTTGGTTGCAAGGACACACCCCTGCAGGCGCGGTGCTGTTGCTCGTCTTGGCTGCCGCGCAGAGCTACGGGCAATCCGCCGAAGTGACCCTCCGTGTGGATTTTTCAAATACTCACACTCGCCAAATGTTCTCTGCGCAGCCTCCTAGTGTCGCATGGTTGATGCCGCTCGGCGGCAATGCGGCAGTCGCACCCCCGCTCCAGACACATAATTATCAGATGGTGCAGAAGGACAAGATGTTCGATCCGCATCTGCTGGTCGTGCCGGTTGGCAGTGTCGTGGTTTTTCCAAACCGCGATCCGTTTTTTCACAATGTCTTTTCTATCTTCAATGGAAAGCGGTTCGACCTGGGTTTGTATGAGGCGGGCAGCGAGCGCCGCGTGCGCTTCGATCGCGAAGGGGTGTCCTATATCTTCTGCAACATTCATCCCGAGATGGGTGCCGTGATTCTCTCGATTGCAACTCCGTATTACGCGGTCTCGCGTGAGGGCATGATCGCGATTCCCCAAGTTCCTCCGGGGAAATACGTTTTGAATGTGTGGTCGGAAGGCGCAACTCCAGAGAGTCTCAACGCGGCGCGCCGCGAGGTGACGGTGCAAGCGGCCGCCACCAACTTAGGGATCGTCTCGCTTGTTGCAGCACCCAGCCCGGTCATTCATCATGCCAACAAGTTTGGCGAGCCGTATTCGATGGCTCCTGGTTCCACATCCCCCGGCCCGGTGTATTGACGCCGGGCCGCCGCGAAGACCGTGGCCAGCAACGCGATGTGTACCCATAAATACAAACGCAGAATGTTCTGATTGAGCTGCAAAATTGCCCATTCAAAAACCAACGCCATCACGAGAGACCGCAGCCACGCGGCGTGGAGCGGAGATGAGCGGCTGGCAAGTTGCAGAGGCGAGATGATGGTGACAATTAGAAAGCAAAGGAAGGGTAACGAGCCTGGAATCCCACTGGCGGCGACAACTTCCGCAAAGACGCTTTGCCCTTCATACAGCTTGGCCTCCTCGAAGTTTTGTGGCCTTAGCCCGGAGTAAGCGGCAATGGATTCTGTAATGCCGCCCAGGCTTTGCCCCATCCAGGGGTGAGCCGCGATGGTTTGCAGAGTGCCCTGCAGATGGTCTTCCCGTTCGTCGACTGAGTGCGATGCAGTTCCCAGCAACCCAGTTCCGCTAACCAGGATTTCAACCGTTGCTGGATCATCCTGAAACCAGTGTACGGTCTCGTTGATTGCCGAATATGCGACCAATAAAACGGCCGCTGTGGCCAGCATCTTCCATCCGGATATGCGAAACCAGAGAATAAGTCGGGGATGTCTCACGACTTTCCATAAGCGGGTCAAAGGCGCGATTGCAAGTTCGATCAGCGCGAATATTACTCCCATCCGGCTGAAACAGATAAGCAGGGCGAGGGCGATCAGGAGATAAGCGAATGTCCATGCCCTGGCGCGGTACTCCGGTATCCCGGAGCGGCGCAGCGATCCCAGGCATACGAGTCCCATGATGAGATAGGTCGCAAAATACGATGGTTCATAACTGAATCCGTTCACCCTTGGCACTCGGCCGGGAAGCCACCACTGCTCAACCAGCAGCGCCGGGCCGCCGAGGATCGGAGAGATGAACTGCACAATGCCAAAGGCCGCGACAAACACATACGAAGCAAGGTATAGCTTGAGCAAGATTTGCAGATGCCGCGCATCACCGGCAAAGAGATTCACCATTGCGAAGGACAATGCAATATCCAGGAGCAGCCAGATGCAATAGGCCAGACTCTTCTGCCAATACGCCGCTACGGGCACGAACGCCAGTTGCACGCCGCACCAGGCAAGAAGGTACAGGCCCCCAAGCGGAATTTCCATGGTCATGCTTAGCCGGTGAGTGAGCAACGCGGCTGCCAACAGAAGCAGGGAAAACAACTGCGCAATGCGAATGTTCGGTCCGAGGTTGACGTTCAAGAAAGTATCGAACGAACTGCTGAAGAAGATCGCGGCGGCCACGGTCAGAAGAAGATGAGAGGGGCGATTCATAGGTTCGCAACCTGCCATTCCGCGCCGGGATTTCCCAGCAGCGTCTCGACCGATGCGGCTACCCGTTGGGGAGTGATGGAGGTCATGCATCCATTCCACTCGCATTTGGCAAATGAGCGGCCATCATAGCAAGGCCGGCACGGCAGGCGCTCCCCCCCCCAGAGACCGATGACTCCATTGCGGCGGGGAAGCGCCTTGGAGGGCGCGGTTGGGCCAAAGAGTCCGACAAGGCCACACTGGACCAGTCCGGCAAGATGAAGCGGGCCTGTGTCATGCGTGATGACACAATTGCAGGACTGATAGAACGCCAAGGTCTGCGGGATCGACCATTGCGCAATGCGGCTTACGACAGCTAAGCTGGAAAATTGCTCTTCGACCCAAGTGTCTCCCGGCCCCCCAGTGAGTACCACCTCGTAGCCTCTGTCAAGTAGTATCTGGGCAAGCATGGAATAGCAATTCAGCGGCCAGCGCCGAAGCGCATCTTGCCGAAGCAAGTTGCGTGCCCCGCCGGGAGCCAGCGCGATGCGGGTTCTCCCCTGTCGCTCCATCGGATTAGGCGGCAGCAGGTCGGGCATGACAGGAGAGATGTACTCGTCACAATGCCCATCGGGAAGCTCGCACAAAATGCGCGCGAATTCCGCGGAATGATGCCTCTCGGAGACCAGCTTGAACGCTCGCAATTGTTGACTCAATGCAATCCATTTGTGCGCGCGCACAGGAAGTGTGAGAATCCTGTAGCGGCGGTCATACTGAAGGATCGCGCATAGGTCGTAGTCAGAGCCGATCAGTCTGCCCCAGGCGCGCAGCACTTGCCATAGGCCACTCATGCCGAATCCGCCGAATAAAAGCGCATCATCCACCACGATCGGGCGCACCCAACTATAGCATGAGAGCAACGGAGCAACAGTCTTTCCGCAAAGCCAGTCGATTTCCATGCCGGATTGATAAAGCTTCCGCGCCGCCGGCAACACAGACGCCACGTCGCCAATGGCGCCCAACTTTACGATCAGGCCTTTGCGCGTCATGATGACTTCACCCACTGATTTCCTGGTTGAAGCCGCGGGCCGCGCAAAGGCCGCCCATCGGCCGTCGTCGCGCGAGAATCGTTCGTCTCCGGTCGCGTCTTAATGCCGCCCGCAACACTGGAGTTGATTGCCATGCCGCAAAGCTGTTGCACCTCCTGCATAACATTGTCCACGGATATCTTTTCCATTACGTTCTCTGAATGGCCATGATACTCAAAGCCGAGATCGAGAAAGCCGCCGCTCCCATCGGGCGGGCATACATTCGCTACTCTCGGTCCCACCGGTCCCCAGCGATGCACGGCAGTCGGGCCGTTGATAGATACGGTGGGAACCCCAAGGATCGCGCCTAAGTGCATGATGCCCGTGTTCACGCTAACCAGCATCTCCGCGTGGGTCAGCACGCGGGCGATCTCAGCAATGCCAATTCGTCCAATCATGACCTCGGCAGAAGCGCCTTGCGAGAGGATCGCATCACGCAATGCCTTGCAGCGTACCTCGTCCGCCGGAGAGCCAGTTATCAGGAATGTTCGTCCGGGTGCCAAGAGCCGCAGAGCCAATTCGGCCCAGCGCGCATCCGGCCACTCCCGCAGCCAACTGCGCGCTCCCGATGCCCATGCATGGAATACGATTACCTCTTTGCCGCGCAATACAATCTCAGGAAGCGGACCTCCGGGGATCACCAATCGCGGAGCAAAATGAATTGCTGCTCCAAGGGAGTGTGTAAGGCGACGCAGGTTTTCCAACTCGTGACAGTCACTGTGATGAATGATTGTTCTGTCGTATCCACGGTGGCGATGTTGCCCCGTTCGCTCGAACCCTACCGTAAAGCGCGCGCCCGACAAGAGCGTGTACAGCGCAGTGATTCGCTGCCACGAAGTGAAGTCCAGCATCAAATCCAGGGCGCATCGACGGATGGTTTTGATAGCCGCGTAGGGGTGGGCAATTGGAAGCATTTCGATGGTGTCGATTGCGGGTAGCAGCTTGGCGGCGGCCATGTTCGTATTGGTCGCGAATAAGATAAGTTCTGCCGAAGGAAAGAGAGCGCGGAGCTCCTGCGACGCCGCGGATGCGAGCAATGTATCGCCCAAGGCGGGATTAAAAAGCAGGCCAATCCGGCGTGGATGCTCTGGATATGTCTTCCTGCGCCGGAAGCTGGCGAGTACATTAAGCACGGGTATTCCCAAGAAGAAATCGAGAAGCCGGTTTGTTACTTTGCCCCGCTGCATTATTCTCTTCTCAATTCAGCTCTACTGCGTTTCGGGTGAACTCCCGGTCGCATCGCCAAACTCGTCACCGCCATAGGCCTTTGGATCCCCCAGGCTACCGGCCTTGGGCAGATGCCGGATATAAAGGACAGTCTGCCACATCTCCTCATCGCTCAAGATTCTCTTGGAAGCAGGCATGCCAGAGGGCGCAATCCCTGCTTCGATTACCCGCTTTAGCTGTCCGTCGGTGTAGTCCTGTACTGCGGGCGACGAAAGCAGCGGAATGGGAGGATCGATGGAACCAGCAAAGGGAACGCCGGTGTTCTGGCCGTCCCTTCCGTGACAAGCAACGCAGTAACTGCCGAACGCCTGCTTGCCGGCTTCGATGGCACTCGGCGTTGCCTGGAGAGGATTGCGATCATGCTTACCGCCAACAGTGATGTGATGTTTGATCCAGGTGATTGTGCTGGATTGAACCTTGCCTGGATGGCCTGCCCTGCATCCTGTCGTTCCCTGAAGAAGACAGATCGCAAACGTCGAGAAGAGAGTGGGGATTGCTACTTGGAGTTTCAAGGCTTCTGCTCCGTAACGTGAACCAGAAAGCGCATTGTGCCGTGCCCGTTGCCGCAAAACCTTCCACAACGGCCAGGGAAGTCTCCGATCTTGTCAGGGGTGAAGGTGACCTGCACCACATGGCCCTTGACGATGGTCTGATTCACGCCGAGTCCTTCAATGAGCAAGCTATGCGAAACGTCGTCGGAGATCAGCGACAACGTCACAGCTTCCCCCTTCTTCACGGTGATCTCGGCGGGGACAAACTCAAATCGCCTGGCATGAATCTCAATGGCGCGCGCGTTGTCCTGAGCGGGCAGACCGTGCCCTGCGGCGTAGATGATTGCAACTGCAAGTATGGCTAGAACGACAATCTTCACAAGCAATCCTTTCAGGAAACATGCCTTTTGCTCTTGCAATCGAAGTCGTTGCGCTCAGCCTGGAATCGGGTCTGGCAAGAGCGTGTCGTGTTTGCATTTATGGCGCCAGGTATTGCAATAGCAACTTTTCATCCTTGCGGCTGAGACGCGCGCGGGTACGCATGTGCAGCACAATAGTTCCGGTGATTCGCGGACTTAATGTCATAGGAGGCGTGTGGCAGCGCGCGCAGTTGGCCGCAAAAACCGCTTCTCCAAGGTCCGCGGAAGTTGCCGCGCTTTGCGCCTGTGCGGGGCCGGTTGCGGCTGGAACAGCCTGGCCAGCCGCGGCGATCAAAAAGGCGCAGCACAATCCTGAAGCAGCCAGAGCAAGCAGCCAGTGTTTGTACACTTGATCAGTCATGACTTCCTCCCTGGCCACAACGGCCAAACGAACCGGTAAGTAAGACCAAAGTTCCACGTATTGCTGTTGCCGCTCTGACTCAACAGCCTTCCATAACTGGACTCAAGTCGCCAGTCATCCCGAATCTGAAAGTTGAGGCCAGCCTCGGGGCGTTTTTCGCTTACCCGCGCAAGCCCGTTTCCGCCGCCGTTTCGCACGAAGAATTGTTCCATGCGCCCTACCAGTTGCACGTGCCGGAAGAAATCCGGCGCGACGAAAAACTGCTGGGGGAAATGCGCCGCTTCGATCCAGTAACCGTCGCCGTAATGGTTGCGGTCATACTCGGCTTTCAAATCGACGGAGGCTCGTACCGGCTGCCAGGAGAGATAGGCGGCCTCATTGTTGATCTGATAACCCTCGAGGGTGCGCTGATACGACAACCCAGCCTCGACACGTTTTGACGGCACAAAGACGCTTGCATCTCCGCCGGCGGCGCGAACGGCCTGCAACTCGTTGGTTGAGCAATGCGCTGAGACAAAGGCGCTGTACTGGATGCTGGCCGATGGCAGACTGGCCGCGACTCCGCGCACCATGACGCCGTCCGCTGCTCCATATGGGTGCGTCCCGATCGAATAAATGAGTGGCATGTCTTGCAGATTGCGAATCCAAACTGGAGCGAGGCGCTCGCTGTAGAGACCGAAAGGAAGGATAAAGCGGCCGGCAACAACCGTAGTGTGCGAATCGGCAAGCCAATCCAACTGCGCATAATCAACGGTCTTGTAGACCTTGCCCGCAAATCGACCCGAAAATGCTCCAGATGGCAAGCTCTCGCGCTGAAAGAAACCTGTAAATTCGACGCGCGACTCCAATAGCAGTGAATGGCCCATCGGCGCCAGCAGCACAGGAACTATCTGAGGTACGAGACTCTGAACACCGCCGGACGTATTCTGAATATAGGCGAAGGCGCCTGAGATCACTGGAACATATCCTGCACTGGTGCGCGCCCTGAGATCGTCTTGTGCG
>Ga0302201_10001457_pt1 | contig 20202 bp, 16 predicted proteins | sample II_Bog_N3_2_FD_194586 | JGI IMG/M metagenome (GOLD analysis project Ga0302201, IMG submission 194586) | Peat permafrost microbial communities from Stordalen Mire near Abisko, Sweden - II_Bog_N3_2 | ecosystem: Environmental > Terrestrial > Soil > Wetlands > Peat | place: Sweden: Abisko... | reverse complement strand
AACGCATTTGAGCAGATACCTCTGGCAGAACTGGTTGCAAAAGCCCAGCCCCAAGACAACCCAAGCGATAGCCGCAACCAGTTGATGCTCTGGAATTAATGGCCGGAGGCTTGTGAGTTAAAATAGTAATCGGCAACAGCGTAACAAGCATCGGGGTCGCCGCATTTTCTTCCTGTTCTAAACTGATTAATGTCACGCTTCCAAACGGTATCAGCAACATCAACAATTCTGCATTTTCAAACTGCACTAACTTGTTGGGGGTATATTTCAATGGAAATGCCCCAAGCTTTGGTTCATTAGTATTTGCAAGCGATACAAAACTAATCGCCTATTATTTTCCCGGAACAACCGGCTGGAGCAACTCGTTTGCATATGTGCCGACACGCTTATGGAATCCACAAACTCAAACCACGGACGGCAGTTTTGGTGTGCAGAATAATCAATTTGGTTTCAACATCACCGGCAGCAGTAATCTGGTCATCGTAGTGGAAGCCTGCACGAATTTTGCAAGCCCAGTCTGGTTGCCGGTGTCCACCAACACGCTTAACACTTTCATCGGCACCAACGGCACGTCCTATTTCAGCGATTCGAAATGGACAAATTATTTTAGTCGTTTTTACCGTCTTCGCTCGCCCTGATTTCAGTAGAATATAATTGTTTTCTTAAACTTCGCCGCACCGGCACGGTGTTCATCACGGACGATGGTTATTTGATTTCCATTTATCACGTCGTCAAGGGGGCGGCCAAGGTGCGTTTGCTCACGGGCGCAGGCTTGATTGACGCGACGGTGGTGAAGGTGGATGCGGCAAATGATCTGGCTTTGTTGAAAGCCGTTGGGCGGTTTGCACCGCTGCCGATTGCCGCCAGTCGCACGGTGAAACTGGGCGGGACGGTGGCCACGGTGGGTTTCCCGGACATCGGGTTGCAGGGGTTTGCGCCCAAGCTGGCCAAAGGGGAAATCGCGTCGCTGGCGGGCGCGGCGGATGACCCGCGCTATTTCCAGATCAGCCTGCCGGTGCAGCCGGGCAATTCGGGCGGGGCATTGGTAGATGCGCGCGGGAACGTGGTGGGCATCGTGGCGGCCAAGTTGGATGCGTCGGCGGCGCTGGCGGCCACCGGGTCGCTGCCGGAGAATGTGAATTACGCGGTGAAGAGCAGTTTGCTCTTGAGCTTCCTCGAATCGGTGCCGGAGGTGGCGGCAAAACTTAAGGAGCCAAACGCGAAGGATGAACCGTTTGAGGAGGTGGTGAAGTCGGCGCAGGACGCGGCGGTGCTGGTGCTGGTGTATTGATTCCCTCATCCGGCCTGCGGCCACCTTCTCCCATCCGATGGGCGAAGGAATTATCTTGTGATGCGTTTTCCCGGGGTAGTCGCTTTGCTCCAACCCTGGGCTAATTTCCTTTACGCCTTCAGCGTATTTGAATCCGTGTCAGAATTTGGCGTCTTGGCGGTTCAAAATCTGTGTTTCATCTGTGTGCATCTGTGGCCAAATTAAAATGTCCCGGTCACGGCATCGCGCAGCGCGGCCACCATCTGCCGCAACTGCGTTGCCGTGGTGCAATACGGCGGCATCAGGACGATCACGTTGCCCACGGGCCGGGTCAGCACGCCGCGCCGCGCCATCGCCTCGCCCACGCGGATGCCCGCGCGTTCGCGCAATGCAAACGGCGCGCGCGTCCGCCAGTCCTTGACCAGTTCAATCCCCGCCACCAGCCCGACCTGCCGGATGTCGCCCACCTGCGGCAGCGCCCAGAGCGTTTGCAATTCTGCGTGCAGCCAGGACTGCAATTGCGCGCGCTGCCGGCGGGATTTCTCGGACTGCAAAATATCCAGGCTGGCCAGCGCCGCCGCCGCGCCCAACTGGTTGCCGGTAAAACTGTGGCCGTGGAAGAAGGTCTTGAACTCCGCGTATTCGCCGAGGAAGGCGTCGAAGACGCGCTGGGTGGTGAGCGTCGCCGCCATGGGCAGATAGCCGCCGGTCAAACCTTTGGCGAGGCAGAGAAAGTCGGGCTGGACATTTTCGTGGTGGCAGGCAAATAAAGTTTCTGTTTTCCACTTTCTGCTTTCCGCTTTTGCCCCACCAGTTCTTCCAAACCCGGTCATCACCTCGTCGGCGATGAGGAGCGCGCCGTGGCTGCGCGCGATATCCGTGACCTGCGCCAGCCAGCCGCCCGGCTGCGGAATCATCCCCGCCGCGCCCTGCATCAGCGGCTCGAAGACGAACGCGGCGTAGGGATTGCCCTTTTTCTTCTGCGCGGAAAATTTCTTTTCCACCAGCCCGACACATTCCCAATGGCATTTCCGATAGTTGCGCGCGTCATTGCGTTCCGGCTTCGCCTGATTGAACGGGCAGCGGTAGCAATACGGCGACATCACCTTGTCGGTCTTGAACAACATCCCGCCATAGGCCTTGTGAAACAAATCAATGTGGCCGAGCGAGACCGCGCCAATGGTGTCGCCGTGATACGCGCCGTCGAGGGAAAGGAATTGGGGTTGGAGTCCACGCTTTTGCGTGTTCCCGGACAAGCTAAAGCTTGAACTCCAACCGCGCGTGCGAATGGTGTATTGATAAGCCAGCTTGAGCGCGACCTCGAGCGCGGTGGAGCCGTCATCGCTGAAGAAAACCTTGGCTAATTTACGATTTGCGATTTTCGATTTACGCGCGGTTCGGCCGTGCGGCGCGTCAATCGTAAATCGTGAAGCGTAAAAACTGTTCGCAATTCCTACGAGCCTGGCGGCGAGCGCCGAGGCCGGTTCGTTGGCCAGTCCCAAGGCTGAACTGTGCGAGATCTTTTTCAACTGCCGCGCGATGGCGGCGTTGATCTTGGGATGCCGGTGGCCGTGAAGGTTCGTCCAGATGGAGGCGTTGGCGTCGAGATACTCATTGCCGTGAACATCGCGCAGCACCGCGCCCTGGCCGCTGGCGATGACTATCGGCTCGCGCCGCAGCCAGTCGCGCATCTGCGTGAACGGATGCCAGACAAATTTTTGGTCGAGTTGGGCGGGCGAGGGCGGCGGCATTTTTGATTTACGATTTGCGATTTACGATTGGTTCCAGCGCGTGTGCGAGTGTGGAAACGTCGGCGGCGGTGTGCGCGGCGGTCAGGGTGATGCGCAGCCGCGCCGCACCGCGCGCGACCGTGGGATAACGGATGGCGGGGACGAAAATATTTTGCTCGCGCAGTTTGGCTGCGGCAGCGATGGCTTTGGCTTCGTCGCCGAGAATCAAGGGAACAATGGCGCAGGGTATTTCCGTTTTCCGTTTTCCGATTTCCGATTTGAATTCTGCAATGCGGTGCTGGAGTTGCAGGCGAAGCGCTTCGCCTTCGGCGGATTGAACCAATTTAATCCCGGCGGTTGCCGCTGCTGCTGCCGCTGGGACGGGCGCGGTGCTGAAAATAAAACTGCGGGCGCGGTTTACCAAATAATCTATCAGCGCGCGACTGCCGGCGATGTAACCGCCGCTGGCGCCGAGCGCCTTGCCGAGCGTGCCCATCTGGATTTCAATTTGGCCGCTGACGCCGAGCGCGTCGGCGAGGCCACGGCCATTTTCGCCGATGAGGCCGGTGGCGTGCGCCTCGTCCACCATCAGCCACGCGCCGTATTTTTCCTTGAGCGCGACGATCTCGCGCAGCGGCGCGGCGTCGCCGTCCATGCTGAAGATGGATTCAGTGACAATAAGAATGTGACGAGTGACGAGTGACGAGTGACGAGCAGTGGAAGTCGCCCATTTCAATTTGTCTTCAAGGTCGGCTAGGTCGTTGTGGGCGAAGACACGCAGCTTCGCGCCGGACAGCTTCGCGGCGTCCACAACGCAGGCGTGAACCAGCTTATCAATGATGATGATGTCATCCTTGCCGAGCAGCGCGGTGATGGTGCCGAGCGCAGCGGCGTAGCCGGTGGGAAAAGTCAGCGCGGCTTCGGTCGGTTTGAAAGCGGCGAGCGTTTCCTCCAGTTCGTGAAACGGCGCCAACGAGCCGCAAATCAGACGCGACGCGCCCGCGCCCGCGCCAAATTTCTCCACGGCGCCGACAGCCGCCGCTTTCAACGCCGGATGATTGGCGAGGCCGAGATAGTCGTTGGAGGAAAAATTGAGAAACGATTTGCCGCCGATTGTGAGGTGTGCTCCTTGCGCGGAATCCACGCGGCGCAGTTCGCGGAACAGGTTTTGTTCGCGCCAGCCGGCAAAGCGGCGGTTGAGTTCGTCGGCCAATGAAGTCACGGCGGGGAATTTACGATTTACGATTTGCGAATTACGAGCCTAAAGATGGGCGGCGCGCTAATCGCCAATCATAAATCAGGTGGGCGGAACCGCCCAGCGGCCTTCGATCAAGCTGGCGGTGACGTTGCCGGAATGCGCCAGCACGGCCTCGTAAATGTCGGCGGGCTTGCCGGCAAATGGGATTGCGATTAGATCGGCGCCGGCATTGGCCGAGAGCTCGCCGATTTTCTTGGCCAGGCCGAGCGCCCGCGCGCCGTTGACGGTGGCCATGCGCAAAATCTCTTCCGCAGAAATGTTTTTGTCCTTGTCCGCCAGCGCGCGCATTTCGGCGAACATGTCCAGTTCCGGCTTTTGTTTTCCGGTTTTGCGCACGGTGGCAAGGCTGTCGGTGCCAAGGCAGAGGTTCACGCCGGCGTTGGTGAGCCGTTCGCGCTCAAATTTCGGATGCTTGAAATAATCGTGGCTGCGCGGGCAGTGGATGACGTGGGTTTTATTTTTGGCGAGCAGGGTGGCGTCGCCGCGCGCGAGGCAGTTGACGTGAATGGCGAGGATGTTTTCGCCGAGCAGCCGGTGGCGGGCGAGGTGGGCGACGGGCGAGCCGAGGCCGCAGTCGGAGTTGTCCCGTCCGTTGCGCTTGAGCCAGTCGTGCATTTCGCCACCGGCGTGCGCGAACATCTCAAATTCCTGCACCGACTCGGCGACGTGGATGCTGACGCGCCACTTTCTTTTCTGCGCCGTGCGGGCGGTGAGGCGCAGCAGTTCGGGCAAAGTGGAGTAGGTGGCGTGCGGCGAAAGCGCCGCGCGGTGGCGCGGGTGCTTGAGCGAATCCATCGTGGCCACGGCTTCGCGCAAAATGTCCTTGGGCGCGCGGCGCGATTTGATGCCGGTCATTTCGAGAAAGGAAAAAACCCGCAGCGGCGTGGCGTCCCAGACTTCCGGCAGCAAATCGGGCATGCACTCGATGTCGGCGACGGTGGTGGTGCCACTTTTTAAAAGCTGGTGCGCGCCGCGCAGCCAGGAGCGCGCGTAGTCGGAATAGCTCCAGCCGGTCTTGTGCGCGGTGATGGCGGCAATCCAGTCGGTGAAAGTTTTCGGCGGTGACAGTTCGCCGGCCATGTCGGTGTAGTCGAGGTGGCAATGGGCGTTGACGAGGCCGGGCAGGAGAATGACTTCGCCAAGATCGAGAACCTTTTCGCGCAGGTGCGGGCGCAAATCTTTCCAGCGCGCGAGGGCGCGGATCTTATTGCCGTCAATGAAAACCGCGCCGTCCTCGATGGGCGGCGCGGTGACGGGGAGAATCGTTTTCGCCCGCAGGATCATTCTTCGCTGGCTTCCTGCCGGGTGCGTTTGGAGCGGGCACCGCCCTTGTGTTTGGCCGCCTTGACCTTGCTGTGGCGTTTGCGGATCTGCTGCTCAATTTTTTTCTCAACGGCGTCAATCGCGGCGTAGAGATCGCTTTCGATGTCCTTGGCAAACAAATCAGGGCCGCGGACGCCAAGGCGGATGGAGCAGCTGAACTGCTTTTCCGGCACGCGGGTCTTGTCGTGCTCGAGCGTGACGCGCGCGGCCACGATGCGCTGATCCAGTTGATCCAATTTCTCGAGCCGGGCGATGACGTGATCTTCAATCGCCTTGGTGAGCGTGACGTTGTGCGTGGAGAGAATCAGTTTCATATAAAAAGAATGCTATCATGCCGCCAGAAAATCCAGTTTTTCCTTTCGGCAAAAATTTTACAGCGGGATTCATGCCAAAATCGCTTGAGATTCTGGCCGATTGAGTTATGTTGCCGCGCAGATGGGACCCGGCCTACAACTTTCGCAACGCTTGACGCAGTCGCTGGTGCTGGCACCGCAGCTCCAGCAGTCACTGGCGTTGCTACAGGCGCCCTCGCTCGAACTCAAGGCACTCGTCGAACAGGAACTCCAGCAAAACCCCGTCCTTGAAGAAGTCCCGGAACAGGAAATGGACTTGCGCGAAAAATCCCCGGACAGTGAGGTGCCGGCCGGCGGCGACGATGCCGATGCGCCGGTGGCCGCAGATCTGGCCGAGCCGCCGGAGGACGTGAAATTTGACGCCGCCGCCGAACGGATGGCGAACGACCCGGCGGACGACTTCCAGGCGGAGTTTGAAAAGCTCGTGCAGATGGACCAGGACTGGCGCGACCATTTTGCGCAAAACAACGTGGTGACACGCTCCTCCGCCGAGGACGAGGAGAAGCGCGAGTTCATGTTCAACTCCATCACCGTCGAGGCGTCGCTCGCGCAGCATTTGATGGAACAGGTGCGCGACACGCATCTGAGCGACGATGAGCGCAGCATCGCCGAACTGCTCATCGGGAACATTGACGACTACGGTTTTCTCATGGCGACCGTCGAGGAACTGGCGGCGTCTGCCAGTCTGCCTGCGGAAAAAGTTTTGCAGGTGCTGAAAGTCATTCAATGTTTTGAGCCGGTCGGCGTCGGCGCACGCGACTTGCGCGAATGCCTGATGCTCCAGCTCGAACGCACCGGCAAGGACGGCACGCTGGAATACCGCATCATCCGCGACCACATGGAAGCCCTCGGCAAACGCAAGATTCCCGAAATCGCGCGCGGCACCGGCCAGTCCGTGGACGATGTTCAGGAAGCGCTCGCCCGCATCGGCCGGCTCGAACCGCGCCCCGGCCGTGCATTCCTGCCGGTCGTCGAGCAATACGTCGCGCCGGAAGTATTTGTGGTGAAGAACGGCGACGAGTTCACCGTCACGACCAATGACGAGCAGATTCCGCACCTGCGCATTAGCAATGTCTATAAGGATCTGATGTCCGCCGGCGAGAACAACGCCGAGGTGAGAAACTACATCCGCGAAAAAATCCGCGCCGGCAAGTTTCTCATCAAAAGCCTGCACCAGCGCCAGACCACCATCGCGAACATCGGCAAGGAGATTGTCAAACGCCAGCGCGAGTTTATGGAAAAGGGCGTCGCGCATCTCAAGCCCATGACGATGGCGCAGGTGGCCGATGTCGTCGGCGTGCACGAGACCACCGTGAGTCGCGCGGTGTCCGGCAAGTATATCGAGACGCCGCAGGGTGTGTTTGACATGAAATACTTTTTCACCGCCGGCCTGCAAAACGCCCACGGCGAAAACCTTTCCAATACCAGCGTGAAAGACATGATCGCCGAGATTTTCAAGGCCGAGGACTCCGCCAAGCCACTGTCCGACCAGGAGGTGGTGAAGATGCTGACGGCGAAGGGCATCAATATCGCCCGCCGCACCGTGGCCAAATACCGCGACGAGTTGGGCATCCTGCCGTCCAATCTGCGAAGGGTTTATTAAACCCGGCGACGCGCTCGGTTTCCAGGCAGTCTTACCAAACTTCCACCGGCCCTTTCGGAACGGGAATGTGCGTGCGCGTGATTGAATCCGGTTCGCGCATGAAGGACGCCACCAGCGGTGCCTGTTGAAAACGCGGTAGCAGTTCGCCGCGCTCATCCAAAAACTGCCGCCGCCAGTGGATATAATTTCCCAGAATCTCATGGAACTGCGCCTTGGTGTGGACTTGCACAACTTTCTTGTTGAATTCGTGGCACGGGCCGAACCGCTTGGCATACCACGGCGCGACCTTGCGGAACATCCGGCAGCCGAGTTCCTCGCCAAAAACTTCCGCCATCAAATCCAGATGCCGGCACATCACCCGCACGCGCTCGGCAAAGGTGGCTTCGGGCGGCAATTCGCCGGTTTGCAAAAGCTGCGACGTGCGCTTGAAAATCCACGGGTCATAAAACGCGCCGCGCCCGATACTCACACCGGCGCAGCCGGTCTCGTCCAACATTTTTTTGGCGGCCGGCGGCGTCACGATGTCGCCGTTGCCAATGACAGGAATTTTTTTAATCGCCGCGACGACTTTGCGGATGCCGGCCAGATTCACCGTGCCGCCAAAACCTTGTTCACGCGTCCGGCCGTGAACAAAAATCGCCGCGACGCCGGCATCTTCCAGCGCGCGCGCCAGATCGGGCGCGGTCAAATTATCATCGTCCCACCCGAGCCGCATTTTGGCGGTGACGGGGATTTTCACGGCATTGACCATGCCGCGCACGAGCGCGGCGGTTTTGTCCAGTTCCGTCATCATCGCGGATCCGCCGCCGATCTTGACGACTTTTTTCACCGGGCAGCCCATGTTGATATCCACCGAGACCGCGCCGTGCGCCTCGACGATGAGCGCGGCATCGCGCATTTCCTCGGCGACGCTGCCGAAAAGCTGCACGGCGAGCGGTGAATCTTCCGGTCGCGTCTCGATGAGCTTGAAAGCTTTTTCTCTTTTTTCCAAAAGCGAGCGCGCGTTCACCAAGTCCGTTGTGCAAAGTCCGACGCCGCCGACCTCGCGCACGACGAGGCGGAAGGGCAGGTTGGTGTAGCCCGCCAGCGGCGAGAGAAACAGGTTAGATTTCAGCTTGAGCGAACCGATTTGCACCGGGTCAGATTAGGCCAAAGTCACGCGTTGCGGAAGGCGGAATGCTGTGTTAATCTGGCAGACCATAATGTTAGACGACGATTCCAACTTGAAGGACGGCGGCAAGAAAAAACTGCCGGGCAACGGTTTTAACCGGAACCAGACGTTCACGCTGCTGGCGTGGGCGGCGATCATCGCGCTGACCGTCGGGCTGTTCACGATGCGAAACCGCATCAGCGCGGCCCCAACGGTGCTGTCGCAGTCGGAATTCCTGAACAAGTTCCAGTCAAACCAGATCGCGCTGGCCACCATCAATCTCAACAACCCGTCCTCGTCGCTGATGCCGGTGGAGGGCGAGTATCTGGAAACCAAGGATGGAAAAATCAACAAGGTGCCGTTCGTCACGCCGAAAGCCTATTTCTCGCCGACCCGTCTGGACCAGCTTTTCGCCTCCGGCACCGTCGAGCCCAGCGCCACCAACGCGGCGGTGATGAACCTCGTCTGGGGCGTCGCGCCGTTTTTGATTCTCGGCCTGCTGTTCTGGTTTTTCTTCATCCGGCAGATCAAGGCGGCGGGCAAGGGCGCGTTGAGCTTTGGCAAGAGCAAGGCCAAGATGCTTGCCAAAGATCGGAATAAAACGACGTTCAAAGATGTCGCGGGCGTGGAAGAGGCGATGGAAGAAGTTTCGGAACTCGTCGAGTTTCTGAAAGATCCGAAAAAATTCCAGCGCCTCGGCGGGCGCATTCCCAAAGGTGTCCTGATGATTGGGCCGCCCGGCACTGGCAAAACATTGCTGGCGAAAGCGATTGCCGGCGAGGCCGACGCGGCGTTCTTCAGCATCAGCGGTTCGGACTTTGTGGAGATGTTCGTCGGCGTCGGTGCGAGCCGCGTGCGCGACATGTTTGAGCAGGCGCGCAAAAGCACGCCGTGCCTGATTTTTATTGATGAAATTGACGCGGTCGGACGTTCGCGCGGCCACGGCCTCGGCGGCGGCAACGACGAACGCGAACAGACCTTGAACGCGCTGCTGGTCGAGATGGACGGCTTCGACACACAGGAAGGAATTATCATTATTGCCGCCACCAATCGCCCCGACGTGCTGGATCCCGCGCTGCTGCGGCCCGGCCGATTTGATCGTCAGGTCACGGTGAACCTGCCCGACGTGCGCGGTCGCGAGGCGATTTTGAAGGTGCACGCCAAGAACGTGAAGCTCGCGCCGAACGTGGACTTGTCCATCATCGCGCGCGGCACGCCTGGCTATTCCGGCGCGGAGCTGGCGAATCTTTTGAACGAAGCCGCCTTGCTCGCGGCGCGCACCGGCAAGAAATCCATCGAGCAGCCGGAGTTGGAAGAGGCGCGCGACAAGGTTCGCTGGGGCCGCGAGCGCCGCAGCATGGCGATGAGCGACGAGGAGAAAAAAGCCACCGCCTGGCACGAAGCCGGTCACGCGCTCGTGAGCGTTTTGCTCAAGCACACGCATCCGCTGCACAAGGTCACAATCATTCCGCGCGGACGCGCGCTCGGCGTCACGATGTCGCTGCCGAAGGACGACATGCTGAACATGCGGCGCAAGCAGGCGATTGACACGATCATCATGACGATGGCCGGGCGCATCGCCGAGGAATATGTCACCGACGACATTTCCAGCGGCGCGGCGATGGACATCCAGCAGGCGACCGCGCTGGCCAAGGCGATGGTCATGCACTGGGGCATGAGCGAGAAGCTCGGCCACGTGCTTTACGGCGAGGCGCAGGAATATGTCTTCCTCGGTCGCGACATGATGCGCACGAAGGATTACAGCGAATCCACCGCGCAGGACATTGACATGGAAGTGAAGCGCATCGTGGATGGCGCGTTCCAGACGGCGAAAAAACTGATCGAGGACAACCGCGACAAGCTGGAACTCGTCGCCAACGGCCTGCTCGAATACGAAACGCTCGACGGCGCGCAGGTTGCGGACATCGTCCGCACCGGCACGTTCACGCCACCGCCCAAGCCGCCGTTGAACATGACGCCGATGATGGGCGCGCCGGCGGGCACGCCGCTGCCGGAAAATCCGCCCAAGGCCGTGCCGCCGAAACTGCCCGGCCTCGGCACGCCGGCGCCGGCCCCGGCGGGTTGAATTATTTCGCAATCCGGCGCTGGCATTGGGCGAAAGTTCTTAACCTGAAATCGTGAGCCACAAAAGCGCCCGCATCGCCGCGATGATTGAGTCCTTCCGGGGACAGCGGCTGGACGCACATTATCTCGGCTATTTCGACTGTTTCAACCGCCAGCTTTTTTACGAGGCGCACGACGTGCTGGAAGATTTGTGGCTGCCGGATCGGCACGGCGTGAACGGGAATTTTTACAAGGGGCTCATCCAGCTCGCCGGCGCGTTTGTCCACCTGCAAAAAAACCGGCTGCGCCCGTCCGCCGCGCTGTTCAAGCTCGCGTCGGTGAACCTGGAAAAATACCCGTCACCGCACGAACGACTGAACCTCCTCGCGGTTCGGCAGCTCATCGCCGGCTGGCTGTGGCGGTTGGAAAAGGACGCGTTCGTGGTCAACCCGCTTTCCACCGTGAATGTCCCGCAACTGGCCTTGCAGCCTTGATTTTGCCATGAACCGAAAACGCATCATCATCGCCGGCGGCAGCGGATTCATCGGCCGCGCGCTCGCCAAGGAATTTTCCGCGCAGGATTTTGAGGTTGTCATCCTCACGCGCTCGCCGCGCGGGCGCGCCGCCGGCATCCGCGAAATGAAATGGGACGGGAAAAACCCCGGCGCGTGGGTTTCAATTCTCGACGGCGCCGAAGCCGTCATCAATCTCGCCGGCAACAACATCAACTGCCCGCACTCGCCGGCGAATGTGAGCAAAATCACGGCTTCACGCGTGAATTCTGTCTATGCCATCGCCGATGCGCTGGGGCAGATCAAGTCTCCGCCGCGCGCCTGGGTGCAGGCCTGCGCCATCGGGTTTTACGGGAACACCGCCGACCTTGTCCGCGATGAGTATTCCGCTTCCGGCGAAGACACGCTTGCCGACATCTGCCGCCAATGGGAGGCGGCCTTCGATGCCGCCGCCATTCCGCAGACGCGCATGGTGGCGCTGCGGATCGGCCTTGTGCTGGGCCGGGAGGGCGGCGCGCTGCCGGTCTTGGGCCGTCTCACAAAATATTTTCTCGGCGGCGCGGCCGGCGGCGGGCGGCAATACATCAGTTGGATTCATCTCGCCGATCTGGTGCAGATGTTTGTGACCGTCGTCCGGCGGAACAGCCTGGCCGGGACTTTCAACGCCGTCGCGCCCGGCGCCGTGACCAACGCGGAATTCATGCGCGAGCTGCGCCGCGCGCTGCACCGGCCGTGGAGCCCGCCCGTGCCGGAATTTGCCGTCCGCCTCGGCGCGCGGCTGTTGCGGTCCGAGCCGTCGCTGGCGCTGGCCGGCCAGCGCTGTGTGCCGCAGAAATTTCTCGAGGTGGAATTCCCGTTCCAGTTTCCGCACCTGCGTCCGGCGCTGGAAAATCTTTGCCGCGAAAAAGACAATTAGCCCAGCGCTTCGGCGATGACCTCGGCCATGTGCCGGGTGCGGACGGTGGCGAGATGCTGCACCTGGTGCCGGCAACTCGTGCCAGAGACCACCGTGGTCGTGCCGTAGGGCTGGCGCTTGATCTGCTCGATCATCGGCTCGGCAATTTTCACTGAAAGATCGTATTTCGATTCCATCATGCCGAACGCGCCGGCCATGCCGCAGCAGCCGGTGTCGAGCAGGACCGCGGTGCGGCCGGGCAGGCGGGCGGCGAGGCGCTGCATCGCGGCGGAATCCGCCAGCGCCTTGGCGTGGCAATGCACATGGATGGCGATGCGCTCCGTCTCCGGCCTGAATTTCAGCGCGTCCGGCTCCCGTTCGAGCAACTGCCCGATAAAATCCTCAAACAGAAAACTGCGCGCGGCGATGGCCTCCGCGCCGGGCAGATTTAATTCCCGGTAATCCTCGGCGAACATGGAGTAGCATGACGGTTCCAGAAAAATAACCGGCGCGGTTCCCGCCGTGGCGGCGAGCAAGGCGAGGTTGTGTTCACCGAGTTTTTCCGCCTCGTCGAGGTTGCCGACGCTGAACGCCGGGCGGCCGCAGCATTTGCGTTTTGCGAGCAGCGTGACGGCGAATCCGGCGGCTTCCAGCACGGCCACGGCGGCCTGGCCGATGTGCGGATCGTGATAGCGCACAAAGGTATCGTCCCACAAAATCACGCTGCCGCGATTGGGGAGGATTTCGCTTTGATGTTTGGCAAACCAATGGTCGAAGCGTTCGCGCGCGAATTCTGGCAGCGTCCGCCGGCCGGTGAAGCCGAATATTTTTCCAAGGACGTGCCGCACCGAACGCGAGTGCAGAATAAAATTGGCCAGCCCCGGCATCACGCAGCCGGCGCGTCCCAGCAAATCCACCGAGCTGGCCAGCCGCTGGAACTTGGTCAGGTGCGTGCGCTGCGTGCGGGCGTGCAGCAGCTCGGCCTTGAGCAGCGGCAGGTTGACGTTGGACGGGCATTCGCTGACGCAAGCGCGGCAGGAGAGGCAGTTGCCCAGCGCATATTCCAGCTCCTCACTCCGCAGCGGGTCGGCGATTTCGCGCTGTTCCAGCGCGGCGCGAATCAGGTTGGCGCGACCGCGCGTGGACATGCCTTCTTCGCCCGTCGCGATGTAGGTCGGGCACATCGTCGGCACCTGTTTGGTGCAGCCGCCGCAGCCATTGCATTGTTCGAGGTTGGCGATGAAGGATTCGTCGCGCGCGGCAAAGGCGAGCTTCGGCTCGAATGGCAAAATCAGATTGCGATCCGCGCCCTGGCGCAAAAGCTGGTCAATCTTGTAGCGCCCGTCGCCGATGATTTTGCCGGGATTGAAAAGATTGTTCGGGTCGAACGCAGCCTTGATCTCGCGCATCACGCGGTAAAGTTCGTGCCCGACCTGCGACCGCAAAAATTCCGTGCGCGCGATGCCCACGCCATGTTCCGCCGCGAGCGAGCCCTTGAACTGCGCCACCAGCGCGGCGACCTCGTCGGCGATCTGCCGGAATTTTTTCAGGTCGTCGTGGCTGTGCAAATCCAGCACCGGGCGCACATGCAGCAGCCCCGCCGCCGCGTGGCCGTAAAACGACGCCTCGACGCCGACGCGTCCCATCAATTCCTGGAGCGCGCCGACATACGCCGGCAAATCGCGCGGCAGCACCGCCGTGTCCTCGATGAAGCACGCGGGCTTGGCGTCGCCCTTGCGGCTGGTGAGCAGCGACAGCCCGGCCTTGCGCATCGCCCAGACGAGGTCGCGCTCGCGGGCGGTTTTCAGGATCAGCCGGTGGCGGCCAATCTTCATTTTTGCGAGCTGCGCCAGCCTGTCTTTCGCGTCCGCAAAAAATTCCACAAGCAAAATGCTTTCGCACGGCTGTGTGTCGAGGTGCAGCAGGTCGCGCACGGCCTGAAATTCCCGCTGGCCGCGTGTCTGGTCGAACAGCGGCCGGTCAATGTGCTCGATCGCCGCCGGCGACAGCGGCAGGATTTCCTGCGCGGCCAGCATCGCCTCGGCGACGGAATCAAAGAAGACAATGCCGACGCCGCGTTCCGACGGCAGCGGAACCAAATTAAGTTCCGCCGAAAAAATTCCCGCGAGCGTGCCTTCACTGCCGCAAAGAATGGGAACCAAATTCCCCGGCTGCTTCACCGCCTGCGCGAGGCCGTAGCCCGGCCAGCGTTTCAACAGCCCCGGCGGAAACTGTTCGGCGATGAGCATCCCGTTCAGCGTCACCAAATCTTCCACCATCGCCCGCTGGCGGCGCAGCGTTTCCAAGTGCGCGCCGATGCGGGTGATTTTGCCGTCGGCCATTATGATTTCAATTTCCCGGACGTGCTGGCCGGTCGTCCCGTAAACCGGTGTGTAGGCACCGGAAGAATCGTTCGCAATCATCCCGCCCAGCGTCGCGCGCGAGCTCGTGGCTACGTCCGGCCCAAAACAAAAACCGAGCGGCTTGAGAAAATTATTCAATTGGTCCAGCACCACGCCCGCGCCGACGCGCACGGTGGCGGTGTCCTTGTCAAAATCCCAGATGACGCGGTTGTGCCGCGCAAAATCCACAACTAGCCCGTCGCCCAGTGCGCCGCCGGAAAGCCCCGTGCCGCCGCCGCGCGGCGTCACCGAAATGCCCGCCGACAGCGCGGCCTGGATGACGTGCGCCGCCTCGACGGTGGTTTTCGGGAAGGCCGCGGCGGCGGGAACAATCTGATACGGCGAGGCGTCCGTTGCGAAAAGCTGGCGTGTGCGATTGTCGAACGCGACTTCGCAGTTCGCCGCATTGAGCGCGGCCATCTGTTGCGTGGAAAGCACGACCACAAGCTATCGGCGTGACAGCCGGCTGGCAATCGCATTAACTCATCCGCCATGAGCGCCAGTTCCCAGCGACGTTCCGAAGAATTTTTGAAGATCAGCGGCCAGTTCAAGCTCGGCGCGCTCGTCACCGAATCCTCCCATCCGGTCACGGCCAACTTAAGCGAAGTGGCGAAAACCGACATCGCCGCCGCGCTCGGCCTCCTGTTTCGGGCTGACGGCGATGTCGTGAATAAATTCCGCGAGTTCGCCGCGTCCGGGCGCGCGGAAAAAATTGCCACCACCGTGCTGGAGGCAATTCGCAACGGCGGGAAAATCTTTTTTACCGGCTGCGGTTCGACCGGGCGCTTGAGCATCCTGCTGGATTCCATCTGGCGCGATTTTTGGCAGAAACAAAAAAAAATCGATTGGGAAAACCGCACGTTCAGCGTGATGGCCGGCGGCGATTACGCGCTCATCAAATCCGTTGAGGGCTTCGAGGATTTCACCGCGTTTGGGGAAAAGCAGATTTCCGATTTGGGCGTGTCGGCGAAAGATGTGGTCTTTGCCATCACGGAAGGCGGCGAAACCTCATTCGTCATCGGCACGGCGTGGGCGGGTGTCGCGGCGGGCGCGAAAGTTTATTTTGTCTATAACAATCCCGACGACATTTTGTGCGAACATGTCCAGCGCAGCCGCGAGGTGATTCAGGACGCGCGCATCGAGAAAATAAATCTCACGACCGGCGCGATGAGCATCACCGGCTCGACGCGGATGCAGGCCACGTCCATCCAGCTTTGTGTGATGCTGACGATTTTAGAAATCGTCGCGCGCGATCTGGCCGGGCAAAAATCTGCTGGCATTGCGGGTGAATTTCTGGCGCAGCTCGAAACGCTCCATGCCAGCTTGCGCGCGCCGGAATTTCTCGCGTCGCTGGCGAAGCTCGTGGCTTTGGAAGAAGTGGTCTATCGCGGTGGCGGCAAGAACAATTATTTCGCCGACCATTTCGGTGCGGACGTTTTGACGGACACGACGGAGCGGTCGCCGACGTATTGCACGCCGCCATTCCGCAAATTTGATGACACGATGGCGACGGAATCGTGGGCGTATCTGTTTTTGCCGGAGCCGGACGCCGCAGCCGCGTGGTGCAGTATTTTGAAACGCGCGCCGCGCTGCGTGGAATGGAACGATGCCGAAATCCGCACGCTGGTCGGCGATGACAGGTTCCGGCGCACGCAGGAAACCATCCGCAAAATCAGCGCAAAGGAACTGATGCGCTTCCGTATCGGGCGCGATGGCTTGAAGAATCGCCAATCAGAACAGGGTGATTCGGCGATTGCGGTCTTGAGCCAAGCTGAAGCCGCCAACTTTGATTCACCGGAAAACTTTTTTAATTCACATCTCGAAGCGGCACGAAAAACCGGTATGCGGACGGGCATCATTTTTTTTGGCGCGGAAAACCCCGCCCTCCGCCCTCCGCACTCCGCACTCGTCCATGTTCTGGCGCCGCATTCGGATTTTCTCCTCGACGGCGTGACACGCGTGGCGGTGAAGCTGGTGATGAACGCGCTTTCCACCTGCACGATGGTGCGGCTGGGGCGCGTGATGGGCAACTATATGGTCTGGGTGGTGCCGAGCAACCTGAAGCTGATTGACCGCGCGACGCGCTATATTTCCAGGCTGGCGGATTTGTCTTACGAGGCGGCGAACGAATTGCTCTTTGAAATCATCGAATACGTCGAGCCGCGCATGAAATCGGATCAGGCGTATCCGCCGGTGGTGGGCATGGCGGTGGTGCGGGCGAAAAATAATTTCACAAACGAGCAGGCCGAAAGATTTTTACAGGCGCAACAAACTCGGTTAAGCTGATCGGACTATGACACTCGACGACATCCTTTTGGAGGCGGAAGAAAAAATGCTCAAGACCGAGCAGGCGGTCGCCAATGAGTTTGCCGGCGTCCGCACCGGCAAGGCCTCGCCCAGCCTCGTGGAAAACATCCAGGCTGAGGTCTATGGCTCGATGATGCGCATCCGCGAGCTGGCCAACATCTCCACGCCGGAGCCGCGCATGTTGGTCATCACCCCGTGGGACGTGGCCTCACTCCAGCCGATTGAGAAAGCGATCCAGAAGGCGAACCTCGGCCTCTCGCCGGTGGTGCAGGGCAAGCTGCTGCGGCTGTCCTTTCCCGAACTGAGCACGGAGCGCCGCCAGGAATTCGTGAAGCTCATCAAGAAAATGTCCGAGGACGGGCGCGTGGCCGTCCGCCACCACCGGCGCGACGCAATGGATCTGTTCAAGAAACACGCGCATGACAGCGGCATCACGGAGGACGCGAAAAAGCAGGCGGAAAAAGATTTGCAGAAGTTGACGGACGACTACATCGCCAAGATTGACGCACACGTCGTCAACAAGGAAAAAGAAATTATGACGGTGTGAGGAAATTTATGACTGGAAATTTCCGATTGAAAAACCGCCGCGGGAAACTGCGGCGGTTTTTTATTTGGGCGCGGCGGCGGAATTTGTCTCAAAGCGGATGACGGTTTCATCGGCCTTTGCATAGCCGAGCTTTTCGCGGGCGAGGCGCGTGACGGTGGCGGGGTCGTTGCGGAGCGCGTCAATGTCGGCGCGCAACTGGTGGGAAATCGTTTCTTGTTTTTGCAGCTCGCCATCAAGTCGGAGGATTTCGCGGCGCATCCGCTCGTTTTGCTCGATGGGCTTCTGGTAGGCAAGGCAAATAAAAATGAGGACGGCCAGCGCGACGAGGACGACGACCGCCTGCGTGAGCCTGCTCCAGATGCCGAGATCAACTTTCACGCCACCAGTTTAACGGCGCGCGGCGCGGAAGTGAAAGCGGATTTTGCTGACAATCGGCGGCGGTCCGATTAGAGTCTGGCCTCCATGCTCAAGGTGTTTTTCCTGATTTTTGAACCCGGCGTGGCTTGGGACAAGATTGTCCGGGCGCAGCGCGCGTTTGGCTTCATCTTGGGCTGGTATCTTCTGCCGATGATCCTGCTCCCATGCGCCGCCGAAGGCTGGAGCCTGGATCGCTGGGGCAAGTGGCAGCCCGGGTTTCAACGGGTCATGAATTTTTCCCGGCACGACATTGTCGTCTTTGAAACAATCCAGGCCGCGTTGTTGTTGGTGATGGTTTTACTGGCCGCCCAAATGCTTCTGGCCATCAGCCAGACCTTTCAGGGCGGCCGGCGCCGCTTCCTTGATGCGTTCACGACCGTGGCCTACAGTTACAGTCCGCTGCTGCTGGCGCGGTTGCTGGACGCCAGTCCCTCGATCAGCCCATGGGTTTCTTGGGGAATCGGCATCGCGCTCACCGTCTGGGTGCTTTACCAGGGCATCCCGCGCGTCTTGCAGCCCGACCCGACCCACGCCTTCGGATTATACCTCGCAGGCATGTTTGTGTTGGTGCTGAGTTCCGCCCTGGCACGCCTGCTAACCGCGTTGTATCTGCTCGGCGAAGTGGACTTTCGCCATTCCTGGCTGACGCATAATTTTCCCGGTCTATTCCAATGAATTCACCCACCGAACAACAACTGCTCGCCGCTCTGGCGCGACTGGACGAAACGGTCAAAGGCCTCGCCACGGCGAATCCCAAGCCCAGCCTGCTGCCGCTGTTCACGCGCATTGACGAACTGGCCGCGCAACTGCCGCCCGGCACCGACCCGTCGCTGCGGCATTATCTGCACAAGAAAAGCTACGAGAAGGCGCGGCTCTTTTTGCAGGGACGCGACGCGGAAAACCAGATCGGCAACTGTCGCCATGTATGATTCACAAGCTGCGCTTTGCGCACTATGAAACCATCGGCGCGTAAATCCTGAATCGTAAATCTCAAATGTTTCCCGACGACACCATTGCCGCCATCGCCACGCCGCTCGGCGAAGGCGGCCTGGCCGTCCTCCGGCTTTCCGGTGCCAACGCGTTTGCCGTCGCCGACAAATGTTTTCAGCCGGCCGGGAAAAGTTCGCTGAAGCCGTCCGCTTCGGCGACGCATACGATTCAGTTCGGAAAAATCGTCCGCGACGGAACCGTGATTGATGAAGTATTGCTTGCCGTCCTGCGCGCCCCGCGCACGTTCACGCGCGAGGACACCGTCGAGATTTCCTGCCACGGCGGCATTTTGCCCGCCAAGCTCGTCCTCGACACCTTGCTGGCCAGCGGTGCGCGCCTCGCCGAGCCGGGCGAATTTACCAAACGGGCTTTTCTCAATGGTCGCATTGACCTCGCGCAGGCCGAAGCCGTCGCCGATGTGATTCACTCGCGCACGGAACTCGCGCTGGCCGCCGCCAACGAGCAACTCGCCGGCAAACTTTCCCAGCGCATCAACCGGCTCCGCGATGACCTGATGCTCACGCTGGCGCACGTTGAAGCACACATTGATTTTCCTGACGAAGACATTTCACCGGACACGAAGGATAAATTATTGCAGCGCTTGGAAGGCGGCATCGCGTTTATGGACGAACTGCTGCGCACGGCCAACGAAGGCCAGATTCTCCGGCGCGGCATCCGCGCGGCAATCATCGGCCGGCCCAACGCGGGCAAATCCAGTTTGCTCAACCAGCTTCTTGGTCACAACCGCGCCATCGTCTCGCCGATTGCCGGCACCACGCGCGACACGATTGAAGAAACCGCCAACATCCGCGGCCTGCCGGTCATCTTCATTGACACCGCCGGCTTGCGCGAGGCGCGCGACGAAATCGAATTGGAAGGCATTCGCCGCAGCCGCCAATCGCTGGCGCAGGCGGAATTCATTTTGCACGTCCTCGACGCCAGCGAACCGCTGACGGACGCCGATAAAAACTATCTGGCCGAGTTCGCCGACAAGAAACGAATTCTCGTCCGCAATAAAACCGATTTGCCGGTGAAGCTGGAACTGCCGGCAACATTCAACATTCAACATTCAACATTCAACATTGAAGTTTCCTGCACCAGCGGGCAGGGGATTGAGGCGCTGAAGGACGCGATTAAAAATTTAGTCTGGGCCGGTGAAATCAAGGCTGAGATGTTACAGGTGACCATCAACTCGCGACATCAGGACGCGCTGAACCGCACCCGCGCCACCGCGCGCCTCGCGACGGATGCGCTGCGCGCCGACGCCACGCTGGAGCTGGTGGCGATGGATTTGCGGATTGCCGCCAACGCCGTGGGCGAGATCGTGGGCAAGACCACCACGGAAGACCTGCTCGACTCCATCTTCAGCGCGTTCTGCATC
>Ga0302201_10001454_pt1 | contig 20214 bp, 12 predicted proteins | sample II_Bog_N3_2_FD_194586 | JGI IMG/M metagenome (GOLD analysis project Ga0302201, IMG submission 194586) | Peat permafrost microbial communities from Stordalen Mire near Abisko, Sweden - II_Bog_N3_2 | ecosystem: Environmental > Terrestrial > Soil > Wetlands > Peat | place: Sweden: Abisko... | reverse complement strand
CCCTCGTCTTCTTGATCATGCCGCGCAAAAGGACCATTCTCTGCTTCCCGTCCACGTAAAAGAAAACCCGGGCGATGCGATTGCCCACAAGATTCGTCCTCACCTCGTGCAGCCCGCTTTTCAACGGGCGACAGGTTGGCATTCCGACAGGCCAGCCAAACTCGACGGTTTTGATGTCTTCCCCAATCAATTTACGATCCTCGGAAGACATTCCCTTCAACCAGGCGCGGACAGGTTCGTTCCCCGCCTCTGTTTGATAAAAGATTGCAGGGACTCGCTTGAGGCGACTCCCCTCTAATGTACCACGCAAGGTACTTCTAGTCGGTTCCGTCGACGGCAAATCCTTGGATTTCACGAAGTTTCTTCCTTGGCAAAAAACCTCTCCACATCTGTAATCGTCGCCGTCATCTTATACGGCGGCAAACTAGCCAAAAACGTCTGCCCGTACCGCTGCCTTCGTATCCGCGGATCAAGCAGCACCAGCACCCCTCGATCCTCCAGCGACCGGATCAGCCTTCCAAACCCCTGCTTCAGCGTCAGCACCGCCGCCGGCACCTGGTAATCGAAGAACGGCTTCCCTCCCGCCTCCTCAATGGCCCGCATCCGCGCCGCCACCACCGGGTCGCTCGGCACGGCAAACGGCAACTTGTCGATAATCACGCAACTCAGCGATTCGCCCTGCACATCCACACCCTGCCAAAAGCTCGACGTCCCAAACAGCACCGCATTCGGCGTCTCGCGGAACTGCTCCAGCAGCGCCTTGCGCGGCGCGGTCCCATGCAGCAGCAGTGGAAAATCCAGCACCGGCAGCAGCCGCTCATACAGGTCCCGCATCTGCGCGTAGCTCGTAAACAAACAGAAAGCGCGCCCTCGCGTAATGTCCAGCACGCGCCGTATGCAATTCGCCGCAGCCTCCGGAAAATCCGGCTCCCGCGGATCGGGCATGTTCGGCGGCAGATAAAGCAATGCCTGCTCGCCATACTTGAAGTGCGAAGGCACCACCAGCTCCCGCGCTTCCGTCATCCCCAGCCGCTTGCGCATGTGCTCAAACCCGCCCTGCACCGTCAGCGTGGCCGAGGTCAGTATGACCGTCGGAATCGTTTCGAACACCCGCTCCGCCAACAGCTCCGAAACATCAATCGGCGTAGCCTGCAGAAACGTCGTCCGTGCCTGCGCACGAAACCCGCCGCCTCGCGCGCCGCCAGCAGCGTTATCCCCGCCGCCGCTCATCCGCCGCTCCATCCAATACACCATGTTGCTCGCGTTCGACTCCAGCAGGAACTCGAGCTCCGTCCGCAGCCGCGTCACCCGCTTCCGCAACCCCGGCGCTTCGTCAATCTCCTCCAGCGCATCCATCTCCGCTTCCAACCGCCGCAGCGAGGCGCGCACCGAAAGATACAAATCCCCTGAAGTCTCCAGAAACTCTTCGCGCCCCGTAAACGGCTGCCGTCCATCTCCGCTCATCGGCAACCCGGCAAAAAACAGCCGCGCCCGCTCCCGCAATTGCTGTGTCGCCGCAGGCAGCTTTTCCGTGCCTTCCTTGCCCCGCAACAGCGCATCCGTATCCCGCGCCAACTCCTCAAAGCGCAAATTGCTTACAGACAGCCCAAAGTAGCTCGACGCCACATCTTCCAGCTCATGCGCCTCGTCAAACACCACCGCCGCGGCCTCCGGCAGAATCCCCGCGTCCGGTGCCCCCGCCGCCTCCTGTTTCACGCTCAAGTCCGCAAAAAACAAGTGGTGGTTGACGATGATAATGTCCGACTCCAGCGCCTTCCGCCGCATCTCCGTCACAAAGCAACGCCGGTAATCCGGGCAGGTCGACCCCAGGCAGGCCTCGGTCCGCGCATCCAGCTTGTTCCACAGCGCGCTCGACTCAGGCAAGCCGTCAATCTCAGCCCGATCCCCGGTCTCCGTCACCTGTTCCCACTCGGAAATCTGCCGATACTGATCAATCTCTTCCAGGCCCGACAATATGGGCTGACTCCGCAGCGTCACCAGCTTGTGCCGGCAAAGATAATTCGCGCGCCCCTTCATGTAGCACACGCGCAAGGGGCCCAGCAGCGTCTCAAGAAAAGGAATGTCGCGGAAGAAAAGCTGATCCTGCAGCGCCTTCGTGCCGGTCGAAACAATTACCCGCTGTCCCGTACGCAGCGCCGGCAGCAGATAAGCAAGCGTCTTGCCCGTGCCCGTCCCCGCCTCCACAATCAGGTGGCGGTGTTCCTCAAGCGCACGCTCCACGGCCTTCGCCATCTCCAACTGCCCCGGCCGGTACTCATAAGGCAGCGACGACTTCGCAAGGATTCCCCCCGGCGCAAAAAACTCGTGCAACGTCGGCAACGCACGGGTTGTCGTGTCTGCGGTGGCCATAGCGGGCTCACTCCATCATAGTGAGCCGGAAGCCTTACCGCTTCGCAACCTGTCCCTGGTTCATCCAGCTCGAGATCATCAGCGTCTCCTCGGTCGTCGCGCCGGACTCGGCGGCGACCGCGCTTTTCACCAGCTTCTTACGCCCATTCGCGGCTCTCTGCGCCGCAAGCGCCTTCTCCGCCGCGGCGGAGTAAGGGTTAATCGTATTGAGATTCATTTGGTTACCATGGACACGCATCGGGTTCTCCTGCACACCCTGAGGCAAAAAAAGGACCGAATTCCTTCCTGGAACATTGGAAATGGCTCATTCTGGCGCTCCGCAAACCCCTCGCTCCGCCCTTCCCCCTAAAGAAGGACTAAGCTGGAAGAAGGCCCCTGCCCTATCCCAGGCGGGCGCGTCAACGCAATTGCGTCGCGCGAGCCCTAAAGTTTCTGATCCATTGGAGTTCTTTTGGCAAAGCATCACAGATCGGTAGTGCCCACCAGGGTGGGTGCCTCATCGCTCCCTCTCGTGGCCATCGTCGGCCGCCCCAACGTGGGCAAGTCCACCCTCTTCAATCGCCTTACCGGCAGCCGCCGCTCCATCGTCGGCGACGAGCCCGGCATCACCCGCGACCGCATCTACGGCGAATACGAGTGGGCCGGCCGCAACTTCCGCCTCGTCGACACCGGCGGCATCGTCCCTGACGACCCCGAACTCATCCCCACCGAGATCTATACCCAGGCCAAAGTCGCCCTCAAGGAAGCCGACGCCCTCATCCTCGTCGTCGACGCTCGAACTGAGCTCGCCAGCCCCGACTACGCCCTCGTCAAGCTCCTCATTCGCGGCGGCAAGCCCGTCTTCCTCGCCGTCAATAAGGTGGAAGGGGATGCCATGGCCGCCGCCGCCGAAAACTTCCGCCAGCTCGGCCTCCGCAACGTTTTCCCCGTCAGTTCAGAACACGGCCTCGGCATCGGCGATCTTCTCGACGCCATCTCCCAGGCCCTTCCCGCGCCAGCCGTGACCCCCGAAGAAGAGTCACTCCAGCAGTCCGAAGACTCCATCGCCGAAGAGAATGAAATCTCCGAAGGAGCCCCGCTCCTCCCCGGCGACCATCGCACTCATCCAGACGACCACGAGCCAGCAGTCGACGAAGACGGCCATCCCCTCCTTCGTACCCACGGCGACTACGAGCCGTATGAAACCTCCATCGCCATCATCGGCCGTCCCAACGTAGGCAAGTCCACCTTGCTCAACGCGCTCACAGGAACAACCCGCGCCATTGTCTCGCCCATCGCCGGCACCACCCGCGACGCCGTCGATGAAGTCGTGGAGTTCGAAGGCAAGCAACTGCGTTTTGTGGATACCGCAGGCATCCGGCGCAAGAGCAAAACCCACCTCATGGCAGAAAAGATGAGCGTCGTCATGGCCCGCCGTCACCTCGAAGCAGCCGACGTCGCCCTCCTCGTCATCGACGCGACCGAGGGCGTCACCGGCGCTGATGCCACCATCGGCGGCTACGCCCACGAGAGCGGCCGCAGCGTCATCATCCTCGTCAACAAGTGGGACGCCGTCACCACCGGCCGCACCGATGGCAAGCCCCCCGCCGACCGCGAAATCTTCGAAGAGCAACTCCGCCGCGTGCTCAAATATCTCAACTACGCGCCGGTCATCTTCCTTTCCGCCCTTGACGCCACTGCCCCCGGTGCCAAAAAGCTCCTCCGCGTCCTCAATGAAGTAGTCGCCGTCGCGGCCGAGCGCCGCAAACGCGTCTCCACCGGCCAAATGAACCGCTTCCTCGAGAAGGTCGACTTCCAGCGCGCCCCCGTCCCCATGGCCAAGCGCCTCCGCATCTTCTACATGACCCAGGCCGCCGTCGCTCCGCCCACCTTCATCCTCTTCACCGACCGCGACATCGAGCTCCACTTCAGCTTCGAGCGCTTCCTCGAAAACCAGATCCGCGAGGCCTTCGGCTTCAAGGGCACCCCCATCTGGTTCAAAGTCCGCGCTCGCAACGCCAAAAAGGCCGACTGAAATCTCTTGCAAACAAGAAAATCCCCCTCGCTCAGAGGGCTTAGAAGTGTGAAGGGGCACGACTTCAGTCGTGCCAAAACCAAATTTAATGAGATATTTGGGGGCTTTAGCCACCAAATAATTCTCCTGAAGGCCGCGTCCCTCAAGGCATCTGCGGCCGTTGAAACACCACGTTCTCCACTCGCTTCCCATCCGCATCCGTCAGCCGGAAATAGCACCCATAGTTCCTCTCTGAATACTCCTGCCCGGTCGATATGCTCGGCACATACAGGATGCGAACGTCATTCGCGCCTTTTTTCAGTACCAGCCGATCTACGGTTGCTTCCATCCCGTTCACCCACACCTGCCTCACGCACTCCTTGCAAACCACCGCCTGAACCGTCTGCGCCTGCTCAGACACAATGCTTCCGTACAGCGGATAGGCCAGCTTGAAGTGCGGCGAATAGATATCCTTGTCCCCAGGGTAGGTGGACGGCAGATTCGGTTTCCCCGTCGTAGGAATCATGTCCGGGTCAAGAATCGCCCCCCGAGCGGCATCCACCGCCTTCCATTGAAGCGTTTCCGCGCCCGGCAGCGCATAGCTCTTCGCCACCGCCACCCCGCCAAGAATCTCCCGCCCAGCGGCCAGCGGATCGAACCCCGCCACATCGCCCGGCAGCGGCCCCATCATCAGAAATCCATTCCGCGCGAACGTCGCCGCGGGCTCTCCACCCGGCACTTCGCAAGTCGCATACAACCGCCCACGCGCATGCCCCCGGTAATCCACCTGCGCCACGTCATATTCCGGCCCGTCTATGTAATGTGCCGCGTCCGCTCTCTCGGTCAATGGAACCCGCACCGTCAAAGTCTCGCCCGGGTTAATCCGTTCCACTCCCCGCGTAATCACTCCCTCCCGCCATCGCAGCGGAAGCCGGAATGCCACGCGCACATCGCTCACCCGCTCCGCCCCGTCATTCCGCAGCACGAGCGTTAGTTCCTGCCCCCTCCGAAATAGCAGCGCATGCAAACTTCCTCCTCCACCGTCCACCGTTTCCAGTTGATCGCTGTTTGTCGGATTGTCCCGCTCCACATAGCTTTCAATCGCCCCGCGATCCCGACCGTGGAAGAAATCGAACCCATACGATTCCCCCAGCGCCACCGGCGTCACGTCCGATTCCAAAGAGTCGACACTCACCACGTCATCTTTGCCCACTCCCTCCACTTTGAAGGTCAGCGGCGTCCAGTCATTCAGATCCACCGGCTCGGGCCGCACCAACTCCGCGCTCAAAACCTTGCCCTTCACATGCACGTTGAGCCGCGAATAGAGCGCTTGATACCGGTACGCCCCATAGTGATTCTCCGTCGTATACCAAAGCTCCTTTCTGCCCGCCCACTTCTGATAAGTCGCGCCAAGCAGCGGAAACTCCGGCCCTCCCCAATTCGAAACCCATGCGTGCATCGTCACCAGGAACAACGGCCGGTCGTCCGCTTTCTGCGGCTGCGAGAGGAACTCGTTCAGCACCACATCCGAGCTTCGACCGTCCAGCATAATGAACCGCGTATCCAGAAACCCGCTCGCCTTCCGGCCCGCGTCGTAATTGTTCTCTCCCAGCAAGTAGTACCCCGACCGCCGCAGCATCTCGTCAAAATCCAGCCGATCAGCCCCCTGCCGATACGCGGACTGAAACGCCACAAAGGGATACACGAACGCCATCACCGGCGTGGCCGTCCGGCTCTCAAGCTCCACGCGAACCCCCATAATCTCCTTGAAAGCCGCATTGCTCGACAACGCCGGTAGCACCGGATGCGTCAGCGTATGCCCGCCAATCGAGTCCCCATCCTGCAGAAGAATCCGAGGAATCTCCACTCCCGGATCACTCACGGAAACCCCTGTCGCCTTGCTGTCCTGGTACCAGCCGCTCAGGCTGTTCAGGTAGAACGTCCCAAACTGTCCGTTCTTCGCCATCACCTCGGCCGCGCGCACATCGTTCACCGTGCTATCGTCCCAGCGCGAAGAGAACCCCGCCCGGTAATCGTGATAAAGAGGGACAATCCGAAGCTCCGCCCGACGCGCCCCCGCCTCAGTTTTAAAGGTCACATTGAACGTCTGCGAATACGACCGCATGCCCGCCGGCCCCAACCCATCCCCAGCCGTCTGCGCCCACCCCGACCCGCAAACCAGCCCCACAAAAACCGTAAACAAAACTCCCGCCAACCGCACACCCGCAACCACCGGTCTCATTTTCATCGCCCGCAGTTCGCCCCCTGAATCGTGGGTTAACTATATGCGGCAGATCCCCACGATTCAATCGCGCGAGACACAAATCACCCACCGCCAAAGAGTCCCTTGACCTATTCCCATATAGGCATTTAATGTCTCCTCATGGCCCGCGCAAGCACCACCTCCGATGCCTTTAACGCCGTCGCCGAACCCCGCCGCCGCGAAATCCTCATCTATCTCGCCGCAACCGAACGCCCCGTCGGCGACATCGTCGTAGCCCTCGGCCTCGAACAGCCCTCCGTTTCCAAGCACCTCCGCGTATTGCGCGATGTGGGCCTCGTCCGCATGCGTTGCCAGGGCCGCCAAAAGCTCTACCGCACCAACGCAGAAGCCATCCGCCCCCTCCACGAATGGGCCGCCTTCTTCGAGCGCTACTGGAAGCACCAGCTCGACCGAGTCAAAGAGCGTGCGGAAGAAATGGTCCGCCTACGCGCAGCAGATTTGCAATCCCCAACCACGAACTGCAAGGAGAAACCATGATCCCCACCGAACAGGCTCTCGAGAACCTCACCCTCACCATCAACCAGGAAATCCACGTCCAGGCGCCTCTCGACGTAACCTTTGCCGCACTGCTTGAGCAACTCGGCCCCGGCAACGAAACCCCCGACGGCAAATCGCTCAACATGAAAATCGAGCCGTGGCCTGGTGGCCGCTGGTACCGCGATCTCGGCGACAACAACGGCCACTTCTGGGCCCATGTCCAGGCCATCAAACAGCCCACATTGCTCGAATTCGCCGGCCCCTTGTTCGCCTCTTTCCCGTTCGTCTCCAACGTGCAATACCGGCTTAGCGAGGTCGACGGTGGAACCCTGATCACCTTCCGCCACTCCGCCCTCGGTGTCCACACTCAGGAGCAAATAGGCAACATGAACAAAGGCTGGACCTCCATGAACCAGCGCGTGCGCCGCTTTGCCGAAGCGAGCAAATAGCGCTCTACATCGCCACCTGCTCTTGCCGCTTCGCTACGTACGGCACCGGACATCGCCCGTAATTTCCCCGTCTAAACCCGCCGCAGCCGTGGCAACGCGGCTGCCGCGCTGCGTTGACTTTCCAACCCCAACTTCATATCGTCGTAATAACCCATAGACGCGTCGTCGATGCAACAGCCACCCTCACCCGAATCTTCGAAAGGGGTTTGACTATGAAATGCACGAACTCCGCAACAATTTGTCCTCAGTCGGTCAAAGGCCACGCCGATAAAAAATTTCTCTACTTCTTCATCCTCGCAATCCTCTGCTTTTCCGCTCTCATTCTTTCGCCGCGCCTCCATGCCCAGGCCACCGGCAGCTTCTCAGGCAACGTCCTCGATAAAGCCGGTTCCGCGCTTCCCGGCGCCACCGTCACTGCCACCTCTGACGAAACCGGCCTCGCCCGCGAAACCAAAACTGACTCCGCCGGCCACTTCCTCATCCCCCTCCTGCCGGTCGGCACCTACACCGTGCAAGTCGATGCGACTGGCTTCCAAAGCGCCGCGACAAAGGGTATTCACCTGCAGGTTGACCAGGCGCGGGAACTCGACTTCTCCGTCGTGCCGGCCACAGTCGTTCAAAGCGTAGCCGTCACCGGCGAAGCCGTCGCCATCGAGACCGCCAATTCATCCCTGGGTCAAGTCATCACCGCGCAGCAGGTGTCGCAGTTGCCGCTCAATGGCCGCGATTTCGTCCAGCTCGCCACCCTCACCGCCGGCGCCACCGCAGAGACAAATCCAGGCAGCTTCTTCACCTCAGGCAGCGACAGCGAAGTGGCAGCGCGCGGTTCGTACTCACTTTCAGTGGGCGGTTCCCGGCCCAATGCTTCGGATTGGCTGCTCGACGGCGTCGACAACAATGAGCTCACCGCCGGCGGCATCGGCATCTTCTCCTCCATCGACGACATTGCGGAATTCAAGGTCCTCACCTACACCTACTCCGCCGAATTCGGCACCCGCGCCGGACCCACCGTCCTCGTCACCACCAAGTCAGGATCGAACAACTTGCACGGCTCTCTCTTCGAGTTCCTCCGCAACACCGACCTCGACGCCAAAGCCGACTTTGACACCACAACCCCCAAGTTCAATCTGAACCAGTTCGGCGGCTCTGTCGGTGGCCCCATCCGCCATAACAAAACGTTCTTCTTCGTGGATGGCGAGCAGAAATATCAGCGCGAAGGCATTACCTTCGCGGGACTGATTCCTTCAGGCACAACAGCTTCTGGCACCACTCCGGGAACCGGTATGCGCGGCGGCGACTTCTCAGCCGATGCCTTCGGCAATCCGGTTTCAGGACTCGTGATCGCCAATCCGAACATGGTTGGCGCGCCGGATCCGTACTTCCAGTGCAATCCCTCCACCGGCGATCCACTGCCCGCCAATACCTCAACCTCAACCACAAACCCGCAGTATGGGCTGCAGCCAAAGGGAGTCGACTGTAACAAGATCCCCTCGGATCTAATCGATCCCGTTGGCCAGGCGCTCATGGCGATCTATCCTGCCACCTCGCCCAATGCCAACGCTGCAGCAGGATACAACTACGTCAACGAGCCGGTCCGCGTACTGAACGAAACCAAGTTCGACGCCCGTGTGGATGAGACGCTTACGGATAAAGACAATTTGTTCGCCCGCTTCAGCTACGACCAGGCGTTCTCGTTTGTCCCCGGCGGCGCACCCGGCCTTGCCGAAGCCAATCCCTTCGGCAGCAATGAGAAACTCATCAACCACGGGCGCAATATTGGAACCGGCTGGACCCACGTATTCTCGCCCACAACCGTCAATCTGGCCACCCTCGGCTATGACCGCATCTTCGACTACATCGCCTCGGGCGACAGCTACTCATGCGAAGGCGCAATCCTCGGAATCCCAAACGACGATCTAGGTTGCTCGGCCAGTGGTTCCCCCCAACCCGGCGGCTCCTACAGTCAAGGCCTGCCTTCCACTGAAGTCCAGGGCGGCTATTGGGCCCTCGGCGATCGCGGATACGCTCCATTCCAGGGTGGAACCAACATCTATTCCTTTAAGGATGTAGTGGACCTCATCCGCGGCAAACATGAGATCCGCACCGGCATCGATTTCCGCGACAACCAGATGAACGTCGGCACAAACGCCTTTGGTTCTGGCTTCTGGCTCGTCGGTACCTTCGGAAACTTCAGCGGTGCAGGCGTCGCCCCGGGCAGTGCCGAGGCCGATCTTCTGATGGGAATTGCCGGTGGCGCCATCCACGATCAGACCTACGACGGTGCGGTCACCGGCCGACGCTGGAAGATCTACCGTCCTTTCGTCGAAGATGACTGGCGCATCACCCCATCGCTTACCCTCAACCTCGGCCTTGCATGGGATATGACAACGCCCATCACCGAAGAACACAACCGCATGTCGGATTACATCCCCTCCACGCAACAGCTCCTGATTGCAGGCCAGAACGGTGTGAGCCGATCGGCGGGCATCAACATGTTCTGGGGTGGATATGAACCTCGCCTCGGCGCCACGTGGAAGATCGCGGGCAGCGACAAGACCGTGCTTCGCCTCGGCTTTGGCATCTATCACGATTCGTCCTGGAACCAGGGTGCGCAAGGCCTGTGGCAAAACCCGCCCAACCTCGGTGAGTCCGATCAATTCCCAACTACTTTCTCAGCAGGCTGCGCCCAGGCATATTCCTTCTGCGCCTCCATTCCAGGCACAACAGTCGAGAATGTTCCCACCACCTCCGGCGGCTTTACTGGACTCCCAACTACACAAACGGTGGCCACCTTCGGCGGTACCTACTATTACGAACGTCCCGGCTTCCAGCCCGGCAGGGTTCACCAGTACAACGCCAACGTCGAACGCCAGTTGCCCGGCAACGTCCTGCTTACCGCGGGTTACGCTGGTTCCACAGGCGGCCATCTACTTGTCATCGGCAACGACCTCAACATCAACAGCCCCTCAGGTTGCGGCACCATACCCGGCTACACACTCGGCTGCAACCCTGACGGCACTCCCTACTTCTATCCTTACAACCCGCCGAACTATAACGCCGTTATCCTCTTCGGCGACGTGGGCCAGACCCATTACAACTCCATGCAGATCAAAGCGGAGACAAAGACGCCCAAATATGGTCTCTACGCGCTGCTCGCCTATACCTACTCCAAGACCTATGACAACGGCTTGTCCGACGGCCTCGGCTCCGAGTTGAGCGCTCCGTATTTCCCGCTGCCCAACTGGCAAAAGCTTGACTGGTCCCTGTCCCAGATCAACCTCGACCAAAGCTTCACCGGCAGCATCATCTATGACCTGCCCTTCGGCCGCGGCAGGCAATTTGGCAGCGACATGAACCCTGCTGCCAACGCGGTTCTCGGTAACTGGCAGGTCACGCTAATCGAAAGAATCTCATCCGGTTTCCCCGTGCCACTCATCGATAGCAGCAACACATCCGGCACAACCTTCAATGCCGGCGGCAACGACAACAACTACAACCGGCCCAATCAGCTCCCCAACTGCAACCCGCACGCTGCGGATCACAGCACTTACCACTGGATCAATGCCAGCTGCTTCGCCGCGCCCGGGCTGATTGTCAACGGCATCAATATGGGTGGGGAGCTCGGCAACGCGTCGCGCGTTCCGGTCACCGGTCCTGACTTCGTCAACTCCGACTTCTCGGCGGTCAAGCAATTCAAGTTGCCCCGGGAGATGGGCTTGAACTTCCGTGCTGAATTCTTCAACATCTTCAATCACCCGCAGTACGGCGAGCCCATCAGCGACATCAATTACGGCTCTCCGGCTCCCGGCACCGTGTCGCCCAACTTCGGCGAAGTCAACTCCACCGTCAACAATCCCCGCCTCGTCCAACTAGCCCTCAAACTGTCCTTCTAACCCAAAACCCTCGGCAATCGAAGCTCGTCCAGGCAAACAGAGGGTGCCCCATCCATCGCACAGCTTCATCGTGCGATGGATGGGACCGAATCTACCGCCGACTGGCTACACAGAGAGTCGGCCTCGGTGAGTTGGCGCGCCTTGTATCAGGGCGTGACTTCAGTCATGCCGCAACCAGCCCAAAAATTGAGCTGGGCTTCAGCCCCAGCGGGTATTTACGTGGTGCCTGCGGGTGCCGAGTTATCCTGTTCGTAACTCGCAAGCAAAAAGAGAAACCGCATGAATCATGAAATTGATTCCACGGCATTGAGCTATCCAGTCCCTGGTTCAGCCGCTCCCATCGTCGTAGTCGACCACGTCACAAAAGACTTCGGCAGCAAGCGCGCTGTCAGCGACCTCGCCTTCGACGTCCCCGCCGGCCAGATCTGCGGCCTCCTCGGACCCAACGGCGCTGGCAAAACCACGCTCTTCCGCCTGCTCATGGGCATCCTTAAAGCCACAACCGGCAAGCTCCTCGTCAACGGCCTCGATGCGTTTGAAGATCGCGTTGAAGCCAAACGCCAAATTGGCTATCTTCCCGACGAACCCATCTTCTACTCCTATCTCTCCGCCCGCGAGATTCTCGAGCTAAGCGCCGCCATGCACGGCCTCGACCCCGACAGCGTCATGTCCAGGCTCGATCCGCTCATCGCCCGTATGAAGCTCTCCGATGAAATGGATAACTACGCCGAAGACTACTCGCGCGGCATGAAAAAGAAGCTCGGCCTGCTGCTCGCCATGCTCCATGAGCCAAAGCTGCTGGTGCTCGATGAACCCACCAACGGCCTCGACGTCGAGTCGACCCGCCTCTTCTACGAGCTGATTACCGAAACCGCAGCCGGCGGCACCACCGTACTTTTCTCCACCCACCTTATGGACCATGTAGCGCGCCTCTGCTCGCACGCGGTCGTCATCGGCGACGGCAAGCTCATAGCCAAAGGCTCGCTCGAGGAACTGCGCGCGCTCACCGGCCTCGACGACCTTGAAGACATCTTCGTCAAGCTGACCGCCAAAACTGAAAGCCAATGAACCGCGATCAACCGCCTCCGCCCTCATTCTGGAAGACCGTCGGCCTGCTCCTGCGCGCGGCCCGCGTTCGCTCTCATGGCAGGGGCAGGCGTCAGCAACAATTGCTCAACAACAAGACCGGAAAAAGCAGCCGCTCGGCACTGGGAATCCTTGGCCTCTTCGGCGCAGTCATCATCGGCCTGCTCATTCACGGCTCGGCCGGCTTCCTGCTCTACATCGCAATCCATGCCAGTCAGCGGTATGAAGCGGAGAGGCAGGGAAAGATCGTTGTCAGCAATGCGCTGTTCGAAAGCATGACCCAGAATGATTTCCAGCACACGATTAAACGCGAAGCGGAGCAGACCGCCGAACACTACGGCGGAAAGCCAAAAGACATCGAAGACCGACTCTGGAGCGAGATCCGCGACAACCACGGCCGCAACCTCATCAGCGAAGACGACGCCGAGCCCGGCCTGAAGCACCTCACCGGCATCACCGGCCTCACCCAGATGGTCGGCTCTCTCATGCTCCTTCTCTGGCTCGTCATGATGATCTGCCAGGGCGAAGGCATGGAGCTCGACCTCAACCGCCGCCGCCATCCCATGTGGGAGTGGCTCCTCAGCCATCCCGTCCAACCTGGCGCAGTCTTCCTCGCTGAAATGCTCATGCCCATCAGCGCCAATTCCATCTACTGGTTCGGCCCGGTCTATGTCGGCATCATCTACGGCCTCGTCTACGGCCTTGGCCTCGGAATCCTGGCCGGGATCTTCGCCGGCATCCCCGTCACCATCGGCGCGGCCTGCCTCGGCAAGGCCATTGAAATCGGCGTCATGATCCGCTTTTCCCCGCGCTCCCGCGGTGGCATTCTCGGCATCCTCAGTTGGCTCGGATACGCTCTCCTGCTCTTCTCTTTCGCCGGCTTCTACATGCTTCCCCGCCTCATCATGGCATCGGGAAAGCTTCTCTCCCTCTTGGCGTCGTTTCCCTGGCCGTGGCTGCAGCTCTTCCTCGGCAGCTTTGGCGGAGAATACAACTTCCTCGCCGGCATCACCTTTTGCTGGGCCCTCGGCATCGCCATGACCGTTACCGGAGTCGCCTTCAGCCTCTGGGGCACCGCCAAAGGCCTCAGCGGCGCTGGAACCCGTACTGAAGCCGTAAAGCGCCGCACCGACGGCAAACCTCCCATCCTCGCCCGCAATCCGCTTTACCGCAAAGAATTCCTCTGGTTCCTCCGCGACCGCAGCGCCATCGTCCAAGCCATCCTCATCCCCGTCACCGCCGCCGGCTACCAGCTCTTCAACATGCGCGGCCTCCTCGTCAAAGCCCAGGGCGAGTGGAACTACCTCTGCGGCGCCGCCATCTGCTTCGGCACATATTTCCTTTGGGTCCTCGGACCCAAATCGCTCGCATCCGAAGGCGCCGCGCTCTGGATTCCCCTCACCTGGCCCACCGGCCTCGAAGGCCTGCTTAAAGCCAAGGCCTGGCTTTGGGCCATGATCTCCACCGGCATCGTCCTGCTGGTCATGCTCTACGCGGCCATCCTGTTTCCCGCCGACATCTGGAAGATCGCTCTCGTCCTCACCGGCTGGTTCTTCTTTTCCCGCAGCATGGCAGAAAAATCCGTCACCCTCGTCACCGTCGCCTCGTCTTCCGGCGAGGCCACCAAAATCCCCATGGGCCGGCGCTTCGCCACGCAGATGGGCATGCTCACCTTCTCCATCGGCGTCATTACCGAGCAGTGGCACCTGGCCATCGTCGGCATCGTCTTCTCCTACATCACCGCCGCGGCCATGTGGCAAAACTTCCGCGCCCGCCTGCCCTATCTCTATGACCCATGGTCGGAGCAGCTCCCCCCGCCGCCCACCGCCATGCACGCCATGATCGCCATCAGCGTCATGCTTGAGGTCACCTCCATCCTCACCGCCATCATTGCGGCCTTCGGTGGCAAAGACAATCTCGGAATCGCCATGCTCTTCGGCTACGGAGTCTCCTCGGTCGTCGTCAGCTTCTTCACCATGAAATTCCTCTACGAGCGCAACGTCCCACCCAGCCGCATCTTCAACTGGCCCACCGGAGCGCTCGCCACCGAACCCCTTCCATCCGAAGAGTCCGAGGCGCACTCAGAAAGCCAACCCAGCTCCATCCTCTGGGCCAATTACGAGCAGAAACCCAAGTTCACCTTCAAGCCGCTCATCGCCGACCTCACGGTCCTCATACCCTGGATCGCCATGGGCGCGTTCACCGGCGGCCTGCTCGGCATGCTCGCGCATCAATACGTCTTGCTTCTCCACCATCTCCCCTGGGTCAGCGACATCCTCCGCCAGTCCGAAGAGAAAATGGCCAGCCAGCCCGACGTGAAGCAGGCATACGGCATCCTCGCCGTCTGCTTCGCCCCCTTTGCAGAGGAGTATCTTTTCCGCGGCCTCCTCTATCGCGCTCTCGACCGCGAATGGGGTGGATGGAAAGCGGTCCTCGGCTCCGCGGCCTTCTTTACCGTCTACCACCCCACGCTGGCCTGGGTCCCTGTCTTCACACTAGGCGTAATCAACGCCATCCTCTTCAAAAAATCCGGCAAACTCCTCCCCGCAATAGCCCTCCACATGGCCTACAACCTCGTAGTTACGCTATCGTCGTAACCGGGCAACGGAATCGGGTCTCATTCGTTCTGCGACACAGGTTCCATTTGAACGTAGATGTGTGGAGGGGCACAACTTCACAGCTTGGTGAAAAACTTCATCAGAACGTAGATGTGTGAAGGGGCACAACTTTAGTTGTGCCGATAAAACCCCAAAAAAAACTCGGGGCTTTAGCCCCCGGCGGCCTTTCGTCTATTCCGGCACCTCAACCTACCGGAACCAGTCCCGGCTCCCGCGGCGTAGTATCCGGCGCATTCGCCAGCCGGATCGCCGTCGGTGTCGCCGTCAGCTTGAACCTCTTCCGCCCAGCCTCCATCCGCATCAACAAATTCTTCTGGTCAAAGGTCAACGCGAAATTCTGCATCGGGCACCCTCCAAAGTTGGCCAGCGGAAACGCCGCATGAATCTCCACAAACGGCCGCTCAAAGGTATACCCGCCCAGCCGCACATCCCCCGCCAGCTTCGCCGCCTTGATCTCGAAACGCGTTGAAAACGATTGCGCCGCTGCAAACGCTACCGGGTCCACTGAAAACTTCAGTTGCGGAACCAATCCTGCCGGCAGGCTCAGCCCGTCCCCGCCCGAGTCCATAAGCGCCTCAACCCGCAGTTTCCCAATTTCCATCGCCGCAATCGGAACCCCATCCGGCATGCGAAACGGCAGCACCGAATTCTCCCCATCCGGCGTCAGTGCGCCCACGCCCAGCGTCATCCTGCGGTTCGGATAGTCCAGTGTCAGCAGGTAATCGCGAAACAGCGTAAACCCCAGCACCCCATCGCAGGCGCCCTCTTCGCCGTTCAACCCGTGCCTCACCGCCCGCACCCCATGAAACTGAACCCCGGCCACTTCGAGCGAATCCATCAGGACCATCGGCACGCTTTTCCCGCCCATTCCGCTCGGATCATTCAAGTGCGCCTGTCCTGCCGGCGGCATGCCCAACGCATCCGCAAGCGCAGGAGTCACCAGAGCCTGCCCGCCCGTGCCCGTGTCAATCACGAAGCGGAACGGACCTTTCCCATTCACCTTCACCATCACATAAGGCTTGTCGTGGACCACATCCATGTACGCCGAGTGCGTCTCCTGAATGGCCGCGGGTACAGAGACTTGGGCAGGCGGGAAAATCGAGACACTGGCAGGCAGGGAAGCGCCAACCACCACAAGCGCAAACGCAACACCGGTTCCGTCGAAGAGAGTCATAACCCTCCATCCGCGCGCCACCGGAAGTGAGCCCATATCCGGATCAATTCGGTTGCACGCCCCGGATATTCTGCGGGAAAGCTCCGGGCAATCGCGATAGCGGGCACCAGGGGAAGCGCCTCCGCGATTGAATCGTAATCAGTTGGACGCTGATTCCGCCCGCAGGTAAGCCGCATCACCGCACCATCATTTAAAGCCCCCATCGGGAACAAACTTGGGAAAACGAAGGAACCTGATTCCGATCAGAAACCCCTTGTGCAATAAAGAACCTCGCGCTAGTCTTTGTGCAAGAGTTCCGATTCGAATGTAATCGACTTAACCTGATATTGCCCTTGCGTTTCTCCGCTGTGGGCCTGTTCCATTCCCTCAGATTCACCCTGAACAACGAATTCGGCGACCATCCACGCCAGGCCGCAGCCGCACGCGAAAAACAGTCGGCTCGATTGCAGCAATTGTTGCCATCACACCTTCGCTTTGCCTTGGAGAAACATGCGTAAAAAGTCCCTTCCCCTCATGTCGTTCCTGCTTATCGCATTCTTCACTTTCAACTTCTGCGGCGCGGCCATCTCGCAACAACAACCCAAGCCGGCCCCGGCCTCCGCCAAAGGCGACAACTCCGAGCACCTGGTCGATTACCCCAAACTCGGCGTCGACATCGGCACCGGCTGGAACAGCCTGACCGACAAAAAGTACAGCGCGACCTGTGTCACCTTCGAGGAGAAAATAGACACCGGTCAGGATACGCGGGAAGATCTGACCTCCATCACCGATCAGTACTCGCTGATGAACGAGATGCATGTTTCGGCCGAAGCCGAAGTCAGAGCGCTCGGCGCCTCCGCCTCTTCCAAAGTGGAATACGCGACAAAAACCAAAATCAACAATGAGTTCTCAAACTTCCTGGTTCGCGCCGTGGTCGAAAACGGAGCTCACTTCATCATTCCAGAGAAGAAAACCGGCGTCATTGGCCTCACTCCCATGGCCTTGAATCTCGCAAAGACTGACCCACTTCGCTTCGACCAGGTCTGCGGAGACACCTTCGTCTCCTCACTCCACGGCGGAGCGGAACTCGACGCCGTGATCACCTTCACAACGCGATCTCAGGAGGACCACCAGAGCCTCGAGACCAGCTTCTCAGGCTCCGGCTGGGGCGTGGAGGCCAAGGCAGCCGTGGGAACCACGGTCGAAACCCTGCAAAAAAATGGCCAGATGAAAATCACCTATATGCAGAGTGGCGGCTCAGGCGCTAACCTCGCCACCGACCAGGTGGGGTTGAACAAACTCATTAGCGACCTGCCCGCCTCGGCGGCCAAAGACCCCAAATTCTTCCTGCTCGGTCTCACGCGCTACGACTCTCTGCCCGATTGGCCGGGCAACAGCGCGGGGTGGAACGAAACCGCCTATCAGGAGATTGCCTCCCAGTACTTCAAGCTCTACACGCTCTACATTCAGTCCACGGGTATCCTGGCCGACCAGAATACCTACATCCTGAACCAGGGCATTACCGTGGACCAGCTCAGAAAAGTCAACGACCAATTGCTGAACCTCACCAAAGACATCAAGGTACGCGCACAGAAGTGTTTTGACAGCAATGGAGCAAGCTGCGATCTCCCGCCAGAGGACCGCATAAGCGATTACACCTTCAGGGCAAAGATGCCGGTGGCCCATGGCATCCAGGCTGATCTCGATATACAAAAAGCTCAAGCCGACATCGCCGTGGCCAACCTGAACGTGGGTAACGTCCAGGCTCAGATCAATAAGGTTTTCCAGTGTAAGAACAATATCGACTATTGGTTCCCGCCCTGTCCCGGTCTGAAGCTTCAATTCATTAACGCGTGGAATAACAAAATGATGGCTGATACCAAGCTGACGCAGTTGCAAGCGGCTTTTCCTGCCGCGCTGAAAGCGGCCATCGCGCGCACCTGGCTTGAGAGCGTTAACGCCGCGCGCTGTACCCGCGATGTCCTCGATAGCGGCTGCATCTCGCTCGCCGACCTCGATACCTACACCGCCACCATCAACACTTCCGCCAACCCGAGCACCGCCGCAGCGCCTCAACCGCCCTCCGGACTGAGTGCCAAGTAAACACCGGCTGTCAGGCCACCGTCGTCCTACGCTGTCTTAACAAAGTTCATCGCCGCCGAATTCATGCAGTACCGCAGCCCCGTCGGCTTCGGCCCATCGTCGAAAACATGTCCCAGGTGCGCCTCGCACTCCCTGCATTTCACTTCGGTGCGGATCATCCCCAGCGTGTCATCGTCATTCTGAATCACGTTCTCCTTGGCAATCGGCTGCCAGAAACTCGGCCACCCTGTTCCCGACTCAAACTTGGTCTCCGAACTGAACAGCGCGTTGTCGCAGCAGATGCACCGGTAAATCCCGTGCTCGTGATTGTTCCATGTCGCTCCCGTAAACGGGCGCTCCGTGCCTGACAAGCGGGTCACTTCAAACGACAAAGGCGAGAGCACCTGCCTCCACTCCGCGTCGGTCTTCACAACGCGGGCCACACTCACCGTGCCGGTTGCCTTCCCGAGCGCGGAAAACTGGACGATAGTCACCGGCCCAACGGCCCCGCGCGCCTCCACAGGAGCCACAGAATGCCGGCCAAACCTCCAAAGCACAACGCCCCCAAGAGCCGATGCCGCCGCAAAAAAGAACGCCCGCCGCGTGGCCTGTCCCACTGACGAAATCGAGCGCGGTAACGCCGCCGGAACCTCCGGTTCCTCGTTCGAATCCCTATGCATCGCCATCTCCTCGAAACGCCAGAGCGCATCCGCCAATGGGACGCACCTCCCCATAGGAAGGTTACAAACAGGCCTCCCTGAACCAACAACTGCGAACCAAGAACTGCGAACCAAGAACTGTGAACTGTGAACTGTGAACTAAGAACTAAGACCTGCGAACTGCCTCTCAAGGCAGATTCGTCACATGCACGCCCGCCTGCGTTTCAGGCGTAGTCCCGTCGTTCACCTGCACCGCAACCGGTTTGCCTTGAATCAGAATCCGCTGCACAGCCTTCCCCCGCGCCGGCACCAGCAGGCGCTTCGTCACAGACTTGTCCACCGAGCGCACAGTCACCGGGACTTCTGCCGCCGCGTAGCCCATATTGCTCACACTCACAGCAACAAACCAATCCCCTGTAGGCTGCGAAGTGGGAAACACGCCCTCAATCGCAAGGTCCGGTAACCCCTTGTCCGCATCCACCCAATCGGAAAATAGCCACGACAAATCCCGTTCCGACCCGGCAGGTTCAAGCAGTTTTTCAAGCGCCCCTCGACCCTGGCCCGGGCTCCATGCTCGCAACGCGGCGGAAAGCTCGGCGTCGCTCGTCGCGCCTCGCATCATCCACAAAATATACGCAGCCTTGGTGCGGTAATAAACGGGAGAAATCGCCTGCCCAAGCGGCTGCCCGGAGCTTTCCCCCGGACTAGAAGGCTCCGCAAGCGCCAGGGCCGATCGGTCGGCTTCCAACACGCCCAGCGCCTGCGCACGACCCTGTTCTTTTTCCGTCCACAACGTGTCCATAAAGGTTGCGACACCCTCACTGAGCCACGCCGGACCTGGACCCAAAAGCTCTGCCACTTCTGAGGATTGCGATTTCATCGGTGCAATCGCCGGCTCCATCCAAGCCTCGCTCAGCGCGTGCACAAGAATCGTGCTCAGCCGCGCCGGATCGCCGTTCCGAATCGGTGCAACCAGAAGCGCCCCAGCCTCAAACGGCAAGTCGTCGGCATCCGGAAGGTCCAACACTGTCAGCGATGATCGGGGCGTTTGCCCCAGCCACGTCTTCAGAAATGGAGTCACTTCGCCCGCTACCGCATTCCACACCGATACGGCCGGTTCATCGTCAGGCAGCGTATAAAGCGTGGCATT
>Ga0302201_10001446_pt1 | contig 20296 bp, 20 predicted proteins | sample II_Bog_N3_2_FD_194586 | JGI IMG/M metagenome (GOLD analysis project Ga0302201, IMG submission 194586) | Peat permafrost microbial communities from Stordalen Mire near Abisko, Sweden - II_Bog_N3_2 | ecosystem: Environmental > Terrestrial > Soil > Wetlands > Peat | place: Sweden: Abisko... | reverse complement strand
AGCCTGTGGATCAGGCGACCATCTACTTCTCCTCTGCTCCTTGGGATGGAGCTGCCTACGACATCGAAATCCCTCTGGAACGTGTGGATGATGCCGCTCAACCCTACATTCGGATATACATTTGGGGTTACCCTGAGTTCCAGGAAGCGAAGACCATCCATTTTTCGGGTAAGGAAGATCCTGGAGGAGGGCCCTCAAGGGGCGACGGGCGCGCCCTTTTTCAAGCCACGCTCAACAAATCAATGCCGGAGCGTTTGGCAGGCTCGGTTTCGTTCAAGACCCTGAAGAATGACTCCCTGGTTTCAGGAAGTTATGAATTCGCAACGTTGGACGGGAAGAGGACGTTCAAGGGTCGCTTTCGGGCGGCGTGGGGCAACAAGCCGGAGAAGGTCATCCGGTGACCTATTGTTGCGTGCGACGCAATCGGTCGCATGCCCCTTGGCCCTGCCGGGTCTAGGTGGATAGTTCTTAGTGGGAGGCTGCAACGCACAGAATCCAGATCCCCGGAGCACAAACAGGGAGGTCCAGCAGGGTTTCGAGGCCGCAGTCAATTCGACAAGACGGCCTCAGGGAGGGGCTTCAAAAACGGTCTGTTTGGGACAGGCGGCAGCAATAGTTGAATCGTTGCCGGTGTGGTATTGCCGCGCGACCTTGCGAATCATTGTTCGGTTTGGAGGCCGGCATTGTTTAGTAAGTAAGCCCAATGAATGATGATGCCACGCTGCTCCGCCGATATGCCGAGGACCGGTCCGAGGACGCCTTTACCGAATTGGTCCGCCGTCACCTTGATCTCGTTTACAGCGCCGCCCTCCGGCGCTCAGGCGGTGATGCCCATCGCGCAGGCGATGTTGCTCAGCAAGTGTTTGCGACACTTGCCCGCAATGCTCGGAGGCTATCGCGCCATTCCGTGCTCCAAGCGTGGCTCCATACGGCGACGCGAAATGCGGCACTCAACCTGATGTTGTCTGAACAAAGGCGCAAAGCCCGGGAGTCTCAGGCCACCACTCTTGGGGCCGAAGGACCGGGAAGCGCCGTATCCACTGACTGGGAGCGCATCAAGCCGATGCTCGATGGGGCGATCGACGAATTGCCAAGCCCGGACCGCGAGGCCGTTGTGCTGCGATTCCTCGAGCACCGCGAATTCTCTGAGATTGGGCTCGCGCTCAATCTCTCCACCGACGCAGCCCGGATGCGCACCGGACGTGCCTTGGATAAGCTACGCTCTCTCCTCGAGCGTCGAGGCATTACATCAACAGCCGCGGCCCTGGGCGCAATCGTCACAAACCAGTCCCTGATTTCGGCCCCCGCCGGCCTTGCATCGTCGGTGACCTCCGCCGCGGTCACCGGCGGGGGGACAGGAATCGGGATTACGGCGGCGCTCGCCTCAATTATGACCACTAAAACAGTTGTTACTGCAGTTATCGCGGGAATTCTGGCCTATGGGGCCGGCAACTATGTCGGACGTGCAGGTCGTGCCGAAAGCGAGGCCCTGTTAGCATATGAGAATACCGCAAAAACGAGGGAGATCGCCTCACTCCACAAGTCGAACACGACTCTTCAATCGGAGCTTGATCGCGTCGATGCCGCGAACATCCAGTTGAATACAGAAGTTGCCCAGCTCACTGCCAGCAATGCCAAGCTTGCCGCGATAAAGACTGCTGCAGCGGCTCCGTCCAAAAATCTTTCGGTTGGCTTGAGCCCGAGGGAGCTGAAGCGGAACATAATGAACAATCTCCAGCAAATTGATGCAGCTCGCAGCCAGTACAAACTCGAGAAAGGAGCGGATCCCGCGTCCGTTGACGTATTGGTCGGCGACAGCAGCTACATCCGTAGACTGAGCACAGTCAGTGGGGAGGACTATTCCGGTTTGTCCATGGGCACCGGGCAGATTTTGACTGTCACTACGCCTGACGGAACCGTGGTGGCCTTCGACCCGTCAGGCGCAGCCACGACTCAGATAACTGAGCCTCCGTCTGCCATGGAGAGCGCGCAGGAGCTCATGCAGTCAGTTAGGCCCGCAATTAGTAAGGCCCTTGTTTCCTATAGGGCCAACAATCAAGGGCAAGATCCGCCTAATTCGGAAGCGCTGACGCCTTACTTCTCCAATCCCCAAGACGCGACAGCGTTTGCCCAGGCGAACGAAGCCATCGCCGCGGCCCGGAAGGCCTCGCACTGAGCGCCGGGTATATTCCGTCGTCGGCCGCGATTGGGCGAAACAGCAAGGGCTTAGGCCATTCAATTAACGATCCCTTTTGGGGACATTCTCTTCACTTACGCAACGTGAGAAACTGCGATTCTAGCTGGTCTGGTATCTTCGCGTTATGCGCCTTGAGCCATCGCACAATCTCAATCCATTCCTCGGTCCACGGCGGGTGTCGGTCGATTTCCAGTTTGCCCCCAACGATAAAAAGGAAGCCGTAAAATGATTTCCCATTGGATTTTTTTGCGGTCCAGTCTGCTCCGGCTTTCAAGAGAATCAGCGATGACTTCAATCGGTAGCCACCTTCGATGCTAGCCATCAGTGGAGAATCAGCGAGTATTTCTGTGCGCTTATTAACGTCGGCTCCGTGCGCAACCAAAATGCCCACCAAATCATCTCTATCGAGTATGATAGCGGGATAAATAATGGTTTGGCCCATTGGTATATCGGTAATAAAATTTGGATTAGCGCCATGGTCGTACAGCTGCTCAAACCAATATGTCTCCCCCGGGCAGGTCTCGATCACCAGTTCTAGTACTGATGGAGGAATATTCCGGTGTGTTATCGCAATCTCTGGATTTGCATGGTGGTCGAGCAACGCTTTGAAACCAGATTTATCGTGGGCTAGATAGTGACCGGACTCACGAAGTTGGACCACCCAGGATGAGAGTCTGAGCGGGTTGTGGGTTACGGAGTGAGGTGTGGTGGGGAGCGGGAACCAAGGCAAGCTCCGGACGGAGGGAAGGCCCGGCTTGGCGGGCCTGACCGGAGTCCGGGGCTTGGCGCAAAAGTTCGGCGCGATAGTCGGCCGGCGTGCGATAGGCGATCGAGCTATGAGGGCGGACGGTGTTGTAATCGTCGCGGAAGGTCCGCCCGACGCATTGGGCCTCGAGGACGTTGGCAAGGAGCTCTCGGTTCAAGCACTCGTCACGGAAGCGACCGTTGAAGCTCTCGTTCACTCCATTTTGCCAGGGACTGCCGGGCTCGATGAAGCGGGCGTTGATCTTCGCCTCGGCGAGCCATTCACGCAGACGGCGGGCAATAAACTCCCCGCCGTTGTCGCTGCGCACGTGACGCGGTGCTCCGTGACACGCCACGGCCGTTTGCAAGGCCGCCACGACCTCGCGGCTGCCCATCCTACGGCTGGCTACGATATCGAGGCAGTAGTGGCTGTATTCGTCCAGGAGTGTCAGGAACTTCACCGTGGTGCCGTGCTGGGTGGTGTCGAAGACCACGTCTACGCACCAGACGTCGTTGACGCCGTCCGATTTGACCTTCGCATCCGGGCGCGGAGGACATTTCGGCCGCACGGCCGGGCCGAGGATCTGCAGGCCCTCACGGCGCCGGACGCGCTGGACGGTCCGCAGAGCGCATCGCAGCCCCTTCCGGGGCAGGACAGCGTGGATCCGCCGATAGCCGTACCGTGGATGGGCATGCGACAACGCCAGGATCTCCTTCTCCAGCTGTGTTTGCCTGGGAGTGGGCTCTAGCGGCACATAGTGCCACGTCGAACGGGCCAGCCACAGGAAGCGACACGCCTTACGGCGTGAGCACCAACCGGCTTTCACCACGCTCCCGGCCGCCCGGCGTTTTTGCGCCGAGCTCACCATTTTTTTCCGTTCACCTCCTTAAGCACCTGTATATGCAGGGCCTGGTCGGCCACGAGTCGCTTCAGCCGTGCGTTCTCGTCGCGCAGCCCCCGCAGTTGCTGCAGTTCGCTTAGCTGCATCCCGCCGTACTGGCTCTTCCAACGGTGGAACGTCGCTGCGCTGATGTTCGTCTCCCGGCAGACCGTCGCCACCGCCTCGCCGCTCTCGGCTCGGCGGAGGATCGCTACGATCTGTTCCGGTGTATGTCTCTTTCCCTTGGGCATGTCTGTGTCCTTTCATGGATGCCCAGACTCTCATCGGCAACGGTCCAGTTCCCGTGCGTCAGGTCAGACTTACGTAACTTAGACTGTCCCTCTGGCGTCTTCTGGGTTAGCATCGTCCAGAGTCCAACCTCAACTAATAGAATGCCCCAATGAACGAACTACCCGCTACGTCTAAAACTCCAGTCGCCGCCGTCGCCATATTAACTTCCTTCCTTCTCGCGGCCATCTGCGTAGCGGGATATTTCGGATACACAAGCCACTCCCAAAGCGAGGAGATCGTAGCGCTTCAAGGGCAAGTAGAGGACGCTGAAAAGCAAATCGCGAATCTCCAGCCCCTGGCCCAGAAGGCCCGCCAGCTTCCAATCGCAACGAGGATCAACCGGCATGCTGCCAACGCAGGCAACAATTTAGTTATCTTCAATCGGGCACGCGACTCACTGCGGCTCAATATCGCCATCAACGCGGGCGGCCGCGTTAAGAACGTCATACCGGTGGTGGATGGTGGCCGCATGTACTTGATCCGCTCCCTTGCTCCAGGTGACTCGGTGGCCATCAGTGCCGATGGCTACGACACAACGACGGTGCCGATCGAAGTAGGGCCGTGAGCTGCGGGGCTCTGGGCCGCCGAAGCTCGCTCCCGAGCCAGAAATGAGGATCACCACCACTCAGTTTAGGGCCAGAGGCAGTCTCTAAAAATTGCTTGGCGCATCGTTTCCTATCTTTTGGGGCGTTGGACGGCAGCGCGCGGGGAAGCCCGGCCAGCCGCCTTGAGGGGACTTGCGGCGCACCGGCCTCCCGCTACGTTCCCCGGCAACACGCCGATGGCTCAATTCCTGAGGCTAGGGTGCACGCATTGCTCCTTCACCATGGAAGGCGGCATGACCCGTGCCTATGCGGTCAATCTGGCCGGCGAGCGCCAGTACTGCAGACACCCAGGGCAGGACGAGCACGCCTGCGAGATCCTCGGGATCGACTACGACCTTGTCGTGGACGCGATGGGCAGGCCCGAGCCTGGGTCCAGATATCCGCTGCCCGACGGCACGAGGCAACCGCCGGGGAGTACGTGGAGTATTTCGAGAGCCGGCGCGGCGTGGTCCAGGGGTTCCTTTGCACGGAGTGCGTCAGGTGGAGCGAATTGGACGAGGATAGGGACGTCCTTCAGTGCACACATTGCCGATCCGAGGGCATCTTCAAGTATGAGGAGCTGGACGGACGACTCTGCCCTTTTTGCAGGGAGGGCCGGATCGTCTCAACGTTCTTGGGAGTCTCGTAGTCTTAGGCAATTTCAACCGAGACGGGCAATGGATTCGTAGCCAGAAGAATTGAAGGCGGTGCGATCAAGGTGGGCAGGCCAGAAATCTCTGGTTCCCCTGCGCGCATTCGGCTATTTAAGGGACATGGACAAGCTCGCTCGGGAAAGGGCCAGGAGGGTTGATATTGTCAAGCTGCGAGGGGGTGAGCCGTCTTGGATACGTAGCATCAGAAACGGGGACATTTATCTGACAGAGGAAGACCTTGAATTGGCGAAACGCAGCACGCCAGGGCCTGCGCGCGCGCGGGCAACGGAAGAGGCCGAGACCACCATGGATGTCGACCTTTCCACCGAGTCAATGGAGCTTCTTTCCCGGGTCTTCCTTATGCATCCCGCGACCGAGATTGTTGGCTGGACTACAAATCGCGAAGGCGAACTCGAGGGCTGCCGCATCGGCGGCTGCAACGATGTGTTCTTCAGGCAGTTGCTCGGTGCGTTGCAAAACTACGACAAAAATCAGGGATCGTTGGACGTTCCGCAGAAGTCCCTGGATACGTTCCCTCTCGAATTAGGCCCGGAAGGTCGGAACATATTCTGGAAGGTGTTCCCGTACCTTCCAGAGGTGGGGACTTTTCAATATGCCAGCTCTCCCGATGGCACGATTGAGGGATTGGGCCTAACACCGCGGACCAAACCATTTTTTATGGACCTCATCGCGGCACTCAAGCGCCACGATAAGCTGGTACTGAAAAGAGCCGGTTAGCCATTGAGACGCGTTCTCTAGGTCCCCGCCAATGGTGTTAGCGAAAGAGTGTGTATTCCTCTCACGGTATTGTTTTAGAGCTCCGTCGAGGGTGAAGTGAAAACGGATTCTCGTCTATTGCCCCGCGTCAGTCGAAGCGTTTTCTCATGTGGGTGCGGTTGCAACCTGGATCACGGTGTCGAACAAGCGCAACGAGCCGGGTACCAGCGCGCGGTCAAGCTTGACCAGGTCCCACAGGCTCGGCCCGCGTTCCATTGCGACGTCGTTGAGAGCCGGGCTGTGTGTCGCCCAAAGAACGAGGCACGGCGCCTGGGTATGACGGGAGACGTACTGGATGCCGTCAAATTTCGCAGGATGATCATGCAGCCGCTGGGCGAATTCCCTCGGGAAGTTCACGTCCGGCGCGTACAGAGTGGCGAGGTCCATGCCGATTTTCTTCGCGCTGCGGCTCGCGGTGAGGTCGTAAAGGTTGACCGACAAAGGCTCCGTCGTTTTCAGATACACGCGTTCTTCCAGTTCTTTCCTGGAGAACCTGGGCTCTTGCCCACGTTTTTTCCCGGCGTCGACAAGATCGCCGTATATCTCGTAAAATGAGGTCTCTCGGTTCGGGGCCAGATAGAGGCAGGGCACCTTCCCGGAAGCGGGCGTAAGGCGGCCGGAGACTGTGGCAAAGAAAAGCTGGCCTGGTTTGTCATGCGCAGCCCACCGAAGATTCCACCACGAAACAGCTAGACGTTTTTTGACCGGGGTGAGTGCGAGGCGGTTAAATTCCGCCGTGTCCACCGGGCGACGAAGCTCCCGTGCCATGGGCGGCGCTATTCCGACGCCTCTAGAGCAAGCTGTTTGACCAGGCCTACGAGGGGCTCGCCGCCTTTGCGCAGGGCCTCGAGCGGGGACAATCCCTCAAGCCGCGAAGTCGGATTTAGGAAGAAGGTGACCGCGCCAAGAATATCGGCGTGGGGTCGGCGCGAAAGGATCGCCAGCGCTTCCTTGAGTCCCGGAAGGGTGCCTCCGAGGGGACCAAATTGCCATACAGGGAAGTGTAAGTTGGCATTGCCATCGCGGATCGCAATGAGCTGGCCGTTGCGGGCCGCTTTGCGGACGGCCTCCTCGGAATAGTCGTTGGGCCCCCCATAGAGCTTCGCTGCGTTCTTGGCGGAAACCGACCCGCCCTCCGCGTTGAGGAGCCGGAGAAATCCCACCATCGCCGAGGTTTCCTTAAGGTCGACATCGCCGTAGAGGCTAGTCATGGCCTCCAGGAATGCCTCCGAAATTGATCGGGCACTCGCACCGCGCTCCTTGGCCACCCGGATAATGGGTGTGACTGTCGCCGTGAAAATATCTGGTTCGACGATCTGTTCCATGCACTAGTTGTGCTTGTTGTTAACTCATAAGTCAAGGCAACTGTCGCAACTTTCACTCTAGAAGGAACGTTCTCATCTCGACTGGTGATCGAAGGGCGAGGCCGAAATTTCCGCCCAGGAATACGGCGCGCACACCCGGATTGGCGACCGACTACTTAAATTTACGTAGTCTTAAAACTGGCCGAAATCGGAAGGTCATATAATTCCGACGGGACTTCCATGACATTCCTAAACAGGGAGCACCCCCATTAGTTAGACACCATCGGCAGGAAATCGGCCCATGGAATCTGCGGAAAAACAAGAACGTGTGCGCGAAAAACTTCTGCGTGAGCTTGGTCCAAATATTCGTGGGGCACTTGCCGATCCACGCGTGATCGAAATCGTGCTTAACCCCGATGGAAAGCTTTGGGTGGAAAGGCTGGGGGAGGAGATGCAAGTTATTGGCGCCATGGCTTCGAGCAATGCGGAGTCGCTGATGGCAACGATCGCAACCTCGCTTTCGACAACGATTACGCGGGAGCGGCCGGTGCTCGAGGGTGAGCTGCCCACCGACGGCTCACGCTTTGAAGGAATGATTCCGCCGGTCGTGGTGCGGCCGTCGTTTGCGATCCGCAAGAAAGCGAGCCGGGTGTTCTCGTTAGCGGAGTACGTTAGGAACGGGATAATGACGGAGGCGCAGCGGCTTGGCGTTATCGAAGCGGTAAAGAGTCGCCGGAATATTCTGGTTGTCGGGGGGACGGGGACGGGAAAGACGACGCTCCTAAACGCAATAATCTTGGTGATCTCAGAGGTGAGCCCGGAGCATCGAGTGGTAATCATCGAGGATACGGTGGAGCTCCAGTGTTCGTCGAAAAATGTCGTGCAGCTTCGCACAAGCGACACGGTGACAATGCAGGGCCTTCTCAGAGTTACGATGCGGCTACGGCCAGACCGGATTCTCGTGGGCGAGGTCCGCGGAGCGGAGGCCCTTGCGCTCCTGAAGGCCTGGAACACCGGACACCCTGGGGGCGTTGCGACGGTTCATGCGAACGACGCGTCATCCGGGCTATTGAGGATTAAGCAGCTTATCGAAGAGGGGCTGCAGGGTGGGAAGGCGGATCCGGAGGTGATCGCAGAGGCTGTGGGCCTCGTAGTGGTGATTCAGAAAACCTCCGTGGCACCTGGTCGACGGGTAAGCGAAATGGTGCGCGTAGAGGGGTACGAAAACGGCGCGTACGTTCTGGTGGATGATTTTTCAGAGTCCTTAACCCCAACTCCCACAAAAAATGAACATTAATAGAATGAAAAATCGGCTTGCGGCGCTCCTCCTCCTGGGCGCGCTGGCATTTCTGGCACTTCCAGACAAAGTCTCGGCTGCGCAGGCGCAAGGCCTGCCGTGGGAGGGCCCGCTGGCAAAGCTCCAGGCGTCGCTTTCCGGTCCTGTGGCCGGGGCGATCTCGATTATCGCCATCGTCATTTGCGGGGCGGCGCTGATCTTCGGCGGCGAAATCAACGAATTCACGAAGAAAATGATTTTTGTCGTCCTCGTGGTCTCGGTGATCGCCGGGGCGGTGACGCTCTACGACACGTTCTGGGGCGCCAGTGCTGCACTCATCTAGGGAGATGGCGCTCACAAGGACACCGATTTACCAGGCGACGGTGCGCTCCCAACTCCTGCTCGGAGGGGAGCGCACTCTTGTCCTCACGCTCGCGATGCTCTCGGCACTTCTGATATTCTCGGCGCAAACCTTCAAGGCTGCCGTCCTCGGGGCGGCGCTTTGGGCAGTAGGGATGTACGTCCTTCGCTGGATGGGGAAGGCGGACCCGGAAATGTCGCGGGTGTACATTCGGCACGTCAAATACCTCACGTATTATTACGCGCGGTCCCGGCCATTTAGGGAGCAATAGCGCCATGAGTGAGCCATTGGGACGTTCTCGCGATCTCACGGGAAAGAGCGGAGCCGAAGCTTCGCTCTTTAGGACGATTAGCGCCGACGACTGGAGGCGTTCGATCGCGAGGGCGAGGGCCGAAGGAAACGACGTCTCGAACGCGATCAAGGCGCTCGTTGAGGCGAGGCAGAAGGCAAAGTTTGGGGAGGACCTGGTGAGGGCGGCGGAAGCGTTCGCCGACGATTTGGGCGGTCCTGGCGTGGTGGCGATTCCGCTGCGGGTCGCCATTAAGGAATATGCTGCGGGGAAGGGGAGCGCTGACGTATTGATGGAGCGAGCGCACGAGTACGCTTCGGCCGTGGAGCGTGTGCCTGGGAACGGCCAAGGACTCGCAATTCGGCGCTCACAAGGGAGAGGCGTTCGGTGATACCCCTCAAAAAGTTTCGCGGGAAAGAGGCCGGTTTGGCGGATCTTCTCAACTACGCGGCCGTCGTTGAAGACGCCATTGTGCTAAACAAGGACGGCAGTTTGATGGCCGGCTGGTTCTACCAGGGCGATGACGTGAGCTCATCGACCGATGACGAGTGCAACATAAGGAGCGAGCGGCTGAACCAGACGCTGGCGAAGCTCGGCAACGGCTGGATGACGCATATTGACGCGATACGGTACGAGGCGACGGCCTACCCGGCGCCTGAGAGTTCGCATTTCGCGGACCCAGTGAGCCGGCTGATCGACAACGAGCGACGGGCCCAGTTCGAGGCGGAGGGGGCGCACTTTCAGAGCATGTACGCGCTCATCGTCACCTACCTGCCGCCGCTGGCGCGCGTCGAGAAGATGGCGAGCATGATGTACGACGACGAGGAGAAGGCGAAACCGCTGAATCAGGCCTCGCGGATCCTTGGCTCGTTTAAGCAGAGTATTGCGGAATTGGAGGACGGGCTCTCCGGAGTCGTCTACCTGCAAAGGATGCGGGCGGTTCGTTACAGCGACGAATGGGGCGGGGAGCACGTAAACGAAGAGATCCTCCAGTACCTCAATTTCACAATCACGGGCGAACAGCATCCGATCAATCTGCCGCCTTGCGCGATGTACCTGGATTCGCTTCTGGGTGGCGCCGAGTTCCGAACCGGAGTGACGCCAAAGATCGGGGAGAAGCTTATCGGGGTCCTGGCGCTCGATGGGTTCCCCCCGGAGTCCACTCCGGCGATCCTCTCGGAGCTCGACAAGCTGCCGCTTCGTTACAGGTGGTCAACGAGGTATATTTTCATGGACCGGGAGGAGGCGAAGACGCACCTCGAAAGCTACCGTCGCAAGTGGCAGCAAAAGACGAGGGGGTTTCTAGATCAAATCCTGAACACCAACCGCGGCGGCATTAACCAGGACGCCGCGAAGATGGTTGCCGAAGCCGAGGTTGCCGGTTCGGAGGCAAGCGGCGGCCTTGTGGCGTTCGGGTATTTTACGGCGGTTATCGTCTTTCTGCATGAAAAGCGGGGCCCGCTCGAGGAGGCGCTGCGAGTGGCACGGCGCGTCATTCAGAACCTTGGTTTCGGATGCCGGATCGAGGGGGTAAACGCCGTGGAAGCCTGGCTCGGCAGCCTCCCCGGACATGGCGTTCCGAATATTCGCCGGCCCGTCATCACCACCCGCGTTCTTTCGGACCTGATACCGACCGCCAGCATTTGGCCTGGCCAGGAACTTTGCCCGTGCCCGTTCTATCCGCCGAATTCACCGGCGCTCCTGCACGCGGCTACGGAAGGGGCGACGCCGTTTCGCCTCAATCTGCATGTCGGCGATCTTGGCCATACGCTGATCTTTGGACCGACAGGCGCAGGCAAATCGACGCTTCTGGGGCTAATTGGAGCGCAATTTCGTAGGTACAAGGACGGCTCCATCTTCGCGTTCGACAAGGGTAACTCGCTTTTCGCGCTCACGAAGGCCTGCGGTGGCCAGCATTACGAGATAGGCAGCGACAGCGGTGCCGGCTTCATGCCGCTTGCCGATATCGACACGGACGCCGATCAAGCCTGGGCGGAGGAGTGGATCGAAGGATGCGCGGCCATCCAAATGGGCGACGGCAAGGTGACGCCCGCGCATCGCAACGCGATTCACAATGCGATGAAGCTCTTGCGGGCGGAGAATCAAAGGGAGCATCGGTCTCTGACGAACTTCATCACGAACCTGCAGGTCCAGGAGCTCCGAGACGCCCTGGCGTACTATTCAATAGACGGCTCGGCGGGGGATCTCCTGGATGCGAAGACCGAAAGCCTGAATTTGCGGGATTTTCAGACCTTCGAGATGCAGGATCTGATGGCTCGGGGTGAGAAAGTGGTGATCCCGGTGCTCCTGTACCTCTTTAGGCGCATCGAAAAGAGCCTGAAAGGCCAACCGGCGTTCATCATACTGGACGAGGCCTGGATCTTCTTGGGCCACCCGGTATTCCGGCCGAAGATTCGCGAATGGCTCAAGGTGCTGCGCAAGGCCAATTGCGCGGTGATCATGGCGACACAGAGCCTCACCGACGCGGTCCGGAGCGGGATCCTGGACGTTCTCATGGAATCCTGCCCAACGAAGATCCTCCTGCCGAACGAGGAGGCGATGAAGGGGGACGCGACGACAGAAGGGCCTCGGCGGTACTATGAGCAGATTGGGCTAAACGCCCGGCAGATTGAGATCATAGCGACGGCAACACCAAAGCGGCACTACTACTATCTTTCGACGGAAGGCAGAAGGCTCTTCGACCTGAACCTTGGGCGCACAGCGCTGGCATTCGTGGGCGCATCGAGCAAGGCCGACATCGCGACCATTCGGGAACTCGAACGGGTGCATGGCGCCGAATGGCCCCAGCGTTGGCTGGAAAAGCGCGGCGTCCGGGTAAACCCCGAGGACTTCACAACCGCCGGCGAAAAGAAGGCGGCGGCGTAGCTATGGAACGGGAATCACCAAAGATCATGGAAACGAAAACGATCAAGGGTTGGATTCGGGCACTGGCCCTCGCGGGTGTGTGTGCGGCGGGGGTCGCCGGAAGGCTGAACGCCGGGGCTGTGATCGGCGCGACGGAACCGACACAGATACTGAACAATATCCAGCTTGTGGCTCAGTACGCGAAGCAGGTGCAAATGGTCCTGCAGCAGGCGCAAATGGTGCAGAACCAACTGAGGGCGTACGCACTCGAGCTGCAAAACACACAGGTTCTAAGCGGCCTGGACTGGCAGAATGCCACAGTGTCCCTAAACGGCCTGGCGATCAACTTTCAGCAGGGTTCGGGTGTGGCGTACGCGGCGGCGCAGCAAGACGCGGCGTTTACGCAGTTCCATCAAACCTTCGCCCAGTATGCGGCGAAGACGGCTGGGATGCCGACGCCGGCGACCTATCAGCAATGGATCCAATATAACACTGATGCCGCAAATCGGGCCGCGAACGCGGCTGGGCTCACGATTGCGCAAGCAAGCAGTGAGCAGGCACGGATTGCCGCGCTTAAGGCGGCTGGCCAGACACCGCAGGGCCAGGTGCAAGCGGTCATGGCGGGAAACGCCCTCGCGGCGGAGGAGTTGGATCAGCTGAGAGCCCTCAACCGGCTAATCGCTCAGCAGATGGACACGGAAGCCCGGTATCATCGAATCGAGGAGGAAAAGAAGACGCAGGATCTTGCAGCGACGGCCAACGCGAACGCGCAGCCGGCGAACACGCCCGACCCGAAGGCAGCCAAAACCTACGGGCCGATGCCGTCGAACTGATGCGCAATCTCGGCAAACTCGCCGCGGCAGCGGCCCTTGGTCTCGTCGTATTTGCGCCACAGCTTGCGGCGCAGACGCCGCCGCCTGTGGGGCAACTGGACCAAATCGTTCAGAATTTCATTACCGGGTCGCAAGCGTGGCAGGCGAACATAGCGACCGGAGCCAACAGGCTCTTTTACCTCCTAGCGGTCATAGATATCACATGGATGGGGATCAACCTGGCCCTCAAAGGCGATGGCATCCAAGCGTTTGTTGCCGAGCTTGTTAGGCGGATCTTCTTCATCAGCTTCTATCTCGCCCTGGTTCAATACGGGCAGTCCTGGGCGACGCTAGTCGTGAATAGTTTTCAGCAAACGGGCGCGCAGGCAGTAACGGACAGCCAACTCACATCGAGCGCCATGGCAGGCATCCCGGTGACATCGGCACTAAGCCCGTCGGGAGTGATGGAGTTGGGAATCCAGTATTCGCTCGCGATCCTGGCCGCTGCTCCTTCGGGCATCACCTCGCTCTTCGTCGCGATCCAATTCTGTTTCGTGGCAACGGTGGTGTGTGTAGGGTTTGGGGCCATCGCCTGCCGGATGGTCGTCGTCCTGGCGGAGATGTATGTAATCCTGTCCGGCGGGGTGATCATGCTTGGGTTCGGCGGCTCGAGGTGGACGAAGGATTACGCAACAAACTACATGCGTTTTGCGGTAGCTGTTGGGCTAAAGCTGATGTTTGTGCAGCTGACGGTCGCACTCTCGACAAGCTTCATAAGCAGCCTGTTTTTCGGTGTCGGCTCGGTATCGATGGCCGGCGCATTTTCGCTTCTTGCCTCGGTCGGTGTCTGCGCGGTGCTCGTGTGGGTCCTGCCGGCGAGCGTTGAGGGGTTCCTGCGCGGAAATAGTGGAGCGCACGGCGGCGAAGCCTTCGCAATAGGCGCGTCCACGGCGGTTACAATGACAAGCCTGCTAATGCCCGCCATTTCGAGAATGGCGGCTGCTTCGACAGCGGCGAACGGGTCGGCGGGTGCGGCTGGGGCGACAACCCGGGCGGTCCCGCCGGTGTTATCGGTCGGCGGGCCAGGCGCCGGTAGCAGTGGCAAAGGGTTTAGCGCGGGCATGGCGAAGCCGCCGGGAGCCGTAAACCAAGGGAGCGCCTAACCATGGCATCTCAGGCAAAAGCAAGGACGGGCGAAGAAAACCCGTATTTGGCGGGCCGGCGGGAATGGAATGAACGCTACGGCGATTTCATCGCGCGGGAGAGCCGGTGGCGCATGCTTGCGATAATCTGCGCGGCAACGACGCTGTTTTCGGTCGGTGGCATCGCCTGGATCGGGAGCCGCAGCAAACTCGTCCCATACCTTGTGACAGTGGACCCGAGCGGCAACGCCCTGGTCGGGCATTTGGCGCAGCAGACGCCGGCCGATGACAACGTAGTGCGAGCGCTCATGGCCGGCTTCATCGAGGACTGGCGGACGGTATCGGTGGATGCGGGGTCGCAATCGCGCCTGATCGACCATGTCTATGCGCATTTGGCCGGCGGGGACGCGGCGCTTAATTCCATCAACACGTATTATCGGGAGCACAATCCGTATCAATTGGCGGCGAAGGATACGGTGGCCGTTGCGATCAAATCAGTCCTTCGCACCTCGGCGGAGGCCATCGAGATCGAATGGAGCGAGGAAGAGCGCGACCGGAAGGGCAACGTGAGGTTGAGGACGGCCTATAAGGCTGTGGCGACGACGGCTCTCAACCCGCCAACCAAGGAGGAAGACATCATGCGCAACCCGGTGGGCTTCTTCGTGAAGGAAATCAATTGGTCGGAGGAGATCGCGAGCCCATGAGAAACGGCGTAAAGGCAATTGCAGCTGCCGGCCTCGCGGTATTCGGAGGCTTGTATTCCGTGGCGGCGGACGGGCCTGCGGCGCCGGAGGTGACAGTGACGAGCGAGGCGCCGCCGGTCGTTTTGGAGCGCCGGCCGAAAGAGACAGAGATGGACAATCTGACGCCGAAGGAGGCAGAGGCGTTGGAACTGGCAAAGCGTTGGCTTGCGGCAAAGGACCAACCGACGCTTGGGGCGAACGGGCAGGTGCAGTTTCTTTTCGGGGCAACGCTTCCAACGGTCATTAGCGCGCCACTTCATGAGACAGACATTGCACTCCAGCCAGGCGAGGTGATCAAGCAGGGTGGGGTGCATGCGGGCGACACGGTCCGCTGGCAGCTAGGACCGGCTTTAAGCGGCCCGCCGGACAATCAGACTACGCACGTGATCGTGAAGCCGACGGCCGCCGACCTTCGGACCGATCTCATCATCGCGACCGATCGGCGGACCTACCATTTGGAGCTCCTATCCCGCAAGGACGACTGGATGCCGAGCGTGGGTTTCAGCTACCCGGAGGAGATTCAAGCTGATTGGGACGCCTACCAGAGAAACACGGCGAAGGAGAAGAAGGATAACACGCTCCCGGAAACAGGGGAGAACCTGCTGACGCTCGATTTCAAATACCAGGTGGATGGGAAGGCCCCATGGAAGCCGGTGCGCGTCTACAGCACGGGGCTGAAAACGGTCATCCAAATGCCTGCGCAGATGAAGGCGACGGAATCGCCGGCGCTCCTGGTTATCGGTGATGGCGGTAAGGAGGAGCTAGTGAACTACCGGGTCCGCGGCGATCGGTACATTGTGGACCTGGTTTTCGACAAGGCGGTGCTGATTAGCGGGGTGGGGAGGCAGCAAACCAAGGTCACAATTACACGCCTGGATAAATCGACCGGATGAAACGGAGCATGATCTACACATCATCAATTCTCCTCGCCTCGATTCTCCTTGGTGGCTGCGAGACCGCAAACACGGCCTATTACACAACGACGGAGCAGGTGGTACTTGCAGCCGAATACCGCCAGAAGATCGCGGCCGACGCAGTCGCACAGCTAAAACGAACCTTCCTGCCGGCCTCGACGACGTTCTGGCTGCCGCCCGATGTCGCCAAGAAGCCTTTCGGTCATGCGCTGGATCAGGAATTGCGAAACGCCGGGTATGCGATCGTGAGCAAGCCGCCCGGCATCGAGCTTGCGTACGTGGTGGACCGCTTCGGCGAGAATGAAGACCGGGTTCAAGTGGTGGCCGGCGACGACTACGAAATGAGCCGGCTTTATGCTGAAACTGACGACGGCGAACTGGAGGCGGAAGGCGGCTATACCGAGAGAAGCGAGCCAATGCCGGCGCCAAGACCAGTGAAAGTGAAGGCCTGGGCCCAAAGCCTGCAGGCGGAGCCAAAGACGGCGGTTGCCCCAGCGCTGGAGAAAGTGGCAGCGAAGGAAGAAGAGCCTGGGAAGACGGATCCCTCCGCGTTGGTGAAGCCGATTGCTGCGATGGTGGCGGCGGCGCCCGAGACCCCGGCCCCGCGGGTCCCCCCGACCCTGGACCCGTCAAAGTTTAGCATCATCGAACCCGACGCCGACAATGTGGTTCAGCTCAACCCGAATTTGTTCATCGCCCCGGTGCAGACGACAAACAACCCGTTCCTTCAACTCTACCAGCCGCCCTACAAGCCAAAGGACGAAAAGATCGTTGTCTCAGCGGCGATCCCTGGCCCGAACCCGACGTGCATCATCAACGGGATGATGTTTGCCGAGGGCGACAAGTTCGAAGGGGCGATTGCCGTGTACCGGGTGGACGCCGACGAAATCTACCTCCAAAGGGGCACGTTCCTCCTCAAATGCCCGGTATCAGACCGAGAGCTAACGCTGCGTCTACCGTAAATGGCCGTTTACGACACAACGTACATTACCCCTGCTGGGGACAAGCACCGGGACCGCGTGGAGGCGTCGAATCTCCATGAATTGCGCGCAGTTGTGAGGAAGCGCGGCGGCGCTCGCGTGCTACGGTGGAAGGAAAGGAGCCAGAGAGGAACCAGTGACAGGCGGATCCGCGAGGGGGATTTACTGCTGTTCCTGGACCTTACGTCGATTCAGATGAGGTCGGGAATCCCGGTCTTGGAGATCTTGGAGCAAGCCAAGGAGTGTGCTGCCTTTGAGAAGAGGACAAAGGACGTTCTGCGGGGGGTCTTTGGACAGGTGTACGAGGCCAAATCGAGCCTATCCCAGGCTTTGGAGAAATACCCCCAGGCGTTCCCGAAGGAAGTCGTGACGGCGCTCAAGGTGGGTGAGCGGGGAGGGGCGGCAAAGCTCGCCGAGAGCATGAAGAACATTGGGGAGCAACGCGCCTTCAAGAGAGCGCTTCGGGCGGAGGCTTTGGCGGGTTCCCTGTACCCGGCAGGCCTGCTGCTGGGTGTGATTGGGCTCCTCGTCCTAATTTTCACATATCTGCTGCCCAAGGTCGGCGAGCTCGTGGCTTTAGGGCAAAAGGCCCCTCCGGACGCGATGCTGCGGCTCCTGGCGATCTCGCATTTCATGCATACCGACGGGTGGCTCTTAGCTGCAGGTGCGGCGGCGGCGGTAGCGGGCGTGCTCATTGCCAGGAGAACAAAAAAGGGGAAGCGCTGCGTGGCCCGGATGCAGCTCCGGCTCCCGGTCATTGGCAGTATCGTAAGGGGTTACGCGGTGGCGGACGTGACGAAGAACTACCGCGCCATGTACCTCGGCGGCGTCCTGCCCGGTGAGAATTTAGAGGTGTGCGCGGAGGCGACGGAGAACGAAGCGGTGCAGGCCGCGCTCCTGCGCTCAAAAGACCTCCTGGAAAACAGCATCATCGGAGCCGATGGCGGCGAAAGCCCGGTTGCGGAGGCATTCCGGGTCACGGGGATATTCCCCCCGCTAGCGGTCACTATCATAGCAAACGGCGAACGGACGGCGACCCTCGGCGAAGCGCTCGAGCGCGTGTCCCAGATTTATTCCGACGAGGTGCGAAAGAGCATAAAGCGCACGATCAGCGCCTACACCATGGGGATGTCCTTATTCACAGCAGCCATAGTCGGCTACGTCGTGATCTCCGTCTGGCAGACGATTGCCGACATTTCCGCCTCGGTGTGATGACGAACAAGATGACAACCGCCGAGAGAGAGTCCCGAACAACACGAGCGTTTACCCTCGTGGAAATCCTCGTGGTTTCGGTGATCACCGCGGCACTGGTGGCGACCGTCGTCACAAGCGAGGTTGCGCGGCTAAAGAAAGGCTACCAGGACGCCGAGGACCGCACGTTGAGTGAGATTCAGCACGACATGATCGCGTCGCTGGATTCCGGCGATTTCGTGAACCGGAACATTTTCCCGTACGCAGACACGCCAGCGACGATGACGCCAACCAACTTCTACAGCTCGGTCGATACGGTTTATACGCAGACAAGCGCAGCGGATTGGTTTGCAAAGATTGCGACGATGCGCGGAACGACGTTCACAACGGCGGCGCCGACCAGGTACTCGCAGCCGCAACTGGCCGTGATTCTCTTCAACCGCTACCAACGCTCGCGGATCGTGATCCGGTGTCCGCTCAATGAGACAAATCAGCAGCGCTTTCTCGTCTGCTCGCTCCTGGAGGATCCGGCCAAGCTACAAATGCCGGCGTACGATGGAACCGACAATTGGTTTGAGGCGGTCTGGAACATGGACTGGACCAACTCGAGCAACACGGTCCCGGGCTACATCGCCTCGTTAATGTCGGCCTCGCAGGTGACGGCCTGGAACGGCTCGAACGGTGTGAGCCTCCTGCCGGCGTTCCGTGTGGTGAAAGTGACCGTTCCGAAATTCACCTTCGTCGTCTCGAACACGAGCACGATCAACAACGCCTATGTGTACTATAACAACGACCTGAATTCGTTTGTGAGTCTGGCCGGGAGCGGCCCAACGACGTCCCCTCCGATTCTGCAGGGGCGTTTGCTGCACATCTACACCGGGCAGACGCAAGGCTCGGCGATCCTTTATTACCAGAGGTGGCTTCGGAAAAACGAGGACATCACCCTCCAATGAAAGGCCGAAACACAGCGCCAAAGAAGGGCGACCAGCTTTTGACGCCGCAGCGCCATGTCCAACCGATGGCAATGGCGATGAGCTATCCAAAGATATTCCTGCTTGTGACGGTGGGACTATTGGCCCTCGGCCATAGTGCTTGGGCGGACGCCGCCAATGTCGCGGACGACCGGCATCCTTTTGCGGAGTCGGTAAAGGCTGTCGACGCCAGCCGCGTCGTAAGAACGCAGGTGACGGGCCAGGAGCTAGCCGCTCCGCAATCGGCGATGATCACGCTTGGCCTCCGCAATGTCGCCGAACTGGATGCCAAGATCCAGAAAGGCGAGATCGTCTCCGCATCGGAGATGGAGGCCCGCTACTATCCCACCCACGACACGTGGACTGCAGTCGCCAACTGGGCGCTTTCTCAAGGCCTGACGGTAGGGCCCGAGGACAGCACCCACATGAGCGTCATGGCGCGCGGCCAGGTCTCACAAGTCGCGAACGCCTTTCAAGTCCGGTTCGCCCGCGTTCGCGGCAACGACGGCAAAGAGTACACGTCTGCAGTCTCAACGCCGTCGATCCCTACGGGAATCGCAAAGGCGGCCATGGGCATCTTGCAACTGCAGCCGCATCTTCGTCCACGCCCGGCGACGGTTTACAACCCGATCGGCAAAGTCACGTACGGACCGCAGTACATACTCGACCAGTACGGCGCCATAGGCGTCGGCGACGGCACAGGGCAAATCATCGCCATCTTCGGATTCAACAGTGCGCCAAATCCGACGGATCTAACCACCTACTGGGCGAAGATCGGCTCTCCGCACACCATGGCGGACGTAACGATCATTAACCCGAGTAACTACCCCGTCTACAATGACGATACTTCGAGCGGCCTTACACCCGGATATGAAGTGACCATGGACGCAGAGATCGTGAGCGGCCTCTGCCCTGGAGCGCAGATCCGCATCTACTGCTTGAACGATTACACTTCGACGGCTCAAGCGGTCCTTTCGGATCTGAAGCAGTTCCCGAACATCCACCAGCTCTCGTTCAGTTCAGCGGAGCCCGAAGCGATCGCGCCGACCGCAGCCAGCCAATACTTCATGGCCCTCGCTGCTCAAGGCGTGACCACGTTTGCCCCTTCCGGCGATGGTGGAAGCAACCCGGACTCGGCTACTCAATACCTGTCGTATAATCCCAACTCTCCCCTCACGGCGGAATACCCCGCTTCTGATCCTTACGTGACCGCCGTCGGTGGGACTGAACAGGTCTTGAATCAGACCGACCCCAGTTCCCAAAGCTCTCCGATCAGCGGAGTAAAAGTGGAACTCGCTTGGACCGAGGGGACAAACCCTGA
>Ga0302201_10001432_pt1 | contig 20425 bp, 17 predicted proteins | sample II_Bog_N3_2_FD_194586 | JGI IMG/M metagenome (GOLD analysis project Ga0302201, IMG submission 194586) | Peat permafrost microbial communities from Stordalen Mire near Abisko, Sweden - II_Bog_N3_2 | ecosystem: Environmental > Terrestrial > Soil > Wetlands > Peat | place: Sweden: Abisko... | reverse complement strand
GCAGTGGCCGACTGCTACAACGGCCGCCTGGACCGCAGCAAGGAAGTCTGGGGCGACGACATTTTTACCACGCGCGACTACGCTGAGATTCTGGCGCGCAAGGATATCGACGCCGTGATCATCGGCACGCCCGACCACTGGCACAAGCAGGCCAGCGTGGACGCCATGAAGGCCGGCAAGGATGTGTACTGCGAGAAGCCGATGATCCATCTGTACGCAGACGGTCCGGCGATGATTGAGGCGGCAAGGGAGACCAAGCAGATTTTTGAGGTGGGCAGCCAGAGGGTGAGTTCGCTGATTTATCTCAAAGCCAAAGAGCTGCTGGCGGCCGGCGCTATTGGCCAGCTGAACATGGTGACGGCGCGGTGGGATCGCAATTCATCGATGGGAGCGTGGAACTACACGGTTCCGCCGGATGCGTCGGAGGAGACGTGCGACTGGCCTCGTTTTCTGGGCACTGCGCCGAAAATTCCCTTCAACGCGGAGCATTTTTTCCAGTGGCGCAAGTGGAAGGCCTATGGCAGCGGCGTGGCGGGAGATCTGTTTGTACACCTGTTCAGCGGCACGCACCTGATCACTGGTTCGCATGGGCCGACGCGCGGAATGGCCACTGGCGGGCTGCGCTACTGGAAAGATGGGCGGGATGCTCCGGATGTGATGCTGGGCCTGTTCGATTATCCGGAGGGGTTCAACCTGAGCCTGCGCGTGAATTTTGTGGACGGCGGCGAAGAGAGCGAAGGGCTGATCTTTACCGGCTCGGAAGGGACGATGGAGATTGGCGGAAACGCAGTAACCATAAGCGGCGTGCCGCGCGAAAAGGACCCCGGCTACACCATCGGCACTTTCACCGATGCGATGCAGAAGCGGATTATCAAAGAGCATAAGGAGAAGTATCCAGCGCAACCGGGCGGAGAGACTCTGGCGGGAAGCGAGAAGTTTGTTGCTCCCAGCGGATACCTGGATAACCTGGATCACTTCAAGAACTTCTTTGCGTCGGTTCGGTCGCGCAAGCCGGTGGTGGAAGATGCGGTGTTCGGGTACCGGGCGGCGGGGGCGGCGCTGCTCAGCAATCTAAGCATGGAGCGGGGGGCGGTTGTGCACTGGGACCCGGAGGCGATGAAGCTGGTTTGAGGGCGGAGCCTACTCAGCCGCGCATTACGCCAGCCGCGCCACGCGCAGTACGGTGATGTCGTCGTTCTGGCCATGCTGCCGTGCGATTTCGGCCACGTTGCTCGCCGTCGCGCCGTCGCGCAGCATTTGCTCCAATCGGGGAAACCCGAGAAGCTCGCGCTTCTCATTTTGCGCTTCGGCAACGCCGTCGGTCAGCAGCACCAGTCCATCGCCGACGGCCATCTCCAAATTCGTTTGCTCATAGGGCGAGTCCTCCACGAGCCCAAGCGGCAGCGATCCCGGGAACTGGACCTCAATTCCGTTCAGATAGGGCGAAAGGTGTCCGGCGTTGGCCACGGCGAGCGATCCTTTCTCTTCCAGGCGAACGGCCAGGCAAGTAGCGAAGCCCTCGTGTATATGCCCGCTGAGGCGGCGGTTCAGCTCGCCGAGAATCTCGGCCGGTTCTTCGGTGTAGCCGCTCACGGTCAGCAGCGTGCCCACGATCATGGAGACGATCATCGCGGCCCTGAGACCCTTGCCGCTGACATCGCCAATCACTACCAGGGTGCTTCCGCTTTTCAATGGGATCACCTGAAAGAAATCGCCGCCCACATCGGCGGCCGGAAGGTAGACGCTTTCAATGGCATAGCCGTCGACTTGCGGCAGATTCTGGGGCACCATCACGAGCTGAACCTCGCGCGCGGCCGCCATTTCGCCCTCCAGTGTTGCCTTTTCCATTTGAGCGCGAATGTGGCGGCGGCTTTCGCGGATTGACACATAAACGAAGCCTGTGTAGCCAAGGCCGATGGAAATGATCACGGCCACGCCATCGAACACCAGCCGGCTTTGCAGGCGCGCTGTTTGTGCCGCGTCGAATTGAGCGGGACGCGGCAAATCCGGAAACCAGTGACCCAGCAGCGCCATGAGTACAAATTGCACAGCAAATATGGGGATAACCCCCATCCACCATTTCGATTTCAGGAAAACGCCTGTTGCTGCATAGGCCACTGGGAAAAGACCCGAGAGCAGAACCGATAATGCGAAGCGCAGTCCCTGCTCGTCCCCCATGCCCATGCTGTCGCCGGTAAACCCGAGGCAAGCGAAGGTGAAGAAGACGGCAAGCAAAAAGATTAGGGATGATGATCGGGGGGTGGTTTGCAACGGGCTTGGGGTTTTCATTGCTTCCGCTCTGTCCTCTCAGATATGAAAAATAACCCTGAGAAACCCGGACTTCCCTGACTCCTGGACTTCGAGACGACTCGTGGGTTAATAGTAAATGCGATTGCGGTTTGTAAGCCGCTCACGGTCCACAAACATGCGCGCAGTAACAGCGCCGAAAAGGAAGCCTGCGATGTGGGCCAGATAAGCAACCCCGCCGCTCCGAACCTCGGTAACCGCGCCCACATTGAGTATCTGCATGAGAAACCAGAAGCCGATGAGCAGGATGGCTGGGATGTAAGTGACGCGGAAAAAGATGAGGAAGAAGAGAACAGTGCGAATCCGATCCTTGGGATAGGTGACGAGGAAAGCTCCCATGACCGCCGCAATTGCGCCGCTTGCGCCGAGTACCGGGATGGTGGAAGACGGGTCGGCGATCACCTGCGCCATCATGGCTATGAGGCCTCCCGCGAGGTAGAAAAACAGGAACCGGAATGAGCCCATCGCATCTTCAATCTCAGGCCCGAATGCCCAAAGGTAGATCATGTTGCCGACGATGTGCATCCAGCCGGCGTGCATGAACATGGAGCTAAGCAGGGTGATGGAGTGATGCCCGTGCGTGATGCGGAGAGGAATCGCGGACCAGGCGCGGACGAAGCGGCTTCCATCGCGCAGTTCAAGAAAAAAGAGGAAGACGTTCACTGCGATGATGAGGACGGTGATGGCGAACGACCGCCTGGGTCCGCGCGACGCGTCGCCAAGCGGAATGAAGCCGGCCATTACATTCCGCCCTTTCGAAACAAGAATCCGATTCTGAAAGCCACTTCGCCTTTCACCTCCATCACCTGTTCCAACTGTGCCACACTTGCCGCACAAAGGCGATGACAGAAACAAACGGGCTTGAAGACGCAACGAGTACAACCAATACCGTCGCGATCAACAGCAGAACATCGACCTGCGAGCCGAAAAAGTCTGCCAAGCTGATATGCGGCCAGGACGTTGTCAGGACATCCCACACCAGAAGGATTGTCAATGCTATCGCACTAACGCGAAACGACTTCACACCGACCAGAACGGCAGGCAATGCAAGCACAAATGAAACCGCGCTCAAAATGGGGGCGGACGCGAACACCGGAATGCTGGCCACCGTAACGAGCGCAGCTACAAGAAGGGCGGGAATCCAAAGCAGCAAATATATCAGGCAGGCACTGAGAATCGGAAAACGTCCTGGCGCCGTTGGGATCATTCTATGAGCATACAAGTTGCCATGGTGCCAAGGCGTCTACATTCCGCCCTTTCCGAGCAGGATTCCTATGCCATAAGTTACAGCGCCTTCTACAGCGCCGACGACGGTCATTTCCATGCCGGAGGACCACCAGCTGCGGACTGTGATCAGCGACTTGGCAGCGCCCACGGCGAAGTGGGCGGCCAGCGAGATTACAGCGGCGGCGATCACCGCTTCGATTCCGCTCATGAAGAAAAACGGGATGATGGGGATGGATGCGCCGATGGCTGTGGAGAGCGCGCCGGAACTGGCCGATACCATGGGGTTGGAGAGCGCTTCTTCACTGGAGCCGAGGCGCTCGCTGGTGAGGGCGCGGAGCAACTGCTCGGGGTCGCTGGCAATGTGGTTCACCATGTGCTGGGCGTCTTCCTCGGGCAGGCCCTTCACCTGGTAGTAGAGCGAGAGCAGCTCGCGGGCTTCGGGGCCGTTCATCTGGATGGCTTCGCGCTCGCGGGCCACCTCGGCCTGGTAGATTTCGCGCTCACTTTTCGCGGCCAGATATGCGCCGGAACCCATGCTGAGAGCCGAGGCGATCATGCCGGAGAGGCCGGCCAGCAGGACGTATTTGCTGTCGCCTGCGGTTGCTCCGGAAACGCCGGAGACGATGCCGAAGATTGCGCCCAGGCCGTCGTTGACACCGTAGATGGCGTCGCCGATCCACGCGCCGGGCTGCTTTCGCCCCTTGCTGCGCTTGGCGAGCATTTCCTCGAGGACGGCCTTGGCGTCGATCTTTGGCGCGCTGGCCGAGGGGGCGTAGTGGCCGCGCAACAGCGAGCCGAGTTCGCGGTAGTGGTCTTTTTCGTCTTCAATGACGTGGTCGAGGATGGCGATGGAGCCTTCGTCGCCGAGGGCCTTTAGCTGTTCTCCATACGTTGCGACGTGGCGGCTCTCCTCAATTTCAAGGCGCCGAAGAGCCATGCGTACGCCGCCGGCGCGGTTGGCGAGCGAATCGGCCTCGCCGCCGGGCTTGCCGCGGTAAATAGGCTCCGCGCCGCCGAGTTCGACGATGCGGCCATGCCACAGGGCGGCATGCTCCCACTCGGCTGAGGCCAGGTGGCGCAACACCTGGGCGCGGACGGGCTCGGTGTCCCGCTCGGCCAGGGCGAGGTAGGTGTGGTAAGCCTCCACTTCGGCCTGCCAGTTTTCGTTCAGGGCTGCCAGCACCTTTTTCAGTTTGGCGGGGCTCAGCACTTCCTTGGCCACGGGCGTCTCCTTGCTTTTATATGAGGATACGGTATTGGGTGGGGCGAGCAGCGGATTTGGGGTCTTGCCACTCGCGGAAGGCACAATGGTTGGGGCACAGATACTGTTGGTTGGCCAGAGGGCTTCGGTACGGTAATGCGTCGATTCTTTTGTCTCGCACGGTGAATTGAATCTGCGCCACTTCCCCAATGTGGGGTTTGCCGTATAGTGTTGTGTGCAGCAAAAAGCCGGGAATCTGTAACGAACTGAGCATTCCCGCGGGGGCTTCAGCCCGAACAGTGGATGCGGTGGTTCCCTTACCGGGGCAAAACATTCTTGAGGAAGCGGGGAGCAGTTTTCTATGACAGCACAAACGAAACAATCGGCGGCATTGACGTCGCCAGGGTATCTTGTACCATTCATTACGGTCACCGCCCTGTTTTTCATCTTCGGGTTCATCACCAACCTGAATATGGCGCTGGTGCCGCACCTGAAGGCCGTTTTCACTTTGCCGTATGCGTGGGCCATGTTGGCCGAGTCGGCATTCTTTCTGGCCTATTTGGTGTTCTCGTGGCCGACTTCCAAATTGATCGAGTTGATTGGCTATAAGAAGACCATGGTGGTCTCGCTGTTCATCCAGGTGGTGGGCTGCCTTCTGTTTGTGCCTGCCGCCAAGATGGTGAGCTTTCCGCTCTTCCTGACCGCGGTGTTCGTGGTGGGAGCGGGCGTTACCGCTTTGCAGACCTCGGCAAATCCGTATGTGTCGATTCTGGGTCCTGAGGGCACTTCCTCCATCCGGCTGAATCTGGCACAAGCCTTCAATTCCATCGGCGGCACCATCGCGCCCCTCGTCGCCGGCGCCTACATTCTGACCGATCTCGGCCCGAATGCGAGCCAGTCGGCCGTGGCCGAAACGGTGCGTTTGCCCTACATCCTGATTGCCGCGGCGCTGCTCCTGCTGGGACTGGCATTGGCGTTTATGCACCTGCCGCATATCGAGTCGACTCAGGAATTCAGGCCAGGGAAGGAAGGCGATCCGATTCTGAGCCGCAGCATCTGGAGCTACGGGCACACCGTGCAGGGCGCGATAGGCATCTTCTTCTATGTGGGCGTGGAAGTGGGCCTCGCGTCAATTGCGGTGGACTATTTCAAGACCCAGGGCATGAGCACGGCGGAAACCGCTTCGTTCCTTCTATCGCTCTACTGGCTTGGCGCGCTGATTGGCCGTCTGCTGGGCGCCGGGATCATGACCAAGGTGAAACCGGGAAAGCTGCTGGGCATCTTCGGGTTCACCGCGGCTGCTCTCATTGCCATCTCGATGTTCACTTCGGGCTGGATTGCTATTGGCACACTGGTCCTCTGCGGATTCTTCAACTCGGTCATGTTCCCCAACATCTTTACCCTGGGAATTGCCGGGCTGGGGCCGATGACCAGCAAGGGTTCGGGTTTGATCATGAGCGCGGTTGTGGGGGGGGCAATCATTCCGCCGCTGATCGGCAAACTGGCCGACCATGTTGGGATTCAGTACTCCTTCGTCATCCCGGTCATCTGTTATCTCTACATCGCCTACTACGGGATGTGGGGATCCAAACCTACGCGGACTGTGACGGCATAGGGTCGATGGTTTTACAGTGAAGGCCCTTCGGCGATTGCTGAAGGGCCTTCGCATGTTTGGGGTGCTTTGTGTTCTTACAGCCTTTTATGAATTGGCTCCCCAGCCCTTTATGAATATCTGTCATCTTCACCGAAGCGGAAGGACCCGCATCCCTGCAGCCCTTTACACCTGTCCGTCTTATAGCCTTTTAGAGATGTCTTTCATTTATCTGTACAGTCGATATCGTTCTTGATTTCGAGTAAATGCAATAAGTGCCGGGTCCATGCCTGCGGGTTCGCGAGCCTTTACGTCGACGGGACATCGAGCAATTCTCTCAACCGATGTAAGGCATTGCAGATTGAGGCGCGATCATCTTTCGTTGCTCGCTTCAAAGCTTCCTCAAGCGGCCCATGCGCAAGCGATGGCAAGAGGTTGCTGATAAACTCCTGCACCTCCGTGGTCGGATAAATTCGCGCGATCCGGCCGTCGGTCGGATCGGATCGCCTCTCGGTCATGCCTCGCTTGGTCAATCGATCGACAATTCCGCTCACAGTCGAGTGAGCGAGATTTGCCCGTTTCGCAAGCTCATTGAGGCTTATTCCATGGTTGCGAACCACAATCTGCAGCACGGCCTTCTGTGGGATCGTCAACTGGCCTTTCGATTCCTCGGCGTCCAGTGGCTTACGCAAAGTCTTTCGGATCGCATTCAGGTCGCGATCGATTTGCTCTGCTTGCGCACGCAGTTCGCTACTTAGCTGATTGCCTCGTTTCATTGGAGCTTTATGACCTCGCATTGTTTCAGAGTAGTCCAGGGATCAGGGCCTTCACCCGGCGCCGGTATTGCGGATACGCCTGGGGAAATGTGGCTATCATGAGACGCTCTTCCTGTGTCATCTTGAGGACCAGACCAAGAAAAACGACGATCAAACCCATGATGCATCGCCATTCGCCAATCGCCAAAGTCGTTCCAATGCAAGCGGTGATAATTCCGGTATAAATGGGATGCCTCACGAAGCGATAAGGCCCCTTCACGATCAGTTCGTGACCTCTTTTCACCTTGGCTGTCCCGCTCCAATTTGCGCCAAGGATCAGCCGCGCCCAGATTGCGAATAAACAGCCTGCCATTGTTAATGCTAATCCAGTTGCTGTGATCGAACGGTTCTCCGGCAGGAAATATCGGCCCAGCCATCCCTGACGAAAATAATCACTGCCAATGAGGAAGAAGCCAGCCAGGAAAATAACTCTCTGAACAGCAAGAGACTTTCCAGTTAGAGATTGCTTGGTTTCCTTTGTAAATGGCAGAGTGATCAGCCAAATCGCCGCCAATACTGCCCATGAATACTGAATCCATAAACCGATGTCCAATTTTGACATTGCAAGCTCCGTCGCACACGATATGTCGTGTACGACTGATAATGGCAAGTAATCTTGTGATTGTCAAGTGCAGGGTTGGGAGGGAGAGGGATGTGGACGAGTAATGTCCGACGGGCCGCACGGCCGCAGCGGCATTCCAGCGCGGAAAACTGAATTCACATGGACATTTGTCGAAGCAAGTCCTCCGCACTCTGATGCTCGGTCACAACAGAGTTCGAACTTTGGACGAGCAGCCAAGTCTTCCCTTCGCGCTTCCAGACTGCGGCAACGCGCACTGGAATTGGGGGACGGCCTCCAACGGCAAACGACACATCGAAGAAAACGGTTGCGAGTCCTTTTGTCTCTGTGATGCTTACATGGTCCATCGACCCCATGTGTGCGGTCCCTCCCCAGAGTTTCTGGTCGGAATCCATGAGTTTGAGAAGGGCATCGGCTCCATGAACCACTTCCGCAACGTCGCTCCCGTACATAGTTACATCGGAGCGATCTACCAGACTGAGCACCGTTTGCCGATCACCTTTTGCATAGGCATCGAGGAAAAGCCGGGTTCGGTCCTGGATGGGAGATGCCTGGCTCCAGGACGGGGAAGAAAACAAGAAGCAAGTGAATGCAAGGAGGAGTGAGGTCGTAGAATTACGCATAGTCTCGCTACGCAGCCATTAGCGAGAATGTTCCAATGGACCGAAAGGTCCATGCCAGGAATGAAGATTCATGGTGGTTCTCTTTTTCGAATGACACCTCCAGCAAAGTCGCGCTTGCAACGCATTATCGTGGCCGGCACGGTTGCGTTGGCCATTTTTCTTCTGCTGTTGCGGCTGCTGGTATTTGTGCATGGACATGGACGGAGGCTGCATGGGGCGACCGGTGGCCCAGACCAAGGCTCGCCGGCCGGTACGGCAATGATCCGTCAGGCCAACTACGCGCCGAAAAATGACAAGCCGACCGATTGGGCGGCGCGGCCCTGGACCGACCGGTTCCGGGATGGAACCCCGGATTTTCTGCGGTTGACCGACCCGGCGGATCAGGCGGCGTTCCGCCAGTGGTTTGTCGCGATCGCTGAATACCAGGCGCAGAGGCCAAGGGCCGAAGTTCCCGCGGAGATTACCGATTGCGCCAGCTTGCTGCGCTACGGCTATCGCGAGGCGCTGAAGCGCCACGACGATAGCTGGTTCGTGGCTACGGGCATGGAGGTTCGGGCGCTGCCGGGAGAGATTCGTGCATGGCGCTATCCGGAGACGCCGCTGGGGGCGGGGCTGTTCCGGGTGCGCCCCGGCAGCTTTCAAGCAGCCGACGTGGGCAACGGCGCCTTTGCGCAGTTTGCCGATGCCCGAACTCTGGTGGAGCGGAATGCCTGGCTCGTGAGCCGCGACGTCCGCGAAGCCGAGCCGGGCGACCTGCTTTTCTACAGGCAATTTGGACAGTCTTCGCCGTGGCACTCGATGATTGTTGCCGGGGTTGGACCAGGGGCGGCGGTGGTTTACGATACGGGCACGGATCATGGTAGAACAGGAGAGCTAAGGCGCGTGGCTCTGGCTGAACTGCTCGATCATCCTCAGCCGCAATGGAGGCCTGAGATTGGAAATCCTAACTTTCTTGGCGTTTACCGGTGGAATATTTTGCGGGGGAGTTTATGAGGCTGCGTAGGCCGCTGCATGTCGGCATCTTCTTGCTGTCCCTGTCTTGCTTCGCCATGCCTGCCGCGGCCAAGGATGCGCCGCGCTCGTTTTCGCTCTCGACTACGCGGACCTTTGCGCCGGGCGAGAGCGTGAAGGTCCAGCTTTATGCCAGGAATGTGCCGGCGCTGGAGTTTCGCGTCTACAAGGTTCGGGATGCGGAGAAGTTTTTTGCCGGGTTGAAAGACCTCCACAGCTTCGGTGTCGAGCAACAGTCGCCAACAGAGCGAGTCGACGAGCGGACATGGATTGAGCGGCTGCATGATTTCAAGGCCGATCTCTGGTGGCGTGTCCGGCACTTTTTCCGCGGCCAGTTTTCCGACCAGGCTCGCGACACCTTCCGCGAGGGTCAGGGCAAGCTGGGCAAGCGGAGCCGCGTGGTGGGCGTGGTATCGGAGTTCGCGCAGATTCCGCTGCTGAATCAGAGCCAGCTTGTGGCGCGATGGAAGCTGGAGACGCCGCCGGCGATTGTGAGCGAGACGCAGCAGTTGCCCATCGACGGCCTAGCGGCGGGAGTCTACCTGATTGAAGTCACGGACGGCACCTACAAGGCTTATACCGTGGCGATTGTAACCTCCATTGCGATTGTGGAGCGGGCGCGGAACGGGCAGACCGACCTCTACGTGGCCGACCGGAAGACGGGCGCGCCGGTGGAACCGGCGGACGTGGCGCTTTGGGCCGGCGGGCAGCAGCAGTCATCTGGTAAGACGGGCGCGGATGGGATGGCGTCGCTGACGATGACCGCCGCAGGCATGAAGACGGGCCAGGAGCCGGACAATGTGTGGATTCTGGCGCGGCACGGGGAGGACGTAGCGCTTGTAACTTCGTGGAGCTATGGATTTGCGGGCGACGCAACGACAGCACTGAAGGCTTACATCTACACCGACAGGCCGGTTTACAGGCCCGGGCATACGGTACACATCAAGGCGGTGGTCCGCGCCGAGAAGAACGACGCGCTAGATCTGCCGGAGCAGAAGACCCTGAAACTGAAGGTCAAGGATGCGGATCTGAAGACGGTCCTGAGCAAGGATTTGCCGGTGTCGGCGCACGGAACGGTGACGGCGGACCTGGACCTTGAATCGGATGCGGGGCTGGGTTACTACAGCGTAACCTTGGAAGGCTCGGACGACACTGGCAGCTTCTATGTGGAGGAGTACAAGAAGCCGGAATACCAGGTCACCGTGAAGCCCGCCGTTCAGCGCATCCTCCAGGGTACGGCTGTTCAAGCCACCATCGAGGCGCGATACTTTTTTGGCGAGCCGGTGGCCAACGCGAAGGTGAAGTACGTGGTGCATACGCGCCCGCATTCTTGGTGGGACGAGGATGATACGGACGACAACGATGCCAGCGAAGGAGAAGCCGAAACAAACGAAGATGCCGACGATACCTCCGGCCAGACCGAGGAGCAGCAACACGACGGCGTGCTGGATGCAAGCGGGCGCCTGACGGTGTCCGTGCCGGTTGTGGTGGACCCCAAGCACCTGGACCAGGACTACCGTATCGAAGCGCGTGTCACGGACGCGGCAAATCGCGAAGTTGCGGGGCACTCGACGGTGCTGGCGACGTATGGCTCGTTCCGGGTGAGCGTGGAGCCGGTGAGTTATGTATTCAAGAGCGGCGACCCGGTGCGGGTAAAGGTGACAGCACAGGACTATGACGGTAAGCCGGTTCAGACGGCGGTACACCTCGGCGTGAACCTGGAGAAGTGGGACCAGAGCGCGCATCGGCAGACGGAGACACCGGTAACCAGCCGCGATGCGACCACCGGAGCGGACGGCACGGCGCTCGTGGAACTGGCGATTACCGGCAGCGGCGATTTTCAGGTGAAGGCCAGCGCGGATACGCCGGAGCACCGGACGGTTGAGGGAAAGACCTGGGTTTGGGTGTGGAACGGCGCGGGCGAGTGGTACAACGCCAACACACAGGCGCAGATCGTCGCCGACAAGAAGAGCTACCAAGTGGGAGATACGGCGCATCTGCTGCTTGTCACTGGACTCAATGAGAGCTGGGCCGTTGTGAACACCGAGGGCGATTCGGTTCAGTCGCGGCAGTTGCTGCACGCTACGGGGGCAAGCATTGCATTCGATGTTCCGATTACCAAACTGTCGCAGCCGAACCTGATTGTCACCGCGTTGATGATCCACGATAACCGACTGATCACAGCGCACAAGAGCCTGAAAGTTCCCCCAGTCGAGCGAACCCTGACGCTGACGGCGACGCCCAGCAAGCCGCGTTATCTGCCCGGAGAACAGGGCAGCTTCGATGTGCTGGCGGTCGACTCGAAGGGCAAGCCTGTGGAGGCGGATCTGAGCTTTGGCGAGGTCGATGAGGCGCTGTATTCGGTGCGGCAGGATGAGAGCGGGGATATTGTAGGTTTCTTCTATCCCAAACGGGAATCGGGCATGGATCCGCAGACTTCCTTCGACTTTTATTTTGAAGGCGAGGCAGGACTGAAGAGCCCGCTGCTGGCGCTAAATGCGGGGATGTACCACCCGCGCCTGGCGCAGGTAAAGCCGGGGTCGGACCTGGTGGTGCCCAAGGTGCGCAAGGCGTTTCCGGATACGGCGTACTGGAACCCGGATGTGCATACCGGGCCGGACGGCCATGCGCGCGTGCAGTTCAACTTCCCGGATTCGCTGACGACGTGGCGGACAACGATCAGGGCCATGACGGACGAAGGAATGGCCGGCTCAATGGTTACGCGGGTGCTGGTGCGCAAGAATCTGATCGTGCGGTTGAGCGCGCCCAGGTTCTTCCGCGAGGGCGACGAGACGACGCTTCGGGTCATTGCCCACAACTACCTTGAGACCGCCAAGGACGTTACGTTTGCGCTGGATGTGACGGGACTGGATGTGCTGGACGGGCACACACAAAAGGTGAACATCCCGGCGAAGGGTGAAAGCTGGGTGGATTGGCGTGTGCGTGCGCGCGCCACCGGGAATGCGGTGCTCACGGCCAAAGCGCTCACCGACGAGGAGAGCGATGCGCTGGAGATGACCTTGCCTGTCGAGCCATTTGGCGTGAAGGAGCGGGCGGCTGGCTCAGGTGTGGTGTACTCGGGATCCGGACAGGACAGATGGGGTTACAAATATCCGGACAGCGCGGATGCGAAGGCGGACGCCGCATCCAGGGGGATGACAATCACCGTTGCGCCGAGCGTGGCCGGGACGGTCTTCGATGCGCTGGACTACCTCACCGGCTATCCGTGGGGATGCACGGAGCAGACAATGTCCAGCTTCCTGCCGGATTTGATTGTGGCCCAGGCGGTGGACAAGCTGCATCTGAAGCCGCCGGTCGAGCGGGCCACACTGAACGATATGGTGAGAGCTGGAGTGGAGCGGCTCTACACCTTTCAGCATCAGGACGGCGGCTGGGGATGGTGGCCGGACGATAAAAGCATGGTGTTCATGACGGCCTATGTGGTGAGCGGGCTGGGCCAGGCCAAGGCCGCCGGATACAACGTTGACGACGATCGGGTGACCAAGGGACGCGCGTGGCTGCAATCGGAGCTGCTGGTGCATCCGGAGATGATTCCAGACTTGAGGGCCTATGTAATTTACGCTCTGGCCACCACTGGCGGCGCGCCGAAAGATGCCATCGAGGTGGCGTGGGCAACCCGCGGCAGATTAAGCGATGAAGGGCTGGCGCTGGTTGGGCTGGCGCTGGATGCCCTGGGGGATAAACGGGCCCGCTTGGCGGCCACACTTGTGGAGAAGAAGGCGGACGCTACGCTGGTGGACGCGCACTGGGAAGGCCGTTATGACGGGTTGCTGGAAGACTGGGGCGATACCAGCGACGAGACCACCGCGCTTGCGCTGAAGCTGTTGATTCGCTATGGCAAGGACAGCGGCCTGCTCACCAAGACGGCGCGGTGGCTCGCCGAGCATCGGGACGGAGACTATTGGGAATCGACCAAGCAGACGGCGATGGTGATTGAGGGCCTTACCGATTACCTGGCGCTGAGCGGAGAGTTGGGCAACTCGTCGGACGTGGAGGTGCTGGTGAATGGGACCAGCGTGGGCAGGAAGCACTTTGCCCCCGGCGACGCTTTTGGTGCTCCGTGGAGAATCAAGGTTCCGGCAGCGTTGCTGGCCAGCGGACAGGGGCTGGTTACGGTTCAGAAAAGCGGCAACGGGATTACGTATTGGTCGGCGGAGAGTACGTGGTATTCGACGGACCGGCACGATTTCCAGCAGGAGCAACTGGCGCTGAATGCGGCACGAGACTACTTTGTACTGAGGAAGAATCAGCCCAAGCCGACCGATCCGATTACTTACGACCTGGTTCCGCTGAATGGACCGGTGCATGTGGGCGATGTGCTGGCGGTGAAGCTGGACGTGAATGGTTCGAACTGGAAGTATCTGCTGACCGAGGACCCCATACCGGCGGGGACCGAGTTTGTACCGGAGATCGATCTCTATACCGTGAATAACCGGCCCGGCTGGTGGGCAAACTGGGCTACGCGGCAGGAGTTCCACGACGACCGGGCAGCGTTCTTCAATACCGAGTTTCTGGGGTTGCGCGAGTATTTTTATCTGCTCAAGGCGGTGAATCCGGGCAAGTATGCCATTAGTCCGGCACAGACAGGCCCCATGTACCAGCCGAATTCCCAGGCTACAACCGACCCGGCAATCCTGGAGGTGCAGCCGTGAAGAATGAATACTGGAACGACTTGACGAGCAGGTTGCGGGTTGCTCGCGGATGGGTTGCCGGGCAGTTTGGCGGCATGATGCTGCTGATATTGGCCACGCTGGCATGGACCCGCCTGCCCGACAAGCACGTGTGGCAGGTGGCGCTGAGCCTGCTGATCCCAGTGCTGCTGGCCATTTGCGTGCTGGAGTTGCAGGCTGGGACCGTGCGGCGGCTGGCGGACGACGATGGCAAACGTGTGAAGCTGGTTTGGGGCGCGGTTACGCTGCTGGTTTGGATTGCCATTGGCGCGGCGATGTGGGCTCTGCTGGATTGGTGCGACGACCGGATATGGCTTTGGGCGAGTTACCTGAACTCAAAGGCCTCGGCCCACGGGCGGGTCACCATCTTCACTGCGGAGCACATACAGCGCTGGCTCACGCTGGCCGAGGCGGTGCTGCGCTGGGTGGTGGTGCCGGGCAAACTGATTCCGCTTGGAACTTCATCGGCGCAGTGGGGCTGGAGGTTGCCGGCCCGAAGGCTGCTGGGGGTACTGTGGAACTGGCGCTGGTGGGCCGCGGTGGTCGTGGCGGCTCTGGTGGGCGCATGGCTTCCGGCCAGGTTTTTCGTGAGCGAGCCGGCTGGAACGGTTTCAGCGCAGGTGTGGATGGTGGGTCTGAAGCTGGCCGCCGCTTACCTGCTGGCGATGGCAAGCTGGGTTTTGGCGCTCGCATGGCAGGCTACGCTGTTTGGACGGCAGCGGAAGAACCCGCCGGCGGAAGAGGTGCTGGTGCGCGAACCGGTACCGGTGGGGCCGCCCGAGCGGTCGCTCAAAGCGAGGGCAGAGATACCTCCGGCGGGGGAGCCAGGAGAATAGGTATAGAAGCAGAGCGGAGTTATACCTGGCAGGCTGCGGAAATACTCGCCTTCAGTGCAATTTTGGAACGCTTTGTAACAGGGCACGACTTCAGTCGTGCCGCAAATTGCTGAAAATAAAGGCGGGCTTTAGCCCCTGCGGTATTCATCTCGGACGTCTTTACCAAACTCGAGCATGATTCCGAGGTAGAATCAGTCCATGAGCACGCTCCCTCGCTTTGTAGTTGACATGTTGCCGCGCAGCTTGGTCGTCGACCCTCCTATGTCGGATGCCGAGTTCGAGACGTTTTGCTTACAGAATGACGGTGTTCAGGTAGAGCGCACGAGCGAAGGAGCCATACGCATGAACCCTCCAACTGGAAAGGAAACGACCTCTGCCAACAGCGAGATAAACTTCAAGCTTTTTGGCTGGTGGAGCAAGCATGAGCGCGGCGTTGTAATTGCAGATTCGAGCGGCGGGTTTTATCTGCCCGACGGCTCGGTTCTGAGTCCGGATGCGGCTTATATAATGCCGAAGACGCTGAAACAGAAGACTAACGAAAAGCGGACAATATTCTTCCCTGTTTGCCCCGATTTCGTCATCGAACTACTGTCGAAATCCGACACCTTGGCGAAGACTCAAAAGAAGATGGAGCATTGGATCGCCAATGGGGTGAAACTCGGCTGGCTGATTGATCCTTATCGGAAGCAGGTCTCCATCTATGGGCCGGGTGGCGAGGTTGGCATCTTTAGCGGCAAGATTCTGAAGGGGCACGGCCCGGTGAAAGGATTCAATCTCGATCTGGCCAGAATCTGGCGTTATTACGAGGAGTAGGAACAATCGAAGCTTTCCTACTCCCTGTCTTGCCCAAGCCGCCAGGCCTTGATGAATTTCCAGTGGATATAAACAGAGTGATTGAGATGAAGCAGCAGGCCTTCGCGGCCATCGAGAAAGCCCAGCCGGAAAAAGTAGTTATATACAAAGGTCGCAGCAGGGTTGGCTACGGCGTTCCACAGAAAAGCGTAAATGGACTTACTAACTCGGCCTTTCTTGTGGAGTAACTGGGCTATCTCGGAGCTATAGCGATTCATGTGCTCCAGATAAATATTCAAATCCGGGTATGCGTAGTGGAGCATGTCGTGCTTGAGCCTGCCTTTCGGACCCTCGAATTGAGGGGTCGAGTGGGGGCCTACGCCTTCGCTTAGCCGGGCTGAGCCGCGACGGAAGAGCCTCAGCTTGCGGTCAGGGTAGAAACCGCCGTGGCGCATCCACCGGCCGAAGATCAGGTTGAGCCGCGGAATCCAGTAGGCGCCGTACCTGGATTCGCCGTTGAGCACCTGGCGGATCTCATCCTGCAATGCGGGGGTAAGCACTTCGTCGGCGTCGAGCAGCAGAATCCAGTCGCAAGCGCACAGGTCGAGCGCCACGTTTTTCTGCTCGCCGTGGCCTCCGAAGGCGTGGTAGCTCGTTTTGGCGCCGAACGATTGGGCGATTTCGAGAGTGCGGTCTTTCGATCCCGAGTCAACGACGATGATTTCGTCGGCCCAGCGCACGCTCTCCAGGGTACGGGGCAGGTTGGCCTCCTCGTTCATGGCGATCATCGCTACCGATAGGGACTCACGCATCTTTGCAAGAATAAACCGCGTGGCCGGTCAGCGTTTACCTGGCGCCGGCCAGCGCATTTGCCGGAAGCCCATTGCGCAGCCACTGTAGCACCTGTTCCCGTCGATAGCGAACCAGCAGCCTCCATGCATACCACTCCGCCGCCCGATGCGCAGCCTGCGACTCAGCCTCGGTGGATGCGTGGCTGAGCGCGCGGTCAACTTCTTCCAGCTTGAGCGTAGGCGTTGGGCCGGTCGGAATTGTACGGTCGTCAAACGCTTCCACCAGTCCCTCGCGCAGCCACAGCGGCGACGTGGGCGCGGCATGGCTCTCAACCAAAGCATGCAGGAATTCATGCCGGAGTGTGGCGTCGAGCATCTTGCGCGCAGCAAGCGTAGCCAGCGGCTGCGTCGCAATCCAGTCACCCTCGGTGAATGCGGCAACCCAGCCCGGCGCAAGCGTTGCGTCGCGAAATGCCGGTGTCGAGCGAAAGGCGCGCACGTTGATTGGGTGAGTTGCCTGAGTTCCCGAGCGGTTCTGTGCGTCGCTGAGCGCCGCCGATAACTCCGGCAGGAAAGCCGCGTCTGCGGGGTCAAGCGTCTCAAGCACAATCCCGTTTGTGCGGAAAGATTGCCACGCTCGCCCCGTCGTTTCGTCCGCCGCCTCCGCCCCTGGAAAATACTGCGCAAGAATCGCCGTCGCATTGCGCCCCTGCGCGGACATGGCGGCCGCTCCAGCCTGGCACAATCCCACCCCATGCCCCGATCCCCGTCCGTGAAAGACAAACCGATCTCCCTGGCGCGAAACCTCGAACCATGTACTCAAAATCTGGCCCCAGCCAAGAGATCGGCCAACGGCGAGGCGAAAGTCATCCGCGGAGATGGGTATTGAATCAGCCAGGAGCGTAACGGCGCGGCCCGATTCACCACGACGGGAAACAGTAAGGACGTTCCATCCGGGGCGAGCAAGGCCGGCAGCGCCCAGGGCGGCTGTCAGGTCGGATTTTGACAAGTTGGCGGACCACTCGCGCGCCCCGTTCGCGGTGCAGTAGGGGTCGATGTGGGAACTGAGCCAGGGCATTGGCCGGGAGCCGGGCGACTTGGACGGCCACACTTCTTGCGGAGAAGCGGTGCGGCCTCCGCAGTTCTGGTGGAACCATGCCTGGGCGCGCTGCCCGCGAAACCAGAGGGTTTCTCCAGCAGTGGAGAGTGTCGCGGCGTGCGCGGCGCCGCTTCCCACGCGTTCGCCAGAATGGCCAGCCCAGCGTAGGAGTTGGCAGTGCGTTGAATCGCAAAGGTCGTAATCCGCGTGGCCGTGGGGCTGGTGGAGGGCGAACGAGCGAACCACGATGGCCAGCGCCTTCAGCGACTCCGGTGAGTCGGCTGGGCCGCTCTCGCTGGCTACCACGCGCTCGACGTAAGCTTCCACGGGAAGAGTTACGGCGAGGACGAGTTCGCCATTCCGAGCGGAAATTCGAATGGGATTGTTGACCGCGAGAGAGTCGTCATGAGCAGCCAGGGTCAGGTGCCCAGAGAACCAGACGGAGCCGCTTAGCCGGTTGGATGGAAGAACCAGTTGGTTGGCGGCGGCGCGGATCTGCATTGGGCGAGCGAGCGGGGATGCCGTGCAGGTTTCGCAGAGCCGGAAGGTTGCGGATGGATTCGGGGCGATGGTCACTTGCTTGTCGTGCCAAAGGGTCCAGAGCCCGATTCTCAGAGTCGATGGGGGGGGCGGGTTTACAGGGGCCGTCAGGGGTTCAGTCGAAGCTACCGCCGACGCTACGCCGGCGAGCATGGCGACGAGAAACAAGCGGACCGCAGCATTGGAGCAGGCGCTCATGGCTTCGTTTGCCTCAGCGGGGAGTGCGCCAGCAATTCGGCGGCCACCTGGGCGGCGTCCGCGCCGTGGCCTGCCGGGAGATAGACGGCCACAACGACCTGTGGGGAGTTGGACGGAGCCAGCCCCACAAACCAGCCGTGGGATGGGGTTCCGGGTCCAAGATTCGCAGTGCCGGTCTTGCCCGCTATTGGCACTCCGCCGCGCGACGCGGCGCCGGCGATGCCGAAGCTTGCTGAGCCAGCCAGGCCGGCCTGAACAGCCTGCGCGGCTGCTGAGCTGGGATGGGCGGCGAGCTGGAGTGCGAGCCAGCGATAGGCAGCCGCCAGTTCCAGTGGAGTTACCTGAATGCCGTCCACGCCCAAAAGGCCGAGTCGGTTCTGGTCTGGGGTTTCAGGGTCGCGGAATGCGGCGGTTGCCTCAGCGGCTGCCAGGCCCGTCTGGCTGAGCAGCCCGGTAGGCGCCAGCAGGCTGCGGAGTTCGCCGGGAGCCAGGGTTGCGCCAACGGCGGCGAAGTAGGTGTTGCAGGACCACGCGAGGGCCTGGCGGGCGTCCATGGGGTCGGCGGGCGGATGCGAGCAGTTCAGAGAGCGGCCCGCGACGGTGAGTTTGCGCGTGCAGGCAATGCGGCGCGATGGGTCCCAGCGATTTGCGTCCACCAGCCCGTAAAGAACGAGCGGCTTGAGCGTGGAGCCCGGAGCAGCCAGTGTGCGTGCGGCCTCGCGAAGCTGGCTGGCGGCCAGCAGTCGGCCGGTTGAGACATCCTGGACCACAATGCGGGCTTGAGGCGCCAGCTTCAATGCGGCGGCCAGCGCTGTGTTCCACGCAGGTGCGTGTTGCCCCAGGCAAGGGCAGGCTCCCACCAGAAGCGAAACAACAACCGCCATGAACTTGAGCGCCCGCACACCACGAGTATCCATCATTCACACGGACATTGAGGCGGGTATGCGGCCACTCGTTAATCTGGCGGCGCGCCGCCCCACGTTGTGTAGCGAACCCCGGGAGCCTTGGCGATGAGCGCGGAGAGTTGAGGATTGGGGAACCGGCGCACATAGGAAACGGCCCAGCCGATATCCGAGCCGCCATACGGGAGTGTGACGACCTGGGCTACGCCGGTTCGCTTCTCAAGGATGGTTGGATCCTCAAGGCCGGCGAGGCAGAAATTAACCAGCCGGTGGATTGCGCCGTCGTTTTCGGCGTATAGATCCAGGCCGTTCGCTTCGCCGAGTTCGGCCAGCATAATGAGCGGGGCCAGCGCGTAGAGGTGGTAGTGAAGAGCCATTTGGCCGCGATTCATTTCGGCTTTCAGGGAGCCGTCGGGCTGGATGTTGGCCAGTCCGATGCGGTAGGTGTTGAGGGCCCACCGGTTGGCGTCGTGGTCGTTGTTTGCAATGGCCTGTGCGGCGACGGCCAGGCCTGCCCAGTATAGGTGATTGTTCTCTTTCTCTGGACCACCCAGCCGCGGAATCTCCGCGTCGAAGAACTCTCGCACGCGACCGGCGAGAAGCTTGAACCACTTCTGAATAACGGCGTCCTGGGCTGTGGTTCCGAGGCCGCTGGGGCGGACCTTGAGATACGCGATGCCTACGGCGCTGAGGAGCCAGTTCTGGATGTAGACGCCGGAAAAGCTGGACATCTTGCCGTCCCACGCATCGGCTTTGGCGGCAGCCTCAAGCAGCGAGTAGACGCAAAGCGCGGCGGGGCGGCTGCCTTTCTCGAGATAGGCGTCGGCGGCGAGGGCCGCGACCTGTTTCAAATGATCGGAAGGCTCAGTAGCTTTCTCGAACGCGGCTTGCTTCTGGGGGTCGATGACGGAGGCGTGGCTGTCGGTGTAGTAGGTGCCGATCTCGAGGGTTCTGGCGAACGGCGGCGGCGAGGGGCAGTTGTAGGGGGCGTTGGTTAGCTCGATCCTGCGGTCGTCCCAGGGGGAGTGAATTTTGCCGTTTTGCGCCGTTGCTGCGGCGGCGGAGACGAGGATCGCGACGGGAAACCAGCGCATCGGGACCGGCATGAGGTTCGATCTCACAGGGACGATTCTAAAGGGAACTTGCTGGGGCTGGGAAATTTCCCCAAAATCGACATGCAAACAATGGCAAGAAACACGTATGATGGGCGGTCGGAAAGAT
>Ga0302201_10001419_pt1 | contig 20534 bp, 17 predicted proteins | sample II_Bog_N3_2_FD_194586 | JGI IMG/M metagenome (GOLD analysis project Ga0302201, IMG submission 194586) | Peat permafrost microbial communities from Stordalen Mire near Abisko, Sweden - II_Bog_N3_2 | ecosystem: Environmental > Terrestrial > Soil > Wetlands > Peat | place: Sweden: Abisko... | reverse complement strand
ACAGGCTAAACCGCCGCACCATGGAGCCGGACTTGATGGTGCGCCTACTGCGCGCTTGCATCTGCACACAAACCATCACTTACAAACAGCTTGTCGCCACGCCGGAGCTAGCGTGATATTCATCTTCCCTTCATGGTCGAGCCGTCCTGGAAGCGCCCTGAGAAGCCTCCGCTGAGCGTTGTATCCTGCTCGAAGCGCCTCATAGGCTGGTCCGCCGCTTGCGCAAGGGGAAATGTGAAAATTCGACGGAGGAAATTCATTCAAGCTCTGGGCGCCTCGGTAGCCTCGCTGTCAATTTTGGGCCATCCGCGGGCGGATGCAGCGGAACCCGAAAACGGAACCACGACCAACGGTTCGCTGTCCGAAGCCGCCTCGCCAGGCGCGGCGATGACTCTAAAAACCCGAACCGCCACGTTGTGCATTGATTCCACAGGAGCGATCAGCGACCTCACAATCAGCGGCCGCAATGTTCTCGCCTCCAGACAGCCGTCGCCGCTCCTGAGCCTGCGCGTGAACGGCGAGTTCCACGCGGCGAATCACGCCACCTGGAACGCGGCGCGGAGCGCCTTGACGCTCGACTACGACGCGATCGGCGCAAGGGCGGTCGTAGCGGTGCGCGAGAAACCAACCCACGTGACCTTTGAGTTGACAGAGTTGCGCGCAGCACAACACGTCGAACTGGCGCTGTGGGGTCCTTTCCCGCTCACCATCGGCGACCTGGTGGGCGAAGTGGTCGGCGTGGTGCGCGACTCCGAGGTTGCCGTAGGCATTCAGGCGCTCAACGTCAAAACGCTGGGCGGCTATCCCTCCCACGAGAGCGACATCGAGCCGGATGGCACGGCTGCCGACGATCCCGGCCACTATCCAGGCTTTCCTGACGAACTGAGGAAACAGCAGAGCTGGCGCGGCGATACTGCGCGCCATATGCCGTTTGGCAGCAGCCTGCAAGCCTACTGCCGCAACCGCGACCGTGTGCGCATTATTGAAAATTGGGGCAATCCAAGGTTCGTCGCCCTCCCGTTCGACGATGGAGGTGTGGTTGGCAGCAAGATCGCCTTGTTCGCCTGTCCAGCCAGTGAGGCACTATCCGTACTGGGCGAGATCGAAGTCGCGGAAGGCTTGCCGCATCCGATGATGGACGGAGTGTGGGCAAAGATGTCGCCGCATGCGACCGCTTCGTACCTCATTGCGGATTTCGCTGAGAGCACCATCGACCGGGCCATCGCCATGACCCAGCTCTCCGGGTTGAAGGTTCTCTATCACAGCTCGCCCTTCGAGACCTGGGGGCATCTCCAGCTCAAGCCCGACGCCTTTCCGAACGGCTGGGATGGCTTCCGCGCGTGCGTGGTCAAGGCCCGCAAGGCCGGCATCGGCATCGGATTCCACACCCTCTCCAACTTCATCACCCCCAACGATCCCCTGGTTACCCCCAACCCAGACCCTCGCTTGGCGCGGATCGGCGCCAGCGAACTCACCGCCGATATCGATGCGGCGCAAACGGAACTTCCTGTCGACGACCCTACGTTCTTTCAGAAGAAAACCGCGATGAGTACCGCAATGGTCGGAGAGGAACTGGTCAAGTACGACGGGGTCTCCGCCGAAGCGCCGTGGCGGCTGCTCCTTTGTGAGCGTGGCGCATGGAATACCAAGGCCGCTGCTCATCGCAAAGGCGATGCCGCGGGCAAATTGCTCGATCACGACTACAAGGTTTTTCTGACTGACGCCGCGCTCTCCCAGCAAGTCGCGCGCAAGATCGCCGAGTTCTGCAATTACACCGGCGCCATCCAGCTCTCGCTCGACGGCCTGGAGGGCAACTGGTCCACCGGCATGGGGCAATACGGCTGCTCGCTGTTTACCAAAACATGGTACGACGCACTCGCGCCGGAGTTGCGCGGACACGTGATCAACGACGCCAGCATGCCCAAGCATTTCACCTGGCACATCGCCACCCGCTACAATTGGGGCGAACCGTGGTACGCCGGCTTCCGCCAGAGTCAGACGCTCCTGCGGTTGAAGTACCAGCTTTTCTTCACCCGCAATCTGATTCCCCGCATGCTCGGCTGGTTCTCCTTGCGCCCGGAAACGACTGTAGCGGATGTCGAGTGGTTATGCGCGCGGGCGGCGGGATTCGATGCCGGGTTTGCGCTGGCAACCAGCTTCGACAGCAAAGCCACTCAGAACAGCAGCGCCATGGCCGGCTTGGACCAGAAGACCGCGGAAATTCTCGAAACGATCCATCAATGGGAGACGGCCCGGCAAAGCGGAGCCTTCCCGGAAAGCGTAAAACCGGAATTGCAGGATGTGAACCGCGAGTTTCGCCTGGCAGCCTCTGGCGCGGGCACGTGGAATCTGCAACCGGTCAAACCAGCGGGGCCGGTAATTCGAATTCAGACACAGCGGTAAGTTGGCCACTGGCGCAGCCGCTTCGTATCGAGGTCAGACCTCATGCCCCAACGAGGTCAAGGAAGAGGAGTCAGGGTGGTGTCATGCTGATCCATGAAGATCGATTATTCCCCGCCGAGCCGAGTACACGGAAGATCGCCAAAGCACTTTACGCGCACGTAAAGTCGTTGCCCATCGTCAGCCCGCACGGGCACACGCAAGCTGCCTGGTTTGCGAAAAACGAACCTTTTCCAGACCCCGCAAAACTCTTTGTGCAACCCGATCACTACGTCTTCCGGATGCTCTACAGCCAGGGAATCTCGCTTGAAGATCTGGAGATCGGGCAGGAAGAGCTGAAAGATGCCCGCAAGGTCTGGCGCATCTTCGCAAGCCATTACTATCTGTTCCGCGGAACACCGACCCGCATATGGCTGGACTTCGCCTTTCAGGACCTGTTTGGAATGGAGGAGCGGCTATCGGAAAAGACGGCAGACCTCTATTTCGACATCATCTCTGAAAAGCTGCGAACGCCGGAGTTTCTGCCCCGAGCCCTCTACGAGCGATTCAATCTGGAAGTGTTGGCAACCACCGATTCTCCGCTCGATTCCCTGGACGATATCAAGGCCATCCGCAACTCTGGCTGGAAGGCCCGGATTTTGCCTACATTCAGGCCGGACGCGGTGGTCGATCCGGAGTTTCATGGATTTGCCGCAAACATCGTGAGCCTGGGCGAACAGACCGGCGAAGACACTGCGGTGTGGCCCGGCTATCTGAACGCGCTGCGCATCGCGCGAGCACGCTTCCGCACCCTCGGCTGCACGGCAACCGACCACGGACATCCCACCGCACAAACCGCCGACCTGCCCACCGCCGAGGCGGCGGAACTGTTCCGCTGGGTACTGGCTGGCTCTGCCGATGCCTCGCAACAGGAACTGTTCCGGGCCCAGATGCTGACTGAAATGGCGCGGATGAGCCTGGAGGACGGCCTTGTCATGCAGATTCACCCAGGCAGCGTGCGAAACCACAACCGCAAGGTTCATGAGCGTTATGGCCGCGACGTGGGCGCCGATATTCCCCGACCGACAAATTACGTGGACGCGCTGCGGCCCTTGCTTGACCGATTCGGCAATGAGTGTGACTTGACGATCATTCTATTCACCCTGGACGAGTCCACTTACAGCCGGGAACTGGCGCCGCTCGCCGGGCACTACCCGTGCTTGCGACTGGGGCCGTCCTGGTGGTTCCATGACAGTCCCGAGGGAATGCGGCGCTTCCGCGAGCAGACAACAGAGACAACGGGCTTCTACAATACCGTTGGCTTCAACGACGACACGCGCGCCTTCCTTTCCATTCCGGCACGGCACGATGTGGCACGTCGCGTGGATTGCGGCTTCCTGGCCCGGCTTGTCGCCGAACACCGTCTTGAAGAAGATGAAGCATTTGAAGTGGCGCATGATCTGGCCTACGGGTTGGTGAAAAAGGCCTACCGGCTGTAAGTGGCTAACAATGGCGGAGATGCTGGAATCCATCGCCGTCAGAGGTTCTCCGCTGCCTCTTTTCTTTGTGTCCCACATCGCCCCTGGAATGAAGAATATGGAGTTAGCTGCATGAGTCTCTACTGCGCCACTGGAAGCACCGAAACCGATCTATCGCCGCAGCAATTGGAAGAGCTGCTTGCACAGAGTCTGTCCAAACTCGGCATGCGCAACAACGTGCTGGCCATACCCCCTGATCAGAGCCGCGAGCACTCCCGCGCCGGCGCCCTTACTGGCTATGCCTGGAAGTATTATGGCGACCGGCTCAAAGCGGTTCTTCCCGCTCTGGGCACGCACACGGCCATGCGGCCAGACCAGATCTCCCACATGTTCGGCGATGTGCCGCAGAGTCTCTTCCGCGTTCACAACTGGCGAACCGATGTAGAGACGGTTGGCGAGGTTCCTTCGGAGTTCATTCACGAGCAATCCGAAGGCAAGCTCAACTATGCCTGGCCGGCGCAGGTCAACCGGCTGCTCACCCAGGGCGGCTTCGACCTGATCCTTTCCATCGGCCAGGTCGTGCCCCATGAAGTCATCGGCATGGCCAACTACAACAAGAACATCCTGGTGGGCACGGGAGGTCACGAGGGAATCAGCCGCAGCCACTACCTGGGCGCGGTTTACGGCATGGAGCGGATCATGGGGCGCGCCATCAATCCCGTCCGCAATGTCCTCAATTACGCCTCGGATCATTTCCTCAATCACTTGCCGATTGTCTACGTGCTCACCGTAGTGGGCAGCAAGGCAGACGGCGAGCTGGCCGTGCGCGGCCTGTTTATCGGCGACGATGTCGAGTGCTTCCTTCGCGCCTCCGAGCTTTCCCTGAAGGTGAACTTCCAGATGCTCGACCAGCCGATTCGCAAGGCCGTCGTCTATCTCGACCCAGAAGAGTTCCACAGCACGTGGATCGGCAACAAGGCCATCTATCGCACCCGCATGGCATTGGCCGACAACGCCGAGCTGATCATCCTCGCCCCCGGCGTAAAGGAATTCGGCGAAGACAAGACCATCGACGGGCTGATTCGCAAGTACGGTTACCACGGGACCCCGGCCACGCTAAAAGCTGTCGAAGACCATGCGGATTTGGCCCACGATCTGAGCGCCGCGGCGCATCTTATCCATGGCTCTTCCGAGGGGCGCTTCAGGATTACCTGGTGCCCCGGCCAACTCCGCAAGCAAGAAGTGGAAGGCGTCGGCTTCAACTATGGCGACCTGCAGGCAATGCTTGCACGCTACGACCCGCCCAAGCTCACTCCCGGCGTCAACCATGTCGATGGAGAAGAAATCTTCTTCATCTCCAATCCAGGATTGGGACTGTGGGCCCACCGCAGCCGTTTCTAAACAGGAGAGAATTTGCAAAAGCAGAGCTTGAAGCTCGCGAAGTATTCCATTGGAACTGGAGACCGGTTTGCGCACCAGGCCAAAGCGCAGTTACAGGCCTGCGCCCAGGCTCTCGCCAACGGCATTGAGATCGTTCCCGTGTGGAACAAGTCGAACCGCGAACACACGATCATCGGTTCCGAACCTTCCTCGACACGGCAAGCTGCCGACGCCGCCGTCCAGGCGCTTGGTTGGAAGCTGCCGTATTTCTGCGACGCCGATCACATCACATTGAAGACCGTTGACCGATTCCTCGACTCGTGCGACTTCTACACCATCGATGTTGCCGACTTCATCGGGCTGGACTCCGAGGCAGCCGCCATCGATGGCTTTGTGATGCAGCACCCGGAGTTGCTGGAGCCAATCCATCTCGCCGGGGCCGGAGCGCCCCTCAAGATTTCGCGGAAGAACCTGCGGAAGGCTGCCCACAAGTACTTGGCCGCGGTGAAGAAAGCCGGCGAAGTCTATCGCAAAGTCGAAAGCGTCAAGGGCAAAGGCAACTTCATCTCTGAGATCTCGATGGATGAAACCGAAACCGCGCAAAGTCCCGCGGAACTGCTCATTATCCTCGCCGCGATTGCCGACGAAGGCATTCCCGTCCAAACCATCGCTCCCAAGTTCAGCGGCCGCTTCAACAAGGGAGTGGACTATGTGGGCGACCTCGAGCAATTCGAACGTGAGTTTGCGCTGGATATTGCCGCCATCGCCTACGCCGTCCAGCACTTCGGCCTGCCTGAGAACCTCAAGCTGAGCATCCACTCCGGCAGCGACAAATTTTCCATATATCCCGTGATTCACTCGACGATTACTCGGTTCAACGCCGGCGTTCATTTGAAGACCGCCGGAACCAGTTGGCTCGAAGAATTGATCGGCCTGGCCGAAGCCGGCGGCGATGGGTTGGCGCTCGCCCAAGATATCTACGCCGAGGCTTTTCTGCACCGCGAAGAGCTCTGCGTGCCCTACGCCACGGTCATCGATATTGATCCGGCCAGGTTGCCCTCCCCCAGCGAAGTGAGCACATGGCCTTCTGAGCAGTTCACTTCTGCCTTGCGCCATGTCGAGGGAGCGGATGCCTACAACAGCAGCCTGCGCCAATTGCTGCATGTCGGATTCAAGGTCGCGGCCAGCATGGGAAGTCGCTATCTCGGTCTGCTCGAATCCAATCAAGACGTGATCGCGAAGAACGTGACGGAGAACCTATACGTCCGGCACATCGAGCCTGTCTTTTTAGGACGCAACGAATAATTCCGGTTTCACGCGCGGTTATGAAAAGCGGCTTCACGCGCAATAGCAAGGGAGAATCACTTGAACCTGCAAATCTTGAGTCTTGAAGGAAAAGTGGCAGTTGTAACCGGCGGAACCTCGGGAATCGGTCGCGCACTGAGCCTGGGGTTGGCCGAGGCCGGCGCCGATGTCATCGCCACCGCGCGTCGCCAACAGCAGGTGGATGAAACCGCTCATGAAATCGAGGCGCGGGGACGCGAAACCTTGCGCCTGTCCTCGGACGTCTGCGACCGCGCCTCGCTCGACAAGCTGCTCGCCGCCACCCTCGAAAAATTCGGCAAAGTCGACATCCTCATCAACTGCGCCGGCAAAATCAAGCGCACCCCTACGCTCTCTGTTTCTGAAGAAGAGTGGGACGATATTCTCAATACCAACCTGACTGGAACTCTGCGCGCCTGCCAGGTTTTCGGCAAGGCCATGCTCGACCGGGGCTACGGCCGCATCGTCAATATCTCCTCACTCAACGCCTTTGTTGCCCTCACCGAAGTGGCCGCCTACGCCGCCAGCAAGGCCGCGGTTGCCTCGCTGACCCGATCGCTCGCTGTGGAATGGTCGAAGAAAGGCGTTACGGTCAACGCCATTGCTCCAGGCGTCTTCCGCACCGCCCTCAATGCGGAACTGCTCGATAACTCGCCGCGCGGCAAGGAATTGCTCCTACGCACGCCCATGGGCCGCTTCGGCAACACCCAGGAACTGGTCGGCGCCGCCATCTTTCTCGCGTCCGATGCCTCCTCTTTCGTCACCGGTCAGTCGCTGGTTGTCGACGGTGGATTCCTGGCCAGCGGCGTCAACCAGTAAACTCCCCGTGGCCGAATCCGCCGCGAGCAGCCGGACGGACTGGCAGTCATTGGAAAATCGCGATAGATGTTGAAGCGCAAACACACACGGGCGCCACAGTTTCCACAGAAATCATCCAAGGAGATGCAGAAGGCCCTATGTCAAATTCATCGTGCGATATTGGCCTGATCGGCCTCGCCGTCATGGGACAGAATCTGGTTCTCAACATGAACGACCATGGCTTCAAGGTTGCTGTCTTCAACCGCACCGTTTCCAAGGTAGACGCCTTTCTGGCCAATGAAGCGAAGGGAACAGAGGTTGTCGGCACGCACTCCATCGAGGAGCTGACAAGCCTCCTGAAGAGGCCGCGCCGCGTCATGCTGATGGTCAAGGCGGGCGATACCGTTGACAAGATGATTGACCTGTTGCTGCCGCATCTTGAAGCGGGCGACATCGTCATTGACGGCGGCAATTCGCTTTTTACCGACTCCAACCGCCGCACCCTGGATCTGTCTGCCAAAGGCATCCTGTTCATCGGCACCGGCGTTTCAGGCGGAGAAGAGGGCGCGCATCGCGGACCCTCCATCATGCCCGGAGGCAATCCAGCTGCCTGGCCGTACGTGAAGCACATATTCCAGAGCATTGCCGCCAAGGTGGAGGATGGAACCCCCTGCTGCGACTGGGTGGGAGAAAACGGCGCGGGCCACTACGTAAAGATGGTGCACAATGGCATCGAATACGGCGATATGCAGTTGATCTGCGAAGCCTATGACCTGCTGCAGCGCGGACTCGGCTTGACCGCCTATCAACTGCACACCGTCTTTGCCGAGTGGAACAAGGGCGAACTCGACAGCTATCTGATCGAGATCTCCAGCCACATCTTTGCCCACAAGGACGATGACGGGAAGCCCCTTGTCGACAAGATTCTCGACGCGGCAGGCCAGAAGGGCACGGGCAAGTGGACAGCCATCAGCGCGCTTGATCTGGGTCAGCCGGTGACTCTGATCGGCGAGTCGGTCTTCGCACGCTGCTTGTCGGCGCTGAAAGAGAAGCGCGTTGCCGCTTCCAAGATTCTCCAAGGGCCAGCCACGAAGCCCGCAGTTGGCAACCGCACCGCATTCATTGAGGCCGTGCGCTGCGCCCTCTACTGTTCCAAGATGATTTCCTACGCGCAGGGCTACATGCTGCTGAGGGCCGCGGCCAAAGAAAATGGCTGGAATCTTAACTTTGGCGGCATCGCGCTGATGTGGCGCGGCGGATGCATCATCCGCAGCCAATTCCTGGGCAAGATCAAAGAGGCCTACGACAAGAACCCAGCGCTCGAAAATCTGTTGCTGGACAGCTTCTTTTCTGGGGCGATCAACCAGTACCAGACGTCGTGGCGCAAGGCGCTGGTTCATGCCATCGAACTGGGCGTGCCCACTCCGGCGTTCTCCACCGCCCTGGCCTTTTTCGACGGTTTCAGAACCGGGAGGCTGCCGGCAAATCTATTGCAGGCGCAACGCGACTATTTCGGCGCACACACTTACGAGCGCATTGACCGGCCGCGCGGTCAGTTCTTCCACACCAATTGGACTGGCCATGGAGGCAGCGTTTCTTCCACAACCTATAACGCGTAACAGATATCTTGTGCCAGGATACGATCTCACTCCCACTGCTGCACCCGCAGGGTTGCTGTCATGTGGGTCGATAAGAGGAAATGGCCTTTCCTTCGAGGAAAGGCCACTCCGAAGGGCTCACGCGAAGGGGCGTTAACCCTGACACGCGGTGCGAAGAGAAGTTCGCGAACAAGTTTGCAAGAGTTGAATGCACGATTCTGATCTGGATAGGTATCAGCGGCATCGGCAAAACCACCATCGGCAAGCTGCTTTCCCAGAGCACCGGATGGACATTCGAAGACACCGACAATTGTCACTTCCAAGTTAAGGCTTCTTTTCGGTTTGGGCTGCTTGAAAAGCGGCCCGGATGCTAAGACGGATGGCGATTGTCGGGAGCCAGATCACCTCCAACGCTATCAAACACAAGGCGATCAGTTTCTCTGCACATGCAACCAGAAGAGACGCGGCCGCGGGAACCAGCCATAGGCACGAATCAAAGCGTGCAGGAAGATGACAGCATTAACCCCGCTTCTGATTTCGCGCTTAAGTTGCCACCTGCATTGACGGCTTCGACAATCGCATTTGTTCTCTTCAGCGAAAACGAAAAGATGCTGCCGTGACCAAGCTCGCTCACTACACGCAGCTCTGCACCGTGGCGTTCCGCAATCCACTTCCCCAAGGCAAGCCCCAGGCCGGATCCTGTCGCAAGAGTTTTGCGCGGTTGCGCTGCGCGGAAGAATCGATCGAAAATCCGCAGCCGGTGCTCAGGGGCAATGCCAATGCCGGTGTCTTGCACGGAGAAAACGATGCGCTCCCCATCGCTCGTGGCGCTCAACTTTACCGCTCCTCCAGGAGGCGTGTATTTGCTCGCATTCTCAAGCAAGATCGAAAGCAAACGTGGAATGCCTTGCGCTTCTCCCCATACCATTTGATCGTCCCCAGGCATCTCTACGCAAAAGTCAAGTAGCGCCTGATCCATGGCACTCTTCCATGTCCCGGCAATCTGACTGACGAGAAGATTGACCCGCAAGGGAGCAATAATCATGGTCTCCGCGCCGCCATCGGCTCGCGCCAGGGAAAGAAGATTTTCCACCAGGCTGGTCATGCGCACGGTCTCTTCATGCAGGCGTCCGAGGATGGCACGATACTCCTCACTCTCGCGAGGACGAAAGAGCGCAACCTCGATCTCGGTACGCAGCAGCGAGATAGGCGTGCGCAATTCATGCGAGGCATTGCCGGTGAATGTACGCACGCTGGCGAAGGCTTTGTCAATTCGTTCCAGCATCTGGTTCAATGTCCGTGAAAGATCGGAGATCTCGTCCTTGGCGGTCGGCTCGGGCAGACGAAGATTCAAATTGCGATCGTTGATGCGGCGCGCCTCCGCTGCCAGCGCCGCCATTGGCCTGAGAGCTTTGCGGCTCATAAGGTGGCCGCCCATAGCGCCCAGCACAATGACGATCGGCGTCAACAGGAGTAGTTTGGTGCGAAAGTTTGCCAGCAGCACCATGGATTTGTTCAATGAAATGCCCGCCTGCACTGAGTAACGCCTGCCTCGCACAACGATCGGATACGCAAGCGTCCGCACCTGGTGAATTCCCAGCCGAAACTCCAACATTTGTCCTGCATTGGGCAGTTGGCCTGGAGCAGGTAAGTCGGGATGCTGCGCAACCATGCGCTTGGAACGAAATATCCAATTGCCTTGCTCGTCTCGCACCTGCAGATATTTTCCGTCATCCTTGAAGTCATAAATGGACGCAAAGTCGCTGCGCAATTGATCCAGGCTTTGCGCCGGATCTTAGTGAACTAGGATATCGCGCACGTCGTCGGCCCGTTCCTGCAGTTCGTGGTATTCCGTCTCCTCGAAGCTGCGCTGCAGCATCCATAAGCTGGATATGCAAAGCAGCGCCGCGGCCGAAGCAAAGGTGGCAAAATACCAGAGCGTGAGTCGAACTCGAATAGGCAGCGAAATCATCAAGCGCTCCTCACAGCAGGGGTAGCGGTGCGCTTGAAGATATATCCCGAGCCACGCACTGTTCCGATCAATTTATCGCCAAATGGCGCGTCGATCTTGGCGCGCAGCGAATTCACCAGAACATCCAAAGCGCTTGTACCGACTGCATAGTTCTCGCTCCAGACGAACTTCATCAACGTCGGCCGCGGTACACACTGACCGGACTGACGCATCAGGCAGGTTAGCAGCAGAAACTCTTGCCGTGTGAGGTCCATGCTCTTGCTGTTGCGCGTCACCGAATGACGTTCAGAATCGAGAACCACGCCGGCGGCTTGCATCGTTCCACCGGCTTTTTCACGATGGGACGGGGTGATGGATTGCACCCGCGCCACCAGTTCTGGAAAGGAAAAGGGCTTCGTCAGATAATCGTCCGCACCCTGATCTAGGCCGTGGATAACGTCGTCTTCCCCGTCGCGAGCGGTCAGCATTAGGACCGGCGTATGGCAGTCGCATGCGCGCAGCGCCTTCATCAACTCATATCCGTTCAGCTGCGGCAACCCAATATCCAACACGATTGCTTCGAATTCGTAGGTTGTGGCGATCGCCAATCCGGTCTCTCCGTCGGCGGCCGTCATGACCGTATAACCGCGCTCGTAGAGCCCATGCGCAGCAGATCCAACATGCGCGGCTCGTCTTCGATGATCAATAGCCGCATAAGACCCGTATCCTTCAGCGTAAGCTCAATCCTGCGTGGCGGGCACGATTACTGCGCTGAATTCATCGCACATTCACAAACGGGACGCTCTCCCAACCTTAGGACAAATTCATTGCATTGTTAGCACTCTGTTAACGAGAGACCGTATGGTCCAGGCATAGCCAATTGGAGACGATTGATGCGAATCCGATAAGTTCCAAATTGCTTAAGGAGACCATATAAGACACTTTCGGTTCTTTTCATTCTTGCTAATGCTGATTCCCATCGTTGGCTTGAGTCAGACGAACAAGGGAACTTTAATTGGACGCGCCACCGACGCTGCGGGCGCCGTGCTTCAGGGTGCGCAGATTCAACTAACCTTAAACGCGGGTATATATGTATCCGGCAAGCAGGGCGAGTTTATTATCACCAATCTTGCGCCAAGCGCCCATGAGGTGAAGGTTTCATTCGTGGGTTTCGCTCTCTTTACCAATACGGTGACCATCAACAGCGGGCAAACGACTCGTCTGGATCCCGTCCTGCAGGTAGCTTCAACGGCGCAAGAGATTGAGGTGACCGCATCCGCCGTACACGGAGATGCAGAAGCGATCAATCGAATCGACACCTCAGGAAATATTCTCAACATGATCACGAACGACCAGATCATGAGTTTGCCCAATGCGGACGTGGCAGATGCGCTAGGCCACATGCTCGGCGTGACACTGGAACGCGACGAGGGCGAGGGAAAGTATGTGCAGATTCGCGGCACCGAGCCGCGCTTGAGCAATACGACAATTGACGGCGTCATTGCGCCGTCGCCCGAGTCTACTGTGAATCAGATCAAGCTCGATACCATTCCCGCGGATCTGGTCGAGTCGGTCGAAATCAACAAAACCCTGTCCGCCAATCAGGACGGCGATGCTATCGGCGGGTCGGTCAATCTGGTCACCAAGACCGCCGGCGATCGGCCCACCATTACGGCCTTTGGCAATGGCGGACACACGCACATCATCGACGGCCGCCACGCCAGCCAGTACGGTATCACCGCAGGGAAGCGTTATTTGGCCGACAAGAAACTCGGCATCCTCGGGAATTTCACTTACGACTATAACGGCCGCGGTATTGACGACATTGAGCCTTCGCCCGATCCAGGCTATCTCACTCCGATGTATGACAGCATCGATCTGCGCGAACATCGCTATGATCGCACCCGATGGGGGGCGGCGGGCAGCTTCGACTACAAGTTGTCAGAAGGCTCGCTTGTGTTCGCCAAGATCTTCTACTCCGACTTCAAGGATTACGGCGACAAGTGGGTTTATACACTGAACGATCAGGCCTTCTCGCCAGACTGCACTCCCGGAGACCCTTCCAACCCGTGCGGTGACAAACCAAAATTTTCCACTTCAAAGCCCTCTCCCGATTTCGGCATCGGCTTGCTCACGATCGGTGGAAATCACCTGTTCACCAAATCCTGGTTCAAGTGGGAAACGGCTGTTTCGAGGGCTCGGCAGCTTGCCGCCGCCGGAAACCCCGAAGCGACCTTCAAGCCTGCAACGTCGGCTCTCAAGAACTTTGCGTATGCAAACTGCTACTATGACGCAGCCGCGAATCCCAGCCAATACCGTCCCGAGTGGAACCCCGCCTGCACAGCGGCAGGATCGCCTGTCTTTAATCCTACCCAGTATCAACTGACCGAGCTTGACCTGACCAGCGGCCAGACCACGCAGATCAACCTGCAAGGCTCCGCGTCTTATGGATTGAACTACCACTTGCGCGGTCACTATTCAACTCTTGAGTTTGGCGCCAAGGTGCGCAATCAGCACAAGGTGCAATTTGCCTACTCGCCCACCTACGACAACGAGCCGGGCGGAATCATGATGTGCCAGTTCATCGGCCCCATTCACAATAACAATTACTATGACGGCAGCTACAAGATGGGGCCGCTCACCTATTACTGATTCGGCCCATAAAGTCTGCAACGTTTTTATGTGTAACAGCGTCTAACCGGGTATGGAGAAGATTGATTCCCGTCGACTGCCTGAATCGGCCTTGAACGAGCGGCGGCGGCGTGCGGTAAAGATGCGCCGAGCCGGGATTCCGGTGCGCGAGGTAGCGCGGCAGTGCGAACTGTCGACGCACACCGTGGTCGAAGCCCACAAGGCATTTCGCATAGGCGGTTGGAAGGCCGTCAGCATCCACCGGCACGGACGGCCAGTCGGATCAGGCAGGATGTTGACGGTCGAGCAGGAGAAGAAGATTCAGCGCCTGATTCAGGATCGCACGCCGGATCAGTTGAAGCTTGCCTATGCATTGTGGACGCGCCAGGCGGTCAGCGAATTGATCGATGCCACCTATGGCATTCGGCTCACGGTGCGCAACATGGGCAAGTATCTCAAGCGCTGGGGATTCACGCCGCAGCGGCCGCTGAAGAAGGCCTATGAGCAATCGCCCGAAGCGGTCGCAAAGTGGGTGGGGGAGGAGTATCCGCAGATCGCCAAAGCCGCGAAAACAGAGGGCGCAGAGATTCTGTGGAGTGACGAAACCGGCTTGCGCTCGGACGACGTGCGGGGCCGTGGCTATGCGCCGAAGGGCAAGACTCCGGTGGTGCTGGCCAATGCCAATCGCGCCAAGCTGAGCGTGATTTCGACCGTGACCAACAAGGGCCAGATGCGTTGGAAGGTCTTCTCCGGAGCGCTCAATGCCAAGATTTTGATCGGCTTCATGAAGCGGCTCGTGCATGGGCGGAAGAAGAGGGTGTTCCTGATCCTGGACAACCTGCGGGTGCATCACTCGAAGGCGCTGAAGAAGTGGCTCGCGGAAAACCAGGAGAAGATCCAGGTCTTCTATCTGCCCAGTTATTCGCCAGAGTTGAACCCGGACGAATTGCTCAACGCCGACTTGAAACAGCGTATTACCAAGGCTGCCCCGGCCAGAAACAAAATGGCTCTGACCCGCACCGCCATCGGCTCTATGCGCAGCATCCAGAAACAGCGCGCAGCATCCAGAAACAGCCTGAGCGGGTCAAAGGATATTTCGGGCAGAAAGACGTCTGCTATGCCGCCGCGTAGCAATGCCTCAGGGCCGGGTCAATACGATTTGATCGTTGCTTTTGCGAAAGCCAATTCCTCCATGTTCCCCATCGACGAAGACGCAACCCACATCGGCTCCGATGCCAGCAACTTCAATCTGCAACAGCGCATCGCTGCCGGTTACATCATGAACACAACGCGTTCAACAAGCTGCACCTTCAGGCCGGGTTGCGCTTCGAGCAAACCAACGTCAAGACGACCGGATACCAGGTAACCACCAATCCAGACGGCACGTGGGGCGGAACTACCCCGGTGAATGGAACCACGTCGTATCTGGACGTTCTTCCCAGCGTGCAGGCTAAGTACGCTGTCAACAACAACTCAGATATTCGCGCCTCTTTCGGACGCGGAATTGCCCGCCCCGATCCACAAGACCTGATTCCCTATATTACTTTCGATACTTCGCAGACACCGATCGCCGAGTCTATCGGAAATCCGGCTTTGATTGCCGAGCATGCCTATAACTACGACCTGCTCTATGAGCATTATCTGAACCCTCTGGGACTTCTTCAGGCGGGCTTCTTCTATAAGTCATTGTCTGATCCGCAAGCCTCGAAACTGACAATTCTAAATCAGGGCCAAGATAACCAGACCAATATTACGCAGCCGATCAACGCCGGCAGCGCATGGGTTTACGGCTTCGAGGTAGGCTATCAGCAGCGGCTTTCATTCCTGCCAGGAGTGCTTGACGGGCTTGGCCTCAACGGAAACTACACCTATAGCGATTCACGGGCCAAGAGCGTTGATCCTCTGCGCACCGACAGCTCCGCGCTCCTACGCCAAACCCCGAATACCTGGAATATCGATCCAAGTTATGATCGAGGCCAGATCTCGGTTCACATGGGCTTTGAATACAATGGCGCAAGCATCTATTCCTACCAGTACGAGAATATTGCTCAGAACTCCGACGGAACCACATCGCCCATTTCGCCGGCGGGAGGAGTGAAGGGACCCGCGGGCGATAATTACCTGTATGCTCACCTGTAGGTCGATTTTCAGGTAAGCTACCGGTTAGTGAAGGGAGTCGAAGCGTATGTGCAGGGGCTGAATCTTACCAATGAAGTCTTCGGCTTCTACTTTGGCAGCCCTCAGTACGTCGTTCAGCGCGAGTACTATCATCCCACTTACGGCGGGGGCCTCCGCTGGACCTCCCATCACGATAAGTAATGCCGAAATAACAACCCAAGTGATTATGGTCGCAGCCAACCTCGCTCCCAATTGCGGAGCTGGGTCGGCTGCGGAAGTGCTCCTGCACTTTGGAAAGAGGAAAATCCTTTGACATTTACCGTTATGAATGTGTACTCCATAAAACAAGCGTGTTCTCGTCGGGCCAGCTGTTTGATGGACGGAATCGCGATTGCTGCTTTGGCCGGCCTTTTCTGTCTTTCAGCGGCTGCACAGACCCCGCTTTCTCCATTTCAACCAGCAAGGACTATTGTCCTGAGCGGAGTTACTGGCCGCTTCGATCACCTGGCTGTCGACATGGCGGACAACCGCTTGTTTATTGCCGCAACGAGCAAACATAGCGTGGAAGTCGTCGACCTGAAGACAGACAAGATACAGCAGAGCATCGGCGGTTTGGGCAAGCCGCACGGACTCATATGGGTTCCGGCTACCAGCAGTCTGTTTGTCGCCGATGGCGCGCTGGGGGAACTGCGGGTTTACAAAGGAGCGCCGCTGGTGCTGGCGGGCAGCCTGAAACTCTCCGACGATGCCGACGATATGGTCTATGACGATGCCACGCACCTGCTCTTTGTCGGCCATGGCGGCAGTGATGCGGCGAATCCCGCTAAGATCGCCATTGTGGATACTGACCACTTCGTTCTTGTCTCCAATCTTCCCTTAGCGACTCATCCCGAAGCGTTGGACATCGACACGAAGAACCGACGCGTCTTCGCAAATATCGCCGAATCGAACGAGGTTGCGGTGATCGATACGGCCACCCGGAAGATCGGAGTGCATTGGAAGATGGCGAAGGGCGCCGACAATGTGCCGCTGGCCTTCGATGCAGAACACAAGTTGTTGTATCTAGCCTGCCGAACGCCCGGAACCGTGATTGTCCTGGATGCGGCTACCGGAAAGGAGATTGCCAGCCTGCCCACGGCCCCCGGGGCCGACGATCTGTTCTATGATCCCGCGCTCGGTCGCGTATACGTGATCGCCGGGTGGCGCGCTGGTCTTCGAACTGTGGAAATCACCTGGCGCAGGAACCTATTCCGTGCGCACTTTTTACCCGGCGCAGACCCTCGTACAGATGCGCAATACCACTTCACTGACTCTCGCCGATCCTCCGCAGCGCGTGCCGGTATTCCTTCCGGGCTGCAGCCGGGCCGACACCTCCTGCGATTGGAAGGCATTTCAGCAAACGGTGCAGTCTGATACCGATTCAGCTTTCGTAAAGTGACCCTCGAAAACTCGCACCTTTTCCGGGCCGTGCCCTTACTGTTCCCTACTCCCGGTCTTTCCATTGCCTTACCAGGTTCTCTGCCGCCTCCAGCCACTCGGGAAACTGGAACCTGAAGCCGGCATCCAGCAAACGGCCGGGTACAGCACGGCAGCTTCCCAGAATCAACTCCGGCTCAGTGCGCAGAAAGATCGCACCCACCCGGATGGCGAGCGAGGGAGCAGGAAAACCGTTGGGAACGTCCCACGCTGCGCGCAGCGCCGCCATGAAGGCGCGATTGGGCTGCGGATTTGGCGCTGTGAGGTTGAAGGGACCGTCCAGATCCTCGCGACCGATGAGAAACTCGACCGCGCGTGCATAGTCGGCCTGGTGAATCCACGGAATGAACTGTCGCCCACTGCCTTGCGTGCCGCCCAGGCTCATTCGCACCAGGTTGGAGAGCACGCCAAACGCTGTGCCGGGTACGGGGCTGAAGACTACACCGCTGCGCAGCGCCACTTTGCGCGTGCGCGGCGTCTCGGCTTGGTAGAATGCTGCCTCCCAGTCCCGGGTCACGCGCAAGTTGAACGCGCGTGCGCCAGTCGCTACGCGGATGGCGGTTACTCCACCACCCAATTTTCCGGTGGCTTCATCGAGGGGCAAATCCACGCCATCGGCACCCTGTGCGCGATCGTAAATTGTGGCCGCGGAGGCGTTCATCCACAGCCGTGGCGGGTCTGCGAGTCCAGCGATTACCTTGCCCAGCAGCCGTGTGGTCTGGATGCGCGACTTGTAGATGGCTTGCCTGTTTTCCGTCGTGTAGCGGCAGTTGATGCTGCGTCCCGAGAGATTGATGCAAACGTCGGCGCCTTCCAGGTACTCGATCCAGGGGCCCGCGGTCTCGCCGTCCCAGTGAACCGTCTGCCACTGGGCCGCATAGGGGCCGCGGGTTAACACGGTCACATGATGGCCGAGTTCCTGAAAGTGGCGCGCCAGCACCTCGCCCACCTGTCCGCTGCCGCCGGGCAACACGATGCGCAACGCGCGCGGATCTACACCAGCAATCGCACTCATGGCTTCAGCCTACAGCTTTTTTCTGGAATGGATTGCGTGACTTATGGATGGGGCGGGATTTGGTAGTTCTGCAACAGTTGCCGCCGGCGATAGGAACGGTATTCCCGCACCAACAAGATGAGCACCAGGAGGGTGAGCAGCAAAGGAAATCCGAAGACCCATCCGGGCTGTACCACGCGATCGCCGCCCACGAAGACCGATTGCGGTGCGTGCACGCTCCCGAAGATGGCCACCATGTCCTTGCCGACGGAAACGTTCTGGCCCACACGGATGCCGCCGAAGATGCTCACCAGGTCGTTTCTGATCGAGACGTTGTCTTCCACTGTCACCTTGCCGAAAAAGTTGACCACGTCGTGATGCGCGTCGCCGGAGAGGTGGACGTTGCCGAAGAAGACCACGATGTCGCCGTTGACGCTGCCCTCTACATTCACACTGCAGAAGAAGCAGACCGCATCATGCACGGTGGCGTCGTGGGGTACGTTGATGTTCGAGCCGAACTGGACGGCGTCCCGGTCCGCACGGGCCGGGGTGGCGCACACCGCAAAAGCGGCGGCAAGGAGGCACAGGACGGCAAGACGATGGGCCATGGGGAATCTCTCCATATCAAGCTACGCAACGGCCGGGAGCGAAGTTCCTTGCTCTTCCATTGCGGTTGCCAACGGCGGCTTTGGCTTCCAGTCTACTGCCGGTGCCGCATGCTTTCAGCAGGTCTTAACGCAGAACGGCGACTTCTTCCTGCTCCTCTTCCAGTGCTTCCGCTAACGGCAGACAGGGCCGCGCATGCAGCCCAAAGGTGCTAAGCAGAAAGGCGAACAGCACCACCTCGATCCCCAGCGAAATCGCCACCGAGGAGGGAATCACGATCCTGGCAATCCATTCCGTGTCCAGGTCGCCAAATCCGCGCTGCTTCCATTGCCAGACCGCATAAACTGCGGCCGCCAAACCGGACAGGGTCATCGCGCCGCCGGCCGCCAGTCCCCGCTCCAGGGTAACCAGCCCGGCGTAGCGTCGATCTACCGCGGTCTCCGGGTAGAGCCCTTCCTGCAGCGCATACATTCGCGACAGGAACCAGAAAAGAACCGCCTGGAATCCGGCCACCAGGAAGGTGATGCAATAGATCATCGTGTCCAGGTCCAGTTGAATTCCGTTCAGGCGGATGGGCCGCGCCAGGATCATGCCGCCCACCACCCCGCCGAGCAACATCATCGCCAGCCCCGGATAGAGAAAGAGCCACGCCGGGCTGAACAGCAGCATGAAGCGCAGATGCCGCCAGCCGTCGCGATAAGGCAACAGGTGCGGCGGGCGCGAACGGCCGTCGCGGTGCAGAGTGGCAGGCACCTCGGTCATGGTGAGCCCCATCAACTTGGCCTTGATCACCATCTCCGAGGCGAACTCCATTCCGGTGGTGCGCAAATCCATCTGCTCGAATGCGGCCTTCGAGAATCCGCGGATGCCGCAATGAAAATCTCCCACCTTCGCATGGAACAGCATCTTGCCGATGCAGGAGAGAACCGGGTTGCCGATGTAACGATTCTTCCACGGCATGGCGCCTGTCTCGATGCCGCCCTTGAAGCGATTGCCCATGACCAGGTCGAAGCCTTCGCGCAGTTTGCCCAGGAAGCCGTCTAGTTCCTCGAAGTCGTAGCTCAGGTCGGAGTCGCCCATGATGCAGTAGCGGCCGCGCGCCGCCGTAATCGCCCCATAGAGCGCCGCTCCGTAGCCGCGAATGGGAATGGGAATCACGCGCGCTCCGAGGCGAGCCGCAATCTGCTGCGAGCCGTCCGTCGAGCCGTTGTCGCCAATCACGATTTCGCCGCACACGCCCGAACGGCGAAGATAGCTCTGCGCTTTCCGAATGCAGGCAGCCAGAGTCTCAGCCTCATTCAGGCACGGCATCACAATGCTCAACTCCACGGCCATGGTCGTGTACTCGTGTGCGCCCCGAGAAACAGGCGCCTCAATTTCTGCAGATATTTGGACAGCGAGGAGTCTACCGCATTGTTGCAACCGGTGTACAGGAAGCGGAAAAGTGGGCTATTTTGGTGTCGATTTTGGGCCATTATCAGGCAAAAATGGGGCAAAAACGGCCAAAAAAGGGCCAAAATCGAGGGTTTGCTGTTACTAGTAAGTTAACTATGATATTTTGTATAACGCTCATTCTTTGGTACTTGTGCGATTTTTTTCGTTGAAAAAGTGATAATAATCGATAGGGGGGGTGGGGGGTAGGGCGATTTTGGCCGGTTTTTTGCCCGGAATCGACCCTAAAAAGATCTTATCCAAAGTCTGTGACTGACCTTGCCCTCAGAATGCGTATCTCTTAACCGGCCGGGTTTTGAGGATATTTAATTCATCCTCGTCATCGTCGTGGCGGTGGGAATGTGGGAATC
>Ga0302201_10001418_pt1 | contig 20543 bp, 19 predicted proteins | sample II_Bog_N3_2_FD_194586 | JGI IMG/M metagenome (GOLD analysis project Ga0302201, IMG submission 194586) | Peat permafrost microbial communities from Stordalen Mire near Abisko, Sweden - II_Bog_N3_2 | ecosystem: Environmental > Terrestrial > Soil > Wetlands > Peat | place: Sweden: Abisko... | reverse complement strand
TCGCGCCCTGGTGAAGGACCGCCGGGTGCTGGCGATCAACCCGGCCTATTTCGACCTGACCGGCGGGCTGGAGCGGCGGCTGTACGAGATCGCGCGCAAGCATGTCGGGCGGCAGGCGGAGTGGAAAGTCTCGTTGCTGCAACTGGCGAAGAAATGCGGGACGATGCAGCGCAACCTGCGGCGTTTCAAGTTCGATCTGAAGGCGCTGGCGGAGCTGGACCGGCTGCCGGATTACCAGATGTTCCTGGTGAACGATCACGCGTCCCCCACGACCAAGGCGCTGGAGGCGATCGGCATCAAGGGGACGAAAGGGGCGAAGCGCACACCGAATGAGGCGGTGCTGGTGGTGTTCCGCCCGCGGGTGCGGGCGGTTGCGGCGGAGGCGGCGGCGTGACGGCTTGCCCCCCCCAGCCGGCCAGCGAAAGTGGCACGGCGCGCAACATCCCCGGCGCCAGCCCGTTGATAAAAGAAGGCTCTTATAGCGTCGTTTGTTGGCGTTGCTGGCTATATTCGTCACGCGAAGCTTTCTGGCATCGCCGGCGCGGTCTGCAAGTCCGCTATTTTTTTACCACGAAGGAAGACCAGGACACGAAGGGCAAAGGCGCCCATGGTGTCGGACACCGGGCCGTTGGCCCGCGTCCGCCCGCGGATCGGCGGAGTGGGGTGTCCCGGATTTCCGTTGCTTATCGTGAATGACGACGGCCACGGCCCTTATTCTACCTTCGTGGTAAAAAATAGCGGACGAACCACCATCCCAGACGGCGCACAGAAAATTCCGATGCCGGATCTGACAGGCGGCACCGCCAATAAACGCGAAAAGAGCCAAAATAATAACCGGGATCGCTGGCTCGTATTGTCTGGACGATGGCGTGCGGACGCATCACTCGCCCGGCGGCCTCACCACGATCGACAGCAGCGACCGTTCGAACTCCGCGGTGAACTTTGCCGTGTTGCCGATCGTCGCCGCCCAGGCCGCATCGGTGAACAGCGCCTTGAGCGCATCGTAACGCGCCCGGTCCGTCGCCAGCGCCACCGCGCGGTCCGCATAGTCCGCCATCGTTTCGGTCACCCCGTCCTGCGCCCCCAGCGCCGCCAGCAGCCGGCCCGCCATGCGCGAGGCGAAAGACTGGCCTGACAAGGTGACCAACGGCAGATGCATGCGGATCGCGTCGCTGGCGATCGTGCCGGCATTGTAGGGATAGGTATCAAGAAACAAATCCGCCGCGTCCAGATATCCCAGATACGCCGACGGGCTGGTCCGCGGCGCGAACACGATCCGGGACGGATCGACCCCGGCATTACGCGCCGCCTCGGTCAGGTTGGCGCAGGACCAGGCGTTGTCGGCGACCAGCCACAGCACGCTGCGCTCGAGCCGGCGCAGGATCGCCATCCAGGTCGCGAACATCTCCCGGGTGATCTTGTAGTGGTTGGAGAAGCAGCAGAACACGAAATGCCCCTCCGGCAGGCCGTAATCGCTGCGCAGCCGGGGCACCGGTTTCGCCCGCTTGTTGTCGTTTGCCTGATACAGTTCCGCGACGTACAGCGGCTTCGGCTGATAGTCCGCCGCGATCGCCGGCGGCACCACCACCGGATCGCAGAACATATAGTCCAGCTCAGGCAAGGGCACCGGCCCGATGAACCCGAGATAGGTCGCCTGCACCGGCGCCGGCCGCCAGCACAGCACCTGCAGCCGGGCCCCCTGCGTGAGCCCGTTCAGGTCGATCAGGATGTCGATCTCATCGCCCCGGATCGCGCGCGCGGCCTGTTCGTCGGACAGATCGGCGATGCGGGTGAAATGGTCGAAGGCGGCGATGACGCGCTGGCGCGTGTCGCTGCCGTCCTCGGGGCTCGCGCAATAGCCGAAGACTTCGAATTTGGTGCGGTCGTGGCGTTCGAACAACTCGGCGATCAGCAGGCTCATCGCGTGCTGGCAGAAATCCGAGGACATATAACCCAGCCGGATCCGGTCGTGGCGGTAGCCCTCGGGCGGGCTGATCCGTTCCGAGACCGGTACCATCTTGCGCTGGATCCAGACCTCGTTGATCCGCCGCTGCTGCACCACGTCGTCGAACAGCGCGAGCGCGCTGAGCGGCCCGGCGTGCAACGCCACATGCTCTGGCGAGAGGCCGGGGATCTGATCGGCCAGCATGCCCCAGCGGCACTGTTTCTGGCGCACATGCAGCCAGTGCTGGATCACGTCGGGCTGATCGGGCTGGATCAGCAGGCTGCGCGTCATGTCCTGTTCGGCCTCATCCAGGCGCTTGATCTGCTCCAGCAGCCGGGCCCGCTGGTTGAGCAGGCCGGTCCGCTCCGCATCCGGCTGCAACGCGCTGTTGAGCACGGCGATCGCGTCTTCCTTCCGTTCGGCGGCTTCCAGCAACCCGGCCAGGCCGATCGCGGCGGCCACGAAGTGCGGCCGCAGGACCAGCGCCTGGCGATAGGCCTGCATCGCCCCCGCGGCATCGCCAGCGCGCGTCAGTTCCGCGCCCAGGTTGAACCAGGCGGCGAACAACGGCGGCGAACCCGGCCCCTGGCTGGCGATCCAGCCGCGATAGAGGGCGATGACATTGGTTCGGCCGGTCTCGGGGCCGATGGCCGCGGCGGCAAAGATCAGGTCGGTGAAGGACGCCGCGCGCAGGTGCTCGCGCAATGCGGCGTTGTCGCGGTCGAGGAACTCCGGCGAGATGCCGCTGCCCGGGACAGTGGCGAGCCAGGTGGTGTCGAGGGGCATGACGGATGGTCTCCCATGCCGGCCGGTGTCAGGCGGCCGGCGTATAAAGGACGGCGGACTGGCCGCCGTCGCGCAGCATCTGCGCCTGCGCGTGGGCCAGCTTCTCGGCGTTGGGGTGGGACCGGAAGGCGACGGCGGTCAGGGCGAAGGTGGGCACGTCGCGCTGCACCAGCACCGCGGCGAACCCGGCGGCGATCAGGGCGGCGGCCAATGTGCCGCCGGTGAAGCCGGTGCGATGCGCCATGAAGATATTGCCCCCGGCCATGGACGGCCGGTGGCCATACAGGATGTCGATCGGCGCGATCGGTCCCATGGGTGAGATGTAGAGCGGGTCGTCCAGCCTGCCCTCGGCTATGGAGCGGGCCACTTCCTGCAGGTCGGGCAGTTGGATCAGGGTGAAACCGTCCGGCTTCAGCACCCGGTGGATCTCGCGCAGGGCCAGCGGCACCTCGTGCGGATAGAGGTGTTCGAGGTTGTGGGACGAATACACCGCCGCAACCGAGGCGTCGGCGATCACCGGCATATCGGTGATGCTGGCGACGAAATCGGGCTTGACGGCGGGGTCGATGTCCAGCCGGAGCTCCCGCCAGCCGGGGTGGCGGAACAGCGGCGGCAGTTTCTCGCGGGCATAGGCGCCGCAGCCGATATGCAGCACGCGCGCCGCGTTCTGCTGTTCGGTGCGCCAGGCCTCCGCCAGGCGGTCGCGCTGGGCGATCAGGTCGGCGCGCGCGTCATCCGGCTGCAGCGCCTGCTGCCAGGCCGACAGGGCGGCCTCGGGCTGGCCGGCGGCTTCCAGCAAGGTGCCGAGATTGATCGCGGCGGGGTAGAAGCCCGGCCGCAGCGCCAGCGCGTTCTGGTAGGCGCCGATCGCGGCCGCCTTGTCGCCGGCGGCGGACAGTTCGACGCCCAGGTTGAACCAGGCGGCATGCAGGTCGGGCGAGGCGGTGCTGTTGCGCGCGATCCAGGCCTGGTAGCGCGCGATGGCGTGGCTGCGGTCGCCGGGGTCGGGGCGTTGTTCCAGGCCGGCGAGCAGGTCGAGGAATGACTCCGGTTCCCGGGACGGGGGGTCCGGCAGGTCGGCGGGCCGGTCGGCGCGTGTGTCGTACATGGCGTCCTGTTTTGGCCGTGTGTTGCAACGGGGCCATGACAGCACGGGAAGTCTTAATTTTCTGTTAACCGGGGGGGGTTTCCCGTGGGGGCTGGCGAGGCTTGGGCGCTGCATCGTCGCGCGGCGTCATGGTTTGCATGATGGCCCGCGTGTCTTCGGGCAGCAGGGCGACGGCCCGGTCGGCCTTGACCCGCCAGGCAGGGCCGCGCGCGCGCAATTCCTGCCACGCCTCCTCGAGCTCATAGGGCCGATCGCTGGCCAGGATGCGAATGAGTGCGTCGGCCTGTCCGCGGTCCTTGACGGACTTTGCCTGGCTGTGCGGGCTCGCGGTGCGCAGTTGCGAGACCAGGAGCTTGTGCAGGGCGTAGCGCTCCGGCGCGGGCACGTTGATGGGGATGCCGGGGCCGTGCAGCGCGACGGCGTTCACTTCCCGGTAGAGCAGGAAGTCGAGATATTTGATGACCTGGGCCCCGCCGCGCAGTGCCTTGAGCGTTGTGACCTGATCGCGCCACGGGCCGCGCATCGGGCACAGGATATCGACGGAGAAATCTTCCTGTTTGCCGATCATGATAGCATAGCGCAGGACCTTCCGGGTGTCAGTCGGCGACGGGATGGCCTCGAACCGAGGGTCAACCTGGCGCAGGACCGTCAGCAGGTCGGCGTTGATCTCGTCGTCAACCGCGATCGAGATGGAGTGGAATTGGCCGATATCGACATCGCCTGTGCTCGTCAGTTTGTTCGGCAATCTGACACCCAGCATCGGCAAATAGGTCTGGAAGGCCACGGAACCGATCAGGACGGCGCGCAGGCGGAAGGCGCCCGCTGCCGACAGGGCGGCCAGCACGGCACCGCTGCGTCTGTCAGGCGCCGGCATGGCCGCGCTGCGCAGGGCTCGGACCAGGCTCATGCGTTCCTTCTTCACCGCGGCCAGGTCGCGCAAGCCGTCGATGCGCGCCCGCGTATCCGCGGTGTCGGGCCCGATGTAGCGCGGCTTGCGATGACCAGCCCGGTCCGTGGGCGGCATCCAATACCAATACCGCCGGCCCTTGACCTCATAGGCGACGGGGGAACCGCCCGCCGCCATCAACTCGGCCATATCGCTCGACCACGCCCGATCGACGAGTTCGGCATACATCGTCTGGATCGGGGCAGGCAGGGTGTTGATCTGCGGCATATCGGCGCCCGTTATATACAGTTTTCAAGATTGTATATAACCATGTCAGGTCACGATCTTACCAATGATTTTGGCGCCTTGGGCGGTTCCGGAGCGGCCGACAAACCGAGGTTTGGCGTTCGCTTGGTATTACTGTCCATCTCGATCGCAAGGCACGAATTTTTGGCGAAGCGGGGCCCGACCCTTGCGAGCCGCGACGCCGACCTTGAGCCGACGCGGCCTCGTCTGCTCAAAGAGGAACAGCCAAGCGTTCCCAACCAGCCACCGAGGGGATTACCATGCCGACCGACGCCTCCTACAACCTCAACGGTGGATTCAAACCGACCACGAAGCGGTCGGCTGATCTGGACGGCTTGGATTTCTATCCCACCCCTGCCTGGGCCACTTATGCGCTCATCGAGAATGAGCGGTTCGAGGGCGACATCTGGGAATGCGCCTGTGGCGACGGCGCCATGACCAAAGTGCTTGGCAGGACCGGGATGCGGGTCATCAGCTCTGACCTATACGACCGCGGCTTCGGCGAGGCCGGTCACGACTTCCTGACCAGTCACGGCGTGCGAACAACATAATCACAAACCCGCCGTTCCACAGTGCGGAAGGCTTCGTAGCCCAGTGCCTAAAATTAGCCGAGGCCAAATTTGCCCTGCTCCTCCGTCTCGCGTTCTTGGAGGGTGCGAACCGGACCCGGACAATCTTCCACAAACATCCGCCCGCGCGCGTGTGGGTCTTCAGCGAGCGAATCACCTTCTATCCCAAGGGCGCCAAAATGGCCGGCAGCGGAACCACGGCGTACGCGTGGTTCGTTTGGGATAAGGCCCGCAGCGGGCCAACAGAGCTGCGCTGGTTCAAGCCGGGCTACAAGGCGGAATACCGAGACTTCGCGACGCCTTCGCTGGACCTGACGGCGGCGGCCGAATAGGTCTGCGCCAGGGTTAGGATAGCAGCGCCCGGACCGTTGAGCGGCCCTCATCGGAAATCCGCAGGCCATGCCCTTCGTAATGCGCCAACCCCTGATGGATAAAGCTCGACGGCTGATCCCGGTGCGAGATCATGCTCCGGACCTTCTGCGCGAAATAGGTATCGCCGCGCCCCTCGTGAATCTCAGCGTCTTGTCCTGAAGGGGCGAAAAGCTCTGTCAACCGCGCGATGATGTCGCTCGTGGCCATCCACCTGTTGTTGCCGTCATCAAGCAAGCGCAACGTCGGCACGACCAGCTCCCGCTCGGCGATGCACGGTTTCTCAGTCCTGGCGTAGCGAGGACGGGGGGTCACCCGGGTCAGAAGTTCCACGGCCTCCAGCTTCCGTGGTCCAAAGTTGGTCACGTGGCCAGCCGTCGATTCGAGACAGTACTCTCGCCTCGACATGTCCACACCAAGGCCGAGCAGAAACCGGAAGGTCTCGACAGCGCGCGCGTCCAACGGGTACGAGAGGGCACCGTACTTGTCCTCGGGGGGCACTCTGGCGATCTTCAGGGCCAGCGTGTCGAGGAACAAAGGAATCGGCAGCTCCAGGTCCAGTTCTTCGGTTGTGCGGTCATACGCCATGACGCTGTGCGCGATCTTGGCAGCATCCGGCGGCGGCTGGACCTTCAGGAGGACATTCATGGCTCCACCTTACGTGTGGGATCGGGCGGACTCAATCGTTCCCCAGTCTCGGGGTCGAACTCGCCAAGGTGTGTTCCCCTGGTGTCGTAACGTTCCACCCGCCCGTGGCGAACATCCCATTCGAGAATATCATCGTTCGCATCGCGCCATCGGGGGCGCCGTCCCCCTGGAAAGCCTGTCTTCGGCCTCACCCTTCGGGCTTGCGGAAAACCCGGAAGGTTGCGCGGTGCCATGACCGGCTCGTGTGCGGGCGGACGGCCCAACTTGTTCCTCTATACATTTGGTGTAGTCGTCCGAGCGGAGACTTCGACGGCGGCTTCGGCGCAAGCTATTTCCTGGGAAGTTCTGCCATTTCGGTCCCGTGGTTGGGAACCCCGACACCAATGGTACGCTGGCCTGGTCAGGCCAATGTCTTACCAAATGGCCGCGCCCGTTACACCGGCGCGTAAGACGGCCGCGGCCGCGGCTCCAGCCCGGCCAGCCGGAGATTCATCCGCCGATCCTCGATGATCGGGCAGCGGTCCATCACCACGGTGATGCCGGTGGCGCGCGCCTTCTCGGCGGCAACCTCGTCGATCACCCGGAGCTGCATCCAGACGCTCCTGGCGCCGAGGCGGATCGCGGCATCGACCACCGGGGCGACAAACTCGCTGCGGCGGAACACATCGACCATATCCAGCGGCGCGGCCTCATCCAGCGTGGCGACCACGGTGCGGCCGTGGATGGTTTCGCCCAGGTGGTCGGGATTGACGGGGGTTACGTCGTAGCCGCGTTCCAGCAGGAAGCGCATCACGCCGTGCGAAGCGCGTCCGGGGTCGGTGGAGGCGCCGACCAGGGCGATGCGTTTGGTCGTGCGCAGCAGGTCGGTGACGGTTTCGTCGGAAAGCCTGTCGATGGTCGGGTAGGTGCGGATGGGTGCGGTCGGCGGCTGCATTGGTGTGTCCTCCGTGGCGCGGGCGTGCCAGGCGCAGCCGAGGGTTCATACCGCGTTGGCTGCCCGTTGTTGGTTGCACAGGTTAGGCTGTCCGGGCATGCCCGCCAAGGCAAGCGGCCTTCCCCCGAGGCCGGTGCATTCTGTCGTGATCGGCGCCATTATCTGGCTGGGTGCGGCCGGGGCGCTGCACGCGCTGGCGCAGATCACCCTCGGAGGGTTACGGTCGTGACAGACTTGCAGTGGTTCGCTTTCGTTATCCTGCCGGTCGCGGTTGTCGCGCTTGGCGGCCTGGCCGCCTGGCTGGGGCGCCGATACATCCCATAGCCGCCGCCCCCTGCGGGTGACGCTCCGGTACGACCGTCCGCAGACTCTGCGGGTAACCGCCCAACTGGTTCCCTGACACACGCGGCGTGGTCTTCCGCGTGGAGAATAGACCCCAGCTTCCCGCCTAAATCATCGCCCCCGCTCTGAAACGATCGCGCACCGTCGCGTAAGCCTCCATGTATTGCGGAAACGGCTGGTCGCGAAACGCCATCTTCAGCGCGTCGCTGATCATCGCCTCGGTGCGGAACTGGCTCAGCCGCGACGCCGACCAGCCCATGGTGAAGGGATTGCAGGCGACGCTGCGCCATCCCGGCTGCGTGACCAGCAGCAGCGACGCCACCCGCTCCATCAGGAAGACCTTGCGCTGCACCGCCCCGGGATAGGCGGTCGGATGGCACAGCGCCCGCCGCAGGTCGCTGTCCGGGCCCTCGCAGATCGCGAACAGCGCCTCATTGACCGCCAGCCACGCCCGCCAGAACGCAGGCCGAGCGGCGAAGTAGTTGGAAAAGACGACCTGCCGCGAATCCATGATCATCGTGCCCAGCGAGGCCGGCTGGCCGATATGCGCCAGGAAGGCCTCGTAGGCCTCGATCTGTCCGGGGTAGAAGATCTCGGCCTGTTCGAACACATTGAGGAAGAACGCGCCCATGTCCGGCTGCGGCGAGAACAGGACCACATCCGCCCGCGGCGCCTGCGCCCGCACGAAGGCCGCGGCGTCGGACAGGCCCATCAAGGTCTTGGCTCTGAATTTGGGGCTGAGGAAGCCGTAGTAGCAGTCCTCATCCAACGCGGTGCCCAGCAGGAAGCGCCGCATCGGCCAGTATTCGCGCCAGTCGGAGCGATCGTTGGCGAGGTTGTCGAGCACCGGATGGTCCGGGTCGATCGCGGCCAGCGTTTCGGGCGACCAGACGATCTGGTGCAGCAACACCCGGGGAGACGGCAGGTCAGCGGCAACGCTCATGGGGATCCAATCCGCTCGGGGATGAGCCATCCGGACCCTTATCGGGCGAAGGGGTTAACAAACCCTTAAGCCGCCGTCCGTCGTGGCGTGTCGCAAACCCGACACCGGCTGTCGCTTTCCAATTCTTTGAAAACCCACCATCTTCCGTCTGGCATCAGACTTGCTGTGTGCCTCCTGTCCGCAACAGGAGTGCCGACCGTGTCCGACACCACCCAGCGTTTCTCCATCAACGACACCACCCTGCGCGACGGCGAGCAGACCCCCGGGGTCGCCTTCACCGAAGCCGAGAAGGCCGCCATCGCCGCCGCCTTGCAGGCCGCCGGGGTGGACGAGATCGAAGCCGGCACCCCCGCCATGGGCGATGAGGAAGTCGCCGCCATCGCCGCCGCCGTTCACGCCGCCCCCAACGCCCGCGTCGCCGCCTGGTGCCGCATGGCCGAGACCGACGTCGCCGCCGCCCTGCGCGCCGGGGTGCGCTACGGCAACCTCTCGGTGTCGGTCTCCGACCGGCAGATCGCCGCCAAGTATCCCGGCGGCCGGACCGAGGTGCTGGACCGCATCGCCCGCGTCGTGCCGCTGGCGCTGGACCGGGGCCTCACCGTCTCGGTTGGCGCCGAGGACGCGAGCAGAGCGGATGAGGATTTCCTGCAAAGGGTGATCGATGCGGTGGCGGCGGCGGGTGCTTACCGGTTCCGCTTCGCCGACACGCTGGGCGTCCTCGACCCCTTCGCAGCCGAGGCGACCTTCCGCCGCCTGCGGGCGCGCACCGACCTGGAGCTGGAGTTCCACGGCCACGACGACCTCGGCCTCGCCACCGCCAACACCCTGGCCGCCCTGCGCGGCGGGGCGCTGCATGCCAGCGTCTGCGTCCTCGGTCTGGGCGAGCGGGCGGGCAACGCCGCGCTGGAGCAGGTCGCCGCGGCGATCCCGCGCCTGGGGATGGGCGTGGTGCGGACGGTGATGGCGGAACTGACCAACCTGGCCGAGGTGGTCGCCGCCGCCGCCTGCCGCGCCATCCCGCAAGGCCAGCCGATCGTCGGCGAGACCGCCTTCACCCACGAATCCGGCATCCATGTCAGCGGCCTGCTGCGCGATCCCGCGACCTATGAGGCGCTGGACCCGGCTTTGTTCGGCCGCGAGCGGCGGATCCTGCTGGGCAAGCACTCCGGGTCCGCGTCCTTGCGCGATGCGCTGGCCGGGATGAATGTCGCGCCGGTGGCGCTGCCCGACCTGCTCGCCCGCCTGCGCAGTCACGCCGAACGGGTGAAACGGTCGGTGACGCGGGATGAACTGGTGTCGCTTCTGGCCGTCGCGGCGGAGTAGGAACGATGAGCCTGCAATGGCGCTGCGCGGCCGTGGTCTATGGCCCCGGCGATGATGTCGATGCGGCTTTGTCGGCCGCGGTGGAAACGCTGCAACGCGCCGGACGGCGGGTTGGCGGGCTGCTGCAACGCTTCGGGGCCCGGGTGGGGCCCGACAAGCGGGAAATGCTGCTGCAGGTCCTGCCGGGCGGGGCGATGATCCGGCTGAACGATCCGCGCGGTTCGGGTGTGCAGGGCTGCATCCTCGACACCGACGCCCTGGCGCGCGCCGCGATGGCGTTCCGCCAGGCCGCGCTGGACCGTCCCGACCTGCTGCTGGCCGGCCGCTTCGGCAAGGAGGAAGCCGCCGGGGGCGGCATGCGCGCCGAAATAGCCGAGACGCTGCTGGCCGGCGTGCCCTTGCTGGTGCCGGTGCGGGCCGATCTGCTGGCGGACTGGCAGGCGTTCCTGGGCGCGCCAGCCGAGGTGCTGCCGCCTGATACCGCTGCGATCCTGGCCTGGACCGGGGTGCGCGAGGGGGGATTGCCGCCGGTGGAACGGCGGGTCGCGGCGGGATGACGGGGGCCGGGTCTGCAAAGTTTCGGGCTCATATCGCGTGCAATCGTGGCGATGCCGGTTAGACCGTCATCAGAAATCTGCTCGCGACACCTATGATATTCGCAAGTCCGATTTTTTTAACACGGAGGAAACGCGGAGGGCCACAAAGGGCCACGGAGGCGTCCTCAATGTTGGGCGGTCAGGCATCCGGCCTTGCGCGCGTTCGAGGATTCGTTGTACGCGCCGGCCCACAGGTTCGGTGAGTGCCCGGTATAGGTTTGACCTCCGTGGCCCTCCGCGTTTCCTCCGTGTTAAAAATGCGGACTTGCGAGCGCAACCGGCGATGCCAGAAAAATTCCTCTGACCAGGTCAACAACCAACGCGGCATGAGCCGGAATTCACGACACCGGGAACGACCCTGTTACGTCATTCTGATTCCGACCTGGCGGCAAGCCGACGATGGTTTCCAGAGTCACCAGGTGCAGCAACGGATCGCCCGCCGCCATCGCCTCCAATCCGGGTGAAAAGCCGCTTTTCGAGAACAGCAGAAAATGCCGCCGCCCAGCATCCGCACCGAAGCGCGTCTTGCCGGCGCACGCGACCAGGCGTTCCAGCACACCCTCGTTGAGCCACTGATTGCGCCATTTGCATGCGCCATAAACCACCGAACCATCCAGCAGGTGCGCGGCGACATCGATATCGTAATCGCCGGCCCAGATTTTCCCGACATCCTCACCCGGACTGCCGGCGACCACGGACCCCGGGAATTCATCCGACCATAAGCGCACATGCTGACGGCAGATCTCCTCAAAGGCATCGCCCATGTATCCGGCCAGTCCCGGTGCGATCCGGTCACGATAAACCTGCTCCCCCCGTCCGAGTTTGATCGCAGACAGCGACGACCGCACAAACCGGAACCAGAAGGCCATCAGCGGGTCGTCCAGGACATAGTGCCGGTCCCGCTCACGGCCGAGCGCGTCCATCGACTTCTCGGCCCGAACAATCCGAAGCGCGATCAGCCGGTTCAGATACCAGCTGACATCACGATCGCCGCCGTCGCCGGCAATGCGGTTCTTGATCTCCGAACTCCTGGTGCAGCCATCGGCGATGGCCCTGAGGATGCTGAAGAACTTCGGGGAGCCGGGCGTTTCGGATGCCAGGAGATACGCCGGTTCCTCCGCCAGCTTGCCATGCCGCGCCAGCAGCACGTCGATGATGTTGCGCTGCAATGACGCATCCGGATCGAATGATTCGAGGTAATACGGAACCCCGCCTAAAATTCCGTAAGCGGTCAGGATATCCGCCGCGGGCCATGCGGGGAAGAACGCAGCGGTGTCCCGCAGCGACAGCGGTGCGATGTCGAACACGCCGGTCTGCCGCCCGTAGAGCGGGTTCCGCTCCGCCAGCAATGCGGACATGAACGCAATGGTCGAGCCGCACAGCACCAGCTTCAGGTTGCCGCGGCGCGGTGCCCCGGAATCCATGAACTTCTGGATCGCGGACGGCAAGGACGCGTCGGCTTCGCAGAGGAACGGGAATTCGTCGAAAGTCACGACAAGCCCGGGCATCCGTTTGGCGACCGTGGCAAGATGGTTCAGCAGGGTGAACCAGTTCGGCATCTCGCCGATCATGCCGTCGTCTCCGATCGCCGCCGTCGCCGCGATCTTGAACATGTCCAGATTGTCGGACGCGAGACCCCTGGTGGCCTGATAGTAGATGGACGGCCGGTCTTTCGCGGCTTCCTGGATCAGCGTGGACTTACCGACGCGGCGGCGCCCGTAGATGATCACGAGGGACGGCCGTTTGGCCGCGAACTCTCGCCTCAGGTCGGTCAGTTCGGCTTCACGTCCTATGAACATGGCCGCACCTGGCATGCCTGGTTCAAACTTGCCTGGTTCAAACCAGGCAAGTTTGAACCAGGCAACTGGCTCCCAAGATCGCGCGGCAAAGCGAAATGCATTCCCACATCCGCGATTTGCGCTATGCTGGGCCCCGCAGAGGAACCGCAATGCCTGAAACAGGGACGGAAACGTCGCTCGACCTGTCGCTGTTCGACGATCTGAAGCCGGTCACGCCCGAACCGGCCTCGGCGCACGCGGTCACGGTCGCGTCGAGCGAAACGGCGCTAACCGATCCGCGGCTGGCCCCCGAACCGCCGCCGCCGCGGCTGGTCGAAGTGGCCAAACTCAGCCCCGAAGAGCTCTCGGCCGCAGAGCAGGCGGCCGCTCGGATCAATTTCCGCGAGACCGCGTCGCTGCTTTCGCACGGCGACGGTGTGCTGGCGCAGATCGCCCAGGCCTCCCGCCAGTTGCTCACCGGCGTTCGATTGGGCGACGCGGGCCAGATCGGCGACATCGCCGCGGCGGTGATCGACGGCGTCAAAATCCTGCGTATCGAGGACCTCCAGGCGGAAGCCAACGGCGGCAAGCCGAGCGCGCGCAAAGGCCTCCTCGGCCGGCTTCTGGGTTCGGTTGCCGACGCGCAAACGGCGTTCAAGGGCTTCGCGGAAAACCGGAAAACCTTCCTCGACCTGATGGACCAGGAACAGGCCAAGGCACGCAAGACGAAAGCCGACCTCGCCGTGGCAATAGACCTGCTGGACCAGCAGGCGGTGGCGGTCCGCGACAGCCTGCACGGACTGAAGATCGAGATCGCGGCGGGCCAGATCGCGCTGGACCGCGGCCAGGACGAACTGGAGACGCTGCGTCAGCACGCCGTCGCCACCGCCGATCCGGCCGACGCCGCCGATGTGCTGGAATTCCGCGGCGCGCTCGCCAACTTCCGCGGCAAGATCGCGGAAATGCGCGAAAACCTGGTGGCCTCGGCGCTGCTGATTCCGATCATCGGGCAGAATCGCAAGGCCGCCGAAACGCGGATGATGAAAATCTCCAACGGCATGCTGGTGGTGATTCCGCGCCTGATGGCGGTAGCCTCGCAGGCCGTGGTGCAGGTCGATATCCGCCAGGCGGCGGCGGAGAGCGAGAAACTGGACGAAGCGGCGCGCCAGTTGACCCTGCTGGCGAGCAAGGGCGCACACGATGCCGCGACCTCGGCGGCCCGCAGTCTGGGCGGCGACCAGCGCAATATCGACGTGCTGGCCAAGGTGGCGGACGAGGCGATCCAGACCATGCACGAGGTGATCGCGATCGAGCGCGCGGTGGCCGCCGGAGATCGCGAGCGCGAGGCGAAACTCGCCGCCGTGCGCGACCGGCTGGCGGCCGGCATGCGTGGTGTGGCCCAGGCCGCGGTGCAGGCCTGACACGCCATGAGCGACAGCGGTGACTTCGACATGCAGGCGGCCTGGCTGCGCCGCTTCCACGCCGACGCCGAGAGCAACCTGAAGGCCTTCGCGCGGCGGCTGAAGGAGGCGATGCCAGCGCTGGTGACGATCCGCGAAAGCAAGGGATTCCTGTCCCGCACCGCTCGGATCACTGGCGTATCGGTTGATTTGGGAAACAACCGGTACACGCTCGAACTGGCCAACGGCCGGCTGAAGGCGACCGTCGCGATGGTGGTGCGCGGCATCACGCTGAACACCAAAGACCTCGATCCCGGCGACTGGTTCGTCCGGCTGTCGCGGGAAACGCGGGAAACCACAGAGCACGCGAAGGCGCTCAGTCAATCGCTCACGTCTTTCATGGCGGACTGAGATGAGCGGCGAACCCCCTGTCCCGATGGATCACGACGCCCGTGTCGCCGACATCCAGGCCGCGTTGCGGGAGGGTCGGGTGCCATCGGCCACGCTCGCCCGCTTGCAGGCGACGCGCGGCGGCCGCCTGCCCTGGGTCGCGACCCTGACGCCGGCCGAGTTGCTGTCGGTGCGCTCGCATGGGCTGCGGCCGATCGCCGCCATCGCCGCGACCTGTTGGATGCATTACGGCTGGTCCTGGACCGAGGGGCATGCGCAGGGCTGGAAAACGGCGCTGACGCGGCTGAAGGGGGAAGCCTGCATAGCCGGCGCCAACGTGGTGCTGGACGTGAAGATGCGCACCATTCCGCTTGGCATCGAAAACAGCATGGACTTCACGCTGGTCGGCACGGCGGCTCGGGTCGAGGGCCTGAAGCCAAGCGACGATCCGATCGTGGCGACCGTGCCGGCGCTCGAATTCGTCAAGTTGCTGGAAGCCGACATCGTTCCCACCGGCATCGCGGTCGGTGCGCAGTACGACTGGCTGAACGACTGGTATGGCAACACCAGCCAGACCTTCGCCGGGAACGTGGAGACGAGCGTGCTCAGCCAGTTCTGGGAGCGGATACGCCAGCGCGCGCATGCCGAACTGCGCCGCAACGCCGCGGGGCTTGGCAATGGCGTGCTGGCGCACGTCAATTTTGGCCAGTTGTTCAAGATCGAGACGGACAACCAAGGGAAACGGTTTCTCGGCCGGCAGATCGTCGTCGCCACCGTCGTCGATGCGCCGAAGCCAACGAAGCCCACCAACATGCCGTGGGGCGAATCGAAGGCGCGTCCGGCGGTGCCGCACGAGATCGGCATGGTGGTCGATATGCATGCTGGCCGCACGCCACTGACCGGTCATACGCGCCATCACCAGTCCTATGCCTCGAATGAACGAGAGGGAGCGATCTGACATGCCCAGCGACATTCCGGTGCATACCCGCGAGCGGCTGAAGGGATTGCGGAGCGCCGCGCATTCGACGGGCGTCTTCACTTCGGACTTTTCGGTCAACGAGTTCCTGCTGGTACGCAAGGCGGGCTTCGAGCCGATCGGCCTGTGCATGGGCACCTGCGTTTACCACGTCGGCTATCAGTTCGGTTCCTGGAGCAAGAACCAGGAAATGGAGGTGCTGTCGAAAGCGATGTACCACGCCCGCGAACTGGCGATGGTTCGGATGCGCGCGGAGGCGACGGCGATGGGCGCCGACGGCATCGTTGGCGTGAAGCTGACGATCAAGCGTCTGGAATGGGATCAGCACCTGCTGGAATTCATCGCCATCGGCACCGGCGTGGTGCATGGCGAAGGTCGCACGGGTTTTCGCGCGCACGACGGCGGGCCGTTCACCTCCGATCTGTCGGGCCAGGATTTCTGGTCGTTGCTGCACGCCGGCTACCGGCCGGTCGAGATGGTGATGGGCAGTTGCGTCTATCACGTCGCGCATCGCGGCATGATGGCGGGACTGGCCAGCACGGGACGCAATGTCGAGCTGGAGAACTTCACCTCGGCGATGTACGAGGCGCGCGAGATCGCGTTGGAGCGCATGCAGGCGGAGGCCGCGGCGGCGCAGGCGGAAGGCGTGGTGGGCGTCGATATCCACGAGGGCAGTCATGTGTGGAAGCCGCACGTGATCGAATTCTTCGCCATTGGCACGGCGGTGTCGCCGCTGGAGCAGGAAATCGCGCCGGAGCGGATCGCCGATCCGATCCTGGTGTTGAGCGTGAACGATTGAAGTCGTCGCGGGTCAGTCAGGTCGCCGCCACGCTCCGAGCTGGGCCAACCCCGTGGTGTCAGGCCGGCGCGGGCCGGTCCTGACACCGCGGAAGAAAGAACGCCTCAGCTCACCGCCCCGTGCGTCCGCACCAGCCATTCCTCGCGGGTGATCCAGGCCTCCAGCACTTTCACGTGCTCCGCCTCCTCGCGCACGAATTCCTTCGCCATGCTGACGATCTCCGGATCGGTCGAAGTCCCGGCGACGGCGTAATAGAACTCGTAGCCCCGCTTCTCCCCCTGCAACGCCGCCCGCAGCGCATCCAGCCGCGACAGCGCGGGATCGCCCGCCCACAGGGCGGTCCGTTCCGGTGTCGCATGATCCGGCCAGACGTAATCCGGCGGAATCTGGATCGTCGCATCCACCGCCCCGGCCCGCTTGCGCGCCTCGGCCAGGTGCAAACGCGAGAACGCCGCGAGCTGGGCGAACAGCCGCGACACCTCGGGGTTGCCGCAGCGGTCCATCTCGCCGGCGAGCTCGTCGAAATGCAGCGCCGCGTCTTCTTCGACCTTCACGGCATAGTTCAGGAATTCCCCGACCGAGGACATGTGCATCCCGCCCTTGAAGACCTTCGCCGCGATCGACAGATGCGGCGGCTGGGCCGGCAGGGTCTCGTCGCCCTCGAAGGCGACCAGGATGTCTTCGTTGCGCACGAAGCACTGGCAGGCCAGCCGGTAGCGTGGCGGCATGTCGCTGACTTCGGCGTCCTCGATTTCCTTGCGGGTGATCTTGCCAAGCTGGCGCAGGCCCTCTTTCTCCTTCTCGGTCAGCGCGATGGCGTATTTCCGGGTCGGATCGAGGTGCTTCACCTCCACCAGGCACGACCCGCATTCGCCGTCCTGGCAGTCGAAGGGGATCGGGATCTTGTGCGACTTGGCAACCGCCAGGACGGTGCCCCGGTCACCGGCGACCGCATAGACCGTCACGTCCCGCGCCATGCTGGGGGACGAAAATGTCACGTTACTCACGTCATGCTCCTGTTGTTACGAGAAGATTGTCGGTTGACGGACACGGCGGCCTGTCCGGCCGGGGACAGCCCTCGCCCACCGCGGGCAGGCCGTCGGCCAGGCCGATCCAGTCCGCGATCAGCGCCGGATCGAACCCCGACACGGTGCGTCCGGCCGCTTCCAGCAAGGGCCGGCGGATCAGCAGCGGCGCCGCGATCAGCAGGCCGAGCGCCTCGGCTTCCGTCAAGGCCGCCGGCTGGATCTCGCCGCGCTTCACCCGGGGGGCGCCGGGGTTGAACCAGGCGCTGACCGGGCGGTCGCCGAAGAAGGGCCGCAGCCGCGCCGCGGTCCAGGGTTCGGCGCGCAGGTCCCGCACCTCCAGCGCATGGCCGGAGGCGCGCAGCAGGGCGATCTGGCGCGCATTGCCGACGCAGCCCGGCTTGCCCCAGAAGGTTACGTGAGAGCAGGTTACGCGAGCCACGACACCACCTCGGGCCGCAGGGCCGGCCGCGACACGCCCATGAGTTCGCGCACCGCCGTCAGGGTCGCCGCGGCGATCCGGACGGCGCGCGGCGGGATGCCGCTCCATTGCGCCGCGGGGCCGCGCGGATCGACCTCCAGCAGCCGCATGCCGCTGCGCACGGGACTGCCGTGCTGCACCAGCCCGCGCAGGCAGCCGCTGACCGGCGCCTCGATCGGCGCGCCGCCGCACAGGCCGACCAGCGCGCCGGCTTCCACCGCGTCGCCGATGTTGTGATGGGTGCGCCAGGTGCCGCCGCAGGGCGCGCGTCCGAAGCGTTGCCGCCCGACGCCGCCCAGCGGCGCCGATTTGCCGTGCGCCGGGATGGTTTCGCCGCGACGCAGGATGCGTCCCGTGGCCTCGGGGGCCGTTTCGATCGCAATATCGACGTTGTCGCCCGCCCGAAAGCCGGGCCCGAGGCCGATGGCGAAGCCGAGATCGCCGCGCAGGTCCGGTTTTTCTTCGCGCCGGTGCATGCGGGCGTCGATCACGCCTTCGATCAGCGCCGGGTCGAGCAGCTCGTCTGGCTCCAGTGCCGTCAGGCCCAGCCGGCCGGCGCCAGCGTAGCGGAAGGGCGGGTCCAGGGCATAGCCGGTCACCCCGTCGAGCCGGGCCGATCCGAAGTCCAGCGCGTCGTCGAACGACATGGCGCGGCGCAGGACGGGCAGGTCGGGATCGCGCGCCAGCACCGTGTTGAAGCCGGCGCTGGCCAGCGCATGGCCGACCGCGGAGGCGATGTCGTCGGTGCCCAGCACCAGGACCGGCATCGGCTCAAGGCTGGCGATCAGTCGCAATGTGTCGCGCATGGTGGCATCTCCGCGTGGGGCAGCGCGGTTTGTGCAAGAGCCGGGCCAGAGTTTGTGACGGCGGAATGGCGCATGTCATGAGACAAGACCGGGCAGTCTTGTCGCAAACCCGACAAAATGCAGTCTGTATCTGGTTCCGGCTTGCCTGACCGCAAAATTTGATTGCAAGTCGTCAAGCGGTGTTCCTAACCTGCCAAAATAAGTCGTCGTCGGGAGGACGTCGGACACAGGAGCGGGAAGGACCAGATGGTGCTGATGCAGGACGCTGCCGCCTTCGCCCCGAGTACGTCGCTGTCGTACCGGTCTGACCTGGCGCTGCTGGGGATCTACGAAATCTCAAAATCCCTGTGCGGGCCGGGCAGTTTACAGGAAGTCCTGACTGGTACCCTGTACGTGCTGCACAGTTTCCTGGATATGGGCACCGGCGTCATCGCCCTGCTGGACGAATCCGGCGAGCCCGAGGAGGTTTTCTCCGCCACCCACAGCCCCATCGTCGCACGCCGTTATTTCGAGGCGCTGCCGGAAAAGGCCGTTGGACAGATGGTGGTGACCGATATGCCGGTCGTGATTGAGAATGTTGCGCGCGATACGTCTTTCGGGCCCTGGGACACCAGCCTGTGGGGTGATGGCGGCAATAATTATGCGTTCCTGGGTGTGCCGATCCGCGACCGCGGGCGGGTGATCGGCGTCATGACGATCGACAGAGCCTGGATCGAACTCGCCGACATGCGCACCGATGAGGATATCCGGTTCCTCAAGATGGTCGCCAACCTGATCGGCCAGACCGTGCGGCTGCACCGGCTGGTGATTCGCGACCGCGAGCGCATCCTGGAGGACCAGCGGCGGATCGAGAAGGAGCGCGAGGTGCTGACCCCGCTGCCGCGCCGAGCGGGGGCGTCGCCGATCGTGGGGGAAAGCGGGCCGCTGCGGGCGGTGATGGAAAAGCTGCGGCTGGTTGCGCGCAGTTCCTCGCCGGTGCTGCTGCGCGGCGAATCGGGCACCGGCAAGGAGCTGTTCGCCCAGGCCCTGCACGAGGCCTCGCCGCGGCGGGACAAGCCCTTCATCAAGCTGAACTGCGCCGCTTTGCCGGAAAGTGTCCTGGAGTCGGAACTGTTCGGCCATGAAAAGGGCTCCTTCACCGGCGCGATCGCGCAACGCAAGGGCCGCTTCGAACTGGCCGACGGCGGCACCCTGTTCCTGGACGAAATCGGCGAGATTTCCCCCGCTTTCCAGGCCAAGCTGTTGCGCGTGTTGCAGGAAGGCGAGTTCGAGCGGGTCGGTGGCTCGCGCACCCTGAAGGTGAACGTGCGCATGGTCAGCGCGACCAACCGCAACCTGGAGGAGGCGGTCGCCAAGGGCAGCTTCCGCGCGGATTTGTACTATAGACTGGCTGTCGTGCCGATCTTCCTGCCGCCGCTGCGCGACCGTCCCGGCGATATTCCGTTGCTGGCGCACGAATTCCTCGCGCGCTTCAATGCCGACAACAAGACGCGGGTGTCGTTCTCGCCTTCGGCGATGCCGGTGCTGCAGACCTGCTATTTCCCGGGGAACGTGCGCGAGCTGGAAAATTGCGTGCGGCGGACGGCGACTTTGGCGCATGGGGAGCGGATTTCCGACAAGGACTTCGCCTGTCGCAACGATGGCTGCCTGTCGGCGGTGCTGTGGAAGCAGATGCCGCGGCCGGCCGCGCCCGCGGCGCTGGAGGCACCGGCGGTGACCGAACCCGCCGGGCCGCCCCCTGGGGCGTCCCCTGGAGCGTCCCTTGGGGCGAACAAGACGCCGAACCCGGGCGGGCAGTCGGAATTCGACCAACTGGTCGAAGCGATGGAGAAATCCGGCTGGGTGCAAGCCAAGGCCGCGCGCCTGTTGAACATGACACCGCGCCAGATCGGCTACGCGCTGCGCAAGCACAGCATCCCGATCAAGAAGTTTTAGGTCTGGCGGGAGGGGAGGCGGCAACAAACGCAGAGAGGGGACGGGGCGAAGAACATAGATTTGGAGGGCCGGGGCGGAGAATATAGATTTCCCCCTCCCCTTGTGGGAGGGGGTTAGGGGGAGGGGTCGGTGGGTGTTGGGCTCGGGAGGCCGGCGCTTCTCCTGGCGGAGCCCCCACCCCCCAACCCCCACCCACGA
>Ga0302201_10001414_pt1 | contig 20613 bp, 18 predicted proteins | sample II_Bog_N3_2_FD_194586 | JGI IMG/M metagenome (GOLD analysis project Ga0302201, IMG submission 194586) | Peat permafrost microbial communities from Stordalen Mire near Abisko, Sweden - II_Bog_N3_2 | ecosystem: Environmental > Terrestrial > Soil > Wetlands > Peat | place: Sweden: Abisko... | reverse complement strand
GACCGTCGTCGTCTCGGCAACTTTGCGAATATAAAGCAGCGCCGCCAGGCTCATCCCCACCGCAACAGCCACCGTCAAATCCGCAAATACCGTCAGCCCGAATGTCACAACCCAAACCGAGATCGCCGCGAAGTCCAGTTGCAGAATTCCGCCAATCTCTTTCCACTCGCCCATGTTGTAGGCCACAACAAACAGCACAGCCGCCAGCACCGTCAGCGGGATATAACTTGCCAGCGGCGCGGCCACCAGCAAAACCCCCAGCAGCGTCAGAGCATGCACCATCCCCGCCATCGGCGACCGCGCCCCCGCACGGATATTCGTCGCCGTCCGTGCAATCGCGCCCGTCGCAGGAATCCCGCCAAACAGCGGCGAAACAAGATTCGCAATTCCCTGCGCCACCAACTCCACATTCGAGTTATGCCGGTCGCCCGTCATCCCATCCGCAACCACTGCCGACAACATACTCTCAAGCGCAGCCAGCAGCGCCACCGTAAATGCGGATGGAATCAAAGGCAATATATGTTCCGCGTGAAAATTCGGAATCGCAAATGGCGGCAATCCTTGCGGGATGCCACCGAACTTGCTCCCAATCGTCTCCACCGGCAAGTGAAATACGACGCTGATTCCCGTACACACCAGCAATGCCACAATGGATGCCGGAATCCGTTTGAAGAATCGCGGCAACACCAGCAGCATCGCCAGTGTTCCCAACCCCAGCCCGAGAGCCGCTGGATTCAGGCTATTGAAATGCTCCGCCAGCAGCGTTATGCGTGGCAAAAACTCGCTCGGCACAGCGCCCGTCTTCAGCCCGAAGAAGTCTTTGATCTGCGTCGAAGCAATCAGGATGGCAATTCCGTTTGTGAACCCGATCACCACCATCCGCGGGATAAACCGTACCGTCGATCCCAGCCCCGTCAGGCCCATCACAAGCAGTAGAATGCCGGCCATCAGCGTTACCATGGCCAGCCCGCTCATGCCGAATCGCGCCACAATGCCTGCGACAATCACCACGAATGCCCCGGTCGGCCCGCCAATCTGCGTGCGCGAACCGCCCAGCGCCGAAATCACAAACCCGGCCACCACAGCCGTGTAAAGTCCCGCCTGCGGAGTCACCCCGGATGCAATGCCAAATGCCATTGCCAGCGGCAGAGCCACGAGCCCTACCGTGATCCCCGCCAGCAGATCGTGCACAAACATCTGCCGCGTATAAGACCGGAAGGCAAGAATCGACTTGGGTAGATTCGGATTGCTGATGGACATGGGTTCCAATTGATGCTACGCGCCGTGTGCAAAATAAGCTGTGCCGTCGCTCACTTACAAATAGTGGGCCAATACGCTAATTCTCAGTCCACAGACAACCCAGGACCGCGACCTCCCGCAGCAGATTCAACCATCCAGACCGCCATCCAGCCGCTTGGCATAAATAAGCGCCGCCCGTCTGCCCGCGTAGTAATTCTCTCGTCTGTTCTCGTAGTGGTAGCCGCATCTTTCGTACAGGCGAATTGCTCCACCGTTTTCGGCATCAACATGCAGCCAGATCAATTCAGCGCTGGCCGCTTGCGCTGAACCTTCAACCAGGCGAAGCAGTTCCCCGCCAATCCCCGCTCCACGTTGCTCCGGCAGCACCTCGAGCGTTTGGATGTACGCTATCCCTTCTGCCCACTCCACAATCGCAAAACCAACCATCCGACCGTGTTCCTCTGCAATCCATGTAGCGGAATCCGCAGCTTTCACAAGCTGCCGCATATACCCACGCCCAAAGCGGAGCGGCGGCTGAAAGCACACCTCCTCAATCGCATAGAGCGCGTCGAAGTCCGCAGGTCTATAAGGGCGATACAGCATAGCCCACTCTAACGCAGCCCAATCTCCCTTGGCAGCCCGCACCAAAGCAAAAGAGCCACCCCCGCAATGAGGATGGCTCTTTCATGTCGGAAAGCGCTGTCGGGTTAGACTTTCGCTTCCAGATCCCCAATCACATCGAAGAAACGCTGATCGAGCCGCCGGTTGGTGGCGATCGCTTCCTTGATCGTGATATCGGTGACTTCCAAACCCTGGAGCACCGCAATCCGGCCCCATTTCTGGTCGTGCACCATGTCGATCGCGTGCAATCCGTACCGCTGCCCAAGCACTCGATCGAAGGCCGTCGGAACGCCGCCACGCTGCGTATGCCCCAGGTTCACTGAGCGCGTTTCAAAGCCGGTCTTCTTCTCAATCAGTTCGGCAAGCGCTTCGCCGATGCCTGAAAGCCGTGCATGTCCGAATGAATCCACCTGCGCTGAACCCGTCACCTGCCCAACCTCCGGCAGATGGCAGCCCTCGGCCACCACCACCACGCCGTAATGCTTGCCATGGTCGTAGTTATACTTCAGCAGCGCACATACGTGGTCAATGTCGATATCCTTCTCAGGCACCAGGATCACGTGCGCACCGCCGGCCACGCCCGCAGCGTACGCAATCCAACCTGCGTCGCGTCCCATCACCTCAACCACGACTACACGATTATGCGAGTCGGCAGTCGTGTGAATGCGGTCGACAGCCTCGGTGGCAATCATCACCGCCGTATCGAATCCGAATGTCTGATCCGTGCCGCTGATGTCGTTGTCAATTGTCTTTGGAACACCCACGCTGGGCACGCCATGTTCGCTCAGGAACAGCGTCACCGACTGTGTGTCATCGCCGCCAAGCGCGATCAACGCGTCAATCTTGTTGGCCTTCAAAACCTCCTGCACCTTTTCGATTCCACCGGGAATCTTCTTCACATTGGTGCGCGAAGAGTGCAGAATCGTACCGCCCTTCAACTGGATGCCGTCCGTGTTTTCCAGGGTCAGCGGAATAAAGTTGTTATCCAGTACCCCGCGCCAGCCATTCAGGAATCCAATAAACTCATCGCCATAGTGGTTGATGCCCTTCTTCACGGCCGCATAGATCACCGCATTCAATCCGGGGCAGTCGCCGCCGCCGGTCAACAAAGCAACTCGCATCGTAAATCTCCTCGTCGAAATCACACGGCTGCTAACCACAAGTGGCCTAATCACCCGTGCCCTAATCGTTCATGACCAACCCACTCAACAGCGCGCCCGCTCCGGAAGACTCCCGGCCTCGACGCCTTAACCAGTGTACTCCGGCCCTGTAAAGTGAAATCGTGACAAAGCGCACGCATATTCAAGAATTTCCCGTTACCCATTCCCATCCTGAAACAGTACAGCCATAATAGGTTATGCCCAGTACTGGAGCTCTTATACTGCTGGCCTTTGCCGCCCTCGTCATTGTCCTTCTGCTCGTGTTGCTTCAGCTCACCCGCCTTGGGGTCCTTGTCCGAACCACCATCCCCGACAGGCCCCGCCGGCGCGCGTTTCTCGCCTCCGTGGCATTCTTTCTTACCTTTGGGGGCGTTCGCTTTCTAGTCAGCTCCATCGTCCATCAGGCCGGCCCATTCCAATGGGTTACCGTACGGGGCCACCACATCCATCACCTGGTCTGGGGCATCCTCATTCTCTTGCTGGTCGGCTACGGATGGCTGCTCGACCTCGGACAGAAGCACACCGAGCTCTCAATCTTCTTCAGCCGGCTCATGTCCATCAGCTACGGTGTCGGCGCAGCCCTGACACTCGACGAATTCGCCCTCTGGCTCAATCTCGAACCCGGCGCTTACTGGTCCAGTGCCGGACGCGAAAGCATCGACGCGGTGGTACTCTTCGGCAGCCTGCTTGCCATCGGAGCATGGGGCGCGCCGTTCTTCCGCGGATGTCATCACATGTGGACCAAGCGCACTGTTGTCGGCAAGGAACTCAGCCGAGGCCTTACCTACCCGGTCCGCCTTGTGCGGTTGCTTCGTCATGGTAAAGCTCGGCGATCACCCCCGCGTATCGAGCCATAATCGCGCGCCGCTTCAGCTTCATTGAAGGTGTCAGCTCGCCGGACTCCTGCGTCCACTCCTCTGCCACCACCCTGAACCGCTTCAGCGTTTCAAAATTGGCCAGCCCGCCATTCACCTCGCGCACAATCTCGCCATAAAGTGCCGTCACACGCCCATCGGTCACCAAAGCGGCGCGAGAGCCAGCCTCAATCCCGTGGTCCTTTGCCCATGCTTCGAGCGCCGGAAAGTTTGGTGAAACCAAGGCGCAAATGAACTTGTGCTTGTCACCCACAAGTGCGGCCTGCGCCACAAGCACATTGTTCTTCAACTTGTTTTCAATCGGCTGCGGCGCCACCAGCTTTCCGCCAGACGTCTTCAGCAGCTCCTTCTTCCGGTCCGTGATCGAGAGAAATCCATCCGCATCAAGTGCCGCAATGTCCCCGGTACGGAACCATCCATCCGCATCGAAGCACTCCGCGTTTGCCGCCGGCTTTTGCCAGTAGCCCACGAACACTGACGGCCCGCGCACCAGCAACTCCCCATCTTCGGCAAATTTCAATTCCACGTTGGCCAACTTTTGGCCCACGGTTCCCATGCGCTGGCTGATTGGAGAGTTAATCGCAATCACAGGCGAGGTCTCCGTCAGCCCGTATCCTTCCCAAAGCGCAATCCCCACTGACGCAAACCAGCGTGCCGTGTCGATTCCCAGCGGCGCACCACCGGAAACAAAAATCCTTACCCGCCCGCCAAAAGCCTCCTGTACCTTTGAATACACCAGCTTCGAGGCCAGCTTCCACAACGCCGACGATGGCTTTTTCCCGCTGTAAACCGTATCCGCGTGTCTCGCGCCCAGTCGAACCGCCCAGGCCAGCATGCGCTTTTTCACAGGCGACGCCGCCGACTTCTGTTCCACCGCCTGCCGAATCTTTTCGTACACCCGCGGCACACCCACAATCACTGTCGGCCTCACCTCGCGCATCGCCTGAGGCAACTTGTCGAACTGCGAGCAATAAGCCACCTGCGCCCCATACAGGTACATCACGTAGTCCAACGCGCGCGCAGTAATATGCGACAACGGAAGGAACGAAATGCATGCGTCCGTCGAATTAAATCCGAAGCACTCCGCGGCAAGGTTCTGGTTTGAAGCGATGTTGCCATGAGTCAGCACCACGCCCTTGGGCTCGCCGGTCGTGCCTGACGTGTAGATCAGCGTTGCCAGGTCCTTCGGTTCCACTGAGCGTACCAGCGCGTCGAAAACCGAATCCCGCTCACTTCCCCGCTCCTCCGCACCCTTCAGAAGTTCATTGAACGCGATCGCTCCCTCTGCTGGGGTCGGCAAATCGATCATCACAATCCGCTCAAGTTGCGTCTGTCCGCGCACCGCGTTCAGCTTGTCGAATTGCTGACGAGTCGAAACCACCGCAATCCCGCATCCGGCGTCCTGGATCAGCGCAGCCACCTGCTCACCGGTCAGAGTGGGATAAATCGGTACATCGGCAGCGCCGATGGCCAGCGCAGCGAAATCCGTTACCATCCACTCCCAGCGGTTCTCGCAAATCAGTGCGATCCGGTCGCCCTTTTTTACGCCCCAACCCAGAAAGGCTGAAGCCAGTGCCCTGACACGCTGGTAAATCTGGTCAGAAGATAAAGGTTGCCAGTGCCCAAACTCGTCCTGCCAAAGGACAGCCCTCGGGTTGGCCGCCGCGGAGATGCGGCAAAACAGGTCATTGATCGTTGAAATTTGTGCAGTCTGTGTCATCGCCATTTCGAGTAGAAGGCGCGGTCTCTTTTGCACCGCAGCCACTCCGGAGTGTATCAGCGGAGCCGGGACGAGTGTTCAGTTCCTCCAGGCAGAGTCGGCCAAGTCGCTAGCCAGCCGATGCGGAAAAACCGTCTCACCCCAGAGTTTCAGCCTCAACGCCTGCGGGTTTACACTTCAACTTCGGGGCAGAATGAGTCTCGAGATAGTTCGGATTCTCGCCATCAAAGATGCCTAAACTCAATCCACCACTATCCATTGGCGATCCCGACCCGGCACTTCTCCAAAAGCTGGATCCTATCAAGCGCGTCTGCGTCGCCTTGGCAGCCACCGTCGCGGGCCTCACTCTTCTAGCATGGTTCATTCCCCCGCTGGACAGTCTTATGCCCGGCGGCTGGCGACTGATGGCCACGGCATCCGCAATCGGCCTGGCTCTCTGCGCGTTCAGTCTCGAGTTCTCCGAATCCCGCTACTCCAAGCGCGTCAACAAGCTGAGCCAAGTGCTGGCCGTCCTCGCAGTCTTGCTGGGTGCCACAATTCTCGCCGAATACGCGCTTCACATCTCCACCGGCCTTGAGCACATCCTCCCCTTCGATCCAAAATCCATCTCGCCCTGGCCCGCCAGACCTTCGCCGCAGACCGCATCCGGATTGGTGTTGCTGGGAATTACATTGGCGCTGATCCGCGTGCGATCGCGCATTGCCGTTCGCATTGCCGACCTGGTCTTGATCTGCCTCGCAATGCTGATGCTCGTGCTGGTGTCAGGAGAAATCTTCGGCGCTCTGCGACTCTTCGGTCTGTCCCCTGTCACCCGAACGTCGCCGCAAACCCTGCTCTGCTTAGCTCTACTCACTTTTGTCGCTTTCCTTCGCCGGTCTGAAATTGGCCTCTTTTCCATTTTTTTGGGCCACGGAATCGGCAGCACGATCGCCCGGGTCCTTGGCCCAATTCTCCTGGTTTTGCCGTTCCTCCGCGAGATTGGGCGTCAGCGCATGGTTCATGCTCAGTTGCTCCCCGAGCGTTACGCCACCGCGATCCTTGCCTCTATTGCCGCCGCCATGGCATTTGGCATGCTGATCGTTATTGCCTGGTACATCAAGGAGATGGAGGCCGAAATTCAAGACCTCTCCCTGCGGGACGAGTTGACTCGCCTCTACAATCTCCGCGGTTTCTCCCTGCTCGGAGGCCATGTCCTGGGACTTGCGCAGCGTTCTCAATTGCCTTGCTCTGTCTTGTACGTTGATGTGGATAACCTGAAGCAGATCAACGACTCCATGGGCCACGCCAAAGGCTCAGCCATGCTCATTGAAACTGTGCAGATGCTCGGGCAAACGTTCCGTGAAACCGATGTGCTAGGCCGCATCGGAGGAGACGAGTTTGCTGTGGTCTGCCAATGCAGCCATGTAGCCATTTCAATTGCCGCAGATCGCCTTGAATCTGCCACCGTAACTCGAAACGCTCAGCCCGGCCCCGAAATTCCCCTCAGCTTCAGCGTCGGTTTTGCCACAGCGGACGAGCATGGGCATCAGTCTCTCCCGGAACTGCTCTCCCTGGCCGATCAGGCCATGTACGAGAGAAAACGCCAAAAGAAGCAACCGGCCCCTCCAACGTCAACCCGCTAGTTCCGAACGAGAACCGCTTCAATCCGACCGACAACAATTTGAGAAAGATTTTTTCCGAAACTCCCTCAAATGCCTTTGCATACTTATGCAATTCCGTTGTATATTTATACAAGCGCGGCCGCAACACTGCGAGCCGCGCTTTCCCTTTGCCTGAAATTCGGCAATGGAAACAGTGACAGGCGGCGATGAAGTTTCAAAGGCACAACGCGATTCGGGATCTGGTGGCCAGCGTACCTGTCTCTAATCAGGACGAGCTGCGCCGCAAGCTCCGCCGCCGCGGCTTTGAAGTCACCCAGGCCACCCTCTCGCGCGACATTCATGAGCTGCGCCTTTCCAAAGGCCCCGGCGGCTATTCCCTGCCCAACGGCAACGGCAACGGTCTCAGCCCAATCATTGTGGACGACGGTCCGCCTTCAGTGGCGGAGATGATTGAAAGCTTCGGCCTCCGCGTCCGTCAGGCCATGAACCAGGTTGTAGTCGGCACCGTCATGGGCGGAGCACAGCCCTTCGCTGCCGCTCTTGATCACGAAGCATGGCCGGAGGTGGTAGGCACCATCGCCGGCGACGACACCGTATTGGTGATCTGTCCCGACCCGCGCCGGGCAGGCGAAGTCGAAGCCCGGCTGAGGACGATCCTGGAGTCATGACCGATACGGTACAAACCGCAGTTGTAGGAGTGACAGGGTACGCAGGCGCAGAGTTAGCCCGCTTGCTGCTGCATCATCCTCGCCTCAAGTCCGTGCCCCCGGTTTTTGCCGGTCGCCTCGACCCCAAAGATGAAGCGCGCGGCGGAGTCCCTCTCGCCGAAATTCATCCCCAACTCGCCGGCATCCACGGCGGCAATGAGCTGCGTCAACAGGCCTTCTCCTGGGATCTGCTCACCGATCTCGACGTAAAGATCCTCTTCCTCGCCACACCCCACGAGCAGTCTCGTGAGTGGGTGCCCGAAGCCCTCGCGCGCGGCATTCGCGTCATTGACCTGAGCGGTGCCTGGCGTCTCAACGAGCCCTCCAATCGTGCCGTCTATGATTTCCAGGATGAAGGCTCGGAGCAGGCAGCCGCAATCCAGTCCGAAGCCGTCTACGGCCTACCTGAGTTGCATCGCGCCGACATCGCCAACGCACGCCTGGTCGCCAACCCCGGCTGCTATGCAACCTCCGTCATTCTCCCGCTCCGCCCTCTGGTCGCTGCGGGCGTACTCGACCTCGATCACGGCATTGTTGCAGACTCAAAAAGCGGTGTCAGCGGAGCCGGCAAAACTCCCACGCCCAAAACACATTTCATGTACGCGGCCGACAATCTCTCCGCCTACAGCGTCTTCAGCCATCGCCACACCGGCGAACTCCTTGAACAGATCGGCGTCGAATCCAGCCAGATCGTCTTCACGCCTCATCTGCTGCCCATTCCGCGCGGAATTCTTTCCACCATTTATGTCCGCTTCAGCAGCACGCAAACCGCGGAGCGCATCTCACACATTTACCGTGATTTTTTTGCTCACAGTCCCATGGTGCGTCTGTATCATAAGACGCTGCCGCAGATTCAATATTCGGTGCGAACCAACTACGCCGATATTGGCTTCCAATTGGCTCCGGACGGCCGCCGCGCTGTGATTGTTAGTTGTCTCGATAACTTGTTGAAGGGCGCGTCCTCGCAGGCCGTGCAAAATCTAAACGTGATGCTTGGCTTTAGCGAAGCGGAAGGTCTCGCGTAATGTGCGGGGCGGAGGGCCAGGAATGAAGTACGTTGTTAAATTGGGCGGAGCCGGTCTCGAATCCCAGGAGCTTCTTCAGGCATGCACCCGCGCCATTGCCGATCTCGTTCGCGACGGCAATCAGGTGGCCGTTGTCCACGGCGGCGGAGTGCAGTTGACCCGCATGTTGAAGGCTCTCGGCAAGCAAAGCGAATTCATCGCCGGCCTCCGCGTCACCGATGCCGAGACCCGCGACGTCGCGCTCATGGTTCTCACCGGCAAAGTCAACAAGGGTCTCGTTGCCGCGCTCGGCTCGCTCGGTCAGCCCGCTGTCGGCCTCTCCGGTGGAGACGGCCTGCTCTTCCGTGCCCGCAAAAAGCGCACCGCGCCCGACCTCGGCTATGTTGGCGAAATCGTCTCCAGCGATCCCCGCTGGATTGAAGCAATCTGGCAGTTGGGCGGCGTACCAGTCATCTCGTCCATGGCCCTCGGTTTCGATGGCGAGTACTACAACATCAACGCCGACGAAATGGCCGCCGCCTGCGCCATCGCCTGCCACGCCGACGCACTCGTCTTCCTCACCGACGTGCCCGGAGTCAAAGGCGCAACGGGCGAAGTACTCCGATGGCTCTCAATCGATCAAATTGCGGAGATGGCCAAAAACGCCGTCATCTCCGGGGGCATGTTGCCCAAACTGAGCGCCTGCCGTGAAGCTCTTCTCAACGGCGTAAAGCGCGTACGAATTTTGCCCGCCGAGGCTGCCAGTTTCCTTCCTGATCTGTGCAGCTCCCGCGTAGCCCAGGGCACCGAGGTAATGGTCGCATGACGCTGAACTGCGAGCGCGCCGGAGGCGCAAAGTTTGTTAGCCCCGCGCTTCAGCGTGGGGTAGGAGACAATCGATGCGCCAAGCCCTGTAGGGGCGGCGCCGGTTTCGAAAGGGCACGACTTGCCGGGGTCCCCGGCGACAGGTCTTCGTCGCTGGGGTGGCTTTAGTCGTGCCGAATGGTGGCAGAAGCGCTTTGTATCAGGGCATGACTTTAGTCATGCCGAAAGTGGACCTTATGAACCCTGGGCTTTAGCCCCTGAGGAAACGCTGCAAACTACGCCTTGACGTTGACCCATCACGATCCGGCGTTCTTTGAGCAACAGGAGATTTCGAAGTGACAAAACTCGATCAAATTCGCGCCGCGGAAGCAAAGCTTCTGCTTTCCACCTACGACCGCAACCCCATCCTCTTTGTGTCGGGTGAGGGCGTCCACATCGTCGACGAAAAAGGCGATAGCTACTTGGACCTGCTCAGCGGCATCGGCGTCAATGCGCTAGGTTATAACCATCCGGTTATACAAGACGCCATCGTCAAACAGAGCCGCGCGCTCATCCACACATCGAACCTCTTCTATCACGAGGGCCAGGCGGAACTCGCTCTGCGCCTCACCGAACGCACCGGCCTCGATCGCTGCTTCTTCGCCAATACCGGCACAGAAGCCTGGGAGGGCGCGCTCAAGCTTGCCCGTTCCCACGCCGGCCTGCTGCGCAGCGAAGGCGTAAACATCGGCACCAAGTTCCTCGCCCTTGAGCAGAGCTTTCACGGCCGCACCTACGGATCCATGTCCACTACACACAAGGCGAAATACCGCGAGCCATTCGGTCCCGTCGTCCCCGGCGTCGAATTCGTGCGCTTCAACGACGTCGCCGACCTCCGCGCCAAATTCTCCACCGAAGTCTGCGCCATCCTCGTCGAAGCCATTCAAGGCGAAGGCGGCATCCGCCCGCTTTCACAGGAATTCTTCGCCGAAGCCCGAGCGCTCGCCACATCCACCGGCGCGCTCCTAATCGTCGATGAGATTCAGGCCGGGATGGGCCGCACCGGCAAATGGTGCGCCTATCAGCACTACGGTATTCAGCCCGATATCACGACGCTCGCAAAGCCTCTCGCCGGCGGCATTCCTCTCGGTGCGGTTCTCTGCACGGAAGAAGCTTCGCGCGCCATCCACGCAGGCATGCATGGCACCACGTTTGGTGGAGGCCCTCTTGCCTGCGCCGTCGCCATCGCCGTCATCGATCACATCGAGAAGACCAACCTTCTCGCCAACGCAACCGAAGTTGGCGACTACTTCCAGCAGCAACTCCGCTCGCTCGCAGAGCGTCACAGCGCCATCATTGACGTCCGCGGCAAGGGCCTCATGATCGCTGCCGAACTTGACTCCGCCGACCTCGCCAAACTCACCGTCGCGGAAATGCTCAAGCGCCACATTCTCATCAACTGCACCAGCGATACGGTCCTGCGTTTTCTGCCGCCGTACATCCTGGAACGCGCCCATGTCGACACAGCCATCGCCGCCCTCGACGAAATCTTCACTGAACATGCAGTCGCTGCCAGTTCCACGCAGACCGCAGCAAATACCGTAGGAGGCAACAACAATGGCTAGCCGCGCAACCCTTGAACGCCCGGAGACTGCAGTGCCCGTCCAGCAAGACCCTGACATCCTCGCCGCCGCAGCTCGCCTCGCCGGCGAAGACATGTGCTCCGTCGCCGATCTTTCCAGCGCTGAAGTCCGCGCCATTCTCAAGCTCGGCCACGACGTCAAGCGCAATCCGCGCGAGTACCGCCATGCCCTCGATGCCAAGCAGATGGTCCTCATGTTTGAGAAGGCCTCGTTGCGCACCCGCCTGTCTTTCGAAACCGGCATTAACACTATGGGCGGCAACGCCATCTTCGTCGATAACACCGGCTCGCCACTCGGGGAACGCGAATCCATCGCCGATGTTGCCCGCAATGTCGAGCGCTGGGTCGACGTGATCGTGCTGCGCACCTATGCGCATGACACCATCACGGAGATGGCCGCCAACTCGCGCGTGCCCGTCATCAACGCCCTATCCGACTTCGAACATCCCTGCCAGGCGCTCGCTGACTTCATGACGCTGGAGGAGCATTTCGGCTCCGCGCGCGGTCTCAACTTCACCTACGTTGGCGACGGCAACAACGTCTGCCACTCGCTCATGCTCACCGGCGCGCAACTCGGCTCCAACGTTACAGTGGCCACTCCGCGCGGTTACTCGCCTGACATCGAAATCGTCACCAAGGCCCGCGAAATCGCAGAGGCCAACGGTTGCGAAGTCCGCCTCTTGCAAGACCCGCAAGCCGCGGCCGAGAATGCCGACGCCATCTACACCGACGTCTGCGTCAGCATGGGCATGGAACACGAATCAAGCAAACGCGCTCCCATCTTCCGCCCGTTCCAGGTGAACGATGCGCTAATGTCCAAGGCCGCGCCGAGCGCCGTCTTCATGCATTGCCTGCCCGCACGCCGCAACGCGGAAGTCACGGACTCCGTCCTCGACGGCCCGCAATCCATCGTCTTCGACCAGGCCGAGAACCGCATGCACGCACAGAAAGCACTGCTCCTGCTCTTGCTCGGCGGCCTCGCCAACACCGCAAGTTTTCAGTAGCAAGTCCATAGTTTGCAGTTCAAGGTTCTCTGGCTGTTTTGCGCCAGAACACAGCAACTATGAACTGCGAACTAAGAACTGTGAACTCCAAAGGAAGCCATGTCCGTAATTCTCGAATCCGTGCCCGTCGGCCAAAAAGTCGGCATTGCCTTCTCAGGCGGGCTTGACACCTCCGCCGCCCTTCATTGGATGAAGCAGAAGGGCGCCATCCCCTACGCCTACACGGCGAATCTTGGCCAGCCCGACGAAACCGATTACGACGCCATCCCGCGCGCAGCCCTCGAGTACGGTGCAGAAAAAGCACGCCTCATCGACTGCCGCAGCCAACTCGTTCGCGAAGGCATCGCCGCGCTCCAGGCCGGCGCATTCCACATCAGCACTGCCGGCGTCACGTACTTCAACACCACGCCCATTGGCCGCGCCGTCACCGGCACCATGCTTGTCTCCGCCATGCATGAGGACGACGTCCACATCTGGGGCGACGGCTCCACATTTAAGGGCAATGACATCGAGCGCTTTTACCGTTACGGCCTCCTTGTCAATCCCAACCTCAAAATCTATAAGCCCTGGCTTGACGCCGCGTTCATTGACGAACTCGGTGGTCGCGCCGAGATGTCCGCCTTCATGCAACAATCCGGCTTCGCGTACAAGATGTCCGCCGAGAAAGCCTACTCCACCGACTCCAACATCCTCGGCGCAACCCACGAAGCCAAAGACCTGGAGCACCTTTCCACATCCATCAAAATCGTCGCTCCCATCATGGGCGTGGTCTCCTGGCGCGACGATGTTGAAGTCAAGCCTGAAGAAGTCTCCGTCCGCTTTGAAGAAGGATTTCCCGTCGCGCTAAACGGCAAGCAATTCACCGACCCCGTCGCCCTCCTTCTCGAAGCCAACAGCATCGGTGGCCGTCACGGCCTCGGCATGTCCGACCAGATCGAGAACCGCATCATCGAAGCCAAGTCCCGCGGCATCTATGAGGCCCCCGGCCTCGCCCTGCTCTGGGTCGCCTACGAGCGCCTCATCACCGGCATTCACAATGAGGACACCATCGAGCAGTACCGCGACAATGGCCGCAAACTCGGCCGTTTGCTCTACCAGGGCCGCTGGTTCGACTCCCAGGCCATCATGCTCCGCGAGTCCGCCCAGCGCTGGGTCGCCAAGCCCCTCACCGGTGAAGTCACACTCGAACTCCGCCGCGGCAACGACTACTCCATCCTCAACACCGAGTCGCCCAACCTCACCTTCCATCCCGAGCGCCTCAGCATGGAGAAAACCGAATCAACCTTTTCCCCGCGCGACCGCATCGGACAATTAACCATGCGCAATCTCGACATCACAGACACCCGCGACAAGCTCCTCACGTACGCCAAAACCGGCCTCCTCACCCTCAGCAAAGGCAGCGAGATGCCCCAACTACAAAGCGCTAGGGAAAGGGAGTAGAGTTCAATGTCAAACGAAAAACAATCCGTCAAAATGTGGTCCGGCCGTTTTCGCGAGCCGCTCGATAGCGAATTTGAAAAGTGGCAGCGTTCCATCGTCTTCGATTGGCGCCTTCTCCCCCAGGAAGTAGCCGCCAGCAAAGCCCACGCATCCGCGCTCATCGCCGCCGGCATCCTGACTGCAGATGAAGGCGCGGAGATTCGCTCAGCACTCGATTCCATCGCCGCCGACCACGCATCGGAAGCCGGTCAGGCTCTCGTACGCAATCACCCTTCAGCCGAAGACATTCATCACTTCGTCGAACTCAGCCTCGTCGAACGCATCGGCTCCCTTGGCCTCAAGCTCCACACTGCCCGCAGCCGCAATGAGCAGATCGCCACCGACCTGCGCCTCTACGTGCGCGAGCAAATCAGCCTCGTCATCGAGTCGCTCGTCGTATGGGCCAACGCTCTTGTTGAGCAGGCCAACGCTGCCAAAGAGTCCGTCATGCCCAGCTACACGCATATGCAGCGCGCCGAACCCGTGCTCGCGGCTCACTGGCTGCTCGCATATGTCGAGATGATCCTGCGCGATGCCGAGCGTCTACGTGATTGTGCCGCCCACCTGAACTACTGCCCTCTCGGCTCTGGAGCAGTTGCCGGCGCAACCCTCGCGCTTGACCGCACCATCGCCGCGCGTGAGTTGGGTTTCGCCGCGCCCACCGCCAACTCCATCGACGCCACCAGCGACCGCGACTTCATTCTTGAATACCTCCACGCCCTCACCTTCGTCGGCTTGCATCTCAGTCGCTTTGCCGAGGAAATTACCCTCTTCGCCACTGCGGAATTCAACTTTGTCATCCTGCCTGAAGCCTTCTCCACCGGCTCCAGCGCCATGCCCCAGAAGAAAAATCCCGATCTGACCGAGCTCATCCGCGCTAAAGTCGGTCGCATTCACGGCGCAGCGCAAGCCGTCACCTTGCAGCTAAAAGGCCTTCCTTTGGCCTACAATAAAGACATGCAGGAAACCCAGGAGCCGGCCTTTGCGGTCGAATTCGTGCCTCAAATGCTCATCCTCGTCGCGCGCTTCACTGCGTCGCTTCAGTTCAATCGCGAGCGCATGGCAGAAGCGGCACAATCTGGCTATCTCAACGCCATGGCCGCCGCCACCTATCTCGTTCACAAAGGTGTTCCCTTCCGCACCGCGCACGAGAAAATCGGCAACGTTGTTCGCTTCGCTCTGAAGGAAGGCGTCGAACTCGGCAATCTCACCATCAATGAGTTGCGCGTCTTCGGTCCGGAGTTCGACGAAGATTTCTTCGCCGCGGTCACCCTCCGTTCCACACTAGACTGCCACGATGTGATCGGGGGAACCGCAACCGATCGCGTGCGCAAAGCCCTCGCAGCCGCATCGGAGCGCATTGCCGCATTTGTCAAAATTGAGAATGGGGAGGCCATTCATGCTGGTGCGTAAGGCCCTCCTGCAGGACGCCTCCAACGTCTACGACCTGGTCAATTCGCTATCGACCGACGGCACACTCCTCCGCCGTCCATTCGCGGAAATCTGCGAGAACATCCGCGACTTCACCGTCGCCGAATCCGACAGCGGCGTCTTCCTCGGCAACGGCGCGCTCCATCTCTATGGCCCGCATCTGGCCGAGGTTCGCTCCATCGTCGTCAAGCCCGAGGCCAAGAGCCAGGGCGCCGGCGGCCGCATCCTCGGCGCGCTCATTGAAGAAGCCGAGGAACACGGCATCCAATCCGTCTGTCTCTTCACCCGCATCCCCGACTTCTTCTTCAAATACGGCTTCCGCACTGTCGAAGATAAGTCCGAGTTACCCGACAAGATATTCAAAGATTGCCAAAGCTGCCCACGCCTTCATCGTTGCGACGAAGTAGCCATGGTCCGTGGACGCATCCCAAGAATCTCCATCTTAGGACCGCGCCTCGAGGCCCAGCAGCTAGTCCGCCTCTCCGGATAACTCCGGCTTACTCAGCATCGCGGCGCCAAGCGCCGCCTGCCCATAACTCAATCCCCCATCCCCGGGGCTTACGCGGCGATGCTGCAAAACCGTGAATCCCTCCTCCTCAAGCCCAACACGCAACAACCGCGCCAGCCTGCGGTTATGCATACAACCACCACTCAGTGCAACAATGTTGATGTCAGTCTCGATCCGTGCATTTCCAGCCGCGTTGATAAACCCCTCCGCAATACCCGCATGAAACCGCGCAGAAATCCGCCTCGCCGGCACTCCGCGCCACAGGTCTTCCAGCACCGCCTTCCACATCTTCCCCGTCTTGATCACCGCCACGCCGTCTGAGCCATCTTCCCCCGAATGCAACTCAGGCCAATATGGACCCTGCTCAATCCGGTCCGGTTCATCCACGGCAATTCCCTCGAGTTCAATAGCCGCCTGCGCCTCATAATCCACCACCCGGCGATTCAACACCACCGCCGCAACCGCATCGAACAACCGCCCCAGGCTCGAAGTCATCGGCGAGTTGACTCCCCGCTCAATCATTCGTTTCATGACTCGCACTTCACTCGCCTGCGCTCCAAGCAACTTCACAATCTGCTCCGACTCCACATCGAATCCCGCAGCATGCAGCGCGCCCATCGCCATCCGCCAAGGCTCTTTCACCGCCGCATCTCCACCCGGCATTGGCACATACTCCAGATGCGCCCACCGCTCAAATCCATCCAGCCGCGCAATCAATACTTCCCCGCCCCAAATCTTCCCGTCCGTCCCGTACCCAGTCCCATCCAGCGCCAACCCAATCACCGGCCCCGTCAACCCATGCTCCGCCATACAACCAGCCACATGCGCATGATGATGCTGCACGCCAATGGTCGGTAGTCGACGCTCGCGAGCCCACTCCTGAGCCCAGGATGTCGACAGATACCCCGGATGCAAATCATGTACCACCATCTCCGGATCAATCTCAAATGTATGCATTAAGTGCGCCAACGACTCCTTGAAAAACTCAAGCCCCGTCAAACTTTCCAAATCGCCCAGGTGCTGGCTCTGATAGACCATCCGTCCCTGCGCCAGCGCAAACACATTCTTCAAGTGCCCACCTACCGCCAGCAGTGGCGGAGAATCAAACGGAAGCACCACACCCAGCGGCACAAATCCCCGCGCCCGTCGCAACAACTGCGGCGCACCATCCACCACCGCCGCCACCGAGTCGTCGCATCGCTGCAGAATCTCACGATCATGCATCAAAAATGCATCGGCGATTCCGCCCAACCTCGCCAACGCCTCATCGTTATCAATCGCTATCGGCTCTTCGCTTAAATTCGCACTCGTCATCACCAGCGCCTTCACTTCCCCTGAAGCAAACAGCAAATGCTGCAGCGGAGCATAAGGCAGAAACACTCCCAACCACGGGACTCCAGCCGCCACACTTGGCGCCATCTTTAGTCCAACTCCCTCCGCAATCCCCGTGCCTTCCTTCTTCCGCGCCAGCACAATCGGCCGGGCCGCCGTCATCAGCAACGCCTCATCTTCCGCAGTCAGCACACACACAGCCCGCGCTGCCTCAACATCCTTCACCATCACGGCCAGCGGCTTCCCATACCGCCACTTCCGTTCTCTAAGCCGCATCACCGCGATCTCATTCGTTGCGTCCACGCTCAAGTGAAATCCGCCCACTCCCTTGATTGCCATGACCTCGCCCGCAACCAACCGTTCCACGCATGAAGCAACCGGATCATCTACATCCATCGCAGCCCCATCCACGCCCACCATCGAAACCTGCGGTCCGCAATCCCAGCACGCATTCGGCTGCGCATGAAATCGTCGATTCAATGGATCGTCGTACTCCGCCTGGCACGCGACGCACATCCTGAACTTCGCCATCGAAGTCTGCGGCCGGTCATACGGAATACTCCGCGTAATCGTGAACCGCGGCCCGCAGTTGGTGCAATTCAAAAATGGATATCCAAACCGCCGATCCCCCGCATCCATCAACTCTCTTAAACAATCCACGCACGTTGCCGCATCCGCTGGAATCCCCGTACTCACGCGTCCTAAAACTTCACTGGGGACGATGCGAAATCCCGCATCTCCAACCACCTTCAACTCCCGCACTGCAATTGCATCAATCCGCGCCAACGGCGGCGTCTCCGTTCTCAACCGCACCAGGAATCCATCCACGCGCGCCGCTATTCCTTCAACTTCCAGCGTCACCCCTTCGGTATCGTTCCCGATAAATCCGCTCAGCCCTTCCTCTATAGCTAGTCGATATGCAAACGGCCTGAAGCCAACCCCCTGCACCACTCCCCGCACCAGCACGCCACGCCGTTCCAACAGTGAATTTTCTCTGGGCTGAATGCCTTCAGTGGGTTCCATCAATTTCGATCCTCACACCGCACACAAGCATAGCGCATGCAGCAAACTGCCTCCCCAAGTCCGCAATGCGTTCCACCATGCAAGCAACCTTTACTTTGTTTATCTATTCCAACTTGATGCGGTAAGACGGGGCAATGGCGACCGTCCCAACTCAACCTGAGCGCCCGAACGGCATGTCTCAGAGACCAAATGAAAAGGTGAAAAACAATGAAAAAAATGATCTTGTCACTTGCTTTAGTGGGCATGTCAACCCTCGGCTGGGCTGACTCCAAGGAAGCAGCTGCCGATCGCCTTGAGCATGCCGGAGCCGTATTGCACGAAGTGATGGCTGCTCCGGACAAAGGCATCCCTGAAGAAGTTCTCGACCACGCAAAATGTATCGCCGTGGTCCCTCACATGGTCAAGGGCGGATTCGTCTTTGGCGCCGAAGGCGGTAAGGGCGTAGCTACCTGCCGTACTCCCAGTGGCTGGAGCGCTCCTGCGTTCTTCACCATCGGCGGCGGAAGCTGGGGCCTCCAGATCGGTGTGGAAGGCATCGACCTGGTCATGATCATCCAGAGCGACCGCGGCATGGAGCACTTGCTTTCCAGCAAGTTCCAGGTCGGTGGCGACGCCTCTGCGGCAGCCGGTCCGGTCGGGCGTCATGCCTCTGCCGATACCGATTGGAAACTGAACACCGAGATCCTCACCTACTCACGCGCTAAGGGGATCTTCGCCGGACTCACCTTGAATGGCCAGGTTATCTCGCGTGATGAAGACGCCATGACAGCGTTCTACGGCGCGGGCACAACCAGCCGCTCGGTCCTGCGCGGAGAGGTTCCCCCGCCCGCTGCTGCCGCATCGTTCCTGCATGCAGTTCACGAAGCTAAAGAACAGGCAATGGCTCAGTAACAGGCAATTCGCTTTACTGACAAAATACAAACACCCGGAATGGCAACGTCCTTCCGGGTGTTCTTCTAGAAAGGAAATCTTCAATGCTCTGGACAATATTCGTAATCCTGCTGGTCCTCTGGCTTCTAGGCTTCAGCCTGCACATCGCAGGCGGACTCATCCACATCTTGCTGGTGGTTGCGGTCGTAGTCCTCATCATCAACCTGATCTCCGGGCGCCGCACGATTGCCTAACCACAACTGAGCGCCCCACAAGCGCCCAGAAAACAAACCCCCGATGAACCAGTTTTTTCGGTCAGGCTCGCTGGCGATATCTCGCTAGCGGGCCTGTCGTTTCCCGAGACTTTTTCTCGCCCCTCACGCTCGTATCGCGCCTGACTTCAAGATGAGCTGTTACGCTTTCCAAACGGAGTAGATCCTGCATGACGAACCTTAGGCCGCGAACCAGGACAATCCAATTCGTGGCCCTCATTCTCCTCGCACTCTCTGCTTCTTTTGTTCTTTCAGCTCAGCCGGTTGACGGTGCAGCGGTCATTCAGAAAATCGACAATGCCGCCCTCGCACGAATCGACCATGTCCAGAGCTACACGGTGTTAGAACACTACTCAGTCTTTAGAAACGGTGACGAGACCCATCCCGCAGCCGAAATGACCGTAAAGACCCTCTATCAGAAGGGCGTCGGCAAAAGCTACACCATCCTCTCCCAATCCGGTTCATCTATATTGCAAAAGCTGGTGCTGGCCCCTCTCCTCGACAACGAAAAAACCATCAATCAGCCCGGCAATGTTGAAAAGTCCTGGTTCACTTCCTCCAACTATGAAATGAATCTCAAACCCGGTGTCACGCAGAAAATGAATGGACACGATTGCCTTGGCTTTGACATTGCGCCAAAGCACAAGGCCCCTAATATGCTTAACGGGACCCTGTGGGTCGATGCAATAGACGGGTCCATCGTCGAGATCGACGGTGTCGCTTCCCGCAGTCCATCCATGTTTTCCGGCCCAGCCAAAATGATGCGCCAGTACGCCAACATGAACGGTTTCGCCATGGCTACCCGCGCCCGCGCAGAATCAGACAGCATGCTCTTCGGCCGCACCATCCTCACCATCGATTACACCGATTACCAGGTCCAACTCCGCCCTACCCCCTGAATCTCTCCGCCGTCTCCTCCGCCATCGGGTTCTTTGCCTGCATATTTCTTCACACGCGCAGCCATATTCCCGGCAAACTGTGCTGAATGACACAGCCAACTGTGACGCCTCTGAATTCCCATATTGCTCATCGAGTTAGCGACTCTCCGTTCCGCAGTTTGGGATTATTTCCCTCATCCCGTGATGTTGGTCACGGTGCATTCTGCGCCGGGAAAGCTAAAACAGTCATAGACAGGGCGCAGAACAACAAACGCTTTGTGCGCACATTGTCTAAATCTGGGAGGGAATCGTGCCCGCTTTCACACCTCCGCCGCTACCCAGCGACGACAAACGTTGGAAGATCGTGAACGGCACCATGCGCAAAAATGGGTTTGCCCGCCACGCGCTTATTGAAACACTCCACACCGTACAATCCTCATTCG
>Ga0302201_10001407_pt1 | contig 20688 bp, 16 predicted proteins | sample II_Bog_N3_2_FD_194586 | JGI IMG/M metagenome (GOLD analysis project Ga0302201, IMG submission 194586) | Peat permafrost microbial communities from Stordalen Mire near Abisko, Sweden - II_Bog_N3_2 | ecosystem: Environmental > Terrestrial > Soil > Wetlands > Peat | place: Sweden: Abisko... | reverse complement strand
CCGAGCTGGTAGCCGTGGTCGGCGACGAAGACGATGACGGTGTTGTCGCGCAGCTTCAGGCGTTCGAGCTCCGCGACCACGCGGCCCAGGTTCCAGTCCGCCCAGGAGATGGACGCGAGATAGGCGCGGATGACCTGCTTTGCCTCCGACTCCGACGCGCCGCGGCCGATGAACAGGTCGGCATTGCGCGGGCGGATGGCAGCCTTGGGAAAGCCGGGCGGCACGGTGGGCCATGCGGCGAAGTCCGGCGGCAGCACGATCTTTTCCGGATCGTACATATCGAAGAAGCGCTGCGGCGCCTGCGGCGGGCTGTGCGGCTTGGAGAAGCCGCAGCCGACGAAGAACGGCTTGTCCGGATCAGCCGCGACCTGCTGCAGCATCTGGATGGCGCGGTCGGCGACGAGGTAGTCTCCTGCGCCTTCGCCATTGCCCTCGAGCACGAGGATCTCATCGGAATGGGCGGCGCGTTCGTTGTCGCCAGGCAACGGCGGCAGCACCCCGTTGGGCATGGGAATCTGTGCCCGCGGAATCTCCATCTTCGTGCCCAGCGTGGTGGGATGCATGGACTCCACGTCGCCGTCGAAGTCCGTCCACGCCGCAGGGTCGTCGAGTCCGGCATGGAAGAGCTTGCCGGTGCGCAGCGTGGTGTAGCCGGCCTGGCGGAAGAGATGCGGCAGCGTGATCCACTCCGGATGCTCCTTGACCACCGCCGTGTTGTTGCCGAGGACTCCGGTCTCGCGCGGGATGTGGCCCGTGAACAGCGACGACCGCGAGGGATTGCACAGCGGGAACTGGCAGTAGTTGCGGTCGAAGCGCACGCCGCGTGCGCCCAGCGCATCGATGTTGGGACTATGCACGTTGAAGCGGCTGTTGTAGCAGGCAAGCTCGGTGCGCATGTCGTCGGACATGAAGAAGAGCACGTTGAGCGGGCGTTTGCGCTTGGCCGCGGCGGCTGCCTTGCTGGCCGTTGCGGTCTTCGGCCGGGGCGCGTTCTGGGCCGCATTCTGGGCTGCAGCGGGTATCGCGGCAGCCAGCGTAGCTCCGGCTGCGTGGGTCAGAAAGCTGCGGCGGGTGGTGGTGCTGGTGTCGTCGTTGTTCATTGCGGAAGGCCCCTATATGGCACACCAAGTTTGCGCCGGGAAAGCTGAAGGTCCGTATCCGCTACGGCTGCGGCGGCTGGGCCGATACTCCGGGAGTTCCACCCTCTTTGCCGGGGATCTGGCCGCCTTTGCCCAGGCCTCGCGTCCCTGGCGGGCGTAGCGAGCAGGTGCTGGCACAGCTCTTGCCCACACTGGCGACTGAGCTTACGTCGATCGACGCAGGAGTGTCATGGGTGCGCGCTGTCAGCACGCCGGTCAGGTCTACCAGGTGGCCGGCCAGGTCGTCCGCGGTAAACGTGCCGGTCAGCTTGGCGCAGACGGTGTCGCCGCTGAGGACCAGCGTGTCCTTGTCGGTGGGGACACGTTGCACACAGCCTGTGAATTTGGCCGGGGCAGGCTGCGCGGGCGCGGGCGTCGACTGGCCCAGGGCGCAACTGGCGATCAAGACTATTGCGCAGGCAACTGCGCCCGCAAGGATCCCGCAGCCGTCGCACGTCGTCGCTTCGCTATTTCGCATCGTCGATTACCCCTTATGCTTCGGCGGATTCGATCCGCCTTCCGAATGTCCAGCGTGCTCCGTAGGGTGCTGGAGTCCTGTCAGCTTGCCTAATAGATGCTGGCTGCGATGGTGTCCGCTGGACTCCAGATAACGAAAGACCAGCAGGAATCCCGCTCCCCACAGCGCCCAGATCGGCGTATACCAATTCAATGCCAGCAGCGCGGCAATGTCCAGCACCAGCAAAATGCCCAGTAGCAAGAGGCTCCCTACGAGTGCCTTTTCCGCCGTGAGGATGGCCATTCCGTGCTTGTCGTGCGCCCAGTAGAAACAATAGACGCCGAAGACAAACAGAGTGAGAAAGGCCACGGTCACCCACATTGGCGTCTGGGTGAGGAAGCGCTGGTCCAGCAGCGACTCAATGTAGTTGGCCTGCAGGTAGACGCCAGGAACCAGGCCGGCGGGAAATGGCTGCACCTCGTTCGGGTACGGCTGCATGTCCTGGTCGGAGATGTCTCCGATCACGACCACCTTCCCATTCAGGTCGAGCTGCTTGCCGTCCATGTTCTTCGCACTTTGCCGCCACTTCTTTGCGTCGCATGGCACCGGCGTGCCGTCCGCGTAGGTTGGATGATCCTCTGCCGTGCACACCGCCGTCATCGCATGGATGTTCGGCAGGTCCATAAAGGTGGTGTATGGATGCGTCCCACTCTTCAGCAGGCTGACCATCGAGGGGCTCGATTCGATGTTGGGCCATTGCGCCCTGGCGGCCACCAGCGACAGCGTGTCGCCGGCCTCCGGCTTTTGCAGCACCGGCGCACTGGGATTGGTCTGATCGTCCAGCACGGGCCAGCGAATCGGCACCCGCAACACGTCCGTGTTCAGCCGGGTGAGCCCGGTCTGCACGTTGGCACCGGGTGGAAATGTAATGCCCTGCGACAGGCACATGCATCCACCCGCATTCGATCCGGCCAGCGGATGCGTGGGCTGTCCCAGCACCACCGGCGCGCTGCTGCTGCCCAGCGCGGACTTGAAGATGGCGTTCTTGTCCGCCTCGCCGCACGCGTTCTCGGAGTAGTACTTGTCGATCACGATCGCGTTGGGGTGAAACGTGTTGAGGTCCTGCACCAGCTTGGCCAGAAAGACACGCGACGCGCAGGTATTGGTCAGCAGTTCCGCCGGCTCGGTCGTCCCATCGATGTAGACCAGCGCCACCTGCGGGTCGCCGGTGTGGTGAACGCCCCACTCGGCCAGTGGGTTGTACAGTTTGGCGGACAGGCTGCTCTGGTCCAACTCCGCAATACCGCACGTATCGGTCTCAAACGGGGACCAGCCCATCACATGCAGGTCTTCCAGCATCAGCGCAAACAGGATCAGGCCCAGCGGAATCACCGGCCAGAACTGGCGCAGCTTGCGCACGAACCACGGCTTGGTTGCGGCCTTTCCGGATGCAGGAGTTGTGGTCATTCGCCACCACTCGCCGGCGCGCCCGCGGGCGGTCCAAGCGCGAAGTCCGTGTTGTCTTCGCTCCGGCTCATTACAGGATTCTGCTGCAGGTGGTACTGCTTGTAGTCCGTCGCTACCCGCTCGCTCACGTGCTGTTTGGTGTAATCGAAGATCTGGCTCAATGGAACAGACCCGCCTTCCTGGTGCAGTGCCTGAACCAGATAGTACGTGAAGAACCCATGTTTCAACGTATCGCTCTCCAGCGACTCCTCCTCCGTGCCGGCTGCGGCAAACACCATGCGCCCGGCGCCCTGCTTGATGTGGTCCAGCGTCTCCCGCGAGGGCGAAGCGTTCTTGATGCCAGGGGCAATCATCTTGGGGTCCTTCACCGCCGCGTTGCCGCTATAGCAGGTGTCCAGGAAGATGGCCGCCTTGCGCGCCTTGACGCGGTTGGCAATGGCATTGGAGATCTCCACCATGGGCAGCGCGGTGGCGTACAGGCTGTCGGGATCGATGTTGGCGCCAATCTCCGTATCGTGCGTGATGATGTAGTTGACGCCCACCGTGTCCAGGTCGCGCGAAGAGCCATGCGTCGCCACGTAGACCACAACCAGGTCGTCCGGCCCCGCGCTGCGGGCCAGCCAGTTCAATTGCATCTTGATGTTCTTCGTCGTCGCATCGTCATTCAACAGCGTGTGGACGTGGTCGGCTTTGAAGTTGCCCACCTTGGGGTCCACCAGCGCGTCCATAAAGCTCTGCGCATCGTTGGCGGTGTAGCGGAGCTGCTCGATGTTCGGGTCGGTGAAGGTGCCGATGCCGACAATCAAAGCCCAGCGATCGGCGGGGTGGTCCGGTGCGCTACCTGCCGCAGGTGTGCCCGGTCCGGTGACTCCGCGTGCATTCGCCTGCAACACCGGCGCGGCCAGCACAAAGGGATTCAACTGCTGGGTGCTGGCGTCCGTGGGAAACATGCGCGCCTGGCGCATGGCAAAGTCGGCCAGGCTGGCGCGGCCCAGCTTGCGCTCCACCAGCGAGCGGTAGTACCAGGCATCGCCCAGCTCGCCGCACTCCTCGGCTGCGCGCTTCAGCAGTTGGTCGGCATCTTCCAGCTCAGAGTTGCTGCTGTCCGCGCGCATCTTTTCGAGCGCCTGCACCACCAGGTCCACGCCCGCGCCGCAGCGGCCCTGCGCCTGCGCAACGGGCACGCACGCGAACACCACCGCCAGCAGCATTGCTGCTGCGCTCCCAGCCGCCGGAATCGATCGCGTTCTCATACGAAACGTGCTGCCCCTCGATGCCTCTGGCATGCGCTGCTATTGCCCGCGCGCCTTCGCCTTCATGGCCAGAATAATGTTCCCTTTGACGTTGCCCTTCGCCAGATCGATCTGGCCATGCGCGGACAGATCGAAGTTCACCGCGCTGGCCTGCTTGATGGTGTCCATAATATTCGCATCGTCCAGCTTGGCGGCCACCATGGAGATGACGTCCGCATTGGTCAGCACATCTGCTGCGGCAGGTGCGGGCGCAGCCTTGGCGCTGGCTAGCTGCATGCTGGCGTTGGCCTGGTCGCCCAGAGTCTTATAGTGCGCCAGCGCGGTGTCGATGCGCGTCTGCGGCTGCAGGAAGTACTTCTCCGACGGCTTCGCGTCGATGGCCTTGCCGTAATCGATCGATGCCTCCTGGAGAAACTTCCGCGCCTTGGTCACGTCCTCGGAGTCATACCCGAGCGCCTCGTTTACCACACCCAGGTCGTAGAGCCGGTAGGCGTCATCCTCCGGTTGCGCGAAGGGCGGCATCGTCTCCAGTTGCTCCAGCGCCCGCGACCACAGCTTCTGATCCATCAGCGTGTCCGCCTGGTCCAGCGCTCCGCCGCGCGCCAACAGCACCGGCACCTGCTCTGAGGTGTTCACCAGGTGAGAGACGATCTGGTACGACATGTTCTTGATGAGCTTGTCGCGCAACTCCAGCGGCGCCGGCGGCTTTTCCTCTGCTTCCGCCGCATTCTGCTGGGGCGACTTGGGAAGGTGCGAGAGGATTCCCGTCATGGTACCGAGCGTGCCGGACTGCGGCGCGGCCGGCTTGGGCAGCAGATATTGCTGGTCGAAGTTCGCGGTAACCGTGCCCGCCGCAATCGACTTGCTGCCGCGATGGTCCTGGGCGTTGAAGGTGGCCGTCATCAGCGCGGTCACGCGCTCAATCGACTCCGTGGGGGCAGGCTTCTTGTTGAAGCTGATCCCCTGCTGCTGCGTGATCTGCGGCTGGGTGTAGGTGGTGACCTGGCAACTGATCACCGCGTCGGGATGCTCCGACTCCAGCACCGACCGCAGGCGGGAGTCGTTGCTAATCATCAGGCTCTCAATCTCCGACTGCAACCCCTGGGTCACGTCCGGCGCAATGCCCGCGCCCGATACCTTGACGGTAAAGGTCGAGCCGTCGATGTGACCGGTCGGAGGCAGCTTGCGCACCAGCACGATCTGCTTGCGCTGGAAGCCGCCGAAGTTCTGGGCATACACCGGGACAGCAGCCGTCGCGGCCGTCCCAAGGAATAGAAGCAGCAGAGTTCCAGATTTTGCTCTTTGCATACGGCACGCTCGAGGAGAGAAGTCGACTTCAACCTTCGTGTTGCGCGTTTCAACCGCGGGGCCCGTAGTGTAACGAACTATAGCTTAACTTGATTGCAGGCAAACATCCTCTGCTAGTCCTTCGCAGCCGCAGAAAATACGGCCCTAGGAATAAGTCCCAACGTTACTTCGGCGGCCATCTACCGACTGAGATTCTGACCAAAATCGGGTCAGAATGACGCTTCCATTTTGACTCACGGCACTTAATCACAGCCTCCCTAGGTACTCTTGCCGGAACCGGCTGCGGCGTGGTGTACCGCCGGCGTCCGGGCGCGCGCCTTCATGGCTGTAATCACCGCACCGGATACCTTATTCTTTGCCAGATTGACCTGCCCGTCCACGCTCAGGTCGAAGCTCGCCACCTTGGCGTGGCGAATGGTGTCGATGATGTTGGCGTCATCCATGCCGGCGGCCACCATTGAAATGACCTGGTCATTCGTGATCGCGTCTTGTGTCGAGGCGGCGGGCCCGGCGGTCTTCCCCTGCGCGGCGGCGGACTCCTTCGGAGCCTTCTGATCGCCGAGGATCTTGTAATGGGCCAGTGCGGTGTCGATTCGCGTCTGCGGCTGGAGAAAGTACTTCTCTGTCGGCTTGGCATCGATCGCCTTGCCATAGTCGATCGACGCCTGCTGCAGCTCCTTCCGCGCCAGCGTTACGTCCTCCGCCTGGTAGGCCATTGCCTCGTTGACCACGCCCAGGTCGTAGAGCCGGTAGGCGTCCTCCTCCGGCGTGGGGAACGGCTTCATGGTCTCCAATTGCTCCAGCGCGCGGCTCCACAACTTCTGTTCCATCAGCTTGTCGGCTTCGTCCAGGCCGCTGCCCTTGGCCAGGTAGATCTCTACCTGCTCCGTCGTGTTTACCAGGTGCGAGACGATCTGCTGGGCCGCATCCTGGATGAGCCGGTTGTGCAACTCCGCCGCAGACGGTGGGGTATCGTCGTCCGATCCGCCCTTGGTGATGTGCGTCATGGTGTGGGTCATGGAATGCACGATGCCCTGCTGCGCGCCACTGGCGGAGTACTCCTCGTCGAATTTGGCGGTCACATTGTCCGCGGCCAGCGAATGCCCAGCGCGGTCCTTCGCCTGAAAGCTCACCGTCAAGATTCCAGTGACCCGCTCCATGGGCTCATTCTGCAGTCCGGTTTTGCCGTTGGCTCCCTTGCCCAGCGCGGCCTGGGTGGTCATCTGCGGCTGGGGCTGTGCGTAGCTGGTGATGCGGCAGTGGATGGTCGTCTCGGGATGGACATCCTCCGACCGCAGGCGCGAGTCATCGCGGATCAGCAGGCTCTCCACGGTTGAGGACAGATCGGTGGCCAGGTCCGCCTGAAACCCCGTCCCCTCCACCTTGACCTGGAAGGTCGTCCCTTCCACGTGGCCGGTGGGCGGCAGCTTGCGCTGCAGCGATATCTTTTTGCGATTGACGATCAGGCTGCCAAAGTTCTGGGCGTGCATGCGGTGCGGCACACTCACCATGGTCAGCCCACCCACAACGCCCAGCAAAAAATGCCGGCCCATCGAGCACATAGACGTCTCCAGTTCATCCGGATACTTCAATCGTGCCGGTGTGTTCCTCTCTGCGCGCAACCTTGCTGTCAGAGATTTCGCAGGTTCCTTCCACGAAGATACACCTGTTGCCTGCCCGTCCAGGATCGCAGCACGGACCAAAAACCGAGTCTGCTAGAGAGACGCAGGATTGGCCAAAAAGGACGCTTTTGCCTGCCGCATACGGCGTCCCGTCAATGCACGTACAACGCGGAGGCCGCAATCACCAGCCCAGCCACCCCGAGGCACAAACCACCCACGAAGTAACTCCGCCGCCGCGTGAACAGCGTAATCGACGACAGCACGACAGAGATTTGCAGCAGCGCCTCGCCCAGGTCGTAGCGCCCGGCCTGATGCTCCGCATGTTCCCGCCCGCTCTGGAAGCCTTCGGCCTTGTCGTGCGCCTCCGCCAGATCGACGTCCCACTTCGCGATGTGCGCTTTGTATTTGGCCATCAGAGCCTTGGTGGCGGCGGGGTCCGTCGTCGGCTGCAGCGGCATCTGCTCCACGACCACGGCCAGGCTCTCCTGCAGGATCTTCTTCGACTGGTAGAGACTCCACTGATCGTCGGCCTGCGACTGCATCAGCACGGCCTCGGTATGGCTGCGGTGCCCCAGCACCGTCACCATCGCCACCATGACCGCGAAGATCGATATCGCGAGCGAGATGCTCGTCAGCGACTCCTCGCCACCCTCTTGCACCTGCTTGGAAAACTCCTGCATCTCCGTCGGTTCCATGCTGCCCATTTTAGTGGAGTGGGTCACAGAGTTGGGCAGTTTATTCGCGCCGGAATCGGAGCGATGAGCAGGGGGTCCAGGGCTAAAGCCCGACGATTTATGTGCGGGTTACTGCGGGCTGAAGCCCGCTACTACTCCGAATGCTCCTGGAGCTGGTCCGCCCATCCCGGCAGATCCTGCGATCCTGTAATCAGCCGCGCGCCATCGTTCAGCGTCAGGTAGGTCCAGGCCCACTGGCGAAAGACGCTGAGCCGGTTGCGGAACCCGATCAAGAAGTAGATGTGCACCATCAGCCAGGCCAGCCAGGCCATGAAGCCGCTCCAATGCGCTTTGAAGGGCCATACGATCTTGGCCACCGCGGCCTTGCGCCCGATGGTGGCCATATCGCCCTTGTCGAAGTAGCGAAAGCCCTTCGCGGGCGAACCTTCCGACCCGGCCTCGCGACCCACCAGCATGCCAATGCGCTTGGCCGCGTACGTACCCATCTGCATCGCCGGCTGGGCCACTCCGGGCACCTGCCGGCCATCCTGCTCCACGTGGGCCAGGTCGCCGCAGACAAAGATCTCCGGATGGCCCTTGGGGTTCAGGTGCTCGTCCACCGGCACGCAGCCTTTGCGATCCGTCTCCACACCGAGCAGTTTGCCCAGCGGCGATGCCTGCACCCCTGCCGCCCATAGCGTGACCACGGCGTTGATCCGCTCCGCCCCCACCATCACATAGCCGGGCTGAACGTCGGTTACCCCGGCCCCGGTGCGAACCTCCACGCCGAGCGCCTCCAGTTGCTTGCGCGCCTTGAGTTGCAAGTCCTCCGGATACATCGCCAGGATATGAGGTGACCCCTCCAGGATCAGCACCTTCGCCTGCTTGGTATCGATGTGGCGGAAGTTGTTGCGCATATAGAGCCGGGCAATGTCGGAGATCGACCCTGCCAGCTCGACGCCTGTCGGGCCGCCGCCGACGATGACAAACTGCAACGGAGGATGGGTTCCCTTCTCCAGCATCTGGCGCTCCGCCAATTCAAAGGCCAGCAGCACCCGCCGGCGGATCTCCGTAGCATCCTCCACCGTTTTCAGGCCGGGCGCCAATGCAACCCAGTCCTCGCGGCCAAAGTAGGAATGCGTGGACCCGGTCGCCACAATCAGGTAGTCGTATACCAGCGCGGCGCCCGTCTTGAGCTGGACGCGCTTCTGCTCCAGGTCCAGGCCCACCGCTTCGTCCATCAGCACCTCGATGTTCGGGTGGTCGCGCAGAATCGACCGGATGGGCTGCGCAATGTCCGCCGGCGAGAGCACGGCCAGCGCCACCTGGTACAGCAGGGGCTGAAACGTGTGGTAGTTTTTGCGGTCGACCAGCGTGACATCCAGCGGCAGCTTCGCCAGGCCCAAGGCTGCATTTAGCCCGGCAAATCCGCCGCCCAGGATCACCACTCGCCGCCGGGTCCTGCTCGTTTTGTCCGCTCCACCATCCGCCATCGGTTGCTCTCCTGACTTTCGCGTCATCTTTCAGATGCGGCAGGATTTCTACCGATGCAGACTGCGGTGGCATCGGCAGCAGCGCAATCGGCATTGGCTGTCGATTCCAGTGTCCCGCCACATTGTGCTTTGCTATGATGGGCCATCCCAAATTGCTGTGCCAGGCCCTGTTCCATGCCCTCCGGGGCTTTAGTTGTATTCGCTTCAGCGGCGGGCCACTATACGCTGCTTCCATGGTGCGTTCGCGGTCCTTCGATGGGCGCATTTTCCGTCCTTTAGCCCAGCATAAGCCATTCAAAACATAGGAAGGTCTCTTCATGAAGCTCGTTGGTTCCCTGCCAGTTCTCGCGATTCTCACCGCCCTCTGCCTGTCCCCGTCGGTTGCCTCGGCGCAGACGCCGGCCCTTGCCTCTCCGGTCCACCTGGATCTGGACCGCCCGGCCGCCTCTTTCAGCTCCAGTTCGGCCAATGAGTTCATGCTCGCGGCGCCTGCGGCCAGTTCCGCGGCCGCACCAGCCGCGGCCGCCCAGCACGCCAGCCACGCACCGTTCTCCGGCCTCGGCGCGGACGTCAAGGTAGGGCTTGCCGGCATCGGCTTCGATGTCGCTACGCCCCTGGTTCCAGCGCGCCTCAACCTGCGCGGCGGCGCGTCCTTCTTCTCCTACAACCTGAGCGAAACGACATCGGACAACCTGGTCGTCAACGGCACTCTGAAGCTGCAGAACTCCGGCATCATGCTGGACTGGTTCCCCTTCGGCGGAAGATTCCGCCTGAGCGGCGGTGCCACCGTATACAACAACAAAGGGGTTACCGCTACGCTCAATGAGCCCAGCGGCAGCAGCTTCACGCTCGGCAACGACAAATATTATGCCAGTGGCCCGGTCACCGGAAGCGGAATCTTCACACTCGGCGGGAAGACGGGAGGGCGGGTGTCCTTCGGAACCGGCAACCTGTTGCCGAAGAAGGGGCGCTTCACCTTCCAGAGCGAGTTGGGCGTAGAGTTCGTCTCCGCGCCCACCGTGGCCCTTGCCTTTAGCGGCAACGTCTGCACGAGCGCCCAGGGCGCCAACTGCGCGACCCCGACCAACATATCGAGCAACCCCATGTTCCAGGCCGACATTACCTCGGAGCAAGCCAAGTTGCAGAACGATGTGAATTTCGTACGCTACTATCCAATTCTTTCCTTTGGAGTCGGTTTCAAGATCCACTGAAATGATTATCCAGTTTGATCAGTCAGCGGATTCCGTGTGGTGTGCCGGCAATTTATGTGTCGGGCCTTTCAAGGCCCTCAGATTCGCGGGGGTCGCATACCTGGGCCTACGGCCCAGGCTGGTATATGCCGCGCTTTCAGCGCTGAAGACTGATATGTAACCCGCCTTCAGTGCTGAAGACCCAAGGGTCGTATGCGACGCGCCTTGGGCGCTCACGATAGGGCGCGCCTAGGCTAACTGGATAATCATCTTCACTAATTCTGCTTTCTACCCCCTCGGCTGCATCGTATCGCTCGGCAACAGACGGGACCCATCTCTCCGAAACACTGGGGAGACGGGTTCTGTCTTGTTGTTGCCATCTCCGCTCCTGAGGGCCCCTCTGCCCCGGCGGAGTTAGCGCTCCGCCGTCGCTCGGCGGGAGAAAAGTCCACCGATCTGCGTCTTCGCGAGCCTTTTTGCCGTCTTCTCATCCAGATGCCGTTTTTGACGACAACAATGGCTGAGGACAGCGGCTGAGATAGATACGCCTGCGGGCAACTTTTTTCAGTAGTTTGTGTCTCATCCATGAAGGGCCTGTTTTTTGGCGCTCGCATTCAGAGCACATCGCGCCGTCTCTTGTTGGTTGGAGCGGCCTTTCACGCATAGAAAGGCTTGGAATGAAGCGACTTCTCTCTTTTTCGCTCACTGTTTGTTTGACGCTTTGCATGATTGTGGGCACCGAACGCCGCGCCTGGGGATACGTCGATCCAGGTACCGGATTGATCGCACTCCAGACCTTTGCCTCGGTCATAGCGGCGTACATTTACCTGATTCGCCGCAAAATCAGCACTTTTTTCCAATCCCGGAAACAGAAGTCTGCTGAAGTTCTTCCCGTCGCCACCAAGCCAGGGAGCTCGCGCGAGGCCGCATGACCTCCGCAGCGCCCAACGCCACATTTCGCGATCCCTCCGGTTCCTTGAGCTTTGAGGACGATTTGGTCATCCGCCGGATTGATCCTGCGGCACGCGCCGCTGTCTTCGACCTGCTCGATGCCCCATTCTGTCAGGCCATGCAGGCCCGGGGAGACCTGGTGGAAGCCACAGTGGACGACTCCAGCCTGGGGTTGCGCCTGCTGCATCCCAGGGTCTCGATTCCCACTTATCCCTGGGAGTGGACGCCGTCGCAGTGGCTCTCCGCTGGGGAACTGACCCTGAATCTGTGCGAGGAGGCTCTCGCCGAAGGCTGGATCCTGAAGGACGCAACCCCGCTGAACGTCCTCTTCCAGGGCACCCGCCCGGTCTTTGTCGATTTCCTCTCCTTCGAGCGCCGCGATCCAAAGTCCTCGATCTGGCAGCCGTATGGGCAATACGTCCGCACCTTCCTGCTGCCGCTGCTGATGAACAAGCTGCTGGGCTGGCCGCTCTCGCTCGGCCTCTTCCAGCGGGACGGGTATGAGCCCGCCGACTGCTACGCCGCGCTGGGCTGGAGCAAGCGTCTTTCGTCCGCGGCCTTCTGGCCCATCACGCTGCCCACTCTGCTGGACCGCCGCAAGCCTGCGGACGTGTCCAGAAGCAGGGCCGCCGCCAGCGTGCGCGACCCGGAGGTTGCAGCCCAGGTCCTGCGCCGCACCCTGAATGACCTGCGCAAGCGCACTCGCAAGGCCGTACCCGCCAGTGCCGCATCCAATTGGAGCGAGTACCAGGGCACGCTGACCCATTACACCGCGGCCCAAAGCCAGCGGAAGCTGGAGTGGGTTCGCAGCGCCATTACGCCGGCGCACCCCGGTCGCGTGCTGGACATTGGCGCCAATACGGGAGAGTTCAGCGCGCTGGCCGCCAGCCTGGGTGCCGACGTCGTCGCCATTGAACGCGACCGCTCCGCGGCGGACCGCCTGTTTCAGATGGCCCGCCAGCGCGGCCTCGCCATCCAGACCATCCATGCGGACATTGCGCGACCCACGCCCGCGGTTGGCTGGGAAAACGCCGAGTCCACCGCCCTGCTTCCCCGGCTCGAGGGCCGCTTCGACCTGGTGCTGATGCTCGCGGTCATCCATCATCTGCTGCTGATGGAGCAGATCCCGCTGCCGGCGATCCTCGCTCTGTGCCATCGCCTGGCCCGCCACCACCTGATCGTGGAATGGGTGCCCGTGGAAGACCCGATGTTCCAGAGCCTGGTCCGTGGCCGCGACGATCTGTATGGCTCCCTGAGCGAAGCCGACTTGCTGAGCGCATGCGCCGGGAAATTCAGTGTGCTGGACCGCCTCGTACTCGACAACGGCCGCATCCTGTTCCTCTTCCAGAGAATCGACGGATGTTGAAGCGCCTGTGCCAGTGCCTCGGCCTCGCCTCGCTCATCCTGGTGGTCAACTACGGCGACCTGCTGGGCGGCGGCGCGGATGTCCGCATGCACACCCCGTTTTCCGTCGCCCGCATCTGTTATGCGCAGATCGCCGACATCGCACTGGTGGCGCTGCTGCTGTTCTGCATCCTGACGGCCTTCGCCAGAACGGGCCTCTATCGCTGGGTACGGCTCGTCTTCGCCATCGTGATTCCGCCGTACCTCATCCAGCGCACCCAGTCCTTCTTCCCCTTCGACCTGATTGAGGGTCTTGTCATCCTCATCCTGGTGCTGTGGGCGGCCGTCCTGCTGCTGCTGTTGCTGCGCTTTCCCAAGTGGTATCGCGGCCTGATCCAGATCGGTAGTGTCCTGGCCGCCGCGCTCGTCATCTTCGCCGTCTCCAGCATTGGCCAACTGCTGTGGGTCGCCACCTGGAAGCCCGCCCCCAACCGCATCGTCGCCGCCTGGGGTGACCCTGCCGCCGCGCAGCCGCCGCGCACCCATCCGCTGCTGCTCTGGATCGTCTTCGACGAACTCTCCTACGACCAGGTCTTCGAGCATCGCGCCGCCGACCTGAACCTGCCCAACTTCGACGCCCTGCGCAGCCAGAGCACCCTGTTCACAGACACCCAGCCGGCCGGATACCACACCGTCAAAATCATCCCCTCGCTGCTGACTGGAAAAACCGTCGACGGCATCCGCTACAACTTCCACAACCGCCTGTGGGTCCACCACGAATCGGAGTCCGGCTGGGCGCCCATTGACGGCGCGCAGACCGTCTTTGGCGATGCGAAAAACGCCGGCTGGCGCACCGCCGCGGTCGGTTGGTACAACCCCTACTGCGCCATCTACTCCGACGCCATCCAGGATTGCTACTGGACCAATCACGACATGTTCGACGGCCTGATGGCCCAGGATGCCACCTTCTCCAGCAACGTCTACCTTCCGCTAGAACAGGTGGTCCGCGAGCTGCGCTCTCCCGCGCGCGCCGACCGTCACCTTTGCAGCTTCGACGTCCATCACCGCTACCAGACGCACATCGATCTGCAGCAGCATGCGTTCCAACTGCTGCATACGGACCAGGCGGACTTCGTCTTCCTGCACTTTGCCGTTCCCCACAGCCCGAATATCTGGAGCCGCATCCGCAACGACTATACCCAGCAGTGCGACAGCTCCTACATCGATAGCCTCGCCCTGGCCGACCGCATCCTGGGGAACGTGTTGACTACGCTCAAGGCCTCGCCACGCTGGAACCAGACCACGCTCATCGTGCAGGGCGATCACTCCTGGCGCATCGACGCCTGGAACTGGCTGCCCGCATGGACCGACGAGGATGATGCAGCCTCCCGGGGCGTCTTCGATCAGCGCCCCGCCATGATCATCCACCAGGCCGGTCAGACGGCTCCACAGACCGTCTCCCAACCCTGGCCCATCCTCCAGGTCCACGGCGTCGTGGAACAGATCCTGCACGGCCAGCCCGTGAAGTTCTGACGGAAGAGCGGCTTCGCAGGTCGGCACCGGCGAACGAATAGCGTAATCTTTCTTGTAGCGCCGCCGTGTCCTCCCCACTCCAAATCGCGCCCGCAAAGCCGGAGCCCGCCGTCAGCGGCAAGCTCCCCAGCCTGCACGATTTCTTCTCTCCCGGCGGCGTGCTCTCGCGCTCCTCGCTCGCCTTCGAACACCGCAAGGGGCAGTACGAGATGGCCAGGGCCGTTGAAAAGGCATTCGAGGACAAGCGCCACCTGATCGTGGAGGCCGGCACCGGCACCGGCAAGACGCTCGCCTACCTGCTGCCCGCCCTGCGCCTGGCCCGCGAGCGCCAGCAGCGTGTCATCATCTCCACCGGCACCAAGAACCTGCAGGAACAGCTCTTCTTCAAGGATGTGCCCTTCCTCGAGAGCATCCTGGGCCCGCTGAAGGTCTGCTACATGAAGGGCCGCGGCAACTACCTGTGCAAGCACAAACTGTATGCCCTGCGCGACTCTCCGCTGCTCTCCGGTCTCGATGAGATCGGCCAGTTCCACGCCATTGCCGCGTGGGAGAAGACCACCGCAACTGGGGACCGCGCCGAGATTGACGCGCTGCCGGAGAACTCCGCGCTGTGGCCCAAGCTCGACGCGCGGGGCGAGGCCTGCCTGGGCCAGACCTGTCCGGACTGGGAGGGCTGCTTCATCACGCAGATGCGGCGCAAGGCGCTCGAGTCCGAGATCGTCATCGTGAACCACCACCTTTTTTTCGCGGACATGGCCATCAAGCTGCAAGCCGGCGCGTCGGCCGACGCAGGCGTGCTGCCTGCAGCCGGCGTAGTGATCTTCGACGAGGCGCACGAGCTGGAAGAGACGGCGAGCAATTACTTCGGCATCGGCCTCAGCACGCAACGCTTCGACGAGCTGGCGCGCGATGTGGAGACCATGCTGCGCGCCAAGCATGCTTCCACCGCAGCTATCGAGACCGCCACCGCAACTCTGCGCGAACGCGCCCGCATGTTCTTCGCCGCGTTGCCTGTGGCAAACGAGTTCAACGCCGGCCTGGGCCGCATGCCCTTTGAGCAGCGCGCCGCCTTCCTGGAAGAGAGTGGCGACACCTACACCGGCGCCTTCAACGCGCTGCTGCGGCTGGAAGGCGAACTGGACCGGCTGAAGGACGTGGAGGAGGCGCCCGGCCTGCGCAAGCGCACCGCGGACATTGCCACCCACCTGAAGTTCCTGCTGGAGTCGCAGGACCCCAACACCGTCTTCTGGATCGAGCGCCGCGCTGCCGGCGGAGTCCGCGCGCTGGCACACAAGGGAGGCCGCGGCGTGGGCCACGCCAGCCACCATACCTACCTGCAGGCCACGCCTATCGACGTCTCCCAACTGCTGGCCGCCGCCCTGTTTGAGGAGTACAGCTCGGTCGTGCTGACCTCCGCCACGCTTACGGTGGCCTCCGGCGCCACCTCCTCCGGCAGCTCCGTCTCCGGCTTCGAGCACATCTCCAAACGCCTGGGCCTGCACCTGGCGCGCGAACTCGTGGTCCCGTCGCACTTCAACTATCCGCGCCAGGCCTTGCTCTACCTGCCGCCGAATATGCCGGACCCACGCGAGCCGGACTTCTTTGTGCAGGCCGCCGAGCGCACCCGGCGCGTGCTGGAAATCACGCAGGGCCGCGCCTTCTGCCTCTTCACCAGCTATGCGCAGATGAGGGCCATGCACGAGCGCCTCTCCGCCGAATTGCCGTATCCATTGTTGCTGCAGGGAAGCGCCCCGCGCAATGTCCTGCTGGAGCAGTTCCGCGAGACGCCCGGCGCCATCCTGTTCGGCACCTCCAGTTTCTGGCAGGGTGTGGACGTGCAGGGCGAGCAGCTCTCCTGTGTCATCATCGATCGACTGCCCTTCGCCGTGCCCTCCGACCCGGTCGTGAAAGCGCGCATGGACGCGATCGCCAACGCTGGCGGCAGCGCCTTCTTCGACTACCAGGTACCCAGCGCCGTCATCACGCTGAAGCAGGGCTTCGGCCGGCTGATTCGTTCGCTGCAGGACCGCGGAGTGCTGATGCTGCTGGACCCGCGCATCCAGCGCCAGCGCTACGGCCGCATTTTTCTGGATTCGCTGCCGCCCTACCGCGTCACGCAGTCCATCGAAGACGTCGAAGCCTTTTTCGCCACAACGACCCAGGCGTAGTGTCCTACCTTTGAAACAAGTGGCGCGTGGGCGGGATGGAAATGCGGGGATTCTTTCCCTGAGCAGGCTCAGGGTCAGAATGACAAACGCTAAAAAATTCAGAAGGACAGGTGGTGATAATTCAGAAGGACAAGTGGTAAAAATTTAGAGGGCAAGCCATTTCAGCCCTAATTCAGCACGCGACCCCTTCCCCATCCGCGGCCACCGGTGCGGCGGCCTGTTCCACCACCCCGCGAATCGCCTCCAATACCAGGTCCGGCTCGTCCAGGTGGATCCAGTGGCCGCTCTGCCTGGCAATGACCTGCCGTGCCGTCGGGCCAATGCGCCGCAGGCTCTCGCTGCACAGCGGCTCCACATTTCCCGGGGTCAGCAGCACCACCGGGATTCCCTGCACGGCCTTCGCGTCGTGCATCTGCGCCACGCTGGCCGGCACTGCAGCCAGGTGCGCCGCCAACCCGCGGTAAAACTGCGGACTGGACCAGTGCGCCGCCACAATCGGCCATACCTCGCGCGGCATCTTGCTCACCTCGCAGCGAATCCGCTCCAGCACCTGCGCGCCGCCAAACCGGGCCGTGGCGCGGCCATATGCGCTGGAAACCTTGCCGGAGCGGCACAGGAGCGACCGCGTTCCCAGCCGTGCCAGGCCGAATCGCGCCACCGAAATCCCGTACCCAGCCATGCGCACTCCGCGCTCCACGACGGGCCGCCGCGCCTCATTCACGGGCGGCCACTCCTCCGTGCGCATCGGGTCCACCAGCACCACGCCGGCAACCTCATCGGGATACTCCGCCGCAAACAGCCGCACGATCAGGCCGCCGAACGAGTGCCCCACCAGCACATATGGCCCTGGAACTCCGGCCTCCAGCAGCACGGTTCGCAGCTCGCGTACAAGGTTGTGCGGCGTCCGCTCCGTGGCGCAGGGGCTGCTCCAGCCCAGCCCTGCGCGATCATAGCTCACCGCCCGCGTATAGTTCGCCACGGACCGCTGAATATGTAACCAATTCTGGCTGGTAGCCGCAATCCCCGACTCAAATACCACCGTCGCTCCAGCAGCGTCGGCTCGCCCCATGTCGGACACAAAGATCCGTTGCCCGTTCCCCACCTCCACCAATCGCCCCAACCGCAGGTAGCGTCGCCGGTCCGACAACGCGCCGACCCATTGGTAGGCCATACCCACTACAGACACTGACAGAATCGCCAGCAGCAGCCAGAGCCATCCAGCCATCCTCACTCCCCTTTCGGTGCTGCTGCCTGATTCAGGTCGAAGTCCTTGCGCGTCAGCTTCGCCTTCTCCGTACCGTTCTCAATCACCAGCAAGCTCGACCCAGGCTTGCCCTGCACCTTGACTTCCACCTGGCTCGCCGACCACACACCATTGTTCTGGCGCAACCCGTAATAGAGGAAGTCCTCCTGCTGTCCACCCGCGCGAAGCGTCTTGACCACATGAACCGGGTAGAAGATGGAGCGATCGACCCACGAGGTTACAGACGCATAAGCGCTTCGTTCGTCCGCGGATGGAGTGCTTTTGACGACGAAACACTCGCGCTCACCGAACTTTGCCGGTGCCAGAAGCTCCTGGCCCTTCCAAAAGAACTGCCCCTCCGCCAGGTCCTCGTACGAAAAGCCGGTTCCCAGCAACGGCTCAGACCACCGCTCAAACGGCAACTCGCTGGCGGCCTTGCTGCCTGGCTTCGCCTCTTCCATGGTCAGATGTCCGGTCACGCTCATGTGCAGCAACAGCCGCGTGCGTGCAGACGCAGGCTCGGTGATCTCGCACAGCAGGCGCAGCCCATCCGGAAACCAGTGCCCCTTGATCGTCAGCTTGTAGGTGGTGCGCTCGCCGTTTGCCCCCACCAGCACCAGCCTGCCGGTGGCGCGGAAGTCCGAGGTCTCAACCCGGGCGCGAATCCCCGCCAGCACCGTGGCCTGGTCCGCAGCCGGAGCGACGACCGCGGGCGCGCAGGGCAGCGCACAAGAGCCCAGCAGCAGGGCAGCCACACACATGGCCCTCAGCACAGGATCCGCCCGTCGCGCATGCGGATGTGGCGCGGCGCGGACTCCGCGATGCTGTCCTCGTGGGTGACGACAATCAGCGTCATCCCCCGGCTCGCCCGCAAGCCGACCAGAATCTCCATAATCTTCGCCGAGTTCACACTGTCCAGATTACCCGTCGGCTCATCCGCCAGCAGCACATCGGGATTGTTCGCCAGGCTGCGGGCGATCGCAACCCGCTGCCGCTCCCCGGCCGAAAGTTGGCCGGGGTAGTGCATCAGCCGATGGCCCAGCCCCATCTCCCGCAGTAGCACCTCTGCCCGGTCGCCGCGCTCGCTCCGCGCCAGGCCTCCACCCAGCCAGGGAACCTGCACGTTCTCCATGGCTCGCAGGCACGGCAGCAGGTGGAACGCCTGGAAGATGAATCCCACATGCTGGGACCGGTATTCATCCAGGTCGACCTCGCTGCCCAGCGCACGGCCCTGGAACAGGACTTTGCCCGAACTCGGCAGGTCCAGCCCCCCCAGCAGGTGTAGCAGTGTCGACTTGCCGCTTCCACTGGCCCCGCTGATGGATACAAACTCGCCCGCCCGCACCTTCAGATCGACCCCGGCCAGCGCCTGGATATGCCCATCCTCATAGCTCTTGCGCAACTCCTGTACCTCCAGCAGGCTGTCACTCATGCCCGATTGCCTCCACCGGCGAGAGGCGCGCGGCATGCCATGCCGGAATCACGCCCGCAGCCAGGCCCACCAGCACCGCAATCCCCAGCGCCTCCGTGAGCGTCCACGGCGAGAGCGACGTCGAAACCACGCTGGCTGTCTTTGGCAGCGACGCCAGCACACGCAGGGCGACCCATCCGCCCAACAGCCCCAGCAGCCCACCGCCCAGACCCAGGCCGGCCGCCTCCACCAGGATCAGCGTCATCACGCGCCGCGCCGGCCAACCCATGGCCCGCAGCACGCCAATCTCCTGCGTCCGCTCAAACACCGACATCGCCATGGTGTTGGCGATCCCCAACATGCCCACCAGCAGCGCGATCGCAGACGTGCCCCACGCCGCTGCATGCGCCAGCACCACCAGTTGGTTGTTGCTCGCTCGCTCCATCGCCGGCACTGCTCGCAGCCCGGGCAGCGCGGATTCGATCGCCGCCTGCGCTTTACGCACCCGGTCCTCCGGCAAGTCGCCCGGATCGCCCGGCTTCAGCTTGACGTGAAACGCCGTCACCTTCCCCTCCAGGCTCGCCAGCGTCTGCAACTGGTCCAGCGGCATGATCATCGCGCCGGCCTCCAGTGCCGAGCCGCCGTGGTAGACGCCAGCCACCAGAAACGTTGTCCCTTGGATATCCATCGTGTCGCCGGCCTTCTTACCCAGGCTCTCGGCCAGCAACCTGCCAAGCATGACTTCGGCGTGGCCATCCTGCAGGCGGCGGCCCTGGTCTAGCGTCAGCGCCGCAAACTCGAACGAATCGGCCTGCCATCCGTAGACCAGAGCATTGACCTCCGGGGTCACGTCCATCATGTTGATGATCATGGGCGAGACCGCGGCAACCTCCGGCAAGGAGCGCAGCGTGCCCTCGGCGGCCTGGTTCACAGTGGTATTCATGAAAGTCCGCTGCACAACCGCCAGGTCGGTGCCGGAGGACTCATACATCTCCAGCCACGCATGCTCGAACCCGCGCGAGAAGCCCACCAGCGCCACAAATGCGCCTATCCCCATGCCAATCCCGCACAGGGTGAGGCAGGTTCTCAGACGCCTGCGCCCTGCGTTCTTCCACGCAAAGTTCGCCAGTGTCAGGGTTGTGCTCATTCCGAACCTGTCTGTGCAGTCATAGGTGGAGTCCAGACTAATCAGGGACTCAAGTCCTGACCACGTAAGACTACGCGGCGCTCTAGCAGTTTCGCAATTGCGGCCTGACTTGGCCCGCGCCATCCGATTTGGATAGACATTTAAAACCGTCGGGCCGGACAGGACCTGGTTGCGGTCTTGCCCGGCCCGATGTTACGAGCTGCTAGTTGATGGTAATTGGCACAATGAACGTCCGAGTTTCCGACGGGATTGTGGATCCCGGAGGTGCAGTGTAGGTTGCTGTGATGG
>Ga0302201_10001397_pt1 | contig 20782 bp, 12 predicted proteins | sample II_Bog_N3_2_FD_194586 | JGI IMG/M metagenome (GOLD analysis project Ga0302201, IMG submission 194586) | Peat permafrost microbial communities from Stordalen Mire near Abisko, Sweden - II_Bog_N3_2 | ecosystem: Environmental > Terrestrial > Soil > Wetlands > Peat | place: Sweden: Abisko... | reverse complement strand
AATGCGGTAGCCCGTTTCCCACCACTTCCATTTGAGGGTCTTGGGATCGATGGCGTAGACCTCTTCGCTTTGGCGCGAGCTTACCAGCACCTTGTCCTGGGTTGAATCGTAGGAGAGATCGTCCACGTCGCGGAAGGGAAACCGCTCGATCCAAAGCCAGGACTTGCCCGTGTCGCGGGTGAAGTAGACCCCCTCCCGCGCGCCCAGCCAAAGGGTGCCATCCTTTGAAAACGCCACCTGCTGGATGCGCGTGACCATGGCGGGTACCTGAATGGGAACCCAGCTCAAGCCGGAGTCGGTGGAGAGAATGACCAGATCGGCCCGCGCCGCAGCCATGGTGGAGCCGTGCGCGGCAACGGAGACGAATTCGCCTGCGCCCATTACGGGACCGCCCTGCCAGGTTGCTCCCTGGTCGCGGCTGGTGAGCAGATCGATGGTGGTGGAAGCCAGCCACACATCCGATGACAGATCCAAGGCAATGACGCGGCTATTCAGCTTCACGGCGGGACGCTTGATGTGCTTTTCAACGTCGATGCGTTTGCCATTGAGCGTTTCCACCGCCTTTTTGGCATAGAAGTTTGCAATCAGGTTGCGGGGCTGCCACGCGGGCGCGGGGGTGGACGCGGCCGGGCTGGACAAGTCTGGGTTGGGCGTGACTGGATTGGGCGTGGCTGGGTTGGACAAGTCTGGATTGGGCGTGGCTGGGTTGGACAAGTCTGGATTGGGCGTAGCTGGATTGGGCGTAGCCTGGGAAGGGACGTTGTCTTTGGGTGGATCGCCCGTATCGAGTGCGAAGATGCCATGGCTGGTGCCAGCCAGCACAGATCCGTCGGCCGCCTGAGCCAGGGCGAAGACATCGAGGCCAGCCAGCCCCTGGCCAATCTGGCTCCAGGTCACACCCGCATCGGTGGAAACAAAGACGCCGCCATAGGTCTTGTCGTTGACCACACCCGCGTAGATTCGATTGGGATTGGCGCGATCGACAAGCAGCGCCTCCACTTTGCGGCCTGAGAATCCGGCATTCGAGGCCGCGAAGGTGGTTCCGCCGTCGGTGCTGGCCAATACTCCGCCGCGATCGGTGGCCAAGAGTACATGGCTTGAGTCCGCAGGATCCACAAAGATGTCGTTCACAACGACATCGGGCCCGGTCATGCGCTGGAAGGTTGCCCCGGCGTCGACGGTCTTGTACAAGCCCTCCGTGGTTCCGGCGTAGACAACATCCGGATTGGCTGGATCCTGTTTGAGCACCCGCGTGCGGCGGGCCGATGTGGGAATACCTTGTATATGGTTAAACTGCAGGCCGGCGCTTTCGCTCTTGTAGATGCCGGTACACGCGCTGAGGTAGACGGTGAACGGCATGTCGTGTTCGACGATGATCGAAAACACGTCGGAATCGTCGACCAGGCCGCTTTTTATGCTGTACCAGTGTTTGCCGCCGTCGTCGGTCTTCCACGGCAGGTGCCATGTGCCCACGTAGAGGATATTGGGGTCCATGGGGTCAACCGCCAGGGATTCCACTTCGTGAATCTCGGTGTTCCCCGGCGGGCTGATCAGCGTCCACGATGTGCCTCCGTCGGCGCTGCGGAAGACGCCATCCCACGTTCCGGCAAACAGCATTTTCGGATTCGAGGGCGCCTGAGCGAGGGAAAAAACCGATTGGCCGCGGAGTTCCTTCACCGCAGTCCAGCGCACTCCGCCATCGCGGCTCACCCAAAGGCCGCCATCCCGCTGGTCGGGCTTCCATCCGCCGGCAAAAACTACGGCGGGATTTGCGGAATCGACCAGGATTCTGTCCGCGACCAGGTCTTCCGTAGGGTCCAGCTTCGCCAGCCGATGCCACGAGGCGCCTTTATCGAGCGATTCGTAGATCCAGCTATTGGTGGTGCCCAGGTAAAGATGATTAGGCTGTCCAGGAACCGTGGCAAACGCGCGAGCATCTCCCCCCGCCGGACCTACCGCGTTCCAGAGCCCTTGCACCGGCATGCCCTGCGCCGCCAATTCCGCTCCGGTGAATACCAATAGGAGAAAAAGTGCGACCTGCGCCAGTAGCCCTGGGCGGGGAAAAAAATCAAGACAAATCCGCAATCGGCTCATTGAGAGAATGAAGCTCCACCCTTTCAAGATGATATCTCGATGATAAAAGATGCTTCCACAACGGATGAGGCCGACCAGTTTGCCGGTCGGCCTCAGATTGGAACAGGAGGATTCTCTCAGCCTTGCATCCGCCAAGCCCCCCATCCGGTGGGATGGAGGGCTCGACGATCCGTTTCGTTCACCGCAAGAAACCAGCTACCTTACTTTGCAGCCTTGGCCATTGCCTTGTGGTGTACGACCGTGTGCATCGGCTTGAGCGGCTTGCGTGCGATCGGTTTCACCGCGGTCTCATCCACGGCGACGGTTCCGGGCACATCCGAGTCGAAGGTCGCACCGGAGGGCACGAGGTAATCTTCCACCGTCTTGCCATCCGTGGCGCCTACGCGAACGCTGACGCGGGAAGCGTCAATGCCGCTCTGCTCCTCGGTAACCAGGTACGCCTTTGTATTCACGGCGCGCTGGGCTGCAAATTCCTCTACCACGAGGTGCTTGTTCTTCTTCGCACCCGCTTCTTCCTTGGCGGTTTTGGCCTTTTCCATCTCAGTCGATTCGCCCACAACCACAAGCGTTGCTGTCGAATCGCTCTTCAGCGCCTCGGTTACCGTATCAAGGCAAGCTTTGGCTTCGTTGTCAACACGCGTCGGCATTTTCTCGTTCTTGGTGAACGAAATCGAGCAGAGCGCTTGTGTGCGCGGAACGGGCTTCACATAGGGCGCGGTAATCGTGAGGCTGGTGTTTGCCGTTGCCATCTGGCTCTTGTCGTCCGATACGTTGCAGGTTATCCCTACAGTGCCCGTCGGAGCTCCCGTAGAGGAGAACGCCGCCGTTGTTCCTGTCCCGGTGATGGTGCCCGCCGTGGCAGAGTAGCTGTAGGTGAGAGGACGGTTCTGCGGGCTCACGCCCACCGCGGTAATGGTGCTGGTGTCACCCGGAAGCAACGTGGTGGGGCGGGCCGAGCACGAAATGGTCGGCGGTTCGAAGGCCTTTACCGTGAAGCTTGCCGAGCAGTCCGCTGTCTGTCCCGGTTTCGGACCTTCCTTCACTTCACCCTTAACCGTGTAGACGCCGCCTGCGAGGGCTCCAGTGGCTACAGTCGCGGTGGTTCCGTTACCTGTGACGCCGGTTCCGGACCATGTATAGACGGGAGTCGACTTCGGATTCAATTCGCCGGCCGAGGCAGTTACGGTGACCGGGTCGCCGGGGTAAACCCAAGCGGGACTGACTGAGCAAGCGAGGGTCACCGGCGGCGGAGGTATCTGGCTGCCGATGTGGTACACGAACCCCGCACTTAGCCGGGCAGCGTCGATGTTGGCGCGGCCACCTTGATAAACATCGCCATAATTCACATGGAAGTACTGGAAGTCCGCTTCAAAGAGGCGAATCGCCAAGTGATGGTGGAAAAGCGGCGTGCCATAATCCAAGCCGCCGCCCGCGGTCAGCGCGGGTCCCCAAGTATCCAATTGCCAGTGCGGGCCGCCTACGACCTCGCCGCCTACCAATGCGTGAACGAACGGTGTGATGTCGGCGGTCGGGTACCGGGCGATCAAGCCAAGCGCCGCTCCGCTCATATCGTCCTTGGACGTTGTCCAACCGCCCGGTTCGCTTTCGCTCTCCAGATGCGCATCTCCCGAGAATTCCGCTCCCACATACTCGTTGAAATAGCGAGTAATGCTGAAATGAACTCCACCGTCGATGGATGTGTAGGGCACTTCGACAGGCGCTGGAAGATTCAGGGGTGTCGCAATGTTTCCGTGGGGCGCGATGTAACTGTAGCCCACGAAAATGTCCCACTTCGACGGAGAATCGTCAACAGGCTTGGCAGAACTCTGGGCGGCCAAAGCAACGGGCACGAATGCCACTAATGCCAAGGCGAGAACTCGGCTGGATGACCTCAAAACACGACCGCTCATGCGTTTTATCCTCCGCAATTAAGCTGAATGAACTAGTAGTAGGGGCTGTTTCAAGCGCAATTTCCGTCTTGCACCGACTCGGCTCCGCACAACAAACGAATCGCGGGTAAACCCTACGGCATTTACAAAAATACCATAGCTCGATTCAGGCAGAGCACATTTTTTCAACAAGTTGCCAACTTTGTTAACACCTAGCATTTCCGGGCGGTCTTCGGTTACTTTGGTAACTCTCCGCCTGGAAATCTCACTTGTTCTTGTTTACACAACATTCAGCGTCTTCAGCAAACTACGCGGCTCACGAAGTATCTTCTCTTGTAGAAGCGTAATTGCGTACAAAAGTTGCTCGGGACGCGGAGGACATCCGGGAACATATACATCGACCGGAATCACCTGATTGACACCCTGCACCAGCGCGTAGTTGTTGAAAACTCCACCCGACGTGGCGCAGGCGCCCATCGAGATCACCCATTTCGGTTCGGGCATCTGATCGTAAAGGCGACGGATGACCGGCGCCATCTTCTGGGAAACCCTTCCGGCTACGATCATCAGATCCGATTGGCGCGGGGAAGGCCGGAAGACCTCCGCCCCAAACCGCGCTATATCGAATCGCGACGCGCCCATCGACATCATCTCGATGGCACAACATGCCAGTCCGAAGGTCATGGGCCAGACTGAACTTTTGCGCACCCAGTTCACGGCAAAATCCAGCGACGTGAGGAACACTCCCTCTGGCTGCTCATAGCCGTAACTGACTTCCTTGAGCTTGGCGCGGTTCCTTGCGCTGCTCTCCAACGATCCAAATAAGTAGTGGTCCCGCTCTACCGTCGCCGCCATGTTTGTAATATACAACGGCTTTCGTCAAGATGGCGCGATCACTTTTGCTCGTTGTTGAGAAAACCTCGCGACTTTTTTAACACTGGCAGGCCCGATGACGCAGAAATCCTTCACAAAAGAAATTTTCGGCTTGCAACCGGGTGCGGCCCACGCAAATGAACGATGGATGAAAACTTTGCCGAAGTTTGCATTTTACGCAAGACTGGCCAGCAGGATTTAACCTGTTTCCATGCCAAATGAAGGATTGACTCCCGGCCAGAAAGCGGCCCTAACCCGCAAACTCCGCGCTGCCGGGGCTGCTGGGCTGGCAGCAAGCCCTGTCGCCCCCCCCGTTCCAGCCGGCAGACGATCTTCCCTCCTTGATACCGGGGTGATCTATTGCGGCGATAATCTGGAGCAACTCAAGAAACTGCCGAGTGCGTGTGTCGATCTCATCTATATCGATCCGCCTTTCAACTCCAATCGGACCTATGAGGTTTTTTGGGGTGAGACGAAAGAGAAGAGAGCGTTTGAGGATCGTCACGAATCGACGCGGGCATACATAGAGTTCATGCGCCCACGATGCGTTCACCTTGCGAGAGTCCTCAAGAATACAGGCAGTTTCTACTATCACTGCGATTGGCACGCAAGCCATTACGTCAAAGTAATGCTTGACCAGATTTTTGGAGAAAACAACTTTCAGAACGAAATCATATGGAGACGGACAAACGCAAGGTCTGATCCGGAACGTTGGCCCAGACTGCACGATTCGATCTACGTTTATACCGGAAATCGGAAGGAATATACCTTTAATCCGCTGCTGCTGCCAGGAGACGAATCGAAAACGCCGCATACCTTGATTACGGGGCCAGGGGGAGTGAAATATAACACCTCCGATCTCACAGGTTCAGGAATGACCCAAGACGGCGAAAGCGGGAGGCCGTGGCGAGGGTTCGACCCTAACAGCTTTGGGCGACATTGGGGATATGGCCATTCCCAGATGGACGAGTGGGATGTGGCAGGATTGATTCACTGGCCCAAGAAGGCCGGTGTGGCTGGCGGCTTCCCGCGAAAAAGGGACGATGAGCCATTCATTCCTCATGCTCGGATGGTGCAGGTTGGGGATGTGTGGACGGACATAGACAGGCTCAACCAGACTGCAAAGGAGAGGCTTGGGTACCCGACACAGAAACCCTTAGCTCTCCTGGAAAGGATCATTCTCGCCAGCAGCAAGGCGAATGACATAGTTCTCGATGCGTTCTGCGGGTGTGGCACTGCTTTGGTTGCTGCTCAAAAGCTGAATCGCCAGTGGGTTGGAATTGATATTTCCCCAACCGCGTGCCGTGTAATGGCAAGGCGGCTTCGGAGTGTAAATCGGCTGCCTGAAAATGAAAAGCTATGGCAAGTCGGACGCGGTTTCGTGGTTCGCGATCTTCCATGGACAGAGCAACAGCTTCGCAAGATACCGCCATTCGAGTTCGAGAACTGGGCTGTAATCGCCTTGGGTGGGATCCCGAACAAAACCCAGGTTGGCGATATGGGGATCGACGGGCGAATTTACCCCATCGGGGCCGCGCCTGCCAAAGCAGGAAAGGAAGCCGGCCAACTCGATTTCATGGACGACTGGTATCCAATCCAGGTAAAGCAAATGGACAAGGTTGGACGGCCCGACATCGACAAGTTTGAAGCGGCTATGATACGAGCGAAACGGAAGAAGGGCTTTTTTGTGGGCTTTGATTTCAGCGGCGACGCTCTAACAGAGATCAACAGATTCTTCAGATCGGAGCATCTCGTGATCGTCCCGCTGACTGTAAGGGAGATTGTGGATGAGACAATCGCTCAAAAACTGGCGTAAGGATAGGAGAATTCCTGCCGTTTCCCGCTCTATCCAGCCCTTGCGTAAAGTTCATGCTTCCGAAACTTTATAAAAAACATGCGAGCCGATGCGCTATTCTTCTGTGTTCCTTCATGCCAAGCGGCAATGAGTTCCAAAATCCGGGTCGGCATTCGCCTGCAACGGAGCCAGTCCCGAATGACAGTCCCGGATGATCGGGAGCCTTTGCCGGACACTGAGTCTCGAACCCTGTGCTTCGTTCAGTTTTTTGCACGTGGACGCCTTTTCGGAGCGGAAACAAAATGCGTAGTTGCAAGATCAAGCTGTTAGTGCCGCCATTCCTTCTAATCCTTCCAACCCAGGCATTCGCCCTGTCCCCGGCCCCCATTCCACAAGCAGCGGACGCCCCAGCCACTCAGGCTCAGATCGCAGCCCTGCAGCAGGCGGTCCAGCATGCTCAGTCCGCCGGCGACAATGCCTGGATGCTTGTTTCCGCGGCCCTGGTCCTGCTGATGACCGGTCCCGGCCTGGCCCTTTTCTACGGCGGATTGGTCCGCCGCAAGAACATTCTCGGCACCATGATGCAGAGCTTCGCCATGATGGGACTGGTCACCGTTCTGTGGGCGGTGGCCGGCTACTCCCTCGCATTCGGCCATGGCAACGCCTTCATCGGCGGCTTCGACCACCTCTTCCTGCGCGGCGTGGGTCTCGCTCCCAACCCCGAGTACGCCGCGACCATCCCCGAACAGACGTACATGGTCTACCAACTGATGTTCGCCATCATCACCCCCGCGCTGATCACCGGCGCATTTGCCGAGCGCATGAAGTTCAGCGGCATGGCCGCCTTCCTGTCACTCTGGTCCCTGTTCGTCTATTGCCCGATGGCTCACATGGTCTGGGGCTTCGGCGGATTCCTCAACTCCACCGGAGGCCATGTCCCTTCGCTCGACTTCGCCGGCGGCACTGTGGTCCATGTCACCAGCGGCGTTTCCGCTCTTGTCACCTGCATTTATCTCGGCAGGCGCATCGGCTACCCGCAAACCCCCATGCCGCCCCACTCCATGGTTCTGAGCTTCATAGGCGCATGCCTGCTGTGGGTGGGATGGTTCGGCTTCAATGCCGGCAGCGCGCTGGCCGCCAGCCCTCTGGCCACCAGCGCCTTCGTCAATACCCACTTTGCAGCCGCCGCGGCCGCCCTGGGCTGGACCATTGCCGAGTGGATTCACAACGGCAAGCCCACCGCTCTCGGCGCCATCTCCGGCGCAGTCGCCGGGCTGGTCGCCATTACACCCGCCTCCGGCTTCGTACAGCCCATGTCCGCGCTGGCCATCGGCCTGATCGCCGGGGTCTTCTGCTCCTTCATGGTCTTCGAAGTAAAAAGCCGCCTCGGCTACGACGATTCCCTCGACGCATTCGGCGTTCACGGAGCCGGCGGGACCCTGGGCGCGCTGCTCACCGGTCTTTTCGCCACGCGGCTCATCAACCCCGCTTTTGGCAAAGATGTGGCTACCGGCGCCATGGACGGACACTGGGGCCAGATGATGAATCAATTCGCCGGCGTAGCGATTGCCTGGATCATCTCCATTGCCGGCACCCTGGTGCTGCTCTTCCTGGTCGACAAGGTCATCGGGTTGCGCGTTTCCGCCGATCAGGAAGCCGCCGGGCTCGACCTTTCGCAGCATAATGAGGAGGGCTACGACTTGAACTCCTAACCGAGCTTTCAGCTATCAGCTCTCAGCTTTCAGCTGGAATGGACTCATCGGACGCCAACTTCATCGCTTTCGGCGAGAAAAGCCGGCAGCAAACACTTGGATCTGAAGGCTGAAAGCTGAAAGCTCACAAAAACTTTCGGCGAGTATGGGCCAAACCACCCCTCCCGCCTGTTACGCTGTCAGACGAGGCATTTCGAACATGCTCAAGATTGAAGCCATTCTCCAGCCTTCCAAACTGGACGCCGTAAAAGACGCCCTGCTCGAGGCAGGCATTGAAGGCATGACCATCCTGGAGGCCCGCGGCCATGGCCGCCAAAAGGGCCACACCGAGTTCTATCGCGGCCGCGAATACACCGTCGACCTTCTTCCCAAGGTCAAAATCGAGCTGGTCATCCCCGACGAACTGAAGGAGCGCGCCATCTCCGCCATTGGCTCAGCCGCCCGCACCGGCCGCATCGGCGACGGAAAAATCTTTGTTACTCCAGTTCTTGAGGCTATCCGGATCCGCAACGACGAACGCGGCGAAACCGCCTTGTAGGAAGCGGAAACGCGACTGGCTCGTTCAGTACTCCATGCATCCGACCAGCGGCACTCGCAGGTGCGCCGTTGTTCGGGATGGCTGGGTCTGGAACAGGGGAACGAGGCACAGAACAAGAAGGGCCTATCGCTTGGAGCGCCCAATCATTGCCGGTCGGCCTTCGCGCGGCGGCAGGAATATGGTTTCAGGTCTTCATTCGCGCTCAGGTTGAAAGCCGCCCTCAACCAACCTCCGCCGTAAACTCAAATCCATAATCTGTTAAACAATTAAAAACAAACAAGTTAATTGGCATTGAGAAAAATTGAGAACAATTGAGGCGGAATTGAGGACATCCTTTGGCAATCGGTGAGACAGTTATCACGTGTTGATCCCGGAGGTTTGCAGCGGTCGAGATTTTGAGCTTCCGCAGAACCTGTCTCCGGTGGGATTGATTCTCCCGGAGGCGTCACAATGCAGCTTTTCCAATTCCCTGTTCTTGCAACCATGGCCGCGATTCTACCCGGCTTGCAGGCCTTCGACTCACGACTTCCCGCAATTCGCCGCCGCGCCGCCGCTTGCCTGCGCCTGGCCATGCTGGCCGCCCTCGGCTTGCTTTCGGGCTCCGCCGCATCGGCCCAGGCCGCACACGTCAGCGCACACGTCAGCGGCGAAACTACCCAGATCACGCTACCAGCGCCCGGCCTGCAATCGGCTTATGCGATTGCGGTGGATCAAAACAACAACGTCTATGTCGTCGACCCATTCACTCCCGAGGTGGTGAAGTTGACGCCTTCCGGCGGCAGCTTCGTCGAGTTAGTCATCGCAAACGCCGCGAACGGCCTGGTTAACCCCAGCGGAATCGCAGTGGACGGAAACGGCGCGGTCTATATCTTCGATAACGAAGCAGGCCTGCTGAAGGAAACGCCATCAGACAGTTGCGCCGGATGCTACACCCAGAGCGTCATCTCCACCGCCCCCAGAACTGGGGGGAGTCTTTATATCGCAGTGGATGGCAGCCTGAGCCTCTACCTCTCCGGGGGCCTCAACGGAGCCAACGGCAACATCTGCGTCAAGCTGCCGTGGAACGGTGCGAGCTATGGCTCCGCGGTTTCACTCAACTGCGGCTTCTTATCCTGGGGCATCGCCCTGGGAGAGTTTGGCATCCTGGAACTGGTTGACTACAACACAGGCAACCTATGGGCCATTTCCTCGTCGTTTCCCTACACGAAGCAGCAGCAAACCAGTGGACTCAATCATCCTGAGGGGGTTGCGGTAAACGGCTCAACGGTCTACGTCGCAAACACCGGCACCTCCCAGGTAGTTCAGGAGACGCTCAATCTCAGCGGTCCCTCCGAGGGAACCTATACAGCAAGCACGGTGCCGCTCGTGAGCCCGAGCTTCAGCGGACCGCTTGGGGTGGCTTTGGACGGGAATGGCAATCTCTATGTTGCGGATGGGGGCGAGGCGATCGAGGTGACTGAATCGAACGGAAGCTTTGGAACCGTTAACGTGGGAAGCACCAGCACAAACCCAATCAATGTGCAGTTCACGTTCGATTCGCCCGGCACATTGGGTTCCATAGCCGCGGTAACCCAGGGCGCAACAGGGCTCGACTTTGCCAACGCAGGCACGGGAACCTGCACCGCCGGAACCATCTATACAGCGGGCCAAAGCTGCATCGTTCAAGTCTCCTTCACGCCCACGGCAGCGGGAGCGCGCTATGGCGCGGTGGAACTCCTCAACCAATCCGGCAACATCATCGCCACCGCCTTTGTTTCGGGAGTCGGCCAGGGGCCGCTGATCGCCTACAGCCCCGATACAGAGATTGCCATTGACCCCACCGTCAATGCGATCCCGATGGTCTCGCCCTGGGGCATAGCGCTGGACGGCGCGGGCGATTTGTTCATGGCGGATTACACCCAGGCACGCGTTGTGGAAGTGCCATTCGGTGGAGGCCCTGCCATCGCCATCGACCCCACGGTGAACGCGCAGTCACTGATTGTCCCCTCCGGCTTGGCAGTGGACGGCGCGGGCGATCTGTTTATAGGAGATGTGGCTAAGAATAGAACCGGCGGCCGCGTGGTGGAAGTGCCTGCCGGCGGCGGCGCGGCCATCGCCATCGACCCCACGGTCAATGGGCTGCCGTTGAATGGCCCCTCCGGCTTGGCGGTGGACGGCGCGGGCGATCTGTTCATTGCGGATGAATTCAACGGTCGCGTGGTGGAAGTACCGGCCAATGGCGGTACGCCGATAGCCATTGACCCGTCGGTTAACGCGCAATCCCTGATTCACCCGACGTGCGTGGCGGTGGACAGTTCAGGCGATCTGTTTATAGGGGATTTCGACATCGGCCGGGTGGTGGAAGTGCCGGCGGGCGGTGGAACTGCAATCGCCATCGCACCTACAGTCAATGGGTTACAGATGGGCTGGATTTCCGGCGTCGCAGTGGATGCGGCGGGTGACCTGTTCATATCGGACTCACAAAACGCCCGCGTGGTGAAAGTGCCGGGCGGCGGCGGTTCGCCCGTTGCGATAGCCCCCACGGTCAATGGGATACCTGTGTTTGAACCCGGCGACGTGGCAGTGGACAGCATTGGTGATCTGTTGATAGGCGATTACTTCAACCGTGTAGTGGAGATTCAGGGCTCGCTGAATGTTTCGTACACCTTCCCGACGGCCACCCTGGCGGGAGAGAACGACACCGCGGACGGACCTTACACGGTGAACATCCAGAACGTCGGCAACCAGCCGCTGATCTTCGCCAACAATCCGAGTTATCCGGCCGGATTCCCAGAAAACTCGGCGGACCCGAACCTCTGCGCGGCGAACACTGAAGTCTACCCAGGCACAGCCTGCGATGTTTCAGTAAACTTTAACCCTCCCGGCATAGGCGCAACCTCCGGCAGCGTTTTGCTCATAGACAATGTGCTGAACTATGTAAACGCCTCACAAAGCGTCGTGTTGAGCGGCACGGGCTTGCCGGTACCTGCTGCGCTTACTTCCCCCACGCCGAGCAGCGTACTCAGCGGCTCCAGCGTCAATTTCACATGGTCCGCCGGCGTTGGCGTCTCGCACTACTGGCTAACCGTCGGCACCGGAACCTCGGGAGCCAGCTCGAAAAGCATCTACGCCGGCGCACCCACCACCGCTCTTTCGGCCACAGTTACGGGCCTGCCGATCTACGGTCAGGCCGTTTACGCCACTCTCTCGTCGGAGATCAACGGAGCCTGGCAGTCCACGGTTTACCCCTTCACCGCCTACGGCTCTCCCGTAGCGGCGGCGCTGACAGCTCCCACGCCGAACAGCCAATTTGCCAGCTCCAGTGTTACCTTCACCTGGAATGCCGGCGGCGGAGTTGGAAACTACTGGCTCAACCTGGGCACAGCAGCCTCGGGGACCAACGCGAAAAACATCTATAGTTCAGGCTCGGTAACTGCGCTTAGCAAAACCGTAACTGGCCTGCCAACCAACGGCGAAGCGATTTACGCCACGCTTTATTCGTATATTGGCGGAGCTTTTCAGCCCACGGTGTATGCCTTTTATGCCACCGGACCGGCAGTGCTGATTTCGCCCTCGCCGAGCACCAAGCTCGCGGCCAGCACCACCTTTACATGGTCGGCGGGGACAGGGATCACTAACTACTGGCTCAACCTGGGCACCGCGGACGCCGCCGCTAACTCCAAAAACCTCTATAACTCCGGGCCCATCAAGACGCTGACTGCCACCGTGACCGGAATTCCGCAATACGGTGAAACACTCTACGCCACGCTCTACTCTTACATTGCCGGAGCCTGGCAGCCGATCGTCTACCCCTTCACCGCAGCCGGCGCGCCCGTGGCGGCTGCGCTGACGACTCCCACCCCAGGCAGCAAGTTAACAAGCTCCAGTGTCACCTACACCTGGTCGGCCGGCGAAGGAGTGAATTACTACTGGCTGAACCTGGGTACGACGAATTCAGGCGCGGGCGCGAAAAACCTCTATTCCGGCGGCTCAACCACGCTCACATCCGCTACCGTTACGGGGCTTCCCACCAACGGCGAAACCATCTACGCAACGCTGTACTCCTACATCGCCGGAGTCTGGGAACCCACGGTCTACACCTACATCGCCAGTGGATCGCCCACCCCTGCGGCGATGACCGCACCGGCTCCCGGGAGTACGTTCACCAGCTCGTCAGTCACGTTCACGTGGTCCCCGAGCAACCCGGCAACCAGCTACTGGCTCAACGTCGGCACAGCCCCCTCCGGCCCAGCCGCGAAGAACATCTTTACCAGCGGCCCAACCACGCTCACCACCATAACTCTTGGCATTCCATCCGGCGGCGAAGCCATCTATGCCACGCTGTACACCGAAATCGGAGGAGTATGGCAGCCCACTGTCTACAGCTACACCGCACAGTGAGCGGGCGATGCATGCCGGCGACACTTTACGTTTCATGGCATTCTAAATGCAGACTTAACCCTGGGCTCAGGCGCCAGATCGCAGTGATGCCTCAGCCCACCCCACGCTTTCGGCATAAAGCCGCATGAACTGATCCCGGCTGAGGCCGCTGACCTGGGCCAGCCGATCGCAAACCACCCAGTCTCCGCGTTCATGGGATTCCAACCATGAAAGCATTCTCCGTTCCGGGTTCACGGTCCCCTGCAATGCCTCGCAAATCTGGCTGCGCAACGGCAGGGATGGCGTCAGCTCCTCCATTGGCAAATGGAGCATGGCCGGCAACAGGCTCAGCATCCCGAGCAGGTATTGCTCCCCAGGGTCCAATTCGCACAACCTGGAAGCCAGTTCGCAGAAGCGCGCCCGCATCAGGGCCATCTGCAGAATCTCCGGCGGCTCTTCGCTGTTCAGCTCGCTCAACACGGCGACGTTGACGATGCGGCGAAACGCCTCCTCGCCAACCGCGATAATCGCGTGGTCGATGCTGCGCACCTCCTGCTGAATCGCGTAGACAGGCGAGTTTACCAGCCGAAGCAGCCGGTAGGTGAGTGAGGCGTCGCGGAGAACCAGCCGGCTGACTTGCCGAATGTCGATTGGATCGTGATAGAGCTGCCGGACGATCTCAAAGTGCAACTGCCAGTTGGCGGGAACCTTCCGTTTCCGAAGCAGAACCGGGTGGCAGAAGTAGTCGCCCTGAAACAGGGTAAACCCCTCCAAACATGCCTTCTGAAACTGTTCCTGCGTCTCCACCTTTCTTGCGACCATGGCGATGGGGGGGCAATGCAGGCGGCGCAGATACTGGCGCTCCGCCACGCCGAACCGCGTGAAGTCCACCCGGATGTAGTCGGCTATTTCCGCCAAGGGAGTCTGCTCCGGCTTCCAGTTAAAGTCGTCGAGAGCCAGCCGGAAGCCTCGCCCCGTCAGATCCCGGCACGCGTCGATCAGCCGGGGCGTCAATTCCAGGTTTGCCGGGATCGCCAGCACCGTTGTCCGCGGCGCCAGGACTAGCACAAACTGCTCGGTAAGGGACTCGACCGTGCAACTGACAAATGCGGGCAATCCATTGGTGAGCCATTCCAGCCCAAAGATCACCGCGTTATCCAGCATGGTGCGCGCGGCCGCAACCTCATCTCGCCCGCCGGCCGACTCTGGCGCGCTGCGGAACAGCAGCTCGTAGCCGTGTACACGCCCCTTGAGATTCAAGATCGGCTGGCGAGCGACATACCGCATTTCGCCTGCCCAATTCGATCCCGCACACTCAGGGCTCGCTTTCGGCGCAGCTTGCGTTGCCATGCGAACCCTCCCGAAATATTCATCGGCAGGATTCGCCGATCCCTTGAGACGGTTTGGCGCGATGCGGATTGCGACGGATGCCGCTTATCAGCCTGTAGTGAAAGTCCCGATTGGCGAAAAAGCATCCCGAAGGGGCTAAAGCCCACAGATTCTATTGACTTTATCGGCACGGCTGAAGCCGTACCCTTTCAAAACCGACTTTCACCACGGGCTGTTATGGAATGCCCAGGAACTTATGCGTCTGCAGGCTCAATCGCCATTGTGGGCGATGGAGACAATAGCGCAGCGCGAGTTCTGTATTCGCTTCCCGGCTGGGCCCATCCATCGGCTGAAGAAAGAAGTGGCGGAACGGAAGCGCTTCAAAATTCATTGGGTCGGCGCCTGCCTGGGGATAGACCAGCTTCAATTCGTCCCCTGTCCTCTGTGCCAATTGAGTGCCCGCCTTGGGGCTTACGCAAACCCAATCCAGCCCCGCCGGAGCCGCAATTGTTCCATTAGTTTCGACGGCGATTTCAAAGTTGCCTGCGTGCAAGGCATCGATCAGGGTCGCATCCATTTGCAGCAAGGGCTCTCCGCCGGTGCAGACTACAAATCGCTTGCCCGAATTGGAGCCTTGAGGCCATTTCTCCTCGATTGCCTGCGCCAGCGCCTCGGCGGACGAAAACCTTCCCCCGCCTGCGCCGTCCACGCCCACGAATTCGGTGTCGCAGAACCGGCAGACGGCCGTGGCTCGATCCGCCTCACGCCCCGACCAGAGATTGCACCCCGCAAAGCGACAGAAGACCGCAGCGCGGCCAGACTGCGCGCCTTCGCCCTGGAGGGTGTAGAAGATTTCCTTTACCGCGTAGGTCATAAAGGCAGCTTTCAGCTTTCAGTTATCAGCTTTCAGCTCTCAGCCTTAAAAACTGAAGGCTGAAAGCTGATGGCTGAAAGCTCGTTCCTCTGGCACTTCAACGGATCCTCGATCCCGTTCTCGCGGAAGCCCTTTTGGCGTAACAGGCACGAGTCGCATTGTCCGCAGGGCTCGCCTGTTGGCGATGGATCGTAACAACTGCTGGTCAGCCCGTAATCGACACCCAGTTCGATTCCCTTGCGAATAATCTCCGCTTTGCTCAGGGCAATCAGCGGCGTATGAATTTTCAGATGCTGCCGGCCTTCCACTCCAGCTTTGGTGGCAAGGTTGGCCAGCTTTTCGAAAGCCACGATAAACTCGGGGCGGCAATCCGGGTAGCCCGAGTAATCCAGCGCATTGACGCCAATGAAAATGTCGCTCGACCCCAGCACTTCAGCCCATGCCACGGCGAATGACAAGAAAATCGTGTTGCGCGCCGGGACATAGGTGATCGGAATCCCATGCGCCATGTCGTCCGCAGATCGGCCCTTGGGAACGTCGATATCGCCGGTCAGCGCGGAGCCGCCAAAGACTCTTAGATCGAAGGCAGCAACGCGGTGCCCCGCCACTCCGATGGATGCGGCAACCCGGCTGGCAGCTTCAAGCTCGAAGATGTGCCGCTGGCCATAGGAGAACGACAGCGCATACACCTCGTACCCCTGGCTGCGTGCAATGGCCAGCACGGTGGCCGAATCGAGGCCCCCGCTCAACAGCACCACGGCTCTCCGTGTTTCCTCGTCCATTGTTTTTTCTGTCGTCATTCCTTCAAATCCCCGCCCATGCCGATATCCATCGAAAGCGACAAGGGACTGTCCTCGGCAATACATTCCGCGATGCATTGGTCAAGCACGCCCTTGGCCTCGAGGATGAACTCGATGGCATCGCGGCCCGCGCCCTGGCCGCCACGATGCGGCGTTACGTAATGCGCTTCGGCCTTCACGCGCTCCCGGGCATTGGCCACGGCAACAGCAAAGCCGCACTCGCGCATCACCGGCAGATCGATCACGTCGTCGCCCACGTAGGCAATCTCTTCCAGCGTCACGCCTTCCTTCCGCATAATGTCGCGAACCGCCTGCATTTTGAAGTTCTGGCCCTGATAGACGAACTCGATCCTGAGGTCGCGCGCGCGTAATGCCACCGTCTCGCTGATGCGCTTGGTAATGAAGCCGATCTTCATTCCGCCCAGCCGCGCCAGCTTTACTCCCAACCCGTCGTGCGCGCTATAGCCCTTCACCTCAACCATCCTGGTTGTCGTCGAGCCATCGGAGGAGGCCACCGGAATCGGCAAAAGCCAGATGCCCCCGTCGGTGAGAACTCCATCGACGTCGAAGAGAACGATCTTGATGCGGCGGGCGCGATCCTGCGCAGAAAGTGTCATGCTTCGATTTTACCTATCGCATGCGCCAAACCCCTGCAAACCACGGCAGCTTCCGCTTGAAAGGTGAGACGCGAGAGAATGGAACTATGGACCGGAAACCGCCAACCGCGCCGAAGCCGACAGCGCTTGAACCCGAGGACTACTACATGGAAGGACCGAATCTGGTCTTCACCGCGGCCTATCACCTCAAGCGGGGGTCCTGCTGCGGTTCCGGCTGCCGCCATTGCCCTTATCAGCCTGTGGTGGAAGTCCGGATTGCCGAAAAATCGTCCCGCAGGGGTTAAAACCCCTTGTTATTCCGGCGCTTTTCGGCACGACTCAAGTCGTGCCCTGATTACAATGCATGTTTTTGAAACACGCTCTACTGCGCAGCTCCAACTGGCGTCGTCGGAGCAGCAGCCTGAGCAGGCTCACGCACCAGGATGGCGAAACGCGGAAAGGCAAAGCTTCCCGCCGCGTCGTCGATCACGTTCAACTGGCAGGTGTATGGGCCGGGTTTCAATCCGGTAAGCGGTACATCGAGCTCGATGGAAACCGCGTCGCGGCCTTCCACATTGATTGCCCTGGCCTGCACCTCTGGCGTTTCGTAGACTTTTGTCGATCCCTGAATAAGCTCCAGGCTGCTCAGTAGATTGATGCCCGGCTTGGTTCCCCTGGGTTGATTCTCAGATGCCTTCTCCCGAGCCGGGGAATAGATTTCATACAGCAGATACAGATGCTGGTCCTGGCGGAAGACATGGCTGATGTTGGGCACATACTCTTCTCCGCCTCGCACCAGGGGGGTTGTCTTCTTGCTTGGCTGGCGCATCGATGCCAGCACAATCGAGCTCAGTTTGAGCGTTTGCTGCGGAGACTTCTTCATCTCCGGCAGCGTGATTTCAGCTTCAAACGAGCCCATGCGGCCGGTCTGGTTTTCGCGCACCACAAACTTCATCTGATACTTGCCCGGAGGCAGGTTGAAGCTCGTGGTGTACTGAATGTTCTTCTGCCGCGCGTTCAAGGTCCCGTCCAGATTCAGCTTCACCGTTTCCCGCGCACTGCCGATGGGCCGCTTTACTTCGTCGATCACCGAACCAATGATGTCCAGGGTCGCCTTGTCCTTGTCGCCGCCCTTCACAAATGGAATCTGCGAGCCGGGCACGATGAGCGAGACCGGCACAAAGTATCGATTGTCGTCGAGGCGGAAGTACATGGCATCCATGTAGACGGCCATGTCGGTTGCCGGAAGGTCGCTGGCCAACTGATCCTGCAGTTCCTGCTCGCGATCTTCGCGGCCGGCGTGCTTGAAGTCGGCGGGAGCGTAGTAGCCTGGCCGGTATTCGAGCTTGATGCCCGGCTTGTTGATCTTGATGGTCAGCTTGCGGTACCTGCCGTCGCGCGCGGGATTGGTGCTGACAAAGCCCACCGCGTAATAAGCAGAGGTGTCGGCCTGCACCTTGGCAAACGCCGGAGCAAAATCGTTGGAATCGAAGAACGCCGTTCCGCCCGTATCGTGGCTGAGCGTGCCCATCGTTTCCTGCGAGGCAAAGTTGGCCTGCATGTTATTGCCAAGAGCTGCGCCGTTATAGCCGCTGGACCCGCGCAGGCTCCCCGTCGATGCATCGCCCAGAGGCCCAATGGCCTGCAAGCCCCGCGTGTCCACGCTGTAGATGGCAAGGTTGGCGCGCACCGCCGCATTGATGGCCGCGCGCAGAGAAGCCTGGTTCTCAATGCCGTCGCGCGAAATGCCGCCGGAGAAATAAAGCATCGATTTCTTCTCGTTGATTTTTTCCAGAGTCTTCGAAATTGCCCGCAGCGCAAACAGTTCGCGGTCGGTGTTCAGGTCGTTGTACTCGCTCTCGTCGGGAGTGTATCCGGTGGTGTCTTCCACCTGGTTCGAGGTCGAGGTCGCACCCGCCGCAAAACCCTGTCCCTCAGTACCGTTGTACACGGCTACCTTATTGATCAGCGCGTTCTTGTCGGCGGTAAAGTCCTGGTCCACGGTGAGCGTATTGCCGAGGGACACCAGCGCAACAAGATCCGCCGTCTGCATCCTGGTGCGCAAAAACGCCTGTGCCGCCTCCACGCTGCGATCCAGATCCTCGGGCTGCATCGAGGTAAGGTCGAAGAACATCACAATCAAGCGGTGATTGCGCAGGTCCTCGGGCTTGGCCACCACCACGGCCTTCGAGTTGCTGAGCGGGCCGGCCGCCAGTCCGCTCACGGTGGCTTCTTTCAGCGGCGTGGCCATTTCCACGCTCTCAAAGTCGAAGGTCTCAATATGCTGCGGTTTGCCGTTCTCCGAGACGGTGAAGTCGCTCTTCGTAAGGCCACGCACAAGCTCGCCTGTCTTCGAGTCGCGCGCCACCACGTTGGTCAGCACCAGTTCCCCGTTCATCTTCAGAACATAGCCGGCCTGCGGCGTGGACGAGACCTGGCTGGAATTCTGCGCAAGCGCGAGCTGAGTGCTCGCCAGCAACAGCGCCAACGTTGCCAATCCCGCTCCGATTTGCCGCACCCAACCGGTCATAATTCCCTTCTCATGCAGGCTACAGCGTGTTTCAAAAATGGCCTCGGAAATCGGGAGGTTATCCCGCAGGGGTTAAAACCCCTCGTTAATTCGGCGCTTTTCGGCACGACTGAAGTCGTGCCCTTTCAAAACATTGACTGGTTCCGAGCTTCGCTAGAACTACAGTTGTATTTCCTACAAATCTCAACAGAGGCGCAAGGCCCAGGCCTGAAGGCCTTGTCGATTTGCCGCGTTTTCAGGGGGTTGAAACCCCCTGCTCCCTCCGGGATCTTCGATCTACAACTGTAGTACTAAAACCTGAAACTCGCCTGAAACTGAAACGACCTCATGCCGCCGACCGAGGTCACCTGCCCGAAGTTCTGCGCGTTCACCGTTGTGCCTATACCCGAGTACTGCACCGTGTTGAAGACATTGTTGATGGTGGCGCGAATCTCCATGCTGCGAATATCTCCCATCCCCACGGTCTTCGATAGCGCCATATTGTTCGAGACCGTTCCCGGCCCCAGGATCGAATTGCGCGGGGCGTTGCCAAAGAAATTGCAATAGCCCGGCGTATTTACCGGTGGCGCATAGGCCGCAGGGTTGAACCACTGATGCAGCGAACCACCGCCGGCTGTGACCGAAGCACCGGGCACAAGGTTGGGCCGCATCACTCCTCCCGTGCCGCAGGCAGTGCTGGCAACCGACGAAGTGTAGCTCGGGCTCAGCCAACCACCGGTTGCGAATTGAAAGGTGCCGGAGACGGAGAAGCCTTCAAGAATATGAGAGCCCGCGCCGGAAGTTACCCAGAACTTGTCTTTGCCGAAGGGCAGTTCGTAAAGATAATTGCCGCTGACGGAGTGGCGCACGTCCAGACTCGAATTGCCCAACTCGCCCAGCGGATTCTGCCAGTCCTGCACGCCCACGCCTCCCACGCCTCCCAGCGCGCCGGCATCGTCGATCGAGTGCGCATACTGGTAGTTGGCGCCCAATTGAATGCCGTTGGTTAAACGCTTGTTCACTCTCACTGTGCCCGCGCTGAACTTTGAGAACGACACCGCTTCTTCGTATCGGAAGTTCAGAGGAAGGCAGGTCAGCGAACCGGGGCAGGTGGATTGCGCCGGATCGGTTCCCGGGCTGCTGGGGATTGCGCGCGGCTCGATGACCGTGTCCAGATGATTGCCCTTCGACCCGTTATAACCAAGGTTCAGCACCACGCCCCAGGGCAGTGTCTTCTGAAGGTCCACATTCCAGACCTGCACATAAGGCAATGGATAGTGGGGGTCGAGAGCGAAGTTGCCAAGAGTAGCCGGCGCGGGAAATCCCTTGGCCAGGGTGAAGCACGTCATCGGCAGCGTCCGCGCACACGCCGAAGATGCCGTGTTGCCGATAGCCTCCTGATTGGTCTGCTCAT